>Ga0209698_10004852_pt1 | contig 14663 bp, 11 predicted proteins | sample LitLauG_LLR_2012_FD_187203 | JGI IMG/M metagenome (GOLD analysis project Ga0209698, IMG submission 187203) | Freshwater sediment microbial communities from Pennsylvania, USA - Little Laurel Run_MetaG_LLR_2012 (SPAdes) (version 2) | ecosystem: Environmental > Aquatic > Freshwater > Creek >...
CATCCCGGCGTTCCTCGCGGAGCCGGACGATTGCCTTTGCAATATTTGTCATCAAATACCCCCTCGGGTAAGTTACCGTCGGACATTGTATTACTAACTCGCGTTTCTGTGCACAAATTATTGCTGCCCGAGCGGAATTACAAGGGACGGGGTTTTGGCGGCATGATCATGCGAAGTTGATGACGCGGAGCCTGGCAGATAAATGATGACGACGGAACGGTGACCCGGGGATAACATGCGCCCAAACGGCGCGCCTACCGCCTTATCCCAGGGGTGGTAGAAGTCCAGACGACCCGAACAAAAACAGCGCGCCTACCGCCAGGCTATAGATCGCCGTCAGCGCGGTAACCACATACTGGAAGCGCGGCAGCCTCGAACTGATGCCAAAGAGTCCAACCGCCACCGCCGTCATCACCGTATTCATTACCAGGAGTCCCGCGATAAACATCGCCAGACCGACAAAGCCCTTGCTGATTCCGCCCAGATTGGCCGCCAGCAAGAAAATCATCAACTGGCTGGGCGTCTCCGCGCCGAGTCCGTGGACGATGCCAATCATGAGCACCGATTTCGCATCGTAATTCCACGTTTTGCTCGCCGGGCGCGGAACATCGTGATCGTGCCAGTACCGCTTCATCCTCCAGTGGATCCAGCCCAGCGCCCCGGCGATCAGATGAAAACGGCTGCGCGGCGCATGGTTTCCTTTGAACAGCGATCCCAGAACATAGACGCCGAGGATCAGCAGGGTCAGTCCCACCAACCGCTCCGCGATGCGGTCGATGCCATGCGGCAGCGAGAGTTGAAACACGATGACGGCGCTGCCCAGCACTGCCACCATGGCCGCGTGTCCGAGAGCGTAGAGCAGTCCAAGACGCATCCCTCGCCATCGGTTGGTTTGCACACTCGTGATGTCGGTGATAGCTGCAATGTGATCGTAGTCGAACCCATGATGCAGGCCGAGGATCGCCGCCGAAAGTAGCGCCAGTTGAAGGCTGGTCGGGGTGCCGGTCATGGATGCGGGTAGGCCCAAGTCAGAGCCACCATTGTTCCACACACCCGCAAGAATCGGAAATGGGACCGGAACCGCAAACCTGATTGCTGACAGAACTGCGCACCGCGTCGCCGAACCGTCCAATTGCTGCGTGGCTGCATCTAACTTTAGTATTCGGAAGAGGTTACCGGCGTGGCCTATCGAGTTGGAAAATGGCTGCCGCCGAAGCATCGGTCGTCCTACAATGGGTTATTCCCCATCTGGACCAAAAAACGTCTACAATGACCCAATTCAGTCGCAAGCGGAGGTACCTGTGAAACCGAGGAATCCCTATGCTTACCTTCTGGCGTGGTGCGTGATGGTTTGTGCCCTCGTGCCGGGTATGCGTGCTCAGCAAGACACTCTTCCGAGGCACACTGGAGTGCCGCAGGACTGGTCCCAGCGACACATCGTATTTAGTCGCGATGCGCTGGCCCAACACCCGGACGTGATTTACCGGGAGCCACGGGTTCTGCATCAGGCGATGCAGCGTTGGCAGGCTCCCAATTCGAAGGCGTTCCATGGCGCCAGTCTCCAACCGAGCGCCACAACTGGCTCCGGGAGTCACCGCGATTGGAACGTTTCTTTGGGGAAAGGCCGTCTCGCCCCAAATATGTACCCGGCGAAGTTTTCCTTTGATCCCGGCGCTCCGCCTATTTGCGCCAGCGCCCCTGGCGTCATCCCCGACTTTGTTGCGTTCGGACTGGCAACCGCTGGTACCCCCAACACGTCCGGCGGCCAGGCCAACCTGGTTGCCTTTAACAATCTCTATGCTGGCACTGGCGGATTATGCGGCGCTGCTCCAACCGTGCTCTTCGCCTATAACACGACCACCGTAGCTGGAGGGAAGATCGTAACTTCCCCGATTCTTTCCGAGGATGGAACCAAGGTTGCCTTCGTGGAAAGCGTTGTTGGGGCGCCCGGTTCGGCCATTTTCCATGTCTTAACCTGGACCGCAGGCCAGGGCACGATCGCCAATGCCGCACTGCCCGCGTCCATGACTTCAATGACCTACTCCGCTTCCGCCTATAACACTTCCTCTTCGCCGTGGATCGACTACGGCACAGATACCGTTTACCTGGGCACGGATAACGGCGCGGTTTACCAAATCACGGGTGTTTTCAGGGGAACACCGACGCTAAGTGGCGCCCCCTGGCCGGTTACGGTGAGCAGCAAGTATCACATCACGCCTCCGGTTCTCGATTCCACTCGCGGCCTCCTCATGGTCGGGAGCGAGAATGGAAGCCTGTACCAGATCAACACTAGTACGGGCGCGGTGGCGACACTCGCGGTTGGAAAGAAAGGTGGCACCACCCCCGGTATCACGGCAGCGCCGATTGTCGATGTCACGAACGGCACAACCTTCGTGGTCAGCGCCAATGACGGCACTTCCGCCGTTCTTGTTCAGGCCGACACCACTTCGCTCACGCAATTGGCCAAGGCCCGCATCGGCGAGGGCTCTTCCACCGGCACCTCGCTCGCCCTCTACGAGCCCGCTTTTACCAACCAGTATTTCAACAATCCTTCAGCGGGTGATGTTCGTCTTTGCGGAACCGGAGCCGCCGATACTACTCCCTGGCAGTATTCCTTTGGGTTCACCGGAACCACCATGAATACGGTCATTTCAGATAAAGGACAACTCCTGACTTCGACCGCTGCCCGATGCACCGGATGGACTGAGTTCTTCAATCCGAACGAGGGAAACACCGATTACTTCTTCTTCGGGCTCACCCAGGACTGCACCTCCGCAGGTACGGCCGGTGGGTGTGTGGTGGAACTTACCGGAGCAGGGCCTACCCTGGCGCTCACCTTTGCGACTGTAAACGGCGGTCCTAGCGGGATCGTGGTCGATAACTACAGCACCGCCGGACAGGCGTCCAGCATCTATCTGAGCGCTGAACATATAAACACGGCGTATAAATTTACCCAGAACGGCCTGCAATAAGAGAAGCCTAACTTCGAGCCCGGCTGCTTGGCGATGACCGCCGCTCCGCAGCCGGGATTCCCCCGAACATTTGCCCCGCGTCTGTCCCCTGGTGCAGACCCTTATTGTTGCAAACCGCCCGGACCCGCGTCGCCTGAATCGCGATTCCATCCGGCTCGTTTGCAAGGGATTGCAGCCGGTTTGAAGAATCGACCCAGAGGTCTGCGGATAACATATTGATAAGAAGTAATTTATTCTTCATCGCTGGTGGCAGGCGGATTGCCTACAGCACGCAGGATGAAGTGTTTCTGGCCGAACTGCGGAACGACAGGCAGGAAAGCGCTCACGTTCGTCGTGTCGCTGGCCAGCCTCAGTTGCCTTCTCGCCCTTTACCCAGTGGCGTCCCGCTCGGCGCTGGTTCCGCATCGCGGCCCGATTACCGGAGCGGAAAAGCCCTTGCGCACAGAAGCCGCCCACATCTCCGAATACTCTCCGGTGTCGGCGCCTCTCGACCTGCCGAAATGTGGAAACGTCAGTCCGCCCGAGGCCCTGCTCACCCCAGACCCTATGCTTCACGTTCAGGACAAAAATGTGAACGTGCGCGTGAGCTTTATTGTTGGTTCCGACGGTTACGTGCACAGCGCGTTTGTTCTGAACAGCGGCGGCCCCGACGAAGACGAGTCCGTGCTCCGCGCCGTTCGCTTCTGGCGCTATCGTCCCGCGCTCTGCAATGGAGTTCCCACCGACTACGAAGCGCTCGTAAGATTCAGTATCCGCTAGCGCGTCGATTCTCCTACAATAATTGTTTTTTCCGTCCGCTTGAGGAGGGTATTTTCCATGGACATTCGAGGGATCGCTCCGCTGCTTCAGGTTTTTGACATGCCGGCCGCGCTTCATTTCTACCGCGATGTGTTGGGTTTCGAAGTTTCCGGCGCCTCCGGGCCCGGAGACGACTGCAATTGGGTGCTACTCAGATTGAATGGCGCTGAGCTGATGCTGAATACCGCTTACGAAGCACACCAGCGCCCGCCCGTTCCAGGTCCCGCCCGCCTCGCAGCCCATGCCGACACGGTCCTCTTCTTCGGTTGCGAGGATCTGGACGCCGCCTACCGTTACCTGCGCGCCCATGGCGTCAATGCGAAGGAACCTGAAATTGCGCCCTATGGCATGAAGCAGCTGTACGTCACCGACCCCGACGGCTATGGACTCTGCTTGCAATGGCCCGCTACCCAACAGACTTACGACCAGTGGGTGGCCGCCTATGGACTTGAGCCCAGGACGGTCCCCTAGTTCTGTCCTACAATGTGTGCGATGGGGTTGCCGTGAGCGCAGATAATCCAAAATCCTCCGATTCCAAGGCCGCTGCCCAAGCCGATATCAAAAACGACCGGCCCCTCGAGGGCGCGGAGGGCGAAGATTTTTTTCAACGGGTTCCCAGCAACTTTCGGTGGCCCAAGCCGAACGCAGAGGCCCTGGCGGCGGCTGCGGAGGCGATTCAGCGCATGTCGGGAATCGCGGCGGCGCAGACCACAGAAGCTGAAGCCGGTGAATCGGGCAACCTCTGTTCAGCCTGCGGAGGCGCTTTGCCGCCCGCCGCCCGCTTTTGTTTCTGGTGCGGAGTTCCGACTCAACTGGGTGTCGGCGATGCGGCGGCGCACTCCCGCCCCGGTGGGCAGCATCACTTTCACCACCACTATCATCATTTCGCCTCCTCTGGCAATGCCGTCCAGGGCCCTGTCGTTCCAGGCTCGGGAGCGGCGTCCGGCGGGCCTTCTGCCGAGGCTGAGACCTCCGCGATTCGCGGACGTGCTCCCGGTTTGCCGGGCGCGACCGGCGGCCGTGCCGAAGCAGGCGCCCGCAAGGTTGTCCAGGATTGGGCCCAGGCCTGCAACACCAGGCACATTGACGACCTGCTCGAACTCTACGCTACCGATGCCACCCTGATCCGTCCCAGCGTTCCGCCGGTGCGCAGTCTGCCCGCCATCCGTGAATTTCTGATCGCACTGCTCGAGGCTGGATTGGGTGACGTGGAAATGGAATCGATGCGGGTTGAGATGCTGGGTGAGATCGCCATCGACCTGGGTCGCTGCAAAATGCTCGTTCCCGTCGCCATGGGCAAGCGCCGCGAAGAGCGGGGAAAATATCTGATCGTCCTGGTACGCCAGCCCGCTGGAACCTGGAAGATTCTTGCCGATTGCTGGTCTGCCGATCTGACGGTCAACACTCCGACGCCCGAGCCCGTTGCCCGCAAGGGAAGTGAGCCAATCCCGCCGCTCCGCAAACCTCGCTAAGATCTTCGACTTCGCGTGTTTCACCAGCAGAGCGCGAGTCCTGTTAACCACGAAGGACACGAAGGACGTCTGGGGCTCAAAGACCTTCGTAACTTCGTGTCCTTTGTGGTAAACGGTTTCGTCAGGTTCCTCCCCCGCGTTAATAGGTGCGCGTCGTAAACAGTTGCCGGTAGCCCAGGCTGTCCACGTCGCGGAACAGCGGCGTTCCCGGCGGCAGTCCTGCCGGATTGGTGAAGTCCGAGTCGAAGATGTAGTTACGCGTTGGCGGCTGATAGACCGCGTAGTTACAGCACTTGAATAGGCCCGTGTTATACGTTGCGTAGTACAGACTCACCAGCGAGCCTCCATAATTCAGCGTGGACGAACTCCAGTCCTCTAAGAAGCGCAGGAAGTTGTGGACCCCGCCATCGGTGCCGAAGCCGTAGTCGGTGGAGCTCTCCCAGGACGGAAACGGAAAACTCATGTTCTTCCCGCCGGCGACCGCCACTCGATAGTAAGTGGTGGCTGCCGTCCGGTTGCCCGCCGCTTTCGTCGGCACTCCGAACATGCTGTTCTGGTCCACCCAGTTGTTGGAGAGAACCGTGACGGCATCCGCGATGACTGCGGTGGCCGCGTGCCCGGTTGCGTCCACTCCCCCGGTCCAGAACGGGTCGGTCGAGTTGCTGTTGTAGTCGCCTTGAATGTAAACCGGATTCTCCGCTGCCACCGTGAATCCGCCGCTGTTCGGCGTCGTGTCCGTTCGCAGAGGGACATTGCCGAGTGCGCCATCTACCAGCTTCAAAACGTGCCGCGCCCCGCTGACCCAGCTCTTGCGCGCGGTGACGCTACACGTGGTGATTCGCGGGCTGTAAGGATTGTCCGGCGCGGCTGCAACGATCTGGGCATTTTGATTGACGGCGCCGTTGTATTGGCCCAGGCCCAGGTTCGCCGTGCCGAACTCGTCGAGCAATCCGTTCTCATTCACGTCCTCCGGAGAATATTGTTTGCCCGCCGGTTTCGGTTCCAATGCTCCGTCCGGCGTGCCTGCTGAACTGGAGGAATTGACGACGTCCTCCAGGCCCGAGTCCCCGGTTTTCGTATTGGACTTGTTTGGATTGGGCAGCATGCCCCGGCGATCGGAGAAATACAGCACATATCCATTCTGCGCCAGATAATCCACGCTCGTGCCGCTGGTGCCGATCGCCCCCGTCAGCCATCTCTTCAGGTTGCCCACATCCAGTTCCACGGCATTCATCGCGCCGTTCGTGGTGCACGAGTTGGACTGGCCACCGCTATAGGTCACATCCCGAGGCTCGCCTTCCCGGGCGTCGTAAAAATTGATGGGATACCAGTTATTCATGCTGACGCTCTGGGTCGCCGTGCTGGAGGTAGTAACGCCAAAATAGGGACTGGTGCTTGCCGCATCGACCTGCACTTCCGGGGGCAAAGGGTTATTCCACACTGTGCAGACGCCGCCCACCGTCTTCGTACAGACCGGTGCAATCCCGTTAGGATCGATGGCCAGATCTCCGTTCCGGTCCGCCGGTTCTTGCAACAGAAGGATCGCATTCGGATTGATCGGGTTCGTCCCAGGTGCTGTTGGAGGTGTCACTCCCCGCGCAAATCCAAGCTTCAGCCATTCCATGGTGACCGGGTTCCAGTTGCCGTGGACGTCCTTGTACTCCACGCGCAGGTAGCCATCGATCAGGTTCCAGATTGCGGCGTTGGCGGCATTTCCGACCGCGGTATAGGGATACGGAGGCGCCGTGGTCGGACAACCGGCAGGCCGGTTGGCGGGAGCCACGGCGGCTGGCGGGCACAGCGCAATCGTCGGAGCGGGAGCGGCGCCCGCGGCCGTTACCGGCGCGGCGGGCGGTCCAAATGGCACCAGGGTCTGGGCTCCCGCAGCCGGTGTGGCCGGAGCCAGCGGCCAGTCCCCCGCCAAGGTCTGTGTGGGGCAGGGGGTACCGCCGCAAGAAGTGGGATCTGGAATCGCGTTGGAGGCGGCAGCAAAGTAGGTGTTGTAAGTGCTCCCCACCGCCAGTGCAGGCAGCCCCGCCGGGGTCGAAGTAGGAATTCCGAATTGGTTGATAGGGCTTCCGCCCCCTATGTTCGCCAGGCGAATATTGTTCGTCGTATCCGCCGCGCCGCCCGGCAATTCCGCCGGATCGTCACTGAGTAGAACGTGAATCTGCGCCATGTTGTATTCGCGCGATTGGCTCAGCGCCGACCCCGGCGATTCGCCCGCCGGCGGACGGCGAATGATCTCGTAAGGGAAGCTGGTCCCATTGACAAAGGGCATGGAGAGCTTCTTCGCGCTCGTGCCGCCCGTGTTGCCATAGTTTCCGTCGATGATCTCCGAGTTATAGCTGCTGAGCGAAAGCGTAGGCCAATTAGTATTCTGACCCGACTGCGGCGGGTTTCCTCCCGCGCCCGTCACGCTGCCTTCGGTCTGAGCCAGGGCGCGGCAGTGCGGCTGGCTGCCGTCGCATCCCTGCGCCGCTTGCGGGATCAGCACCGTGCCGCTGTCGTTGTAGGAGCTGGCCGCCAAGCCGTTCGGCAGCACCTCGGTGACCACGTTGCCATAAGCGGCCAGCTTGTCGTGAAACGTTACCGTGCAGCAGTTCGCCACGCCCAGGTAGAGATCGCCGTTCGTGTGTACCCGGCCGGCAAAATTCAGATTAGGGCTGCTGAAGAATCCGAGATCGCTGTCTGAGAACACTCCGAACTGAAACACCGGAATTAGCGCCACCTGCGCGCTCCGCGTCATGCTCACTTCCTGCCCGCCCGGTTCGGCCGCCGTCGCCAGCATATTTACCGGGATGATCTGCGCCCACAAGCCCTGGTTCGGTCCGGAACTGATCTGCCCAAACTGCGCCGCGAGCGCTCCCGAACAGCCCGACCCCGGCGCTACCGAATAGTCTTTCCAGGTCACTCCCGCCATCGCAGGCTGCAGCGTGCTCAGGTTGCAGATCTGAGTGGCAGTAGGGGATTGCGCGTTCTGGAACGTCGCGGCCAGGTCGGATGTCATCTTTTCGATCCCGCCCTCGGCGCTGTGATAGGCGGCATTGTTCTGCAGATCGGTTCCGCCCACCTTGCCTTCGGTGGCCACCATCATCATCAGCCCGATCGCGATGCCCGAAAGCAGCAGCAGTAGTAATAGCGAAGCAATCAGCGTGAATCCTCTGGCGTGCCGTCTCGCGCTCTTCATGCGGTAATTCTCCGTGGCGTCGCTTCCCATCGCTTCCGTTCCCACTGCGGAAGAACTCGATCGTCGTACTGGATCTTGGGTGGCACCGCGCTTCAGCGCTGCGATAACCACACCCCCTGAGCGCGGCTTTACCCGTTGAAGCTCATGCCCGCCGCTCACCCGGCTGGCCATCTCCACCTCCGTTGCTACTGGCCAATCGGATAGCTGTTGTTGTACGTCAGGTCCCGCGCGCTTACCGACGTCTGCAAATCGAGCCCCTGAAATCCCCCTTGAGCGCCTTTGAGCGTGCTATCCATTGCCATATGCAGAATGTTGATCTTGGTGATCTGGTTGGGAGTAAGTCCAAGCGATGCGCCTCCATCGGCCTGATTTGGCTCCACCGTTCCAGTGCTGGAGTTGTATAAGTCGTAGCTGAACTTCAGATACACCACGTTCTCCGCTACCGGCATTGGTGAATGTCCGCTGATCTGCCGCATCAGCCGCGGCGGTGTAACGCTGTTGTCGATGTAGTAGGTGATCGCCAGAATTCGCGTTCCCGTTCCCACATCGTTCACCACGTTAGCCAGGCTCCCGCTGGCGGCGGACGTCTGGTTCATCTTCAGCACATCGCCGGTGGCGAAGGTGACGTTGTAAGTGGTGGGACTGGTCGCAGCGACGGCGGTGACTTCGGCAACTACCGTGGAAGGTGTGCAGCCGCTGCAGCCGGCGCCGGGCGTCAGGGTGAACCAGACCAGATCGCCGGGCGTCAGCCCAACCACCGCGTCGTTCACGTTTTGCGGAGCGGCCACGCCGCTCGGCAATACACAATTCGGCGGCAACGGCGAGTTCAGCGTAAACTTCACCACCGTGGAGGCTGTAACGCTTACGGCGTAGCAATTCAAATAGAACCCGGGGTCCGTATATACGACGGTGACCACGTCGGTCGGCCCCTGCGCGCTGTTGAGGGTGGGCCCGTATTTCCAGCCCGGGATCAGCCCGTAAAGATAAGGCGCGCTGCCTTGCTTGGGATAGGTTGCTGCGCTGCCGTTGATGTAACACTTGGCTGCCTGATCGCAGCCATACACCGGAGTGGTCGAGGTGGTCGGTAATCCGATCTGCACATTGTTGCCCAACCCGGAACCGGCCAGGCTCAGGTCACGCGTAAGCATGTCGGAGGCGGCCCGAAAATCCTGCTGCAACTCTGCGCGCTGCGAAACCGTAAAGGTCGCGCCCACGCCCTGGTTATAAAGCGCCACCGACGCTCCCAGCACGATGGCTCCCAGCGCCATGGCGAAAATCATTTCCAGAAGCGTAAATCCAGCCGCTCGCGCATTCGAGTGATTCCTCATAGCTGCTCTTACCGGTACTGCGAAATGAACGAAGTCAGGACGTACGTTTTCGGGAGGTGGGTTTGAGGAGTCGAGTACTGCACGCTGATATTCACCCCGCGCAACGTGGACACCAGGTTGCCTTGCGCGTCGTACACCGGCGAGATCAGGATCGCCCGCTGAAAGTCGGTCAACGGCAGCTGCACATCGTCTGCCGTTCCAAAGATCCCATCCGGCCCCGGGTCGGTCAGAGTCTGTTCGCCCGCAGCCGCATCGTCCGCCGTCCCCACGATTCCATCCGCTCCCGCCAGATAGATTGGGTTCATGCCATTCAGAAAGATGCCTCCGTTGGCGACATTCTGAATCTGCGGCCAGGTGATCTGCGAGGTGTTGCGGGCGGTCACGATGCTCTCCAGCGCCTCGTTGGCAAGTTGCTTGGCGATCATGTCCTGCTGCGAAGTTTGCGTGGAAGCCATGGCCAGCCCGAACACGCCCAGCAGACTCACCAGCCCCACCGTCAGCACGACCATGGACATCACTACTTCAAGCAACGAAAATCCACTCTCCGCTTCCTTCCGCACTCGCGGATTCCCGGTGGGCCGGATCATTGACGCAGCCACTGATAGCCTCCGGAGCCGTTGCTGTAGAGCCGCCAGCCGCGAATCCGGCCGGTTCCGCCCCACAGTGTCACCGCCCGCGAACTCATCGCATCTCCCGCGCGCGCGATGTACACCACGCCTCCATCCCAACTGCCCGCACAATTCCCCGACCCGCCCTCCGCGTCCCGCGCCGAACCATCCGGGCAGAAGTAGATCGTCGTCGCGCCGCCGCTGCCCCCGTTCGCCGTATAGCCAAAGTCAATCGCCACCTGTCCCGATCCATAGCCATCCGGCGGCGGAGTGGAAGCGAGCGCCGGTTCCGCATCAAACGAGACGTCAGTCGGCAACTGATAAGTCACCGTATTCTGCGCGCCCTGAAATCCCGTAAATGTCGGCGTCACCGTGATCGTGCTCGACGTACCCGTCGTCGAGAACGTCACCGCGTATGACGTCCGCTGCGACACCGCGCTATCCCTCGCCTGACGTAACGCCGACAGCGTCGTGTTATAGGCATTGGTCAAGCGGTACTGCTTCACCACCGGAACCATGCTGAGCATCGAGAACGTCGACACAATGAGTGAAATGGCCATGACCGCCGCCAATTCCAGTAAGGTAAAGCCGCCTGCCCGCCGGCTGCGATTCCGCAGTTTCGGTTGTAGATCTTTCATGAGAAATGTCCCTTCTGCGGCGGGCCGAGTCGTGAACGATTCTGAGAACCAGATCGTCATATTAGGAACTCCCATCAGTCAGCCGCCGTATCCCGTGCCCCTGGCGCTTTTTGGCTTTGTCTGATAACTCAATGGTAGGAACCACGCCGCAGAACGTCAAAGTACCGGGGTACAGCGGCACGAAGTACACTACCTCTTCGTAAGGTAATGGCAGCAGAGTTACGCACGTGTTCGGCCCGCGCTCCTGGGGTGGAGCGATACCCCTCGTGTTAATGGATTGTAAAGAATGACTGAAGTAGCACGAATTGTGTTGTGGATACACTTTTGTTTGTAGTAACCTTCCGTGGTTATTTCGTGGGTCGACATTCCAGGTTCCTGGATCGCCTACGTTTTAATGGAATTCAATCCCAGTTCTTAGGATTCCAGAGGATGAGTATAGGAATGTCCTGTGTGCGGTCAGACTAACCTGGGGTTAATGACGGTAACAGTACGCTCCAATACGTGCTTTGCAGTGCGACTCTAGTGCGGCGTGGGTTTCCAGGATTCAGCAAGCTGCCGGCCGTTCGTGTCTAGCGGAAGCCAATCCTCAGATTCTTGACAGGAAAAGTATGAAAGTATTGCGCGCCCTCTCTCTCACTTGTGCGGTTCTGGTGGCCTGGCTCGGCGTGGCTAGCGCCCAGCCGGCTTGGTACCCACTTGCGACTCAACCAACCTTCTTCCCGAGTCAGGTTTTCCTGCTCACCGATGGCCGGGTGATGGTGCAGGCATACGAATCCTCGAACTGGTATGCCCTCACTCCAGATATCAATGGCAGCTATCTGAACGGCACCTGGAGTCAGTTGGCCTCGACGGACGCCAACTATGCTCCCCTTTTCTACGCTTCGGCCATACTGCCGGACGGACGGCTGATCATTCAAGGCGGGGAATACAACATTAGCGGACCGGCCGTCTTTACCACCAAGGGCGCCGTCTATGACCCCTATACCAACAAATGGTCAGCGCACAGCGCTCCGAAAGGTTGGAAAATCGTCGGCGATGCGCAAAGCGTTGTTCTGGCCGACGGCAAATTCCTGATGGCCAGTTGCTGCGATGACCCGAGCACCGCCGCCTTCTTGGAAGGCGCTACCGACAAGTGGACTGCGACCGGCACCGGCAAAGCCGACAGCTACGATGAAGAAGCCTTCACCCTGTTGCCCGGCGGCAAAGTGCTTACCGTCGACACCACCATTCACAAAGGCTCCGAGATCTACGATCCCACCACCGGAGCCTGGTCCTCGGCCGGCAGTTTACCGGTTGACGTTGCGGAATATGTAGGCGACGAAATCGGGCCAGCGGTCCTTCGCCCCGACGGCACTGTGATCCAATTTGGCGCTACCGCCCACAACGCGGTCTATGACACCAATACTGGAACTTGGTCTGCGGCGCCGGACTTCCCGCTGAACGGCAGCATGCAGCAACTGGACGTCTACGACGGTCCCGCGGCTCTTCTGCCCAATGGAAATGTCCTGGTCATGACCAGCCCCGGCCAGTACATGAAAGGCGCGCAATTCTTCGAGTGGGACGGCACCAACTTCAACACCGAGGCGAACACGCCCAACGCGGCCAACGCTAGCTCCTACTTTGGCCGTCTACTGGTGTTGCCGACCGGAGGTGTACTGCAAACCGATTACTCCAAAGACATTGAGATCTATTTCAGCACCGGGGATCCCGATCCATCCTGGGAGCCGGTCATCACCGAGTTCAAGGCCAAGCTCCACCCCGGCCACACCGAAACCTTGCGGGGTACGCAGCTTACGGGACTTTCCGAGGGTGGCGCTTTTGGCGACGACTTCCAGGATGCCACCAATTATCCGCTGGTGCGTATCATCAACGTCTCGACCAATCACGTTTTTTACTGTCGCACTCACAAGTTTAGCTCGGGCGTGGCGACGGGTTCGACCATCCAATCCACAGATTTCGACATTCCCGCCGGAGTCGAGACGGGGCCGAGCTACTTGCAGGTGGTTACCAACGGCATTGCTTCAAATTCCGTGGACGTTACCGTAGAGTAACCTTCGCTTGTTTATGTTGGCCGGACGGAAAACCCGTCCGGGCTTTTTTTTGGCTCCCGGCCTACACGACGAAGCCCTCGCCCAACACAAGGGCATAAGAAAGCAAGCCAAAAACTGTCCTGCCACCGTGACACTGGTAACTTGTCGGTGTTGCCGACCCTCTCTTACCATGAACGCACTATGGATCCAAGCTGCCTCGTGGTGTGTCCGGATCAGGACGCAGCCAGCCTGCTGACGCTGATCCTCTCCGAGTTAGGGATGGAGGCCGAGCATACACCCTCGATCTCCCGCGGATTAGAACTGCTCGCCAGCCAGCATTTCGACGCCATCGTTTTCGACTATCGCGCCGACCCCAGTTCCGACGAATTTCTGGCGCGTTTACGGCAATCCGCCAAAAACCGTGCCAGCCTGCTGATTGCCGCTGTTGACAGCAACTTTAACGCTCGTCCGGTGTTTGGGCTCGGCGCCAACTTTGTCCTCTATCGGCCGCTCTCTTCCGAGCGTACCCGCATCAGTCTGCGCGCCGCGCGTGGCCTCCTGCGCCGCGAGCGCCGCCGCGCTCCCCGCACGCCCGTGAGTTCGCCCGTCACCGTCGCCTATCCCGGCGCGCCCGAACAGAACACTTTTTTGGCCGACCTCAGCGACGGCGGCGCTTCGATCCAAACCGCCAACGTTCCCCGCGCTTGCAAGGTTTACTTCGAGTTCGCGCTTCCCGGCCAGCCGCAACTGGTGCGGCTGTCGGGCGAGATGACCTGGCAGGACCAGAGCGGCCGCACCGGCATTCGCTTCCTCGACGTGCCCCAGACTTCGCGCCGACTCATTCAGACTTGGCTGCAGCGGAATCATGCGCAGCAGACCACCGCTGTGGTCGCCGAGACGCCTTCCAGTAACATGTCCTCCACTGAGCTTTGCGTGGAATCCGAACCCAAGACTGAGCCCAGGCCCGAGTCTAAGGGTGCCACTCTTGTTTCCAACGCCAGCAACCGCCGCGGAGAGCAACGGTTGGCCTGCCGCTTGGGAGCGGAAGTCTACCGGCTAGGAATCAGCGTCCCCAATCGCTGCATCCTCACCGATATCAGCGAAGGCGGTTGCTATGTCGAAATCCTATCTCCCTTCGCGCGGCACTCGGGCGTGGAGATCCTGGTTCGCACCGCCGACACGAAATTAGTAATCCGGGGTCAGGTCCTGACCGTCGACCGCGGTTTTGGGATGGGCGTGCGCTTCGAATACCGCGATTCCAACGAGCGCGAAGAAGTTCTGCGCCTGCTCGCCGTTCTCGCCGGCGGTCCCGCACTGGACGAGCAAACCCGCTAATACTTGGGAGGAGCAGCGTTTGCCGCCCGCTAAGCCGGTTGCTCTCTCTCCGCCACCGCCCGCCGAAAATATTCCAGTGACAGCTTCAACCCGCTCTCCAGATCCACTTTCGGCTCCCAACCCAGCAGCCGCTGCGCCTTGGAAATATCCGGACACCGCTGCTTAGGATCGTCTTGCGGCAACGCTTCGAATCTGATCTGGCTCTTCGACTCCGTCACCGCAATCACTTTCCGTGCGCACTCCAGAATCGTAAACTCCGTCGGATTTCCAATATTCACCGGCTCATGTTCCA
>Ga0209698_10004853_pt1 | contig 14661 bp, 12 predicted proteins | sample LitLauG_LLR_2012_FD_187203 | JGI IMG/M metagenome (GOLD analysis project Ga0209698, IMG submission 187203) | Freshwater sediment microbial communities from Pennsylvania, USA - Little Laurel Run_MetaG_LLR_2012 (SPAdes) (version 2) | ecosystem: Environmental > Aquatic > Freshwater > Creek >...
GAAGGCGCGGACAAGCTCGCTGCCGTTGGCACAACAACGAGCACTGGCTCGGTTGCGATCACCGAAGGCGCGGATTCTCTCGCCGCCACCGGTAACATCGCCAGCGTTGCGACCGCATCGATCGTCGAAGGCGCAGATGCACTCTCGGCGACCGGCAACATCGCCAGCGTTGCCGCGGCCTCGGTCCTCGAAGGTGCGGATCAGATCACCGCGACGGGCACAACTACCGTCACGGGCGCAGCCGCGATACTTGAGGGCACCGATCAGCTCGCGGCCACAGGCAATACCGCAGTCTCTGGCGTTGCCGCGCTCATCGAGGGCGGGGACATCCTCGTCGCGGTTGGAGCGGTCGGCAACGTTGCGAACGGCTCCGCGTTTCTCACGGAGGGGTTTGACGACCCTACCGGCTCCTTCGGTGTCACGGGTGTGACAGGTGCCAGCGCATTGCTCGAGGGCGCCGATGTCCTGGCCGCCACGGGCACCACGGCGAGCACGGGTGCCGCTGGGATCATCGAGGCCGGAGACATCCTTGCCGCAACCGGCACGACCACGGCAACGGGTTCTGCAGCCATCCTTGAGGGCTACGACAACGCCGCAGGGGCCGGGATCGTGCTCCCGGCACTCGTGGGTTCCGCGAACATCGTCGAAGGCGCTGACGGGCTCGTAGGCCGTGACGGTGTGGGGCCTGTGTTTCCGCTTCCCAGTCAGGTCCTCCTGGGCGTGCAGTACGGCCCGACCGGCGCGGATTTCACGGGAACGCTCACCGCTACCGGTGGCGGCTACTACTTGCGGCGCCGGTAGTAACCATACCCCGCGATCTCGAACCTACCATCACGCAACCCGAGGAGTCCGACATGGCTATGGCATCGCTCAAGACAGACCCATCGCCCGAGGAGTGGAAGCCCTCGCCCTACGGGTATGGCACTTGCCTGCGGCTCACTTCCGACCAGGTCGAGGCCCTGGGGCTGCAGGCGAGCCCTCCTGATGCTGGCTCGCGCGTCTCGATACGAGGCTACGCGACCGTGGTGCGCACCGAGCAATCGACGGACGCGGACGGCGGCGACGGGGATGGCGACGTCGACGTCACGCTCGAGCTGCAGGTCACCGAGCTCGAGGTCACGCCGGGTGCGCAGACCGACCCGGCGATGGCCCTTTACGGGAGCTGAGCATGGCCAAGAAATGGATCGCCGGCGCGGTGAAGCACCCAGGTGCTGAGACCGCTGCCGCCAATCGCGCGGGCGAGTCGGTGCACGAGTACGCGGAGAGGCACAAAAACGCCAAGGGCACCGCCGGCAAGAGGGCGCGCCTCGCGCTCACGTTCGAGCGCATGCACTCGCACGCCAAGAAACTTTACGGGAAGGGCTGAGGGATGAGCAAGTACCTGTCGGCGCAAGTTGCGCACCTCTTCGACCCCAACACCGGGCGGTTCGTTGGCCACGAGGATGTCTACGGCCGTGAAGTGGTCGGCCCTGCATACGGCGTCGACGCCTTCGGCAACGTCAACGGGCTGCTCGGCTCGGATGGGATGGTCAACGTCAACGCGCCGGCGCCGACGAATCCGCTCCTTTCGCAGTCCCAGGCGAACCAGATTTACCCGTCGCTCGCGCCGAACCTCTTCACGGTAACGGGCGCAATCCCGAACCAGTACAACCCGGCAGACCCGCAATGTGTCTTCGCGCGCCTGTTGACCGGGGCGCCGCAGAACACGCCCGCGCAATTCGAGGTCGGCAACGCGACCATCACGAACCCGAGCGGTGTGCTCACCTACGACGGAGCGCTCGGACTCGTTTGTGACGGCACGGCGGGGACGCAGCTCCTCATCAACCTGACCGGCATCGCCGCGCTCGCGACCTCGACGACGTACATGGTCTACCTCGAGGTGGAGCGCTCGTTGCTTGCGGTGCCGCCTTCGCAGTCCGACTACAGCGCTGGCATTCCCCTCTCGAACCCCAACAACGCCATCATCGGCCTCTGGCAGCAGAACGCCGCGCCGCAGAACAATGCGCCGATTCAATTCGGCGTGTCCTGGGCTTCGCCGAACAAATCACTCGCGTGCGCCTACGTCCAGGCCAACAACACCTCGAACACCTTCGGGGGCTACTACACCGACATTGACGCGCCGGTGAACGACACGCACGTCCCCGTCGTTTTTTGCGTCGACAACGGATACACCGCGATTTTCGTTAACGGCAACGTCATCGGCATGCGCGCCTCGTCGACGAACCTCGCGAACATCGCGCTTCAATACATTTCGATCGGAAAGAACTGGGGGAGCGACGGCAACAACTCCTTCAAGGATGGCCATATCCGAAAGATCATGGTCATCAACGGGCGCGGCTGTCTGAGCACGAGTGCCGCTGGCCCGCTCCCTCTCCTCAACACGAACGGGAGCAACGGGATCTCGATCTTCGGGGACTCGTTCGCGGATCCGATCATCAACTACACCGCGACCGGTGCGGGGGGCTACAACCAACCGACGAATTGGTACTACGCCAACTCGTCGACGATGATCCAGATCGGGACTTACCTCAGGCGATACGGGTACCACGCGCCGAACTGCAACGACCTGAATCCCCTTGTGAATGCGAGCTCCTCGTGGGGCCAGCAGGGGTATCGCATGTGCGGCTGGTACACCGCGAAGGGGTCTACGCCCATCGCGCAAAACGGTGCCGCGGCTGCCATCGCGCCCGCGCCTGGCGCGCCGATCAATGCGGCCGCATGCGACACCGTTGCGGGCTCGAGCTCTGTCGGCTATCTGTGGGACTACCTCCCCTCGGTCCTCGCGTCGAACCCGGCCTACGTCGTGCTCTCCGCTGGCACCAACGATTCGAGCAGCCAAAACTCTTCCGGGTATGCGCGCTGGTATCGGTACTTCCTCGAGTATCTCTTCGGCCTCAACGGCAACGCACCGACGAGCGTCAAGGGTGTCGTGCTCGTCACGAACATTGTCACCCCTTACGACTACAACGTCGCCGCGCCGACGAGGCTGCTCGCGGCGGAAGCACAGAACGCGGCGATTGCGGCCACGGTCGCGTGGTTCCAGCAGACTTATCCGGCGTCTGCGAAGGCGGTGGCCATCGCCGATTGGTACTCGGCTGTCGGCGGCCACGTCACTTACTCCCAGGCTTTCGGGCTGCCGCAGACCTCGTCCGGCTCCGGCAACATCCATCCCGGCCCGATCGGCAAGATGATGCAGGGCCAGGTCATCGCGCAAGCCCTTCTCAATCTCCAGTCGCAGCTCTCGGGCGCAGCGAACCTGCCATCGTCGTTCACGCCGCTGCCGCAGAAGTTTGCCTATCAGAGCGCGCCGCCGCTGCAAAAGCGGCTCCTGGGCTCGCTCCGCGGGCAGAGCATGGCCGCGACCGGCGACTTCCCGATCTTCCTCAACTGGCCTGGCACGCTCCCGTCGAACCTGCAATTTCGCATCGACGAGATCGTTCTCGTCAACTACGGCTCGGCCATCTCCACGGCAGCGGGCGGTGTCTACACCGCGACGGCGGCAGGAGGCACCGCGATCCTCAATGCATCGCCCGTCACGTTCAGCTTGGGCGCGGGAACGCTCGCCGCGCCGACGCTATCCGCGCCGGCGCTCGCCGCGGGCATCAGCACGACGATCTTTAATTCGCAGATGACTGTCGTTGGCCAGGATCAATTCCAGTTGTCGGCTCCCCTCTACTTCCACGTCGGCACCGCGCAAGCGGGCACGCTCATGGACATCCTCGTCTACGGCACGCCGATCAGTCCGCTCTGATCTCCTCGTAACCTTAATCCGGCATCGCGCCCATACCCTTGCGCGATGCCGGATATCGACCCGCTGGATGTTCACGCGCAGATCGAGGCGCAAGAGGCGGCCAAGCAGCGAGCGAGGCAGCTCGCGCGCGAAGAGGCCGATGACATCCGCTGGCTCATGTCCGGCAAGCGAGGGCGGCGCATCGTGCGCCGGATCCTCTCGCGCGCCGGGGCGCTCGATGAGTTCCCGTCGTCCTTCAACACGAACGCGGCCACGATGGCGTTCAACGAAGGGCGTCGGACCACAGCCTTCGCGTTGCGCGAGCAGATCCTGGCCTGGTGCCTCAAGGATTACGTGCTGATGCTCGAGGAGCGCGAGGAAGATGCCTGACGATACCGCGGCCGGGACTGCGACCAACACCGGCGGCACGACCGCTGCGGCTCCGGCCGCGGCACCAGCAGCAGCGGCTCCTGCCGCGGCTGCAGCTCCCGCCGCGCCGGCGGCCAGCGCGACGGCTCCTGCCGGCGATGCTGCCAAGCCGGCCGATGGGGGATCCCAGTCGCAAGCGGCTGGGGGCTCCGACACCCTCCTGGGCGACAAGCCCGGCGAGGCCAACACCGACGGCCAGGGCGAGAAGCCTGCGGCCCCCGAGAAATACGAGTTCAAGGCGCCCGAGGGCGTCGCGCTCAACCCGGGGGATGTCGCGGCTTTTTCCGAGGTCGCCAAGGAGTTGGGTCTGCCCCAGGACGCTGCGCAGAAGATTGTCGACAAGCTCGCACCGACCATCGCCAAGCGCCAGGCCGAGGAGTTCCAGGCGGCCGTTGAAGCGCAGAGCACGAAGTGGGTCGATGCCGTGAAAGCGGACCCCGAGATCGGGGGCGACAAGCTCGGCGAATCGCTTGCGGTTGCCAAGAAGGCCCTCGACGCCTTTGGCACTCCCGCACTGCGCGAGATGCTGGTTCAGACCCGACTCGGGAACAACCCGGACGTGATCCGGTTGTTCGTTCGGATCGGGGAATCCATCAGCGAGGACACGCCCGTGCAGGGCGGCGACTCGCAGGCGGCCGCGGCGGCCGCCACCGGGGAGACGCGCACGCAGCAGCAGGCGAACGCGCTCTACGGTAAGAAACCCACTTCTTAGGAGCCTGAATCATGGCTGTGCAAGCAACGAACGCACTCACCCTCGCCGACTGGGCGAAGCGGCTCGACCCCGATGGCCGCGTGCCCGTGGTCGCCGAGCTGCTCTCGCAATCGAACGAGATCCTCGAGGATGCCGTCTTCATGGAAGGCAACCTCCCCACCGGGCACCGCGTGACGATCCGCACGGGCCTGCCGATCGTTTACTGGCGCTCGATCAACCAGGGCGTGCCCTCCTCGAAGAGCACGACCGCGCAGGTCGATGAGTCGGTTGGCATGCTGGAAGCCTACTGCCGTGTCGACAAGGACCTCGCCGAGCTCAATGGCAACCTGGAACAGTTCCGCCTGTCCGAGGACACCGCCTTCCTGGAAGCGATGAACCAGACCCAGGCGCAGACGATGTTCTACGGCAACCCGCAGACGGACATCCGCCAGTACCTGGGCCTTGCGCCGCGCTTTGGCGCGATTGCGGGCGCGGGCAACGCGCAGAACATCCTCTCGGGTGGCGGCGCGTCGAGCAACAACACGAGCATTTGGCTCGTGGGCTGGGGCGAGCAGACGGTGTTCTGCACCTTTCCCAAGGCCTCCAAGGCCGGCCTCATCCACGAGGACAACGGCATCCTCACGGTGTACGACCCCAACGGGGCGCCGTACCAGGCCTACCAGACGCACTACCAATGGAAGAACGGCCTCGTCGTCAAGGATTGGCGCTACGTCGTGCGGATCTGCAACATCAACACCGCCAACCTCGTTGCCAACACCTCGGCCGCCGACCTAATCGCGCTCATGTCCCGCGCGCTCGACCGCATTCCGAATTTCGGGATGGGGCGGTTCTCGTTCTACATGAACCGCACGGTGTACTCGATCCTCCGGCTGCAGGCCCTCCAAAAGAGCAACTACGCGCTCAACGTGGAACAGGGCCTCAATCAGTTCGGTACGCCGCAGTCCTGGCTGAGCTTCGAGGGCGTGCCGCTTCGTCGCGTTGACCAGATCCTCAACACCGAGGCGACGATCTCGTAACCGGCCAGCACCTAGGAGCTTCAATCATGATTGCAGACGCACTTCTGACCCTCGCCGGCACCGCCGTCGGGTCGACCATCACGGGCCAAGCGGTCACGGCGACGGGTAACACCCTCTCGACCAACGTCATCGATCTCTCCTCGGGGTACGCCCCGAACGGGATCGGCGCTTCGCAGACGCGGGACATGGGCGAGGGGGCGGATTTCGACTACATGCGGGTCGAGGTCCTGACGGCGTTCAACAACGCCACCTCCGTCGAGTTCCAGATCATCCAGCACGATGACACCGCGCAATCGGTGAACGTGACGGTTGTCGGGACTACTGGGCCGATTCCCCTGGCTTCGCTCACCGCGGGCGCGCGCTTTGCGGCGCAGATCAACCCGCGCATCGCGAGCAAGGGCCAGCGCTATCTCTCCGGCCGCTGGGTGGTGGTAGGGACGGCGCCGACCACGGGCACGATCTTCGCGGACCTCGGCGCCGAGATCCAGGACGGGCAGAAGTTCTACCCGGTCGGGTTCGCGGTCCTGTAACCAACGCAAGAGGAGGTTCGCACGATGGCCAAGTTCCGCGTCACGAAGACGTCGTTTCTCAATAACCAGCTCCATCAACCGGATGCAATCGTCGATCACGAGGGGCCCTACGCGGACAACCTCGAGCCCGTCGATTCCCCGGTCGACAAGGAGCAGGCGATCGCTGCGAATCGCACGTCGCTGCTGCGTCGTCTTCTTGCCGCCAAGGGCGTTGACCAGGCCGACATGCCGACAACGGATGCGGAGCTTCGCCAGATGCTCCTCTCCCACGGCGTGAAGGAAGCGGACATCCCTGCAGCCCCTCCGGCCTCATCCGCCGACGGGCTGGTGTAACGAGTCTCCCCCTGCCGTGGTAAACGGCTTTGCGCCCCGGCCTAGCGCCGGGGCTTTTTCTTTCGAGGGCTAGATGGCAACCGACGTCGACATCTGCAACCTGGCCCTGGGGCACATCGGGGATGCGGCGGCCGTCACCTCGATCAGCCCGCCCGACTCGACCACGCAGGCACTGCACTGCGCGCGCTTCTATCCCATAGCCCGGGACTCGCTCCTCGAGGAGCATGCCTGGGGCTTTGCTACGGTGCGCGTGGCACTGGCCGCGGCACCGACGAACCCTTCGACCTCGTGGCAATACTGCTACCTCGCGCCGACGAACGTCCTCAACTACCTCGAGATCCTCGACTCCAACGCGCAGGATGACTACTCCACGGGCCTGCCGCTCGCGGGCTCGGTGCCCGCGACGGTGCAACCGCAGGTGGGGATCCAGCCGGCGCAGCCCTTCGTGGTGGAGCAGGACCTCAACGACAACGACATTGTTCTCACCAACCAGGCGAACGCGGTGCTGCGCTACACCCAGGTGCAGACGGACACCTCGCAGTTCTCGCCGCTCTTCATCGATGCGCTCGCGCTGCGCCTCGCGGCGATGCTCGCTGGCCCGATCATCAAGGGTACCGAGGGGCGCCAGGTCGCGATGCAGTTGCGCCAGGAGGCTGCAGGCGCCAAGGCGGCGGCGGTGGCCTCGGACTCCAACCAGAGGCGCGTGCGGCTCCTCTACAGCACGCCCTGGATCGTGAACCGCTGATGGCGCAGACCCGCTCCTACGCCCGCTCGTTCGGCGCCGGCGAGGTCACGACCGAGCTCTTCGGCCGGCTCGACGTCGCGAAGCGCCAGGAGGGCCTGGCGCTGTGCCGCAACTTCATCACGCGGCCGCAGGGCGCCGTGGTGAATCGGACGGGCACGGAGTTCGTGCTGGAGGTGAAGGACTCCTCGAAGTACACGCGGCTCATCCCGTTCTCGTACACGAACACGCAGACCTATGCGATCGAGGTCGCGACGGGCGCCTTCCGGTTCCACACCCAGGGCGCCACGATCACGAACGCGCCGGCGGTATGGTCCTCGTCGATCTCCTACCTCCCCAACGATCTCGTGGTGCAGGGCGGCGTCCAGTACGCCTGCATCACCGCGAACAACAACTCGGTGCCCCCAAGCGCCAACTGGCGCACGCTCGCGTGGTCGAGCTCGACGGCCTACAACGTGGGCGACCTCGTGACCTCGGGCGGCGTCACCTACTACTGCATCCTCGCGCACACCAACCAGGCGCCCCCCAACGCGACCTACTGGTACGCGCAGCCCGCGGGGATCTACGAGATCCCCAACGGCTACCAGACGGCAGACCTCCCGAACCTGCACTACACGCAAAGCGCGGACGTGCTCACGCTCGTGCACCCCAACTACCCGGTGATGGAGCTACGCCGCTACGGCGCCACCGACTGGCAGTTCACGGCGCCGGCGTTCAGCCCGCCATCGAACCAGCTCTCGACGCCGGCCTGCACCGCCAACTCGCCCGGCGGGGTGGGGAGCGGCAGCATCCTCTACAGCTACGTCGTGACGGGGGTGCAGACTGCCGACGGGCAGGAGACGGTCGCGAGCGCGCCCACGCAGGGCACGACTTTCACGATCACCTCGGCAACGAGCGCGACGCCCAGCGTCATCACGACCTCGGTCGTCTCTGGCCTCGCGGTTGGCGACACCTGCTTCCTGCAGCTCACCATCGCGTACTACCCCTACAACGTGCTCATCCAGGGGAACTACACCGTCGCCTCGGTGTCGGGCAGTACGGTCACGCTCAACAACTCGAGCGGCCTTCCCTTCGGCATCAACCCGTCGCACCCCTTCGTGAGCGGGACGATCGCGATTTCGGGGGTAAAAAACAACCTCGCGGTAGCGGGGAACACGAACGTCATCTCGTGGCAGGACAACTCCCCGGCCGGCACTTACGTGCGGTACAACGTCTACCGGCTCACCCAGGGGCTCTACGGGTACGTCGGCCAGGCGGCCTCGACGGTCTTCACCGACAACAACATCATTCCCGACGCGACGACCACGCCGCCCATCGCGGACACCGGGTTCAATGACCAGCCCGGGGATTACCCGGGCGCGGTGACCTACTTCCAGCAGCGGCGCGTGTTCGGCGGCACGACGAAAAAGCCGCAGAATCTTTGGATGACCCGCAGCGGTACCGAGAGCAACATGAGCTACTCGATCCCGGTGCGCGCCGACAACCGGATCGCGGTGCGCATCGCGGCGCGCGAGGCATCGGCCGTGCAGCACCTCGTGCCGGTGGCGAATCTCATGATTCTCACGCCGAGCACCGAGTGGCTATCGAACGGGGGCTCTGCTGGCGCTGCGATCACGCCGACGAGCTTCCAGGTCCAGCCGCAGAGCTATGTCGGCTCGAACAACGTGACGCCGATCACGGTCGGGAACGTGATCCTCTTTGCCACCTCCCGAGGTGGCCATCTGCGGGAGATGTCCTATTCCTGGCAGGCGGGGTCCTACGTCTCGGCGGATCTCTCGATCCTCGCGGCGCACCTCTTCGACTATCAGACCGTCAACGATATGGCCTACGCGCGCGGGCCCTACCCTGTGCTGTGGGCGGTCTCTTCCAGCGGGAAGCTCCTCGGGCTCACCTACGTCCCGGAGCAGCAGGTCGCAGCCTGGCACCAGCACGACACTGGGAACGGGGACGCCTTCGAGTCCTGCTGCGCGATCACCGAGGGCGGCGAGGACATGCTCTATGTCGTCGTGAACCGCACGATCATGGGCGCGACCAAGCGCTACGTGGAGCGGCTGCGCTCCCGCAACTTCGCGAACCAGTCGCAGGCCTTCTTCGTCGACTGTGGCGTTATCCAGACCTTCGGCTCGCCGGTGACGAACCTCTCAGGGCTCACGTGGCTGGCAGGGCGCACGGTCAACGTGCTCGCGGATGGCGCGGCGGTGAACGGCCTCACGGTGAGCAACACGGGAACGCTCACGCTCCCCAACGCGGCGAGCACGGTGGTCGTGGGCCTACCGATTGTTGCGCAGATCCAGACACCGCCGCTTGCGACGCAGCTCGACCCAGCGCTCTCGCAGGGGCGCGCCAAGAACGTGAACCGGATATGGCTGCGGGTCTTCAACTCTGCGCCCTTCGCGGCGGGCCCCAATTTCTCGAGTCTCGTGAACTACCCGGGGCTCCCGCCGGCGCAAGTCGGGGTCGCGCCGGCGCTCATCACGGCCGAGCTCGAGCTCGCGCTCATGCCGTCGTGGAACCAGGACGGGTCGGTGTGCATCCAGCAGACGGATCCGTTGCCGCTTGACATCGTCGACATGACGGTCGAAGTATCCGTGGGAGGAGGCTGAGATGGGAATGGGCGCGCTCGCGCTGCAAGGCGCCGGGGTCGGGATGTCGATGATGGGCGCCATGAACCAGGGCGAGGCCCAAAAGCAGGCGCTGGGGTATGAGTCGACGGTGGCCAGCAACAACGCGATCGTGGCGAGCTACCAGGCCGACGTGGCCAAAGAGGTCGGGGCCCAGCAGACCCAGGCGAGCGAGTTCAAGACGTCCGCGCTCTACGGCGAGCAGCGGGCGCAGCTCGCGGCCAACGGCGTCGACCTTGGCACGGGCTCCGCGACGGACGTGCTCGCCTCGACGAAGTACATGGGCATGCGGGACGTGATGACGATCCAGGACAACACGAACCGGCAGGTGTGGGCCGACCAGGTCGCGGCCTCTGGCTTCAAGGGTGAGGCCGCGGCGGACGCGGCCGCCGGCCGGCAGATCAATCCTGGGCTCATGGGTGCGACGACGCTCCTCACGGGCGCGGGCTCGACGCTCAACACCTACGCGGCCCTGAAGCGCGCCGGGAGCATCTGATGGCCCAGGTCCCCCTGCAGGACGCGCCGAGCGTTGCCGCCCAGGAGCTCCCGGGAGTCCAGCTCCGCGCGCCTTACCGGCTCCTGCAGATGGCCGACCTCGGGCCTGGCCAGCAGATCCGTGCCGGCCAGGCGCTCGAGCAGGCGGGTAGCTCGCTCGGGCACGAGCAGGCCCTCGTCCAGGCCCAGCAGAACGAGGCCGCCGTGAAGGCGGCCGAGGCCAACGCCACGCAGATGGCGACCTCGATCATGTGGGACCCCGACACAGGCGTCATGGCCCAGCGTGGGCAGAACGCCGTCGACGCGGCTCCCAAGGCCGTGCAGGCCCTCCAGGACGCGCGGACGGGGCTTGCCGAGGGGCTCACGAACCCGGTGCAGCGGCAGATGTTCCAGCAGGTCTCGGACGCGCAGCACGCGGCCGAGCAGCGGCAGATCGCCCAGCACGTCGCGGCGCAATCCTTCGTCGCCGAGCAGGACGCGAGCAAGCTCCGGGTGCAGACCCACTCCGACGCCGCGGTGCAGTCCTACCAGCCTGGCGGGGACAACTCGACCTTCGCGCTCCACATCGCCGCCGCGCAGAACGAGCTCGAGGGGCAGGCCAAGGCGGCCGGGATACCGGACGAGGCCGTCGGGCAGTACGTGAAGGATGGGATGGCGCCGACCTACACGGCGCTCGTCAACCACCTCATCGACCAGCCTGGCGGCACGGGGCCCGCTGCGGCCGCGCTCGCGCAGATCCGCGACCAGCTCCCCACGAGCATCGCCGACACGCTGCAAAAGAAGGTCGAGGCCGGGCAGTCGGCCGACAAGGTCGTCTCGACCGCCGACCAGATCGGGGACACGGTCCAGGGGATCGACGCGCAGCTCGCCGAGGCGCGAAAGCGCTTCGAGTCGGGGCAGATCGATGGGAAGGAGCGCGAGCAGGTCGAGTCGCGGCTCATGCAGGTCGACCGGCGCAGCGAGGAGCAGAGCAACAAAGCGACGGCCTCTGCGGTTGGCCAGGCGCAGGACTGGTTGCTCAAGAACCCTGGGAAGGGCATGCTCGACATGCTCCAGGACCCGTCGATGCGCTCCACCTATTTCGCGCTCGAGGCGAAGGGGCACCTTGCCGCGCTCGATGCGTTCGCGAACCGGGAGAACAACAAGTCGGACCCGGCGGTCTACCACAACGTCGTGGCGCACATGGGCGACGGCGGCCCTCAGGACCCGATGAAACTCCCGGATGCCGACTGGCTGCTCCTCCACAACAACGGCCTCGGGGATGCGGACTGGAAGCGCTTCGACAAGGAGCGCACCGACATGCAGAACGGGACGATCCCCTCGAAGCTCGACCCTGGGCGCGTCGACACGCCGACGCTGCGCGCGTCCTTGAACGACCGGCTCAAGCAGCTTGGCATCGACACGAACCCCAAGGACGACGCTGGGAAGGCCCAGGTGGGTGGAATCCAGCGCTTTGCCATGCAGTACGTCCTGCAGGACCAGGCGGCGGCCGGGCACAAGTTCAACGCGGCCGAGATGGAGAAGAGCCTCGATACGATGTTCTCGCGCGGCGCGGTCGCCGAGCACTGGTACGGTGACGAGCAAAAGAAGCTCGTCCAACTCTCGATCGACGACGTTCCCGCCACGACCCGCACGCAGATCCGCGCGGGGCTCATGCGCGCGGGCAACGCCGCACCGTCCGACCAGGACGTGCTGAACACCTACCGGGGGATCCTTGCCAGACGACAGTAACCTCGATTGGGAAGGCGAAGCGTTCAAGCTGCAGCAGTCGCAGCTCGCGCCGCAGGTCGCCAACTCGGTGCGCAACGCAAGCCAGGTCGACCCCGACCAGGGCGCGCGGGCGAACGTGCTCTCGCGCCAGCTCCAAATACCCGCGAGCTCGATCCTCGCGGATCCTAAGGCGGCGGAGGTGCGCGCGCGGATGGCGTCGCTCGACGCGCCCAAGCTCATCGAGCAGGCGCCCGTCACGGCGAGCACGATCGCGAACCAGCAGACGGCCAACGCCGCGCACGACGACATCCCGACGCTGGCGGGGATCGAGCAGAACATTTCGCCTCCCGAGCGGCGGAGCCTTCTCGACAGCGCCGCCCACGCGCCGGTGGAGGCCATCAAGGGCCTGGGCGGGACGTTCAACCGCTTGGGCGTGACGGTCAGCGAGGCGGCGGCCATCCCCGCGATTGCCGTCGACAAGGCCTCGAGCCTGCTATCCGGCCGCTACGAGACCGGGGCGCAGGATTGGTGGTTCCGCAACACGACGGCGGTCGGGGAAGCGAATCAGGGCGCGTTTGCGCCGGCTGCCAACGCCGGCGTCCCGGAGAAATTCGCGAACCTCGCCGGCAACCTCATCGGGGTGCTCTCCCAGGCATTGCTCACCGGCGGCGAGGGCGCAGCCCTCCCGGCGTCCGCCAGTGGCGTAGAAGCGTTGCAGGCTGCGGCCGTGCACGGCACGAAGGCGATGGCGGTGCCCGCGCTCACAGATGCCACCCACACGATGCGGGAGGTGTACGGCGCGACCGGGAACATGGACCAGGCGGTGCAGGCCGCGGCGGCGCAGTACGCGGCCTCGACCGCAGGCGGCATCGTCCCGCTCAACGCCGGCGGCCCGCTCCTCTCGCGGATGCTGCAATCGGCGGGGTCGGGCCTCCTCACCGGCGAGGCCTCGCGCCAGGGCATGAACCTCGTACTCCCGTCCCAGCTCCACCAGGAGTTCGACCCCGAGAGCGCGATGATGAACGCCTTCGCGATGTCGATCATGGGGATCCCGGGCGAGGCCGGGCGCCACCCCTACGAAGCGATCCGGCAGACCTACCAGGACGCGCAGCGCGCGGAGCAGGGGCAGAAGGACTTCGCGGCGCTCGGGCAGCTCTCGCAGCTCGCCACGGGCTCCAAGTGGCGCGAACGCGATCCCGAGGCCTTTCATCAGTTCGTGGAGCGCGTCGGGGACGCCGGCGCCCTCCCCGCCGTCTACGTCGACCCGCACGTCCTCTCGCAGGCCATGGACGGCGTCGGCGAGACGGCCGATCGCCTGCGGCAACTGATGCCCGAGGTCGCAGAGCAGATGAAGGCCGGGCTCGAGACCGGGGCGGACGTGCGTATCCCTGTTGCGGACTACGCGACCCATATCGCCGGCGGCGCGGTCGACCAGGCGATCCTGCCGCACCTCAAGGCGGACCCCGAGGGGCTCACCTATGCCCAGGTCCAGGAGCAGTCCGGGAACGAGGTGCAGCGAATGCAGGAGATCGCCCAGGGCGCGATCCAGCAGCAATCCGACACGGCGGCCTGGCACGCTTCCGAGCGCCAGGTCGAGGACACCGTCCGCCAGCAGCTCGAGGCGACGGGCCGCGTCGCGCCCAAGGCCGCGCAGGCCTACGCGGCGCTGCATCGCGATTTCTTCTCGACCCTCGCGGATCGCACCGGGGTGATGCCGCACGAGGCCTTCGCTGAGCACGGCGCCAACATCGTGGGCGAGCCCCTCGCCGGCGGCTACGGCCAGGAGAGCCGTGGCACTTACTCGCCCGAGGACCGCACGATCTCGGTGCTTGAGCACGCGGACCTCTCCACTTTCCTGCACGAGTCGGGGCACTTCTTTCTCGACACCTACGAGCGCCTCGCGCAGAGCGGGCCACCCGAAGTGCAGCAGGACTTTGGCGAGCTGATGAAATGGTTCGGGAAGGACCCCGAGACCTGGCGCGGCATGTCGATCGACGAGAAGCGGCCCTTTCACGAGCAGTTCGCCAAGGGGTTCGAGCGCTACCTCATGGAGGGGAAGGCTCCGACGTTCGAGCTCTCGCGCGTCTTCGGGCAGTTCCGCGCGTGGCTATCCCGGATTTACCAGTCCGTCACGAACCTGGGCGTCCCGCTCACCGACGAGGTGCGCGGGGTCATGGACCGCATGCTCGCTTCCTCCGAGGCGATCCGCGCGACGGAATCCGCCCGTCAGATGGTGCCGCTTTTTGCCGTGAAGCCCGAGGGCATGACGGACGAGGAGTGGCAGCAGTACCAGTCGGCGGGGCGCGACGCGACCGAGCAGGCCATCGCGGACATGCAGGCCCG
>Ga0209698_10004855_pt1 | contig 14657 bp, 14 predicted proteins | sample LitLauG_LLR_2012_FD_187203 | JGI IMG/M metagenome (GOLD analysis project Ga0209698, IMG submission 187203) | Freshwater sediment microbial communities from Pennsylvania, USA - Little Laurel Run_MetaG_LLR_2012 (SPAdes) (version 2) | ecosystem: Environmental > Aquatic > Freshwater > Creek >...
CAATGCCAATCCCAATGCGCCAGATCTGTATATTAATTATATCAAAGCGGCAACAGGCTTCAGCATAAATCCGATCAAGATCAATATCGATCAGACCGTGAATTCAACCGCTGCCGTTACACATCTGATAAATACAAACTTATTGTTCGCCGGTAGCGGTAACACCATCGCCAACAGCGGACTGATCGTGCCACCAGCCGCATTGACTGCCAATAGGCGCTTCAGCATCATACAGGCTGTCAACGCGCTTAAACTGCCAGCGATCTACCCAAATCGTATGTACATCGACAACGCAGCTCCAAATAACGGTCTGATCTCCTATGGAGAAGTTCTATTGGATCAATATCTGATCGCGGGGCTCGCTCTTGGCAATGCGTACAATTATCCCGCGTCCTTTAAGTCGTTTGCGACTCACAATACCAATTTTGAAACCGTCGTAAGTCGAAGTCAGGCTGGTGCGCTCAACTTTACTATTCCGCCGGGAGCAGTTGTAGTGGCCTGATCGGTCGACTGCTCTGCTTGACGAACTGTTTCGCGCGACCCGCCTAAGGCGCCGGGAGCTGTACTCGCCTCTTCCAACTTTGGAAAATTCGGCTGCCCGCAGAGAACAGCGGAGAACAAAAAGCAGGATGAGCTGGTTGACGAGAATTTGACCGGAGATGCACAATTCTCATCGCGAAACGTGAGGCAACATGGCATTCCACCACACGTCACGGAAGCAAGATTTGGCGCATGCGTGGAATGTGCAGCGGTCGCCACTTTTTGCCCCCTTGTTAATTGCGGCAATAACGTTTGGCGTTGCAGGTTGGGCTGCGACGTCTGGTGCCCAGACCGGGCTGCCAACGGACGCACAACCGTTATGCGATGATGGAGCGGAGATAAAAAGCTGGTTCGACCAAAATGGATTTGTCGAGCCGCCGGACAACAGGCACTTTGACGAAGCGCGCGCAGCGGGCGGGACCGTTCGCAATTCTCAGGAAGGGTGTATCTTTTTCGAGACGTCAGCGCGTATGTTTCTTTGGTTGACCTCGACCTACCGTCAACTAGGCGATGAGCCCGTATATATGTATGACTCGCCGTTATTTTACCGCGTCGGGCCGCCCGATAAGCACGGCTACCGCCCGCTTATTAAAAACCATGGGATGCGAATTGTAAATGTTGACGACAAATCAGCGCGAAGTTTTGGTCCGAGTATTTCTCAGCTTGGCCCCGTTAATGTCCCGGTCGTATTCGACGAAGAGGGCGGAATGCATGCGTTCGTGCGCCGCGTTATAAATCGAAACGGTGGGCTTGACGCGTGCAGCAACAGCGTGCCGCCCGCTCGGGATCATAGTCGAACAGGCACGTCAAGCGCAAGATTGAGCTGTCCTGGCGAAAGCTTTCGTGCGCCGGGCATACCGGCGACAGCTTCACGAGCCCGCTTATACGCCGATGGCGGACAGCCGATCAGAACAGATATCGTAAATGGCATCACAGTTTATTTCGATTCCAATGGCAATGCCATCCCATCTACGCCAGGTCAGGTATGTGACAAGATACTGATATCGCGAGACAACAGGATTGTATACTATAATATGTCGGTCAATGATGTGTACGCATACTTCGTATCAGGCACCAAACAAAACAAATTTCATTTCAAACGATTTCCGACGGCAACTGCGGTTGGCAAGACAGATGATATCACTGAAATAAGTGATTTCGCCAAAAGTCATCATGCAGAGTTGTTGGACAAAAAAGCCTTGGCGATCGAACTTAAGACGGCGTGGATCGAGATCGACGACGGCGACAAAGAGCGGTTTGTTACCACGTGGGCGACAGTTCCGACTTTTGACCGGTCTGATGCAACGCATTGGATGGCCGATGGTTGGAAAAAAGTTCATCTTGGGCTGGTCGGAATGCATATTGTGTTCAGCGCCAGAAATAACCCGGCGATGATTTGGGCAACATTTGAGCATGTGGACAATGCACCTGATGAAGAATATGAGTATTGTCAGCGCTCCGAGGACCCGGATTGCAAGCGTGTCACGCAGGGGCGTGATGCGTCCACAAACTGGCTTTTTTCGACGAACAATTCGCTGAGTGCCAGCAATCAGCAACTCGCATATCTGTACAAAGGTGATATCTGTGGGTACGATAACAACGCGATTGGAGCCAATAATATTTTACGGAAAAATGCGTGGGGATCAGCGATCGGGTCTCATGTCGCACCACAGCAGAATACTGAGATAATTAATGTAAATGGCAATGTGCTCGACAGCTTGCCCGCTGGCGATGTACGGAGGCATTATGTTTTGATTGGTTCGATGTGGACCCACGGCGGGTTTCCGCCAGGGGCTCCCTCGCTTGGGGGCCAACGGCTCGCGAACACAACAATGGAAACGTTTTTTCAGGAGTCCAACTGTTTCGAATGCCATCGAGATAAGACCGCAACCGTCAAGATGAGTCACATCTTCGTTCACCTGCAATCGTTGTTTGCGCGGCGACGAACGAATTGAGTCGATGTGCGTTCGATGTTCGGTGATCGCGGCCCGGTGGTGCAGAACCCCGATCACCGGCAATGTTGGCGGTTGTACGCGCGCCGTGAGCGGTGAGGTCGATCTTTTCGCAGCGATCATGCACTGGCGCAACGGGCTGACAGTAACCGTACTCACAGGCAACTCCTGTCTTGGATGAGGTTGACGACACCTCGATCCTCAAGACAGGGCACCCCGCCCGCCATCGACCTTCTCCAATTTAGTTACCGCGCGCGGGTGAGCTCCCCGCTTCAGCGGGCTATCGCGCAGCGATTTAGTGCTTTGCTTCGTAAGCGGCTCTGCCAGCCGGCCAAGGTGGCGAGTCCTGTAGGCCACAAACGATCATCCCGACCACCTCAATTGCAAATTGGCAGCGCCGTCAAACCGGAATGATTTTCCGCAGCCCTAATCGATTACCTCGTCGGCGAGCGCGAGCAGCATCCGCGGAATTTCGAGGCCAAGCAACTTGGCGGTTTTGAGATTGATGACAAACTCGAATTTGTTGGACAGATAGACCGGCAGGTTAGCAGGCTTTTCGCCTTTAAGAATCCGGCCTGCGTAGACGCCGGCTTGGCGAAAGGTTTCGGTGTAATTGGCGGCGTAGCTCATTAGGCCGCCCGCCTCGACGTAATCGCGCCGGGGATAAATCGTCGGTATCTTGTAGCGCGCCGCCAGCTCCACAATTTTGTTTTGGTTGAACGGATTGGCACCCACGATGAGTGCCCCGGCCTGGCGATCGACAAGGGTCATGAAGACCGCCTCGTAGCCGCCCTCGCTGCGAACATCCACGAGTATGACTTGGCGCCCGAGATGATGCGCCGCCGCAAGTATTTGATTTCTCTGCGACTCCTGTGGAGAAAGAAAGGCGACCGTCGTAGCGTGGGGAACCAGATCATGCAGAAGATCGAGCCGCTTGCCCCCAAGGTCCGAATTAATCGCGGCCGCTCCTGTAACATTGCCCCCCGGCCGGTTCAGGCTGGCAACGAAGCCATCTCGTACGGGATCACCCCCATACGTAAAGACGATTGGAATCGTCGAGGTGGCCTCCTTCGCCGCACGTATTGGGGCGTTGAACCCGGAGGCAGCGATCACGGCCACCGCACGGTGGACCAGCTCTGCAGCGTGCGCCCGCAATTGATTATATTGAAAATTTGCCCAGCGGTATTCAATTGCTACATTCTGGCCCTCGACGAAGCCGGTTTCGGCGAGGCCCTGATGGAATGCAACCAAAGAGCCGGTGATCGATCTGGGCGACTCCCAGTAGCCAAGGAACCCAATCACCGGCATGGCCGGCTGCTGGGCACGTGCCTTAAACGGCCATGCGACCGCGGCGCCGCCGACAAAGGTGATGAATTCACGTCGTCTCATCTGCCGCCTCCAGTCTGAGTACCACGCTACGATCAAAGTAAAACATATCACATTGCGTCACGGATGTGTTCGATGTGAATCACGTGCAGAAAGGGCGGGGATGCCGTCGCCTCTTGCCTCGGCCGTGAGGTCTGCGTTGGGTCAATCAGAGACGACTTTGCATGTCAGCAGCGGTGGCAGCTTATCCCGAGAGCAGCCGCCGAGGTCCGCTCCGCACGATAGTGCGCTGATGTCGCGTCGTTGTAATGGAAGGGGAGCCATGAATCTTCCGCGCCGTCGATGTCTGCAACTGGCAGCAAGTGCCGCTGCTCTCCCGACCTTACCGCAGATGGCGAGGGCGCAATCCTCTCCGACGCGGCTCGTGCGCATCGTTGCCGGCTATCCGCCGGGCGGCATCAACGACACATATGCGCGCCTGATCGGCCAATGGCTGTCGGAGCGGCTCGGCCAGTCGTTCATTGTCGAGAACCGTCTCGGCGCTGGCGGCAACATTGCCACGGAATCGGTCATCCGGGCGGCGCCAGACGGCTACACGTTGCTGCTGGCTACTCGATCGACGCCTGGAACGCGACGCTCTATGACAATCTCAAATACAATTTCGTCCGCAACACCGCGCCGGTCGCAACCATCGCCCGCGGAACCGGCCTGCTCGTCGTCCATCCGTCATTCCCGGCGAAGTCCGTTGCCGATTCGTATGAATGCGTTCGCGGATCCGACAGCGTCAAAATCATTTCGATCGGGTTTTTCGTTCCCAATCCACGATGGTCGCACGAATGACCAGCGGCTTTCCGTCGCGCAATACCGTGAGTTCGGCAATATCACCGATCGAAAGCAGCCCCATCCGGTTATGCAGATCGGCTGTGTTTCGCACCCTTGCGTTGGCCAGTTCCGTCACCACGTCTCCCGACTTCAAGCCGGCGCTCTCGGCTGCTGACCCTTTGTCGACCTTGACGATTACAGGACTGGTTGTTGAAGTCGAAAGTTGCACATCGCGGACCGACACGGGAGGCGAATCTTCAAACGTGATCCCAAGCCTGCCGCGGCGAACCTCGCCATATTCCAGGATTTGGTCCGTGATAACACGGGCCATGTTGATGGGGATCGCAAATCCCATGCCTGGATTGCCGCTGCCTGCCCCGATGAATGCGGTGTTGATACCAATAAGTTCACCGTGAAGATTAATGAGCGCTCCGCCCGAAGTTCCCGGATAGATGGCCGCGTCGGTTTGAATGAAATCTTCGTATGGCTCGATTCCCACGTTGTTCCGGTGCAGCCCGCTGATGATCCCCGAGGTCACGGTCTGGCCGATCTGAAATGGATTGCCAATGGCGAACACGAAATCACCGACCTCCAGCCCAGCGGAATTACCAATCGGAATTGCCGTCAAATTCTTTGCTTGCACCTTAATGACGGCGACATCGGTGTCGGGATCCGCACCGACGCGCTTGGCCTGCAGTTCACGGCCATCGGCGAGGGTTACAGTGATTTCGTCGGCACGGTCGATGACGTGATGGTTGGTAAGGATGAGCCCCTGGTCTGCGTCAATCACCACACCCGAACCGGCCGTTCGAATTTGGCGATCGGCCGCTGGATTCCGAGTGCTGGCGGGGCGCTGGCCCCTTTGGACCTTGCTCAATGACGAATTCGCTTCCGGGGCGGCGCGGCCCTTGATGGCAATGCTGACGACGGCAGGCGTTATTTGCTTGAGAAGCGGTGCAAGGGTGGGCACGCCGCTCGTCAGCTCGACGACGGGAAGCGGAATGCCCGCGTCAGCCGCGGTGTTGCCGCTCGCAATTGCGAGGCCCAATGTCACCGCTCCGAGTAGCCGTTTCATGATGGTCACCTTTCTCTAGCGGAACGAAACTAACGTGATTGGTCAGTATGCGGCCTACCACCTTCAGCTGACCGCGCTCGATGCCTGCTTGTCGGGTAGAAGAGCAATGGCGGCGTGACGGAAGAGTTCAGATGCAGCCGGCCCGACGGCCGGCCGCTACCTTCTCGTGCTCATAGTCCAGGCCCAATTCACCCTCGCGGCCCGAAGTCCCGCCGCAGTTCGAAGCGCACGTTGGCATCCGGGTCCGAGCCAACGTACACGCTGCGCACGTCGTAAACGTCGTGGCTGGGAGCGGTGCTGTACTGCTTGGTAGCGGCCAACGTACCCGAAGCGGTGCCGACGATGAGAGCCAGTGCAATCGCGGTTTTGGTGAACATGGTGATGTCTCCTGCTTGTGTTGTCACTCACACCGTGCTGGTGTGCGCAAACATCATCGCGGCACGAAGACACGCGGTAAATCAGCCGGACGTATCGCCGATCCGAGCATGAAACGGCGCCCCACGACATGAAAAACCCCTGTTTACCAGGACGTTTTTCAATCCAGAGCGGCGGCAAGCAGGGGGTGCTTCGGTCCCGGGACTGAAGTATTATGGTCACCAGGACGGACAGAAGGATCAGTGATGTGAAAATTCTGGTGGTCGATGATCACGCGTTGATTCGCGAAGCGTTGCGCGGCGTTCTCAAGGAGCTCAAAGACGACGCAACCGTTTTGGAAGCTTCGAATTGCCGCGAGACGATGAAACTCGTTGCGGAGCACAGCGACCTCGGCCTCATTTTGCTTGATCTGAATTTGCCGGATCGAGATGGTTTTTCCGTGCTCACTGAGCTGCGCGAGCGTTATCCAGCGATGTCAGTCGTTGTCCTATCGGGACAGCAAGACCGCGGCAGTGTCGTTAAGGCCCTCGATCTTGGCGCACTCGGCTTCATTCCGAAATCCGGACAGCGCGAAGTGATGCTGAGCGCGCTGCAACTCGTGTTTGCCGGCGGCGTTTATATTCCTCCGGAAATCCTTGCTCGCAACGAGACATCGGCTTCGCAGCCCGACGAGAAGCGACCTGGCTCAGGTCGGCCGCGCGTCTCGCCTTCCGACCTCGGCTTGACGGAGCGACAGCTCGACGTACTCGCGCTTATGATGCACGGGAAAAGTAACAAGGCGATTTGCCGCGTCCTTAACTTGGCGGAGCCGACGGTGAAGAATCACGTCACCGCAATTCTCAAGGCGTTGGAAGTGTCCAATCGCACGGAGGCGGTGATTGCGGTCGGCGAATTGGGTTGGGAATTGCCGTCAGTTGCCAAGTCGTAGAGTCTGCAGTATTCGGCGATCGCTGCAGGCGGGCGGCAATCTACCGGTTGTGCTCTCAATCCGCCTAAAGGTCATACGCCCCAGCCTCCATGAGCAACTCCTTCATCCGGCGCCGCGCGTAAAACATCCGCGTCTTGACGGTGCCCTCTGGGATTCCGACGATGTGCGCCACCTCCTTGACGGATTTCTCATGATAGTAGACCAGATCGACGATCTCCCGGTGGGCGGGCGACAGTTCCGCCAAGCACTTTCCCATCATAGTGCTGCGATTGCTGCGGAGCATCGCGGTCTCCGGGTCGTTCCCGGGGTCTACGATGGTCGCCGCGATATCATCGTTCAATTGCGCGGCGGGGAGGCGCCTGCGCGCCGCATACGCCTTGTTGCGGGCGATCGCCAGCAACCACGTCGAGACCCGAGATCTCGACTTGAACGCGTCAGCTTGGCACCAGGCGGTAAGAAACACCTCACTGACGATGTCCTCCGCCAGTGACGCCTCCCCGGTGAGGCGTACAACGAAGCGGTAGACCTGGACGTTATGCCGTTCGAACAAGACCTTCATGGCGTACTTGTCGCGCTTCACAATCGATTGGATCAACATTTCATCAGATGGTTCTGGGGCGGTCCCAACGGCAGAAGTCCCCGAGATTTCTGACAGCCGGTACGCGGTCAGCATGTGAGTCTCCCTCGGCAACAAACGCCATCCGGTGTGATCCGGCGTGACCGATTTGCGTTGCACGTGAGGAGAAGGTTCATACGATCGAGTCCATCGCGTAAATCAGCCTGACGCACTGGCGAGCTGCCGCCAAAACACATGTATCCCGGAAAACACCTTATGACACCAAAGACTCATGCCGCATTTTTGATAATTGGTTAAGGCAATACCGAAGTCCCAGGACTGAAGTATTGTGCGATATTATTGGAAGCCCTGCTCGGTCATCAATTTTTTGACGGCGCCGACTGAAATTGCAAAGCGGACCCGCGGTATCGCTTACTACTGGCGCACGCCAGCGAACTGATCTTTTTTCAACATGCGATTGAGCATGGCACGCAGCGTCATTGGATCCACAGGCTTGTGCAGTAGATGGTAACCGCTGGCTTGGGCTTTCTGCAGCGGTTCGGCGTTGGTGTCACCGCTGAGAAGGAACGCGGGGATCGGGGCAGGGAACGCGTTGCACAACGCGGCGATCGCATCAATTCCCGTTTTGCCGCCCGCCAGATGGAAATCGGAAATGATCAGATCGGGCGGTCGGTCCTGATCATTAAGGCCAATCAGAGCCGTGCAACCCGAGCTAGCGGCGACGACACGGCAGCCCCAGCTTCGGAGCAGGCCACCCATGCCGTTCAATACCAGCGGATCATCGTCGATGACGACAACGAGCTTGCCGCTGGCGACATCAAGCACAGCCTGGATCGGATTCTGAGGTTCCGCAATTATCGTTCGCGCGGCCACAATGGGCGCCACAACGGTAAATCGTGAACCGCGACCCAAGGTCGAGTTCAGCTCAATCGGATAGTCGAGCAGCCGACATAACCGGTCGACGATCGCGAGCCCGAGGCCGAGCCCCACACGCCCATCGCGGTCTGGGTCACCCAATCGATAAAATTCGTCAAATATTTTCTGGCGCTGATCCTCCGCTATGCCGGGTCCGGTGTCCCATACCTCGATTCGCAGCCGTCCCCCGCGTTTGCGGCAGCCGACGACCACGCCGCCATCAGACGTGTACCGCACCGCGTTGGATACCAGGTTGAGCAGAATTCGCTCGAGAAGGATAAGGTCGCTGCGCACCCACACAGTGGTCGGGACCACGCTTAGTGATAATCCCTTTTCCCGCGCCACGCTGGCGAATGTGCTTTCGATGCGCTTGAGGACCTGCGCGACAGGAAAATTGGTAATGTTCGGAGTCAAAGCTCCCGCGTCGAGTTTAGAAATGTCCAGCAGCGCGTTGAATAGTTCACTCATGCCGGCAACGGCTAGATCGATGTGCTCGACGATTCGCCCTCGTTCGGCTGCACTCATACGACCACGCAGTTGCGCGACGAACAAGCCCAAAGCATGCAAAGGTTGTCGCAAATCGTGACTCGCCGCGGCCAGAAATCTGGATTTGGCGAGGTTGGCGAGTTCGAGTTGATGCGTGCGTTCCTCGACCTTGCGCTCCAGCGTGGCATAGGATTCCTGAAGCCGGCTCGCCATGCTGTTGAATTGATTGCCCAGCGCCTCGAGCTCGTCGCCGGTCTTGATCGTAATGCGTTGGGCGAGGTCGCCGCGGCCAATCCGCGCGGCGCCGTCGCGTAATGCCCGGATCGGTACAACCATTTTGTGGGCAAGGTATAGACCAGCAAATACAGCTAGTATGAGCGCCACAAGGAGCAGTATTCCGGACCGTCGAATCGACGCGTAAAGCGGCGCATAGGCCTCGTCCACGGGCAACTCGGCAAATACCAGCCAACCGAGCCGCGCCACCGGAGCATAAGCGGTCAATACTTGCCTGCCTTGGATGTCATCGACAACCGGCGTCTGCCCAAGCGGCATTGCCGACCGCGCCGCCTGCACCTGGGCAAGGTGCGACACGTCGGTGTTGCGTAAAACCCGGCTGATGTCCGGATGAGCGATCAAGCGGGCATCGGCATCAACCACATAAGCCTGGCCGTGCTCGCCGACCTTGATCTCAGATACCACCTCCCAAATGAATTTGAGGTTTACCTGCGCGACGATCACGCCATAGTCGCGGCGGACGCCGGCCATGGCAAGCGTCATGTAGGGTTCAGATTCGCGCAGGAAATGGATCGGACCATAGTAGACCTTTTTTTTTATCGCCTCGACGAAAGCGGGATCCCCAGAGAGGTCGGTTTGACTCCCCACCACGTCTCTTGCAACCCGGGACATGCGAATCTGCTCGCGACCCGCGGCATCGAGCTGAGAAAGCTCGGTGATTGCCGGTACCTGACGCAACATGCGCACCGCGTCGAACCGCCATTCCTCCAGTGTATCGGCGCTCCAGGGTAGTTGCGTGGCTCGCGCCAGCTGGCCTTCGATCTCCTTGACGAATTGGCTGATGCTCGCCGCCGCTGATTCAGCCTGCCCGCGCTGAATGCGAATGAGCAAGGCCTTTTGTTCCTGGTAGGAAAACCAGATGTCGAACAGACCGTTGGCCGCCAAGGCCCCGCACACTACGGCCACGAACAACGCGACATATTTGCGAAACAGCCCCCCGCGAACCTCACGCGCAGCGTTAGCTTCCGTAGCGGCGCCGGGTTCGCTGGCTCGCGATTTCATTCGATCACCTCGTCGGCGCGCGCGAGCATGATTCGCGGCACCGACAGCCCCAGCATCCTGGCGACGCGGAGGTTGATGACCAATTCGATTTTGTCGGCGGATTGAACCGGAAGATCAGCCGGCTTCGCGCCTTTGAGGATACGATCAACGTACGAAGGTACGCGTCGGTACAATTCGAGCAGATCAGCCCCGTAGGACATCAAGCCACCACCCGTGGCGAAGTACCGCGACGGATAGATCGCCGGCACCCGGTGTCGGGCGGCCAGTTCGACGATGAGCCTGCGGTGAATGGAAGTGAAATTGTCCGGCATCACAACAAGACCACAACCCGGCGCGCGCCCAAGTCGGGCAAGAACGCTTTCGATCTGCCCCGGGTCGCGCACAGGAGTTGCCTTGAGCGTTACTGCTAAAGATGCAGCTATGGCTTCCAAGGGACGCAAGAAAAAAGATCCACCACCGGGGGCCGTTTCGGGATCGAACATGACGGCAAAACTGATCGTGGACGGCGCGATTTCCTTCAGCAGTTCTATCCACTTACCTCCGATTGACGACAGATTATTGGTGAACCCGGTGGCATTGCCGCCCGGCTGCCTCAGACTCGTGACGAAGCCGTCACCGACCGGATCAGCCACCGTCACGAACACCACCGGCATCATGCGGGTCTCCCGCAACAGCGTGTCGACGACAAAACTGCTGCTGGCGACAATGACATCGGGCTGCAATGCGATGAGTTCTTTCGCGACTGTCCGCATTCGATCGGCGTCGACGGCCCAGCGATAGTGGATCCGAATGTTTCCGCCTTCGATCCACCCTAACTCTTGGAGCGCCTGTTTGAATATCCCGACGCGGGTTGGAACCTCCGGATCGCTTTCGGCCAGCCCCATCAGCACGCCGACATTCCTGACGGACGCAAACGATTGTCCCAGCACGACTAGCGGCCAGGGCACCGTTGCGCCGGCGAATACGGCCAGCATCTCACGTCGTCTCATTCGATCACCTCGTCATGGCGATGAGCACGATCGCCGGTCGGTTCGTTTCGAGTGCGCTTGCCATTTCGAGTTTTCCGACCAACTCGATTTTCTTCAAACGCTTCCAAAGTTCGCTGGGCATGAATCTCAAACGCAAAAAAACAAACCATCCTAGCATGACCCGCAGCTTTGGGCGCGTGAGTACTGACGTAAGTGCAATTGGGCTCCTCACCCTCCATAGAATTATCCGTTGGCACGGGAGCGGTGGACGGAACGAACCCGCGCCAGGTTGACCCGGAATCTTGTAACTGCGGTGGCCGATTTGCATTTCCCACAGCGAGGTCGCCTCGGCCGTCTCGCGGATGCTATGCGTAGGAGATCGCGGGAAAAATCAGCCTGATGTCTTGGGACGAAACGCTACGCAAGGATTGTGAATTCAGAAAAACACGTTGTTTTTTAATAACTTGCGTTACGCTGCCGGGTGCCGATAAGGCCGTACTTTGGTACTGGGACTGAAGTACCGTCGATACGGTATGGTCAGATTAATTCGGTTTCAGGGCTGTGAATTCCCCGTTCACGCGATCACCTTGCCGGCGAAGGCGAGCAGTGTCCGGGGAATGTCGGGCCCAAGCGACTTGGCGGTCTCCGGGTTGATCGCCAATTCGAACTTTGTAGGCCGCACGACCGGCAGGTCAACGGACTTGCTGCCCCGGAGAATCCGACCGGTGTGAATGCCAGCCTGACGAAAAAAGCCGACATTGACGGCGCTGTAACGCATCAAGCCCCCAGCCGCGACTTACCCGCGCCAAGGGTAAATCGATTGAGCCGCGCTCACCGGGTGATCGACGCATGGCGGAAGACATCGCTATCAAGGTCGTCTCCGAGGCCCGCCACAGCATCCGGCGCTGCAACAGTCGCCAAGTTAACCTTTATGGCCGCGAGGGTACGCGGGAATGTGGATGCGCGTTACTACTTCGGCTCAGAATGCGCTGCCGCGACTGGGCACACTGACAATACGGTTGTCGATCTGGAAGGCGCCGGCGACATCGTGGGCGATCTTCTCGGCCCGACCGCGCACTCTTCCGCTGCTGGTGGTGCCGGCAAGCGTGATTCTGCCATCGGCGACCGACACCGAAACGCCGAGCGGCGCCGCGGTGACGCTGATCTGATCGGCGAGCGCAGAACTGATCTGCGCTTCCACGAGCTTGTTGGCGAGCGTGGACCGGACGGCGGCGCTGTCCTGAAAACGTGAGCTTTCGGCGAGTTCGCTAACAGCCTTCACGCAAGCCGCGATCGACAGCCGTTCGGTGTTGAGGACGACGTGGTACAGGCGCGCATCCTCCTGCTCGATGTTGAAATAGGAGCGCATGGTGCGGGCGCGGGCGGCATCGTAACGCTTGAGCTGCTCCCGCACCGCATCGGCATCCTTGGTGCCGAGCCGATCCATCAGCACGCGCACCCGGAACTCCAACGGTGCGCACACCCGCACGCTGATGATGCCCGGCAGGTCGCGCAACAGCGTAGCGGCGCCCCAGCCCTTGATCAGGACATTGCCCCGCTGGGCGAGGCGCAGGATTTCCTCGGCCGCATAGTGAAACAGCCGTCTGCGGTCGATCTGCCATCGCTTCAACAGCGACGCCGAGCCGTTGACAAAATGCAGCACCGCGCTTTCATCGACGCCAAGGCGTTGGGCGATGCTGTTGGCAACGATGTCGGATTGGATGATCTCAAGCCCAAGCCGGCCCGCTAATCCGGACGCCACATCCAATCCGAACGATCCGATTTCTCGTGTCATGGCGATGACGGTCATGGCGGTCTCCGGGCAGCAATTCGTCGCGGGAGTTTTCAGATGGTTCGCATTTTCAGTAGTGGTACTTCTCGCCCCAATCCTGGGTACGGCAATCATGAGTCCGATTGGTCATGCGACAGCAATATTGTACGGAATCCTGGACAATCGCCGGATAGGGGTCTTCGATCACGAACTGATTACAGATGATGAGGCGATCCCGAAGCATCTCCGCGGAATCTCCTGCCAACGCCGAAACGGCGGTCATGCAGGTCAGCATCAGCGTGCAGATGGTTTTCATGGCGCATCTCCGTGGCTTGAAATTTGGCCGGTCCGATCTTGCTCCGTCACCGGCCGCCGTGGCTGGCCACCGGCTCGAAGGCCGGCTGCCAGAAACGTTTCTGCTGGACCGCGGCCATTTACTCCCGCGAGCCCTGGTCCCGCCGCAGATGGAAGCGAATGTTGGCATCCGGGTCCGTGCCGACATACACGCCCTGGGCGTTGTACACGTCGTTATTGGAAACGACGCTCTGGTGCTTGGTCGTGGCCAGCGCACCCGAAGCGGTTGCGATGATGATGGCGAGAGCAACTGTGGTCTTGGTGAACATGATGGTATCTCCTGTTTGAGTTTTCACTCACACCGTTCTGGTGTGCGCTCGTATCTTGGTGGTGCGAGCCAATGGGGTAAATCAGCCGGACGTATCATCGATGCGATCACAAAAAGGCGCGGCGAGGCGCGAAAAGTGCCTGTCTGCCAACGACTTTTTCCATTCGGCGCGGCGGCAAGCGGGGGATGCTTCGGTCCTGGGAGTGAAGTACTGTGGTAATCAGGACAGAAGCTTACCCATCGGCTCGCCGGTGATGACTAGAGTTATCGCAGATCAGCGACACGAGGGCCGGAACCTCAAATCACGGGCCACTGCGTATGAACAACTTCACACAGTGCACGGTGCCGCAATATTTCTCGATGTCAGCGATTATGGCCCGAGGCCGCAGCCATGACCGCCCGCGACGGCGGCCGGTTTCGGGGGGGGGTATCTGCCCGCGCCAACCACGAAGCGTGGTGGCCCTTGATGACCGGTCGTGGGGAGGAGCTACTCTATCACCTCGTCGGCGCTGACCAACAGCCCTCTCGGTACGGTGAGACCGAGCGCCTTGGCCGTCTTGAGGTTGATCAGCAGTCTGAACCTTGTCGGCTGCTGCGCGCGCGCCGTGAGTGGCCACGCGGCTGCTACGCCGCCGACAGCTGTGATGAGATCGCGGCGTCTCATCTGGCTCCCCGTGGTTGAGGACACGGCGGCCAGGTGCGGACATCTCGCACTGTGAGCCAGTACTCTCTTCGCCACTTTCAAGTATTGGTGCAGGTGTTGTAGCTTGATCGCAATGGAGGAAGCGACGAAGCGAAGTGAACCCGCCACTGCCGCCCATGGCGGGGCGGAAAAGCGGTTTTCCGCTGCATACGACTGTATTCTCTAACAATCAGGAGGTAACACGTGCGTGATCTTTTATCTGCAGGTGCCGTCCGGAATGTGGTTGGAATTTCTGCGCGGCGTAATCTCCGGCAAAATAGTTATAGCATACTACGCGGCGAGTTCAATCGGCTGAGCGACA
>Ga0209698_10004856_pt1 | contig 14656 bp, 7 predicted proteins | sample LitLauG_LLR_2012_FD_187203 | JGI IMG/M metagenome (GOLD analysis project Ga0209698, IMG submission 187203) | Freshwater sediment microbial communities from Pennsylvania, USA - Little Laurel Run_MetaG_LLR_2012 (SPAdes) (version 2) | ecosystem: Environmental > Aquatic > Freshwater > Creek >...
CCCATCAATGAACTCACCATCCCCATCACAATCCGCCCGCAAACTCACCCTCATCCCGTTAATCGCCGCCACTTATTTCATGGTCTCCGGCGGCCCCTACGGCATCGAAGATGTCGTCCAAATGGCCGGCTACACCGGCGCCCTGCTCATCCTCGTCCTCACCCCAATTCTCTGGAGCGTCCCCACCGCCATGATGGTCGGCGAACTCGCCAGCGCCATCCCCGAAGAGGGCGGCTTCTACATTTGGGTCCAGCGTGGCATGGGAAATTTCTGGGGATTTCAGGAAGTTTGGCTCTCGCTCGCCGGAAGCATTTTTGAAATGGCTCTCTACCCCACGCTTTTCGTGGACTACCTCGGCCACTTCGCTCCCGCGCTCACCACGGGCTACCGCGGCTACCTGATCGGATTTGCAATGATTGCCGCTTGCACCTGGTGGAACATCCGCGGCGCCCGCTCGGTCGGAAATAGCTCCACCATCACTGGCATCCTCTTGCTCGCTCCGTTTCTGGTCCTCACACTCCTCGGCCTGTTCCACAAATTCTCCGCTGCCGGGGCGCAGGTGGAATCCAGGCCTCTGTCTCACATAGATATTCTCGGCGGCATCCTCATCGCCATGTGGAATTACATGGGCTGGGACAACGCCTCCACTATCGCCGGCGAAGTGGATCGTCCCCAGCGCAACTATCCGCGCGCCATGTGGATTACCGTAACGCTAGTCGCTCTCAGTTACTTCCTCCCCGTTGGAGGCATCTCCCGCGCCGGAATCGACCCCAACTCTTGGACCACCGGTGGATGGGTCGACGCGGGCCGCCTCCTCGGGGGCGAATGGTTAGCCGCCGCGCTCGCCATCGGCGGACTCCTCTCCGCCATTGGCGCCTTCAACGCGCTTATGCTTTCCTTCACTCGCCTTCCACTGGTCATGGCCGAGCAGGGCGTCCTCCCCAAAATTTTCGCTCGCCTCCACCCAGTCTCAGGCACTCCGCATGTAGCCATCATCGTCTGCGCCATCGGCTGGGCAGCTTGCTTATTCCTGGGCTTCGAGCGCCTGGTGATTCTCGACATCTTAGTCACCGGCCTCAGCGTCATGCTCGAATTCTGGGCGCTGATCGGCCTTCGCTTCCGCGAACCCAATCTTTCGCGCCCTTACCGAGTCCCGGGCGGCCTCTTCGGAGTGATCGCCATCGGCCTCCCTCCTCTAGCCCTGATGATCGCCGCGGTCATTCGCAACCACTCCGAACGCATCACCTTCTCCCTCTACTCCCACAATTTCGATGTCAGCGCCCTCTCCGTAGGGCTAGTCTTCATCGCTTTAGGCCCACTCCTCTATCTCCCCACTCTCCGCCGCCGATCCAACTAGAAACCAACTCCGCCCTCCCCCGCGCTTGTGCCACGCCTCTCGCCCCATTAGAATTACACTGCCACTCAACGCGGAGAGGTGTCTGAGCGGTCGAAAGAGCTCGCCTCGAAAGCGAGTGTTGGGGAAACTCAACCGTGGGTTCGAATCCCACCCTCTCCGCCATTCCATCGTTCGTGATTTCAATCAGTCAACGAAGCCAGGCTTTCCGTGTACCTGCGGCGTACCCTTCGTGTCGAGGAGCGCGATTGGATCCTGATCCCAAGCGCGCCTTACATCGGCCTCTGCTTGCTCCTGCCTCGCAACCACCCAAGGGGAATAATGGCGCTCGGTCACTCTGATGCTTGTATGGCCGAGCAGTACTGCTACTCGCTCCAAGGGAATTCCGATAAGCAGCAGTTCGGTGGCAAAAGTATCGCGAAACCGATGTGCATGCCCGCTTGGAAGTTTAGCAATTTCAAAAAGCTTGTGGAGCTTCCCCTGCCAGTCTCCCGTTGCTGTAGTCAGCTTTCCGTTCCCGCTCCAAAAAAAATATCTTTGACTTGCGTGCGGAATAGATCGCAGCGCCTCCACCACGAATGCGGGGAGCGGCAGATAAACTGGAACGCCGGTCTTCTGCGTGTAGAGCAGTAGCTTTCCTTTATTGAGGCGGTTCACTTCACATCCTACCGCATCGGAAATACGCATACCGCTGTATCGAAGCATGAGTACGAGAGCTCTTAGCCGACGACCTGGCATTGGCATCGGCGTTTTGTTTTCACCTGGATAGATTTCGCAAGCCGCGATGATTTTGGACATATATTCTTGAGTGAATGGCATTGTGGGACGAGCTCTGACCTTGGGGCTTTGAATCGCTGCCGCTGGGTTTTCTGTGATCCACTTATTGCTTTCAACAAACCTGAAAAATGTACGAAGCCGTTCAAGCTTCTTTAGGGCGGCCAAATTTCCGTCTTTCCATGTAGCTCGAAAATCCCGCAGAGACGTGGTACTCATTTCCTTAACGTATCTATAGCCCTTACCAACCGAAAACGCCTGAAGCTGGCGGAACAAGAGTTTGTACTTATAGATGGTCTTGTCTCGTAGTTTTCGAGCCGATGCATCGCGCTCGAATTGTTCACACGCTTCCTTGATAGTAACTGGGGTCGATCGCGACTCTTCTTTAGGTTCACCATCGGCTTCCCATTCCCTCACCATGACCTGCGCTTTTTCCCAATCCCGCAGATCGGTGGACTTGCGGATTTCTTGGTTGCCAATAGACCCGTCGACCCAAATCGGGCAGCGGCAACGGCGATACGTCCTTCCTTCAGTTCGGTGGTCGCAGTTCTTACGATGCCTACGATATAGAGTGAGCATGCGCGGGGATTCTATACCCGGGAGAGTATCCGGTACACTCGTTCGATCACAGATTCTGGGATTCTCAGAGTCGTGTATTTTCGTTTGTGACGAGCTCTGCTTCCGTCTTCAAGGACCAACACACCAGGTTCCTTTTCGAAGAGCCGTCGCACTGCATCCACGCTCAGCTTCCATTTTTCCGCAATCTCTTTCACTGAGAAATGTTCTTCCGCAACGCACGCAGGCGCTCGCACCGACTCGCTGGCGACCTGATCCATAGTAGTGGATTGTTTCATTTGCCCATGTGGGTTGGCTCATTCTGAAGAAGCACTTACGAGACTGAAGACACGCATTCGAAGCCGGCTCAAAGCCCACGATGACTTAATTTCGTCACAAGGGTGGACCAAGCAGAGAAAACTTCAACACGTGAGCTCAAGGTTGCCCAAAAACATATGAATCTCGCCTGCCGACGTTTCTAACCGGAATTACCTCATTTCAGGACCGTTACTTGATCAGTGGCTGGTTTGTGGGCAGCCGCTTCAACCAAGGCACCTGGGTCCGGAATGAGAGTAGCCAGTTCGATTCTGCAAACTGAGAGCATATGCACTCCTATAGGCAGCCGAATCAACATCTGCGCGAGTGACCGAGATAACGAGCCTCACTCCGAATCGCGGCTAGCCACGATCTCTTTGGGTCACAAAAAGCCGAAAACTCGACTTGGAGTTGGTACAAAAAGCCGGTCTGATCACACGCTAGAGATAACTCGCAATTATCGGACATCATTGTATCGCAACAAATGTTGCATTCTGGGTTATAAATCCGCGAAGCGCCGCGTTTGGTTCGGGCGGTGCAGGTCTACAGACCTCTCACACCGCTCCTTGTGTGCCTCTAGTCACTGCCAAATCCAATTTCACGGCCAGTGACTGTTCTCATTCGCCGTGGTACAAAAATTCGGGCTGGTCAATACCGTGAGCCGCTGCGCATTTCAGATCGAGGCGTCGGGCCCGTTCCCACCTGCCGAAGGCTTCAGTGAGAGGCTGACCCGATAGCGGATTCCACTCTCTTCGTCTTTTGAGAAACGCTAAGCTCACTCGAGAGAATTGCTTCTTTTTATCGATGTGATTCTGCACGACGAATTGCGTCGCTGTGCGTTTACACAGTATTACCCTGAAACAAATGGTGCAAGTTCAAAGATGGCAACACCACAATGTGGCGATTGTCCTTGACATTGTCAATCAACAGGTTTTATATCTCCAACACGCAAAAGGCGAATGTAGGCCCGACCTGCTCCAGGGCACTGTCCAGGATGCTGCCGTGATTTACGTTTCCAATACTCGGGAAAGCGCCTGCGGTTGGCTGAGAATACTGTCCGAAGTGGAGAAGATTAGATGAACTGGAAACCGAATATCCGTGTGGCTGCGTTGCTCGTCCTCTTGACTGGGTCTGTGACGGTGTGTTTCGGACAGAAAGCGCCCGACTGGTCTTCGCTCGATCAATTCATAAATTCCTCGATGAAAGATTGGAAAGTGCCGGGCGCATCGGTTGCAATCGTGCGCGATGGCTCCGTCGTTTATATGAAGGGTTTCGGCGTTCGGGATATTCGCACCAATCAGCCGGTCACGACCGACACGCTCTTTGACATTGGGTCCTGCACGAAAGCATTCACATCGGCCGCGGTTGCCATTCTGGTGGATGAAGGAAGAATGCAATGGGACGGAAAAGTGAATGCTTACATTCCATTTTTCCATTTGCACGATCCGCTGGCCGATGAGAATGTTACGATGCGCGATATTTTGTCGCATCGCACAGGACTGCCAGGAGCCGATCTGCTGTGGTTTATCAATCCGCAGGCCTCACGTGAAGAATTGGTTCGCAAGCTGGCTTCCATCCAGCCAAACACCGGGTTTCGCGCGAAATTTCAATACCAAAATCTAATGTACGTCGCGGCCGGGTACGCGGTGGGACAGGTGACAAAAAGCACGTGGGACGAGTTTATCCAGTCGCGTTTGTTTGCGCCCCTCGGTATGAATGAATCGGACACCAGTGCAACCGAAGCGCAAAAATCCCCGGATTACGCCACGCCACATGACGAGAATCCGGACGGTTCGGTAAAGGCCATCCCCTGGCACAATATTGACACGGTAGGGCCAGCGGGCTCGGTCAATTCCAGCGCGCGTGATATGGCCAAGTGGATCACATTTCAGCTGGGTGACGGCACGTACCAGGGCAAGCGGCTGATCTCCGCAGAGAATATGCGCGAAATGCAAATTCCTCAGATGGTGATTCCGTTAAACAGTGAAATCCCCAAAATATTTTTTCCGGACTCGACGGAGCTCAGCTACGGCCTCGGTTGGTTCGTGCAGCAGTATCGCGGGCACGAATTAATTCTCCACGCGGGAGATATCGATGGGTTTTCGACAATGGTGGTGCTGATACCGGAAATTCGCACCGGCTACTTCGTGGTGATCAATATGGGCAGCTCGTACCGGCAGGTCCTGAGTTATCAGATTGCCGACCAGTTGCTTCATTTGCCGGATGCCGGGTGGAGCGAGCGTTTCAAGAAAATGGAAACGGACTTAAGAGCGGAAGAGAAGGCAGGTGAAGCGTGGCAATCGAAGCGCACGCCCGGCACGCACCCTTCACGCGATCTCTCCGCCTATGCCGGGCAATATCAAAATGCTACCTATGGTGATGCCGCAATCGGACTTCAAAATGGGAAGCTCACGCTCCATTTTTACACGATCGATTCGGACCTCGAACATTTTCAGTACGACACATTCATCGCGAAATTCAGCAGCAAAACGCGCCTGACCTTCGATCTGGATGCAGACGGGAATGTGTCCAAGTTCACAGTGGCGGGCATTGAATTCAAGCGCTCCGCGCCGATACCCACAAGGTAATTTGCGGCGCCGAAATTCTTTGCGGGTTTTCGCAAAGAATATCGGGTCAAGCTTTTTTGATGCAAGCTCTCAAACGGGACAAGAATAAGGGGGGATGGGAAATGAAAAGGTTATTTGGATGTCTGGCGCTAGCGCTATTGGTTTGCTCCGCACTTGCTGCACAGAGTCAAGAGCCGCTGCTAATGCAGGAACCCACGCTGAACGCCTCGCACATCGTTTTTGCATACGGTGGAGAACTTTGGAGCGTCAGCCGTGAAGGCGGCGCGGCACTGCAACTCACGAGTGGCCCGGGACAAAAGTCGAATCCGCACTTCTCGCCCGATGGCAAGTGGATCGCATTCACAGCGCAGTATGGCGGCAACCACGATGTATATGTAATGCCCGCCGAAGGTGGGGAGCCGCGCCAGTTGACCTTCGGCCGGGGACCGGACACGGTGGAAGGCTGGACCCCGGATGGCAAGAGCGTTCTTTTCCGGTCTTCGCTGAAGAGTTATTCAATCCGGTTCGAGCAGCTCTACACGATTTCGACGGAAGGCGGTCCGACCCACGAGATTCCGCTGCCGATGGGTTATCAAGGATCGTACTCATCGGATGGCACACGTCTGGCTTACACACCGCTCCCGCGCGAGATTTTTTTCTTAGGCGTTCCGCTTAGGCATGCCTTCTGGGCACATTATCATGGCGGATTGGCGTCACAGGTTTGGATCGCGAATCTCGTTGATTCCGAAGTCGTAAAAGTGCCGCACGAAAATGCCAGTGACTTTAATCCCATGTGGGTGGGCAATAAGATTTATTTTCTTTCCGCCCGTACCGAGCCAGTCACTCTCTACGCCTACCAGGCGGACTCGAAAAGCGTTTCGCGCGTCGTCGAAAACCACGGTATGGACATCCTATCGGCCTCGGCGGGGCCCGGCGCGATCGTTTATGAGCAATTCGGCTCGCTCCATTTGTTTGACCTTGCAAGCGGGCGCGAGCACGAGGTTCACATAAATATCCGTGGCGATTTCCCCGAGGTCCGCACGCACTTCGAAAAGGTGGCCGACCACGTCCTGGATGCCAATATCTCTCCGACGGGGGCGCGGGCAGTATTCGAAGCGCACGGCGAAATCCTCACCGTGCCCGCCGTGAAGGGTGATGCCCGCAACATCACCAATTCTCCCGCTGTTGCCGATCACTCGCCCGCCTGGTCGCCCGACGGGAAATCGATCGCCTACTTTTCGGACGCCTCAGGCGAATATGCCCTGCACATCAAGAATCAGGATGGCATGGGAACGGCGCGCGCGATCGATTTGGGAAATCCACCGTCGTATTTCTTCGATCCGACGTGGTCGCCCGACAGCAGTAAAATCACATATAGAGACAAACATTTAAATCTTTGGTATGTCGACCTGAATAATCCATCTCCGGTGAAAATCGATACAGACACTTATTTTTCTTTTGGCGGGACGATCCATTCGTCGTGGTCACCGGATAGCCGCTGGATTGCGTACACGAAACTTCTCACCAACCACATGCGCGCTGTTTTCGTCTATTCGCTAGATTCAAAGAAGTCGACGCAAATCACCGACGGACTCAGCGACGCGGAATACGTAGTCTTCGATAGAGGCGGCAAGTATCTTTACTTTACTGCCAGCACGAATTCCGGGCCAACGAAAGTGCCTCTGGATATGTCGAGTCTCGGTCACAACGTCACGCGCAGCGTATATGTGGCCATACTCCGCAAAGGCATCACGTCGCCGCTGAAGCCGGAGAGCGATGAAGAGAAAGTCACGGCTCAGAGTGCGGCCGATAAAACGAAACCCGCGGGCGTTGCGGATAGAAATGAAAAGAGCAACGCTGCGGAAGTTGCCGCGAATAATGTGCGGATTGATTTCGAGGATATGAGCCAGCGCATTCTGGCCCTGCCACTGCCTCCTGCCAGCTATGCCGGGCTGGCCGCCGGCAAAGAGGGCGAACTCTGCGTTGAGCAGGGACAGCCTGGGGCTTCGCCGCTTGGTGGCGGTGGACCCATCACGTTGTTGAAATTTACTCTGGCGGACCGCAAATCGGTGCCCATGGCGTCGGGCATTGAAAATTTCCGGCTGTCCTTTAATGGAGAGAAGTATATATTCCGCCAGGGTCCAAAATGGGGAATCGCCTCCACGGCCGCGCCCATGAAGCCCGGCGAAGGCCTGCTGGACATGGACGCCATACAGGTTTCTGTGAACCCTCGTGAAGAATGGAAGCAGATGTACAAGGAAGCCTGGCGCATTGAGCGCGACTATTTTTATGCCAAGAATTACCATGGATTGGATCTCGCCGCTGCCGAGAGACAGTACGCTGCCTACCTTCCCGGAATCGTGAGCCGCGCCGATCTGAATTATCTTTTTGTGGAGATGCTCGGGAAAATCTCGGTCGGCCACGCGTTTGTTGCGGGGGGCGATATTCCGGAGGTCCCACCCGTTTCGGTGGGGTTGCTGGGCGCCGATTACACTACGGAAAACGGCCGCTATCGCTTTGTCAAAATTTATGACGGCGAAAATTGGAATCCTGGGCTCCACGCACCGCTCACCGAACCGGGCGTGGAGGTAAAACCCGGCGAATATCTGCTCGCCGTGAACGGACGCGAGCTTCATAGCAGCGACGATATCTACAGATTCTTCTTGAACACCGCGAACAAGCAGGTTGTGCTCAAGGTCGGCCCGAATGCGGAGGGTTCCGATTCACGCGACGTTACTGTAGTCCCCATCGGCGAAGAAATTTCTTTGCGCCACCGCGATTGGGTGCAGAACAACCTACGTACAGTGGAACGCTTGAGCGGCGGCCGCATCGCCTATGTCTATCTGCCGGACACAGCAACCGGAGGCTATACGTCTTTCAACCGCTACTTCTTCGCGCAAGTGGGCAAGCAGGGAGTAATTATCGACGACCGCTTCAACAGCGGCGGCCAATCGGCCGACTACATCATCAACTACTTACAGCTCAAGCTTTTAAATTATTGGTACACGCCCGACGGCGCTGTCTCAACCGAACCCGGTGAAGCAATTTTCGGCCCCAAGGCAATGCTCATCAACCAATACGCGGGCTCGGGCGGCGACTTGATTCCATGGTATTTCCATCACGTTGGCTTGGGTCCTTTGATCGGCGAGAGAACCTGGGGCGGAGAAGTGGGCACCACTGGATATCCGCCCCTGATCGATGGCGGAAGCGTTACCGCGCCGAGCCTTGCATTCTTCACGACCGATGGCCATTGGGGAATCGAGAACGAGGGCGTCCCGCCGGATGTCGAGGTGGAGATGGATCCGAAAGCCTGGCGCGAAGGTCACGATCCGCAACTCGAAAAGGCGGTCGAGGTGCTTCTCGAAGAATTGAAGCAACATCCTGTGCCCAAACCAACTGTGCCTGCGTTCCCGAACTACTACAAACCAAAGTAGACCTGTTGGGATACGCGCGAGGTTCATTTGCGCCCGATATCGGGTGGACAACGTCGGACAGTCAAGAGAATCGAGAGGCTTGTGCCACCAGCCGGAGCCGCATATCAAGCCGACACTCTAATTAACAGGAGATCCATCGTGATCCGAATAAATCGTATCCTCGTGCTCACGGCAGTCACCTCGCTTTTAAGCGCTGCCACGCTGTGCGTGAATTCGCGGAGCCCTGCTTTTGGTTCTGGCGGTGCAAGTCCGCAAGCGCCTTCCACCGTTTCTCGTATGGAAGAAATCGTCCAGGACTCTGTCTCGCGCAAGGTGTTCATGGGTACCGTGCTTGTCGCGCGCGGCGATGAAATACTCCTCGACAAGGGCTACGGCTTCGCGAATTTGGAGTTGGATGTTCCCGACACCCCATCGACAAAATTCCGATTGGGATCGGTCACCAAGCAATTCACGGCCGCCGCGATCATGCTCTTGCAAGAGCGTGGCAAATTGAGCGTGGATGACCTAGTGAAGAAATACATGCCAGATGCGCCCGCCGCCTGGGACAAGATCACCATCTTCAACGTACTGACTCACACCAGTGGGATTCCAAATTACACTGGCTTCCCGGACTATCAACCCCTGCAAGGCATCCCCACAACTCCCGGGAAGTTGGTCGCGCGTTTTCTCGACAAACCCCTCGATTTCCAACCGGGCGAGAGATATAGCTACAGCAATTCGGGCTACGTCCTGTTGGGTTATCTGATAGAGAAAATCAGCGGCGAGAGTTACGAAAGGTTCCTCCAGGAAAACATTTTTACTCCGCTGGGCATGAATGATTCGGGCTACGATTCAAACACGGCCATCATTCCGCACCGCGCCGAAGGATATGCGCCGGGTCCAACCGGGATCGTTAATGCGGACTACACTGACATGACGGTCCCCTTCGCTGCCGGGGCGCTTTATTCCACCACAGAAGACTTGCTACGCTGGGAGAAAGGACTTTACGGAGGAAAACTCTTGAAGCCTGACTCGCTTGTGAAAATGACCACGCCTTTTAAGAACAATTACGCCTTTGGTTTAGAGGTTCGCACTGTAAACGGACACAAGGTGATCAACCATGGCGGAGGAATCCAAGGTTTCAATACCATGGTCGCTTATTATCCCGACGACAAACTCGAAGTGATTGTTCTCAGCAATATCAATGGCGCGGCACCGCAAGATTTAACCGCGAAACTCGCAGCCGTCGCTCACGGAGAGAAAGTGACATTGTCTTCGGAACGCAAACAGATTCAGGTGGACCCGAAAGTTTATGACGGTTATACCGGCCGCTACCAATTGACGCCGACCGTCACATTGACGATTACACGTGAAGGAGACCACCTCTTCTCGCAATCGAGCGCACAGCCGAAATCCGAGATATTTCCTGAAGCCGAAAACGATTATTTTATGAAAACCGCCGACGTTCAAATCACATTCGTAACCGACAGTCAGGGCCGCGCAACGGAACTTATTCTCCATCAAAACGGACAAGATCGTCACGCAAAGCGGATCGAAGGTGACGCGCCTGTCCCAAAGTAGCGTAAACAGTTCGCCGCAGCCCCCAAGTTGTGCGCCGGCTAGGTTAGACCGTACCAGAAGGCGCCGGACGTCACCGTCCAAACGCCCTATTCGTTTAACGTGAGTGGCCCTCGCCGATTTCGGGTGTGATGCATTTGCGGGCAGACTTAACCAAGCCACAGGATTTCTTCACCTAGATGCCAAAGGCGATCATTTTCACTCGAGCTCTTACACCATTTTTGCGAAGAGCATCTTGAACAAGCATGCTGCAATTGTCGCAGTACGTGAGCACAATAATTGTTCAGATAAGCGTGATGGCCAAGTTCCTGGATTCGCACCATTTGTTTCTTCAGAAACAAGAAGGTAGAGAACTCATCTGTCGAGCGTGCGCGATGAAAGACGAAGAGGAACGAAACAGAACGTGGAATTATCTTGGATAAGTATTCCAGTGTGCCAACAGGCCCCACAACTGCAACGGCAGCAGATTTGTTGCGTTACTCCGCTTCAAACCAGCGGAACCCAAAGCGCTGTTCGTAAGCGGCCTCGCGCAGCAGTGCCAGGCTCGCTTTTCGATCATAATTTGCGCACGCAACGAGGATGAGGTTTACGAGCGACATGGGGGCAACGTAAGAGTCGACATAGGAATTGCTCTCAACTGGTGCGACGAAAAACTCGTTCGCAAATCGAGCGATCGGCGACACGGACGTTCCTGTGATTCCAATACAATACGCGCCGTTCTTGCGCGCTCGCTGCATACCTTCGACGGTCTGTCGCAAACCTTTACGAAAGCTGATCGCTATAACTACATCGCCGTGGCCCATCGAGCGAGTAATGTGCATGGTTTGCCCCACGCTCGTAGCTATCATGACCGGCAGACCGATGGCAGTGAGAGTGTACTCAAAGTAATGGACAAGGCTACCTGCAAGATCCCCCCCCAGTATTAGCCTGCGGCGTGCACCGCGGATGCGCTTTGCAAGAGACGCCAGGCGTTTGGGATCGAGGTGTGTACGCACTGACCTGAGGTTTCTGACATCCTGCTCCATGGTCGCATTCAGGTGGTGCGGAATACCCCCATGACCGTTCCCGCCTTTCTGCATGCCTTCAAAAGGTGTGGTATTGGCAATCAACAGATCGCGCAGAAAGTGTTGAAATGACCGATAATTTTCAAAACCCATTCGTTGCACAATGCGAACAACAGTGGCCGGATCCGTATTGAGTCTCTCCGCTGCCGACCGAACACTGAGCAACACAAAAACGCTTGGGTTCTCGAAGACAGGACGGATTAGTTCCTGGCGGCGGAGGCTGAGCTGTTTCATCCAAGTCGCAAGATCGCCCGCCGGCATCCGATATTCGCCCTTTACCGTTTTCGCCATGGCAGGCAGCATTCCCGAAAGGACACCACCTGTCAACTTTCATCTCTCGCGGCGGGGATGTTCACACCTGTGCTACGCAAAAATTCCCCACAGTAAGTATTCATTGCCCGAATCGCATAGAGTTAAAGGTTTGCCCTTGGTTGACGAGGAGGCGGCTTCACACCGAGACCCTGACGACTAGGCCCAAAGCAAGATGGAAGCACCCAGCTACCCTGATGCACTCTTTACAGAGGTGAGATAGATTAAGAAATGAGCGGCTCTGTGCGCCGAATCGAATTATTGCGGAGCACGGGTCAATTCACACCGGGGTGTTCATGTCCCTTTACCAAATCGTGCACAATGGCGTCTCACACCGTCACCTGGCCGCTAACGCCAGCGTTCAGGACGCGAGTCGCGATACGGCAACAGTACCGGTCCTCGTGGGAAACGACGCTTCTCGCACGGTGAGTTGCTTGATGCGTTCGTGACGAACGCGATATCCAATTCCAGATGTTATGGGCACTTGAATCGTACCCTGAGCTGAGACCTTCACTTCGGGCTCGATTATATCTTCGTCCCAATAGCGCCTACTGGCGGACACGTCCCCTGGCAGGCTGAAGCCCGGAAGTGTGGACATGGCAATGTTATGTGCGCGGCCGATACCTGACTCCAGCATTCCTCCACACCATGCGGGAACGGAATGCTCGAGTGCAATTCTCTGCACCTTGCGGGCCTCCGTGTGGCCGCCGACGCGGCCAAGTTTGATATTGATGATGCGGCAGGCCTTCATCTCGATGGCTGCCAAAGCGTGACGTGAATTGCTGATACATTCATCCAGGCAGAGAGGCGTTTGCAATTGCGCCTGGAGCTTGGCATGGGAGTGGATATCATCCCAATTCAAGGGCTGCTCAATCATCAAAAGTTTGAATTCATCGAGCTCCTTCAGCTGATCAGCATCTTCCAATCGATATGCAGAGTTGGCGTCTACCGAAAGCTGAATGTTCGGAAACTGGCGTCGAACCGCAGCGACGTATTCAATATCCTTGCTGGGCTTGATCTTTAATTTAATACGCTGGTATCCGACTCGGAGTTCCTCTTCGACTTTTTTGACTAGCGCATGCGGATTTTCGCGGATGCCCAATGACACGCCGCAGTCTAACTCCTCTCTGGTGCCACCCAACAGTTTGTGAAGTGGAACCCCCTTGATGCGCGCCTCGGCGTCCCAAAGAGCGTTTTCCACGCCGGCCTTGGCCATCTCATGGCCGCGGACGTTATCTACAAGCGCCGAACATTCGGCAGCGTCTGCAACATCTTTCCCAACAAGTGCAGGAGCAAGGAAATCGGAAATGATGTGCCACGCGGTGTCAGTGGTTTCAGGATTAAACACGGGCGTCGCGCCGGCGGTGACCTCTCCCCAGCCGCTCACTCCATCAGCAATAACCTCTACCAGCAGAATGCGCCGGTCTTGCACCACCCCGAAGCTAGTCTCAAAAGGTGCCTTCAGACGCATGCGGATTTCGCGGAGTGTAATGCGTTCAATCTTCATAGAGCGCCGGGCTGAATTTCCCGTTCCTCCCAACCTTGCCGGCAATTCACTCGCGCTGCTCGAGAGAACGTATGACTACGATGATGCCTGCTGGTTCCGTGGAGCATCAATAGTTCATGTTGAAATTCAAAAGATGCCAATAGTAAAGGAACCAGAAGAACCCTACACAAGCAAACGCTATAAGCGTGTTCCAAACTTTGTTCCAGAACCACTGGTTGCCGTCGCTCCACGATTTCACGCCGTTGTAGACCGCGATCAGCGCACCGATTCCTGCGATCAATCCCAAGACCTGGACAATGTGAAGGAAAAACTCGGCCGCCGCGCTCAGCCCCTCGGGCTTACCCAGCCCTCCGCTGAAGATACTGATAAATCCAAGGACGATCGCGACATCCAGCAAACAGATAATGTGAACGAAAAAGCGGAGGCGCCGCGGAGCGGCATCGAGCGGGAGCTTTCTTCCATAATGTTTGCGGATCATGGCACCTACCGGCCAAAGAAGCAGCGTGACCAGTATGGTGATGAGGCTGAAACCCAGAATGAAGTAATTCATTCCCGATTTCGCCAGAGGATTCCCTACCTGCTTAAACACCATGAACGGAAAATCGATGTGCGCCACCATGCGCCCAGTAGAATCCTTGACGAAAGCGATTTTTTCTTGACCGTCCACCGCCCGGAACAGTAGTGGGCCAACCTCGCGATAGTGGGTCGGTTGTCCATTCAGCCCTTTTAAGCCTTGGATGAGAATTGTTTTGTCCTTCGGATCCATCGCAATGTTTGTTTGTCCGAGGAGCGACACAAAGGAAAGGATGTTGGTTTCAAAATGCCGGCTGACATCATAGGATCCGACGATGCCCTGGGCGTCTTCGGCGGCTGTGGACAACGTCGGTTCGTCAGGAACCCTGTACGGAAAATACCGATCCAGAAATTTCTCAAATAGAGAGGTCCGCGGAGAAACCTCTGCACGGCCAAGACTATTGTAGGAAACGAAAAATCCAACATTGGAGTCGAGAATCAGATGCAAATCGGTGTGAAACCATTGCGTATCTCCAGCATGCCCGATGATTCGATGGCCGTTCCGAGACTCTTCATAAAAACCCAGCGCCATTGCGTTCATTGCTGCCGGCCAGCCTTGTTGCCGGGAGTGCATCAGGATCGCTGTCTCCGGTTTCAATATCTGCGCGTCGCCAAAGCGTCCGGTCTGTAAATGCGCAATCATGAAG
>Ga0209698_10004857_pt1 | contig 14653 bp, 14 predicted proteins | sample LitLauG_LLR_2012_FD_187203 | JGI IMG/M metagenome (GOLD analysis project Ga0209698, IMG submission 187203) | Freshwater sediment microbial communities from Pennsylvania, USA - Little Laurel Run_MetaG_LLR_2012 (SPAdes) (version 2) | ecosystem: Environmental > Aquatic > Freshwater > Creek >...
GTCTAATGGAACCCAGGGGCTTGGGGTCTGAGCAAGGCTCGGGGCAGTGGTCGGCGTCGTCTCGGCCTTGCGCAGATCGATCTGTTCGTTCAGCTCGTCGACTCGCGCCTCGAGTTCCTGCTTGCGCTTTTCCGTTCGGGCATCGGTCACCACCATCTCGGGACCGATGAATTCCTCTGACGCCGTATCCTTGGGCGTCCTGAACTTCGTCTCCTGTTCGGTGTTATTGAAATAGGCAAACAGCCGGTAGTAGTCCTGCTGCGTGAACGGATCGAATTTGTGGTCGTGGCACTGGGCGCACTCCATCGTCGAGCCGAGCCAGACCGTTGCCGTGACGTTGACCCGATCGAGCACCTGGTTGACGCGATTTTCCTCCTGATCGGTCCCCGCTTCCACGTTGACCGTGGGGCATCGGTGAAACCCGGTGGCGATTTTCTGCTCCATCGTCGGGTCCGCAAGCAGATCACCAGCGATCTGTTCGATCGTGAAACGATCGAACGGCATGTCCGCGTTCATCGCCTTGATGACCCAGTCGCGCCACGCCCATAAGTCGCGAAATCCGTCGCGCTGAAAGCCGTTGGAATCCGCGTATCGCGCCAAATCCAGCCAGGGCCGGGCCCACCGCTCGCCATATTGAGGCGACGCCAGCAACCGATCCACCACTTGTTCATAAGCATCCGCCCGGGTGTCGTGGACGAACGCGTCCACGTCCTGCGGCTTAGGTGGGAGCCCGGTCAGATCGAAGGTTACCCGACGAATCAGCGTTCGACGATCCGCCTCCGGCGAGGACTTCATCTGCTCTTGGTCGAGCCGCGCCAGGATAAATGCGTCGATCGCATTCTTGACCCATGCGGGATTTGACACCCTCGGCAGTTCCACCCGCACCGGCGGAATGTAAGCCCAGTGGGCCTCCCATTTCGCGCCCTGCTCGATCCACCGGGCCAGCAGCTTCTTCTCACGCTCCCCGAGTTTTTTCAGCGACTTGGGGGGCGGCATTACCTCATCCGGATCGGCGGAATTGATCCGCTTCACCAGTTCGCTCGCAGCCACGTTCCCCGGCACTATAGCGCAGGTGACCTTCCCGTCGACCTGATGCTCCGCCAGGGCATCGTCGTACACATCCAGCCGAAGGTCTCCCTTGCGTTTGTATTTGTCCGGCCCATGACAGGCAAAACAGGTTTCCGAAAGGATCGGGCGGATGTCGCGATTGAAACCGATCTCCCGCTCTGGCCGGTTGGAAGAAGCAGCTGTATCAGCTTGAACAACGCTCTCGGAGAAAGCCATGATCAGCGCGATCAGTAGCTGTCCTATTCGAGCGGCGAGCGGTCGAGAAGTGCAGGGTTTCGGAAAGCGGTGAATCTGTGATATCACGGATACTCCGAGAGCGACGTCAATTTAACTATACAGAGAGGGGCCGGTTACCGTTTTATGGCGAGATCACCAAAATCTCATCGAACCCGGTTAATGGGAAAGCCATCTACCGCGGCCATTGTTGGCATTTAGATCGTAGCCGATTCGTTACGACGCTTGATACAATCGCTCGGGACCTCCAGTTGCGTCGCTGAAGCCAAGAGATACGGCCCTCACCGATTCTCCGACAACACTTTAGCGTAAGGGCGTCGACGGGCGCAGGGGGTCAAAGGAGGGTCGCTAGCAGGCGCTTTCAACAATGTCCTCAGCCCTGCGCGTTGGAAAGGAGTTGTGCCATGTGGAGCAAGCATCGCTTGGCTTGGGGACTCGCCTTTCTCGTCGCCGCTGTAATGTTCGAATCGCCGTGGTGTTCGGCGGGTCAAAGCAGGGATGAGGATGATCTGACCGTGGTTCAGGGGACTTGGGAGCGGAAGGTCCCGCCGGATGCGTCCGGTGACGTGCGGCGCGCGGTGAAAGAGATCCACGGGACTCACGAGGTTGTCACCTACTACGGGGAGGGAGACAAGTTGCTGCGTGCCCACCAGGTGGACTTCAAACTCGATCGTCGTGGCGATGTGAAGATTTTTACGTATTTCAACTGGGAGGCGACTGAGGGTCCGGACAAAGGGCTGAAGACGACGAGGCCAACGTCCTACATCTACCGCGCCGACGAGTACACTTACGCCGAGGTCTGGGGATTCCTTCTGGGACAGGAGAAGCGTGCGCCGCGGCTGATGCTCTGGGTCAGAAAGGCGCCGCTAACCGTGGCGGCGCAGAAGGAGCGGGCCGCCATGCAGGGCCGGTGGGCGGTCACATCGCAGGAGAACGGGGGCACGCCGTGGGCGGATTTGACCGGAGCAGACGTGACTTTCCGCGGGGACGATTTCACGATCATTCGCGGCGGGCAGGTGATGATGAGGGGAGTTTTCCGTGCCGATCCGTCCGGCACTCCCCTCTCGATCGACATGACGATCACCCAGAGCCCCAACGACATGGACAATGGTAAGACCGTCCGCGGCGTGTATGAATTAACCGGCGATGAAATGCGCTGGTGCAGCGGATCGCCGGCCGGTAGCGATCGCCCGCATGGATTGGACGTCAAAGAAGGAAGACCCCAGACGCTCGTGGTGCTGCGGCGGGTCAATCTCTAAGGCGATGTCGTTTCACGTTATGCCTGAACCAAGGAGCCGTCATGGAGAACATTCTGATTCCGGTTGACTTATCCGGGACGACACCGGCCGTCATCGCCGCCGCAAAAGATGTCGCTCGAAATCGAATCGCCAAACTCTACCTGATCCACGTCGCCAGCCTGGCGGCTCCGTCCGTTGCCACGGAGTTCGGCCCGATCGTCTCGCGGGATGAGCTGGCGACCACCCTCCGGAAGGAGCACCGTGACGTGCACGTGCTCGCAACGCAACTGAAGAGCGAAGGGTTTGATGTCAATGCGCGCCTGGTTCCTGGAGATCCGATCCACCAGATCTTGCGGGAGGCCGACCGCCTGTCTGCCCACGTGATCGTAATGGGCTCCCATGGGCACGGGGCGCTGTATCACCTTCTGATGGGCAGCACCGTGACGGGTGTCCTGCGCAAGGCACCCTGTCCTGTCCTGGTGGTACCGGCGAAGATCGCAAACGCTCGGGTGGAGCCCTTGTCTGAGGCTTCGACCGGATGAGCCGTTTATACCGGGTCCCCGCGGCGCAGCGGAATGATTGTTGGGTTTCCGATCTCGAATTGGCGTTGACCGGCCGTTGTGACGCATCTCGTCATCCGACCTTCGCCCTACAATTAGGACGACTGGAAATGAGGAGTTGATGTTCGAGGAAGCGACGATGCTCTTCTCCAACATCGTGACTTGATAGGGGAAGAGCCGGCGGTTCCTGTAGGGCGTTGTGGCTGACGCACTGCGGGAGTTATTGCGATGCTTGATAACAGAAAGATTGCTGATCTGCCTTCGCTCTTGGAAGTCACGCCTGAGCGCGGTTTCCTGCCGGTCGAAGACCCCATCCTTCGCCTGCCGGACGTCTATGACTCATGGGAGGAGGTTGCCCGCGAATTGCCCAAGCTCCTCGCAGCGGGCCGTCTCCGCCCCGCCCTCGACCGGCTTGGGGTTCTGGACATCGATGGCTTGCCCAAGGAGGAGCACTACCACCGGGCGATGCTACTTCTCTCCTACTTCGGCCACGCATACGTTTGGGGCGAGACTGAGCCGGCAAAGCGATTGCCGGCGGGCGTAGCCATCCCGTGGTGTCAGGTGGCTCACCGCCTTGGACGTCCGCCGATCCTCTCGTACGCATCCTACGCCCTTTACAACTGGCGGCGGCTGGATAAGGCAGGGCCGATCGCGTTGGGAAACATTGTGTTGTGTCAGAACTTCCTCGGTGGTGTGGACGAAGAATGGTTCGTGGTAGTGCATGTGGCAATAGAAGCCACGGCGTCTGCGGCGCTTGAGTCGCTCGAACGGGCGCAGCGATTTGCGTTGGAGGATCGGCCACAAGATGTCGCTGATGCTTTGCGGGAGAGTGCTCAAGTGATGCGGCAGATGCAGGCCACGCTTGACCGCATGCCCGAGCACTGCGACCCCTACATCTATTTCCACCGCGTCAGACCCTATCTCTATGGATGGAAGGACCAGCCGGCGCTCCCTGCCGGGTTGAATTACGACGGAGTCGATGCCGACGATCAGCCAAGAAAGTTCCGCGGGGAGACCGGCGCCCAGAGTTCAATCATTCCGGCCCTCGACGCCGCTTTAGGAATTGAGCATGCCCCCGACCCGTTACGGAGCTACTTAATGGAAATGCGAGAATATATGCCGCCATCGCATCGCAAATACGTCGAGGCGTTGGAGCGTGGCCCTTCCCTACGGCCCTATGTACTCGCGCACGGTGCCGATTGTCCTGGCCTACGGAGTGAATTCAATCGGTGTGTGACTTGCGTTGAGCGGTTCCGCGCCAGACATCTTGAATACGCAGCCCGTTACATTCAGCAACAAAACCTTCACGGCCGCAGCAATCCGAATGACGTCGGCACCGGAGGGACGCCGTTCATGGCATACTTGAAGAAGCACCGCGAGGAGACCGCTGCCAGCTTGGTTTCCTGACTCTCGCCCCACCGCGATTCCGGGCCAATGCCCTCGATTCAGCGTCGGACAATCGGGCTGAACATTCGTGGGCTCGGTCATCCTCCCGGCCTATGAAGCTTCGTCTGCTTCAATCTGACTCTCCAACAAAATGGCACGTATGGGACAGCCTTGGCCCTGTTGCAGGAACTCGACCTCGATGGCAGACGTGGGGGAAAACCATATGCTGCACACCGATCCGGATTCCCCACAATGTAAGCCCAAGTATGGGACATCCGTCCTGAGCCGCACATGTTCATTAATATGATATGAATGGTGTGTAAGACCCATCGTCATAGTCCTACCATCAGCCTTTCATTAACCGACCCCTCCAAACCCGGACGGATACGAACGAAGGCACGATATAGGGCAGGGTGCTAAAAACGTGAACATGCAGGGAAGCAGTCTTCCGACTGCCGCACTCCCTGAATTGCAAAGCCCAGACTCTTACGTCTAACCGATCGCATTTATGGTTGCCTCGTGACGGAGCTAAAGTCAAGTCGCTTTTCCGAAATATTCCTCCCGCAAGTCCGGATCTGCACGCCGGGCAAGGCTGGATGCAATGGAGAATGTCTGATGAGTTATTTCTTGATTGGCTTCGAACTGTGGTTCGGTGTGCGGTGAATGCACCGATCGGGCATTCAGATGAGGTTACCCAAGTATGTGATCAGCATGGGTACATGGGCGAGCACGGGGGGCGTCTTCGATATGCGACGGTACAGGGAATTGACAAGTCCATGCCGGTTGATGGGTACGTACCGGGCCGTCCGCCGATGCCGGAAACGCTGATCGAGGGAATCATGGCGATTCAGCGGATCATTGACCAGGAGCATTTACCTCCAACCCTGCGTCATCGGCCCATGAAAGTCGCCGTGAAGCCCACCTACGATCCGACGCCACAGCGGGTGCCACTGTTAGACCATGGACACCGCCTGCAGGCATAAGGATTTTTGCCTCAACATTTCGGCATTGGCGTAGCGACCTTACGTTGACGAGCGTCGGGGCTGCGCGTCAGAATCAATGCGACACGGCTCGCTGGAATGGGATCATTTGACGTGAAATACTGGAGGCCGTCCATGCAATATTGGCACATTGGTTACGCCAACGAAAGCAGGATGCTATGACGACCATTCAGCGCATAAATGGCATTGACGTGTCGCAGATGGAGGAACTGAAAACGGGTGATCCTCACATGCCCACCATTTATATCGACCGCAATTGTCAAGTGTTTATCAAGACATGCATCGGCGATTCGGTGGTGCTGCGGCACGCCCTTACGCCGGAGATCCGGGAGTTGGCCGAGAGGTACGGGCTGGATCCCCTCTGGCGTGCCATCCGCCAGCCTGAGTCATCCAACTAACAAGATGAGACTGTGCTTGGCCATGAAGTGTTGACACGGGTACTTCCCCGGCCACTTAGCAAAGCGGAATTGTGTCTCGGGCCGTGGGAACGGAGCGCGTTAACCAATCCCGGGCCAGGCGGCCAACTGTTTCCAGGGTGCCCGGCTCCTGAAATAGGTGCGTCGCGCCAGGCACGATTCGGGGTCTGTTCACGCGCGAGACCATCGGCATCTCCAATATCCAGATTCCATCAGCAACGAAACCGGGTAGAAGCAGTTCCTCCACCGGCCCTACGCGCACGCAGGTCATCGTGCCATCCTCGGATTCAACTCACTGACTTGGCGTTGTTTCTCTAATTTCCCGAGAAGGCGCAGCAGACCATCCAGAATGGTGATCGGGTGCGGCGGCGATCCTGGGATGTAAAGGTCCACCGGCACAACTGAATCGGCCCCGTTATGGACTTCCTTGTGGTCGACATACGGGCCGCCTGAAATCGCGCAGGCGCCAACGGCAATGACAATCTTGGGATCCGGAACCGCATCGTACGTCTTCTTGAGCGCCAGTCTCATGTTCTCCGACATTGCCCCAGTGATGAGCAGGCCATCCGCGTGGCGCGGTGATGCCACAAACTGAATGCCGAAGCGGCCGAGGTCCCAGCCCACGGTGTTCAGGACGTTCACGTCCATCTCACAACCATTGCACCCGCCGGCACTGACCTGGCGAAGTTTGAGCGAGCGGCCGAATAGCCGCATCAGCTTGTCGTCGAGAGCGGTTGCCAGCTCGAGCTCCTTCTTGGGGTCGACGATGAGATCCTCGCGTCGCCTGACGGAAAGGCGGTAATCCGTCGAATAGCGCACGGCTCCTTCCGGACAGGCGTCGAGACAATCGGTGCAGAACAGACACCGTCCGAGGTCCAACCGTGGTTTGTCGGTCACGGTAATAGCCTGCGTCGGGCAGGCATCGGCGCAGGCGTGACAGGCATCCGGGCATTTGTCGGGATCGAAAACAGGTCGGCCGCGGAATCGCGGCGGCATTGCTGGCGGAGGGCCATCGGGATATCGCATCGTGCGGTGCCCCTGATGAAGTCGGGCGAGTAAGATATTCAACATCTACAACCTTTCCTTCGAAGCGAATCAGGAATCACTACAAATCGTGTCCGCAGTAAGACAAATTGAAGCTCTTATTGCAAAGTGGAAAGTCCGAGATCTGTTGGCCACGCAGGGCCAAGGCCAACCCGGTCCAATTGTGGAACGAAGGATCGACCACCTTGTACCGCTGAAAGCGACCGGTCGCGTCGGTGATCGCCACGTGGCACAGTTCGCCGCGCCACCCCTCGATCATCGATACCGCCAGCCTGTTGGGCGCGAGCTCCTTCAATTCGTTTCGAATTGATCCAGGCGGAAGGACGGCAAGCTGATCTGCGAGGAATGCAAGGGAACGTTGCACTTCAAGCCATCGCACATAGGCCCGCGCGAATACATCGCCGCTATCCCACGTATCGACGGGAATCTGCGCGAAGCGGAAAATACCGGAAGGATGATCGTGTCGGACATCGCGAGAGAGGCCGCACGCGCGGGCCGACAGGCCCACCAGTCCGATTTCCTCGGCGAGCTCTTTACCGATCAATCCCGTATCTTCAAACCGCGCCATGACGGATGGAGAATCCCAGAGCAGTTCAATCGCGCTTTTGCAATCCTTTTTGGCCGCCGCCAAACGGTGCAGCAATTCATCGACGAGTTTCTGGTCCACGTCGAATCCCACGCCACCCGGCCGGATCATCCCTCTGCCGAATCGACTCCCGCAAATCAGCGCGGTCATGTTAAGAAAATCGCCACGGATGCGACCGCAGTAGCTCGCGGTCGGCAGGAATCCCACGTCGCCGGCCAGCGCGCCCAAGTCACCGACATGGTTGGCGAGTCGTTCCAGTTCCAATGCGATGCCCCGTAGGGTCTGCGCCCGCGCCGTCTTCTGACATTTGGCGAGTTCCTCGACGATCTGGCAGTAGGCCGTGCTGTGGCCTACCGTCGTATCACCGGCCAGGGTTTCGGCATAATGAATGGACCGCTTGTTCGGTCCCCCCAGCATTGCCCGTTCGACGCCGCGGTGTTGGTAGCCCAGGGAGATCTCAAGATGGAAAACGTTCTCGCCGTTGCATTGGAAACGGAAATGCCCCGGCTCGATGATGCCCGCGTGTACTGGCCCGACGGCCACCTCATGTACTTCGTCGCCCTCGACCCGGTAGAAGTCTGCGACGCCAACCACGGGGGGGTCGGTGGCAGTCCGGCCCCAGGCATCATGGCCCGGCCGATAGGAGTCGTGGTAACGCACCGGTTTGAACCAGGGATGGCCTTCGGCCCTGATTCCGAACTGCTCCGCGATCTCGCGCTCAAAGAGATGTACTTGTGGACAGCGAGGGGTAAGCGATGGAAATGCCTCGTCACAAGCGGTGGTAACTCCAAGGCGGAGACGTGATTCCTGGTCGTCGGCGAGCACAACGTACAATTGCACCGTTTCGTCTTTCGGATCGGCGGCGCCGAACAGAGACGCCACCCGCTGCCCGGTCGCCACGGCGTCAATGATCGCCTGCTGGAACTCGGCCATTGATAACTCGGGAACCGCGCTCCGATCGATCGACCGCCCATTGCCGATGGTTGCGAGGTGATTCAAGTGCGTCATGGCCGAACCTCCAGGAACCGGACTGCCTCGCGGAGCAGGCCATTAAGTGGCCCCGGGATGTAAACGCCCAGAAGCAGTACCGCGGCGAACGATGCAAGGATCGGCAAACCGGTCAGCCACCCGTCTCGATAGGTCGTCCGGCGAGCCGCGGCCGTTGGCCTGCCTTGAACCACCGTCAACACCGTGCGTCCCATCCCGATGAAGATAATCAAGAGCAGGAACAGAAACATCGCTCCGACCAGAAAACGTCCGGCGCCAAAGGCACCGTTGAGAATACTGAACTCGCTGATGAACGGCCCAAACGGGGGCGACCCCGTAATGGCGAGAAATCCCAGTAGAAAAAGGGTTCCGGAGAGTGGCAGGCGACGCATGGCCCCTTGAACCTCGTCGGTGGTCTTGGCATCAAAGGCACGGTGAATGTTTCCGGCTGAGAGGAAAAGGACGGCTTTCGTGAGGCCGTTATTGATCATGTGCAGTAGCGCGCCGAACACTGCGCCGCCGCCAATGCCGATGCCCAGCACGAGTATCCCCATGTGCTCGACGCTGGAATACGCGAGCATTCGTTTGAAGTCGCGCTGCCCGACCATGAAGACGGCGGCAAACACCATGGACAAAATGCCCATGAATACAAGCAGCCGACCTGTATACGGTGCTTCGCCTGCGGCCCGGCAGATGTGGTCGACCCGCAGGAGCGCCAGGAATGCACAATTCGTAACCCCGCCCGCCAGCAGCGCCCCGACGACCCCCGGGGCTTCGCCGTAGGCATCGGGCTTCCAGGTATGCATGGGGGCAAGGCCCATCTTCGTGCCGTAGCCGACCAGCAGAAGGACGAACGCGGCGTGCAGCCAGGGCTTGGAGAGCAAAGGGGCATTTCGCAGCAGGTCATCAAAGAGCAGAGAAGAGTCGACTCCCTTTTGCACTGCCGCATAGGCAAGGAAGAACGAGCCGAGGAGCGCCAGCGCGATGCCGACCGAACCGACCAGGAGGTATTTCCATGTCGCTTCAAGAGATCGGGGGGTGCGGTTGAAATATATCAGCGGCGCGGCCGTAAGCGATGTCGCCTCGATTGCCACCCACATGAGACCAAGGTGACGCGCGCACACCACCAGCGACGTTGCCGACAGGAAAAGCAATAGCCCGACGCAGAAGATGCGATTTGATAACTCCGAACGGCATCGCAGGTATCCAACGGAGTAGATGGAACATGCCAGAAACAACAGAGTCAATATGAGCAAAACAATGCGTCCTGGTGGGTCGAGGGAAAACCATCGGGTAACGTCCGCGCCTTCTGGGCGCAGGAGCGCCAGTGTTGTGAGAACCAGGTGAGCCACGGCGACCGGGGGAAGCACCCAAGGCCGCAATCGGTTCGAGCGAATCGCCGCTGCGAGGGCCGCCGCGAGCAACGGGAGGAGGATGAGCGCGAGAGCCATAGAATCATTCCTTCAATGCGGAGAGGCGGCGCGTATCGAGCGATGCGAACTCACGGTTAATGTGGTGGATGATGATGCTGATGACGAAGATGCCGACCAGCAGATCGAGCAGCACGCCCAGTTCCACCAGAAACGGGACGGCCTCGATGAGCAAGAGCCCGAAAATGAATACCCCGTTCTCGAGAACCAGGTAACCGATCGCCTGGGTGATGGCCTTGATGCGTGAGGTGAGCAGCAGGAATCCCGTGAAGATGGTAGACAACGCAGCAGGGACGATCAGCGTCTGCGCGTGGCCTTCTGCCAAGGGAAGCTTTGCCGCCAGCGCGATCGACGCCGCCGTGCCCAGCGCGCCCAGGAGCGTGCTCGGCATGAATCCAATGATCGGCTCGACTTCGCGTTTGATTTGCGCATCGCGCAGGGCTTTGAAGAGGATCTGTGGAATCAGTGAGCCTTTGACCAGGATCGTCGCGATAACAACGAAGGCGGTCATCAGGCTCCACGGACCGTGCGTGAATAATGGCATGATCCCCAGGACAGTGCCCTGGAGAGCGACGGCTTGAATCAGAGCCCGGATGCGGCTCGTCCCCAACACAAATAGGTTGAGCAGAAACACCGTCACTAACAGTGCATTGAGAAGAGAAATCATCCATCACCTCAGCATCAACAGAAAACCGAAGCCACACAGCAGGGCTGCGGCCAGAAGAAGCGTCGGCACGTGTCGGAGTTGGAGCCTCGCCATCGCCGACTCAACCACGCCAATTGCAACGGCGAGCCCGAGCATCTCGGCGACGAACAGCACCCAGTCCGTCAATGCCCAACCGGTCTGGATCGGGACCAGGAAGTGGAGCAGAACCGCAGACAGCACGAACAGCTTGATTGCCGCCCCGTAGAGGATGACGCCGAGCAATGGGCCACTGTGGTCGAGCACCATGACCTCGTGAATCATCGTAAGTTCCAGGTGCGTATTGGGATCATCAATGGGAATGCGCGAGTTCTCGGCCAGGAGCACGACGAAAAGCCCGGCCGCGACGAGGACCAGCGACGCGATGGGGAGCCCATGGAGGGATGCGGTCAGCGGAGCCCTGAGCATGGGAGTGAGGCTCAAAGATCCAGAAAGCCTGGCGAGCACGAGGAATGCAAGGAAGATGGCGGGTTCGGAGAAGCACGCGAAAGTCACTTCGCGGGCCGACCCCATTCCCTCGAAGGAAGACCCGGTGTCCAGCGCGGCGGTCGTGGTGAAGAACCTCGCAAGCCCAAAAAGATAGGCGAACAGCACCATGTCGCCGGTGAAATGGATGGGTGCGATAAACGACCCCAGCGGCACGATGAGGCCGGCAAGCAAAACCGCCGCGAGCGTAACAAGCGGCCCGGCTCGAAACACCCACGTTGTCGTTGTGCTGAACACCATCCCCTTACGCATGAGTCGCGCCAAGTCGTAATAGGGCTGCAGCACCGGCGGACCGACGCGACCCGCAAATCCTGCTTTGACTTTCGTGATTACGCCGAGGAGCAGCGGCGGCATCAGCAGCAATAACAGCAAGTGAATGACCATTGTGATTACGACCATTTTCCGTTCCGTCTAAACACCGGCCTGCGCATTCTCGACGGGCACTGCGCGAGGTTGTCGCGCCGCTCGAGGCCGGATGTCCTCCAGTAGCACCATCGCCCGCGCGATGGCGAACTCCAAATCGGGACAGAGATTGTTTATGTCCATCATTCTGGCGACCCCCAGCGCATCCAGTGCCTTGAACTGATGGGATGTAATGCCGGAGAGAATCAGCTTCTTATTGCCTTGGTGAAGCCTTGCGACCGCGGCCTCAAGATCCATCACTTCGTTCGCGTTGAATCGCGTGAGGGGACTAACGGCAAGGACGATAATGCGATAGCGGTCCGGAACCCGGTCGAGCCACAATTGATAATCAGGCGCCCGGTGAGCACCGCGGCCGTGAAGGCACGCGGCCCGGTAGAAAACGACCTCCGGCGGCAGTAGTTTGCTCAGGATTCCCTGGAGGCGGAGTTCGGGGTCGTTCAGAAGATCCAGTTCCCGAATGTCCGCGATCGGGGTCCGCCAATCGACGTACACGACCCACAGGAGAAACGCCACGGGTGCCAACAGCGAGAACGGCGCCCAATGCGCGAAGGCGATCGTTCCGGCAACCGTGCCAAAAGCAAACGATCCGGCGATGCTAAGGAGAAGCAACAGCCGCATCGCGCTGGGATGGCGGCGCGAGACTTTTAGCAGCCGTCCTACGCGCTCCCGGTGAAATTGTTCAAGCTTGTCACTCCACCAGAAGAGGAATTGAACGCCTTCGAGTCCAAGGTCGGTGAAGATTCCCGTCACGTGGGTGGTTCGGACGACCGACCCAGAAATCTTGGTGATGGCAGCGTTCTGAAGCCCCATTGCCAGCGAGGCTAAGCCCACATCCTCCCAAAAGATCGGTCCCGACCTTACCGGCCCCCGATAGCTCAACTGAATCATTAGAAATGACAGGAGCACTGCCTCAAGGCTAATCGGCAACATGTACTTGGATCGCCATCCTCTTCGCTTGGCGCTTTCGGTCATGTATGCGGACAAGGCCGCACCGAGGACGAACGTCAGGAGGAGATAGCCGAAGAAGGACGCCCGTTTGATATCGCCGGCTCCGATCCAGTGGCCGAACTGCGTGGTGGTGCCCGTAACGTGCGATACGACTGTTCCGAGGGCGAGCAGGGCCACGACATTTGTATAGCCGCCAATCCACGAAAGGGAGATCGCGAGCCGCGACTTCTGCCGGAACGAATAGGCGCGAGCTGAAAGCATGGACGACTCAACCTTTCGGTGCTGCTACGCGGCAACGGCCTTTCACGCGAACAAAAGCAGCATGATCAGGATTCCCAATATGTACAGCAGGTACCACTGAATCGGACCTCGCTGGATTACCCTTGCCCATCCCAATAGCCATTCGGCCGATCCAAACGCCGGGAGCAAAGCGCGATCGAGAACAACATCGGGGACATCACTGGCAAACTTCGACGGGGACGCAAAGACGCCCTTGATTCGTGGGGACCTGCTCCGCGGCCACACGATCCATGCGAGCAACTCGACGATCATTTGGGAGAAGGACGACCCGGTGTACTGCATGCGGCTCGTCGGACGCGCGTATCCGCAGTCCCACGTGCCCGCTGTCCGTGCGGCTCGGGTCATCGGCCGGCGGGAGAACCACCAGCCCCCTAAAGTCGCGGCCGTGAGAAGCGCGATAGCGATCGCCGTCAGCCATTCCATTGGCACGTCGTTCTTGATGCTTGCAACTGTCGGCAACGGGTTCGGCGACCAGCTCGCGATCGCCCGATCCAGGACGCCAAGGGTAATCCCGGGCAGAACGCCGATCAGAACACAGCATCCGGCAAGCGCCCACATGGGCACCAACATTTGTTGATCGGGGTCGTGGGCGCGTGTCGCGCGATTGCTTCTGGGAGCACCGGCGAAGACCACGCCCAGAAGCTTGACAAAGCTGCCAACGGCCAATGCGCCAACGAGCGCCAACGCGGGGGCGGCCAATCCAACCCAGGCCCAGACCGGGGAAGCTGCCACCGCCGTTTTGAAAAGTCCGATGTAGAGGAACAATTCACTGACGAACCCGTTGAGAGGAGGCAGCCCGGAAATGGCGATGGCCCCAACCAGGAAGAGAACAAAGATCCTGGGCATGCTCTTGCCCAAGCCACCGAGCAAATCCATCTCCCGCGTGTGTGTGGCGTGCAGAATGCTCCCGGCTCCCATGAACAGCAGCGGTTTGAAGAGGCTGTGGTTGAGGACATGAAGCAGCGCTCCGCCCAGGCCCAGTACGACCCAATCAGGCCGGCCCAGCGAGCGCCCGAGTGTCGCAAGCCCCAAGCCCAGGACGATGATGCCGACATTCTCGATACTGCTGTAGGCGAGCAGTCGCTTGAAGTCGCGCTGCCCGGCGGCAAAAGAAATCCCCAGAACGGCCGAGAGTGCGCCGGCGACGAGGAGCGTCGCGCCCCACCACGTGGGCGGGTTCGGCATGAGTGCAGTGAGCCGCACCAACCCGTATACGCCCGTCTTGAGCAGCACACCCGAGAGGACCGCAGATACATGGCTGGGGGCATTCGCGTGCGCGCCGGGTAGCCAAACGTGGAGCGGGATGATGCCGGCCTTGAGGCCAAACCCAACCGCGCCCACGGTGAACAGTGCCGTGGCCATGCGCGGCGTGACGGTTACGGGGACCGAAGACCAAAGGTCGAAAGAACCCGTGATGTGCCGGAGTAGCGAGAAGAAGCCAAACAGGCAGAGCGTCCCAACGTGCGCAGCGACAAGATAGACCCAGGCCGCGTCCCGTACTTCGCGCTTGTTCTCCTCCGTTGCGACCAGAAAGAACGCCGCCAGGGCCATGACTTCCCAAGCCATCAGGAACAGGACCCCGTCTCGCGCCAGAACGACCAATGCCATGCCGGCCGTCAACAGTCCCCAGCACAGGCGGAGCTTTCTTCCATTTCCGACGTGCTCTCGCTGCCTCCAGTAGCTTAGGCCATAGACTGAACCCAGGGCAGAAATGAGAAAGATCGGAATAAGGAAGAGAAGGCTGAGATCATCCAGCGCCACAGCGAATCGGCCAAGGGGCAGCGTCCAACTCATGTTGATCTGATTCGCGATCAGCGGGTGGGCGTGATGCAGAACCAGTGCC
>Ga0209698_10004858_pt1 | contig 14651 bp, 13 predicted proteins | sample LitLauG_LLR_2012_FD_187203 | JGI IMG/M metagenome (GOLD analysis project Ga0209698, IMG submission 187203) | Freshwater sediment microbial communities from Pennsylvania, USA - Little Laurel Run_MetaG_LLR_2012 (SPAdes) (version 2) | ecosystem: Environmental > Aquatic > Freshwater > Creek >...
TATGACGGCATGCGGTCGCAACGCGGTGACCGAAGGACCGTGACATTCCTAATTTGCCGGACTGAAACATTCTAACCTTGCACGTGCGAAGTGATTGTTTGTCTATTCGCCGAACGAAGGTTATGGAACTTGCGGGTTTCCAACGGCAGACATGGACGCATCGGAGACGGTGCACGCCGTGCGCTTCTCCAACCTCCGGAAGCTTCGCTGTGAAAGCGTGCCCCGCTTCGGCTCAGCCCAGCGACGCCGTCTTACTTACGCAATGACCAGGACCTCGATCTCGCTATCGCCAATAGCGACGACGTCCCCGACAGCTTTGCCAAGGAGCGCGCGCGCCATCGGCGACACAAAGGAGATTGATCCCTCGCGGGGATTCGCTTCATCCTCGCCCACAATCGTGAAGACCTGACCCCGGCCGTCGCCGCGCTTGAACGACACGCGGCTCCCGAAAGCGACGACATCGGGCGCGGTCGGCGGTGGAATTATCTGCGCGCTGCTCAGGCGTTGGGAAAAGTAGTTCGTTTCTCGCAAGTCAAGGGCGGTAGCGCGGCGCCGCTCGTTCACGTCTTCAATCTGTTGCGCCGAATCGTAGGCCGCGCGGGCCTCTGCCATCGCTTTGCTCAGAGCATCCAATCCCGACGCTGTCACCAAATTGGGATGGGGTGATATCGGCCGGGCGGGAAGCTCGACCTCCGCGGCCGTCTCTGCGCTTTCCTCGCGGACAAACGCGACGCTCATTGTTTCGCTTTCTTCAGCATCAAGCTGTCCGTCGTCAGCCGACTGCGCTAGGAGACGCCGACATTCCTTGCCGCCTTCATCCGACCATAGCCTCAATGTACGGGCGCATCACCCCTTTAACGCGATCAAATTCGGCACATCGCGAAGGATCGCTCGGCGCGGTGCGTCCCTTTGTCAGGCGACCTCTTGGGCTGAGAAATCGGGCGCTACTAAATCAATTGCTTAGGATTTGTCATTTGAGACCGCTAAATTAACCGAGGTGACAGCGAGTTGTTAATGGCTTTCGCGGGATGAGGCGCGCGGCAGACAAGCGCCTGAAACTCGTCGCTGACTTTCCGTCCCATGCACGAGTCCATTCTCACGAGGTCAGGTCTCGCAGAGATCAATCTCAATCCCGCTTCGCCTTCCCCTGAGCGGTCGGGCGGTCCAAAAGGTTTGCGACGTTGACGGCTTTGTCGATGAGTTTTGTCGAGGCGATGATCGGAAGCACAACGCGCTTGATATCGCGCGGGTCGGGAGTATGGCGGAACTCGAAGTGCGGAGTTCCTTCAGGCAGCTGCGCCAAAGTGTCATCGGCGCCCGTGGCGTAGACGAGGACGCCGGCCGTGGACAGCAGCGCGTCGAAGTCGGGGGCGCTGGGCATGATGATCGTGATGTCGGCGACATGTGGTGCAAATCGCTGCACACTGACCTTCATAAGCGGCGTAAATTCTGGAAAGATCGACACCACCAGCACGCGCGCGAGCGGGTCGAGCGAGGCAAGCGACCGGCGCGTCGATTCAGACGGTATGAAGCTGATGGCCGCAACCGTAGCGTCGGGAAGCAGCTCTACGACTTCATGCCTGCGATGGGCGAACGTCAGAACGAGATCAGCCGTCGCCGCACGTTTGCGCGCCGCCGGATCCGAGCGGACCCTATCGATAAGGAGAGGTTCGACCGTCGCCGCGCTATCCAGAACCTCATCAATCGTGGCGGCATAGGCCGCCGTCGCCGCCTCGAAATTGCCAAGCATAACAACCCGCTTCTTCGGTCCGGCCGCGAGGCGCTCCGCCATGCGCGCGCTGATCAGTCCCGCCAGGTCGCTCGGGCGGAGCCTCAACGCAATGCATTGGTCGATCAGCTGGTCAATGTCTCTATGCACGTCGACGAGACTCTTTGGCGCGCTCGCGTGCGGCATGCCGAGATCGACGACAAAGGTGCCCGAACCCGGGCGGCCTTCGATCAGACCGCAGTCCTTCAGATGCTGATAGGCCTTCGCGACGGTCATTGGCGCGACGCCGGTCAAATCGGCCATTTCACGGACCGAAGGCAATTGCTCGCCCGGCGTCAGTTGCCCGCAGCCTATCCCGTACTCGATCAAACCACGAAGCTGCGTGCCCAGAGGTATTGGCAAGTCGCGCTCAACTCTGAATTCCATCTTATCCTCGACCTCTCGGGAGATCCATTGGGATCCGCGAGTGACGCCCGTCGATCCCGCGCGCGTTCCGCTCAGGCTTGGCTCTCAGCGAAGTGGCACGCGACGGACCATTTTCCGTTTCGTTCGTCGAGTGCCGGCCGCGCCTCGCGGCAGATATCCGCGGCTCGTCGGCATCGCGTATGAAAAGCGCATCCGGGGGGCGGAGCCAACGGGCTCGGCGCCTCGCCCGAGACAGCCTCGCGCTCGCTCAGCCGTCGGGGCACAAGCTGCGGCGCCGAGGCGATCAGGCCTTGCGTATAGGGATGGCGCGGCGTTGCGAAGAGTTGCCGCGCAGGTCCGATCTCGACGATGCGGCCGAGGTACATCACCGCTATGCGATGCGCCAGGTGATGGACGAGGCGAAGATCGTGCGTGATGAAGATCAGCGTGAGGCCAAGACGCGTCTGCAGTTCCAGGAACAGATTGACGATTTGCGCCTGCACGGAGACATCGAGCGCCGAGAGCGGTTCGTCCGCGATCAGACACGCCGGCTCCACGGCGAGCGCGCGCGCAATCGCAATGCGTTGCCGCTGCCCGCCCGAAAACTCATGCGGGCAGCGGTTGGCCGCGTCGCTCGGCAGCTTGACGAGATCGAGAAGGGCTCGCACCCGCTTGGGGATCTCCGCGCGGGCGACGACCGCATGGACAGCCAGCGCTTCGCCTATGCACTCGCCGACGGTCATGCGCGGATTGAGCGACCCGTTGGGATCCTGAAACACCATTTGAACCGATCGATTGTAACTACGGCGCGCATCCCCACGATGCGCCAGCGCGTTCTCGCCCTCAAAGATGATTTCGCCTTGTTCGATGTCGAGCAGCCGCACGAGGCATCGAGCGAGCGTCGACTTGCCGCATCCGGATTCGCCGACAATGCCGAGGGTTTCGCCTTTGGCGACATCAAAGCTGACGTCGCGAACCGCCATGAGGCGGGCCGCCGGACGGCCGCTTGCCCAATCGAGCGGCGAACGCGACCTCGCGAAGGATTTCGAGAGACCGATCACGCGCATCTGCGTTTCGCCGAGCTCGGTCATGACGCCCGCCATGGCGGCAGCCGGTCGCGGGCGTGACAGGCGGAGGCTTGATCGGGACCCAGCGCGAACATCGGAGGCCTCCCCTCGAGGCACCGGGCCTCGCTGTACTCGCAGCGCGGGGCGAATGCGCAACCCTGCGCCGGCGCTTGGAGTTGGGGCGGCTGACCGGCGATGGGCGTCAACATCGCGCGCGGCGCGCCCCCGCCGGGAGCGGAACGCAGCAGCGCATGCGTATAGGCATGACGCGGTGCGGCGAAGAGAACGTCAACCGGCGCTGTTTCCGCGACACGCCCGGCGTACATGACGGAAACCCGGTCGCAGGTTTCCGCGACAACGCCAAGATCGTGCGTCACCAGGATCATCGCCATGCCAAGTTCGGTCGTCAGGCGCTTCAGCAGTTTGAGGATCTGATCCTGGATCGTGACGTCGAGCGCCGTGGTCGGCTCGTCCGCCAGAAGCAGCGAAGGCGATGCGGCGAGCGCGATCGCAATCATCGCCCGCTGTCGCATGCCGCCGGAGAATTCGTGGGGGTAGCCGCCCAACCGGTCCTGCGGAGAGGGAATTCCGACCTGATGCAGCAATTCGATCGCTCGGGAGCGGCGCGCTTTCGCTTCACGTAGGCCGTGGGCGGCGAGCGTTTCTTCGATCTGCATCCCGATCGTCAGGACCGGATTTAGCGCCGTCATCGGCTCCTGGAAGATCATCCCGATGGATGCGCCGCGCAGCTGCTGCATTCGGCGCTCTGTAGCGAGGATGAGGTGCTCGCCGCGAAACACGATCTGCCCGCCGATCTTCGCATTGCCGCGAAGCAAGCGCAGAATTGCGCGGAGCGTCACGCTCTTGCCCGAACCGGATTCGCCGACCAGCCCCAGGATCTCGCCCGGGCGGACATCCAGCGTGACCCCATCAATCGCCTGCAGGGGGCCGCGCGGCGTCGCGAAGACGACGTCGAGATCCTTCACGCTGAGGATCGGGGCCAGGCTCACCTTTTCACATCCAAAGCATCGGCGAGGCCGTCGCCGACCAGACTGAAGCCGAGGCCGGCGACCACGATCGCGGCGCCGGGAAAGAATGTCATCCACCAGGCCTGGGTGAAGAAGTTCTTGCCGTCCGCGATGAGGACGCCCCATTCGGCCTCCGGAGGCTGCGCGCCGAGGCCGAGATAGCCGAGGCTCGAACCGAGGAGGATCTTCAGCGCCATGTCGGTCACCCAATAGACCAGTAGCGGACGCGCGGCGTTGGGCAGAATATGACGGAAGAGAATGCGGGCGGAACCGAAGCCGAGCACGCGCGCGGCGCCGACGTAATCGAGTTGCTTCTGCACGAGCACCTCGCCGCGCATAAGCCTTGCATAGAAGACCCAACCGACGATGCTGACTGCGACATACATGTTGACGAGCCCGGGGCCGAGCACGGCGACGATCGCGATGACGATGACAAGGAATGGGAAAGTGAGGACGAGATCGATGACGCGGCCGAGCAGGATGTCCAGCCAGCCGCCGAAGTAGCCGGCGGCTAGGCCGACCAGAGACCCGATCACAAGCGGCGCCAAGGTCGAGAAAAACGCGATCTGACAATCGATCCGCGTCGCGTAGATTGTGCGCGAGAGGATGTCTCGCCCAAAGTTGTCGGCGCCGAAGGGGTGCGCGAAACTCGGCGGCTTCAGCAGCGCCGAATAGTCGAACGCCACCGGATCGTAGGGGGCAAGAAGACCTGGCGCCGCCGCGCAGGCGAACATCAGGGTGACGAAAACGGCGCCGATGAGGAGCGGCGCCGGTATCGCCGTCGCACTCAAGCGGGAAGCTTTGGCCCCGCTCATCGCGCGATCCGCGGATCGAGCGCCATGTGAAGCAGATCCGTCGCGAGGAAGGTCAGCGACACCAGCAGCGCGAGGCACAGGGTCAGCGCCTGGATGACCGGATAGTCGCGCGCGAAGATGCTGTCGACCATCAGGCGGCCGACGCCCGGGACAGCGAACACCGTTTCCGTGATCACGGCGCCTCCGAGCAATTCGCCGATGTGGAGGCCGACGATGGTGACGGTCGAGATGACGGCGTTGCGAAGGATATGCCGTACGAGCACCGACGACGGCGGCAAGCCCTTTGCCCTTGCGAAATCGACGAACTCCGCGTTCATGATCGCAAGGATGGCGCCTCGCAGACTTCGCATCAGCACAGCCGAAAGCGAAAGGGCGAGCGTCAAAGCCGGCAGGACGAGGTGATAAAGTTTCTCGGGCAGCGTGTCGCCGTAGCCGCCGACCGGAAACAGACGCCAGCCCGCGGCGAAAACAGTGAGCAGCAGAAGGCCGACGTAAAAGATCGGCGACGAGAGGCCGATCTGGAATAGGCCGCGTATCAGAAAATCCGGCCATCGGTTCTGATGACTCGCCGCGACCATCGCGAGCGGTATGGCGAAGGCGAGCGCAATGAGGACGGCGAGGCCCGTCAGCGTCAGCGTCACCGGGAGCCTATCCCCGATCAGCCGCATCGCCGGCATCCGGTATGCGATAGACTCGCCGAGATCGCCGTGCAGAGCGAGGTTGATGAACTTCCAGAACTGGATGATGAGCGGCTTGTCGAACCCGTACTGCGCCGTTATGCGCGCGATCGCTTCGTCCGTCGCCTTGTCGCCGAGAAGGGCCGCGATCGGCCCGCCCGGCAAAAATCGCGTCAGCGCGAACACGATAACGCCGATCGACAGCAGTGTCGGGACCATCTGCGCCAGTCGACCAGCGATATAGGTCGCCCTGTTCACGTCTCAACCCCGCGACGCCGCTCGCAAACGATGGCGGACCCCGTCACGGGGCCGCGCCATCCCGCCCGCCTGACCTCAGGGCTCCACATACGCCTTTTCAAACAGATTGTTGCCAAGTGGAATCTGCACGAAGCCCTTCGCATTCTTCCGGAATGCGACGGGGTACGGCGTTTCGTAGAGATAAACGATCGGCGCGGCGGCGTTGTAGAGGTCCTGGATGCTCTTGTATTCGGCCAAGCGCGCCTTCGGGTCCGTTTCCTCCTGCGACTTTTCAAACAGGCTGTCTATCTGCTTGTCCTGAAACTGTGAGTGCAGCGAATGGATGTTGGGATAATAGGCGAAGTAGGACGTGATCTCGCTGGCGTCCGCGATGTCGTCGGTCCAGGCGGCGGTGCGGCATTGGTAATCCTCGGCGCGATACTTCGCGGTGCGAGTGGCGTTGTCGACCTGCTCAATCTTAAGCTTGACCCCGATCTGAGACCACATCTGCTGCGCCGCGGTCAGGTCGCTCTGATCGTCCCCGTTGCCGGACAGCGATAGGCAGGAGAACTCGAAACCTTTGGGAAAGCCGGCGTCGGCCAGCAGCGCCTTGGCCTTGGCGACGTCGTAGGGATAGAGTTCCGGTCCGCCGGCGTAAAGCGGCGTGGCCGACGACATGAAAGAGCTCATCGGCTTACCGAGATTGAGCGTTGTGATCTGGATGATCGCCTGCTTGTTGATCGCGTAATTGAGCGCCTGCCGCACCTTTGGATTGGCGATCGGATTGGAAGAGCCGTCCTTGTACTTCTCGCCGTTGAACAACGTGAGGTAGCGAACGCGTGTAGAAGGCCAAAGCTCCATGCGCAGATTGGGATCTGTCTTGAGTTCTTGAACGCGCGCGTAGGGGATGAATTCGGCGCCGTCCACTTCGCCCGCTTTCAGCTTGAGAAGCCGGGTTGCGTCGTCGGGAATCACGGGGAAGTCGAGTTCGTCGAGATAGGGCAGCGGTTTGCCGTCATCCGCTAGCTTCCAGTAGTAGGGATTGCGCTTCAGCTTCATGATTTCGCCGCGCTTCCAGGAATCGAAGGCGAAAGGTCCCGTCCCGATCGGGTGCTCGGCGAACGCCTTCGCTTTGTCCTCCTCAGTCGCGCCGGGCATGGCCTCGAAAGCCGCCTTGGGTAGGATGGCGCTGTTGAAGGTCGCGAGCGCCGCGAGCAGCGTCGGGTCCGGGTGCTTGAGCTTGAGAACGAGGGTCGTCGCGTCCTTCGCGTCGATCGAGGCCACGGCGGCGAGAGACGAGTTCCACTGACCGGCCTTGGGATCGCGCGCACGATCGAGCGACCATTTGACGTCGTCCACCGTCAAGGGCTTGCCGTCCGAGAATTTGACGTCGGAGTGGAGCGTCAGCGTCAGCGTCTTTCCATCCGGCGAATATTCCCACTTCGTGGCCAGGGCGGGCGTAACGCCCTGCCCGTCATTCGTGGGCGCAAGTAGCGTGTCGTAGAGATTGGTCAGCACCCAAATATCGACATTGGCGTCGTTCAGCACGGGATCGAGGAAGAGCGAGTCGGCATAGCGGGCGTAGACCATCTTGCCGCCTCGCGTCGCCGCTTCGGCCGACGACGCTCCGACCGCCAGCGCGACCGAAAGGCCTGTGCTCAGAATGTACGAATTGCGCCAGTTTCTCATAACGCCTCCCTCGGCCCGTTCAGGCCATCCGTAATCATCAAATAGAATGGTATGTGGCAAACTGTCGGCGAGTCAATCGCGACTTGCCCTGAAATTCCGGCTTGACGGGGAGACGGACACTTGTCAGATCTTCTTTTGCAACAAAATTGTGCTATTTGACTAGAACGACATCAGACTGATGGAGCGTTGATCAGGAGGCGACATTCCATGAGCGCGAAAAGCTCGAAAGCGCAAATCGGCGACCTTGCCGCCGCCCGGGCGCGGCCCGCGCGGACTTCAATCGAGGTGACGTGATGAAAATCAGCGAGATGAACTGGCGGCAGGTCGAGGATTATCTCTCGCGCGATGATCGCGCGGTGTTGCCGCTAGGTTCCACGGAACAGCACTGTCAGCTCAGCCTTTCGGTCGACAGCATCCTCTCGGAGCGTGTCGCGATCGAGGCGGCCGAACCGGTGATGGTGCCGGTTTTTCCGGTCCAGGCCTATGGCTTGACGCCCTATTTCATGGCCTTTCCCGGCACGGTCACGCTGAGCCTCGCTACCTATGCCGCCGTGATCAGGGACCTGCTGGGTTCGCTGTATCAGACAGGATTTCGGCGGATGCTGCTGTGCAACGGGCACGGTGGCAATTCGCCCGCACAGACCGTGGCCATCGAATTCATGGCGTCTCACCCCGGATGCGCCGTCCGCTTCCACAACTGGTGGAACGCGCCAAAGACCTTCGCGGCGGTGCAGGACGTCGACAAGTTGGCTTCTCACGCATCCTGGATGGAAAACTTTCCCTGGACTCGGCTTCCCAATCTGAAGCTTCCCGACCACCAGAAGCAGATGATCGACACCGAGCGCATGCGCCTGAAAAGTCCGGCGGGCGTGCGCGAATATCTCGGCGACGGCAATTTCGGCGGCCTCTATCAGCGTAGCGACGAAGAGATGCAGCGCATCTGGAACGTCGCCGTTGAGGAGACGCGCGCGCTGATCGAGGGTCCATGGTCATGAGTCCGATCGTCGTCTGGGGCGCCGGCGCCATTGGTGGGACGATCGGCGCCTATCTGGCGCGCGAGGGGCTCGACGTCGTCTTTGTCGACACGGACGTGGATCATGTCGCCGAAATGAATAGAAGCGGTCTTCGGATTGAGGGGCCCATCGAGACCTTCACAGCACCCGCGCGGGCGTTCACGCCGTCGGAAGTCGTCGGCATGTATGAGAAAGTGTTTCTCTGCGTTAAAGCCCACCACACGGCGGAGGCCTGCCGTGCGCTCGCGCCACATCTCGCCGCCGGCGGATACATTGTCTCGTTCCAGAATGGCCTCAATGAACTTGTGATCTCCGACGTGGTGGGAAAAACGCGAACTATCGGGGCCTTCATCAATTTCGGCGCTGACTACATGTCGCCGGGAGTGGTGAACTTTAGCGGTCGCGGCGCCTTTGTTCTGGGCGAACTCGACGGCGAGAGGACTCCTCGAATCGACGCCCTGCACGCGCTCGCTCGCCTGTTCGAGCCGAATGCAATCGTCACGGATAACATACTCGGATATCTCTGGGGCAAGCTCGGATATGGAGCTCTGTTGTTCGCAACAGCGTTGACAAATGCGTCGATCTGCGAGGCCCTGGACGTACGTGAGCCGCGCCCTCTCTTCCGCCGCCTGGCGAATGAAGCCGTGTCGGTCGCGACCGCGCTGAACATCGTTCCTCTCGGCTTCAACGGATATGCGCCCGAAGCTTTCGCCTCCGCAGCGGTGTCGGCGGCCGCCAATGCGTCGTTCGATGCCATGGTTGCGCACAACGCCAAATCGGCCAAGACGCATTCCGGGATCTGGCGCGATCTTGCCATCCGCCATCGGGTGACCGAAGTCGACGCCCAATTGGGACCGATAGTCCAATTCGGCGCGGAGGTCGGCGTCAAGACCCCTGTGACGCGCGAATTGATCGCGATGATTCACGAGATCGAAACCGGCGCGCGACCCCTGCAGTGGAGCAACCTTGCAGAGCTCGAGCGGCGCGCAGGACTTTGAGGATCATATCGTGCGGATCGATTTCACGGGACAGCGCGTTCTCGTCACTGGCGCGGGACATGGGATCGGGCGCGCCATCGCGCGCGACTATATCGGGGCTGGCGCGGCCGTCGTCGGGGCGGACATCCGGGATCCCCAGGATGGCGGCGCGCATCCCGCGGACGCGGCGATCGCATTCGTGCGCAGCGATCTTACGGTCAAGGCGGAGGTTACGCGTCTCGTTGGCGAGCGCGGGCCGTTCGATATTCTCGTCCACAGCGCAGGCGGCGTCTGCGGGCAGACCGGCCGTCCCGTGGAGGAGGTTCCAGAGGAGGATTGGAACAGCATCCTAGAGATCAACATGAGCGCGGCGTTCTGGCTAGCGCAGGCTGTCGCGCCGGCCATGAAGGCGCGCGGCGCCGGCCGCATTTTGATGATAGCATCCGGCGCGGGCCTTGGCGTGAGCCTGACTGGTATTCAGGCCTATGCGGCGGCGAAGGCGGGCGAGATCGGCCTCACGCGGCAGCTCGCGCACGAACTCGGAAGGTTTGGCATCACCGTCAATTCGATCGCGCCTGGGTTCGTCCGGTCGAACCCGACGACGGAGCGGCAGTGGGAGAATTACGGAGCTGAGGGACAAGCGCAATTGATCGGCCTAATCGCCATGCGTCGGCTCGGCACGGTCGCCGATATCAGCGCCGCGGCCCTGTTTCTGACGAGCGCTGAAGCGTCATGGATCACCGGGCAGTGTTTGCCTGTCGATGGGGGCAAATAGATGGATGCGCTTGAGGCCTGGTTCGCTTCGAGACGCGAGGCGATCGTCGAGGAGCTCAAAGCCTTCGTTCGGATTCCCAGCGTCTCGACGGACGCCGCCTATAAGGCCGGCGTCGCAGAGGCGGCAGACTTCGTCGCCGGGAAGCTCGTGGATGCAGGTCTGGCCGACGCTCGTGTCAGGCCGACCCGGGGCCACCCCGTCGTCACCGCCTCTTGGCGCGGCGCGCCAGGCAAGCCGACGGTTCTCATCTACGGCCATTACGATGTGCAGCCGCCGGATCCAATGGATGCCTGGCGCACCATGCCGTTCGAGCCGGAAACTCGCGACGGGCGCCTCTATGCGCGCGGCGCTTCGGACGACAAGGGCCCAATGCTCATACCGATCAAGGTCGCCGAAGCGTTTCTGGCCTGCGACGGCGGCTTGCCCGTCAATTTGGTGTTCCTGTTCGAAGGCGAGGAGGAAGTTTCCAGCGCGAACCTCGAAGCCTTCGTCGCGGAGAATCGCGATTACCTCGCCGCCGATTTTGTGCTCTCGGCGGACGGCGCGCAATGGCGCGCCGACCTTCCGAGCGTCATCACCGGTAGCCGTGGTATCTGCGCACTTGAGGTCACCGTGCGGGGAGCCGCCAAGGATTTGCATTCCGGCCGTCACGGCGGCGCGGTGGCGAATCCGATTCAAGCGCTCGCCCGGATTCTTGCGAGCCTGCACGATGAGTCCGGGCGCGTCGCGGTCCCAGGATTCTACGACGCGGTCGTCGATCTGCCGCAACATGAACTCGACGATATCGCGAATGTACACTGGAGCGAGGCCGACTACCTGCGCTCGATTGGCGCTCCGGCGGGCGCGGGCGAGGCCGGATACTCGCTGCTGCAGCGCAACTGGGTGCGCCCGACGCTGGAGTTCAACGGGATCTCCGGCGGCTATGCGGGCCCAGGAAAGAAGACGGTCATCCCCGCCTTCGCGCAGGCCAAGATCACCTGTCGACTTGCGCCGGACCAGGAGCCGAACGTCGTGGCTGCGCAGGTCGCCCGTTTCGTCGAGACGCGCGGGGTGCCCGGGGTCACCATAGAGGTCAAGATCGAAAGCGGCGGCGCATTGCCCTATGCTTTGCCATTGGATCATATCGGCCTTGCGCTCGCCGAGGCGGTTCTCGCCGAAATTACCGGCGTCGCGCCGATCCGAGTACGCATGGGCGCCACGATCCCGATCGGGGGGATTTTCAAGCGGGTGCTGGGACTGGAGACGGTCTTCTTCTCGTTTGCGACGTCAGACGAGGACTATCATGCGCCGAACGAATTCTTTCGTCTGTCGAGCCTGGACCTCGGCCTGAAAGCGTGGGCGATCTATCTCCAGCGGCTTGCGGCTTCTTGCGGAACATTGCATCAACTTTGATTCCGGAATCACGTCAACCGAGCCGATCGGGGGTTTGCAACCTCACGTTCAAGCCATACGCTCAGCGTTCCCGTGCGCAGCACCGACATTTAAATAGCAAATGTTCCATACACAACATTATGCGAATCGCTGCGGCGAATGCCTTGGGCGTCGTCGACGACTGTGGCATCACTCCGCCTTCGCTCCGCGCCTCGTCCGCCAATGATTGGCAATGCAGTGTATCGCACACAGCGTGTGCACCACGTCGCGAATGATCTCATGGTCGCCCCGGCCCCACGTCCTATTCAGAACCGAACTTCACGGGAATGATCTCTTTCAGCGTACTTGGCGGAAGCGCCTTCAATATGGACAGTACCTCGGAGTCAGCCAAATCCATGATGCGTGTGCATGCTAAGCGAAACGTCCGCAACGCCGCGAACTCCTCTAGCTTCAAAATGGCGATTGACTCAAACCTTGCGATCCTCGAACGCACGCCGGGGTGGGTATCTGAATTTTGCACTTTGGCTCCCCCAAAGAGACCTTCAACCGACCGCAATGTTTCCAAAGCCAATAGCAACAGAATTCCTCCAGCGCCGGAGGGAAGATATGGATTCAGATAGATGACCGGTCGACGCTCAATCTCGTACGAAATCCTCAACGCGAACTTGTCCGCGTCGATCTCCTCCTGATGGGGGTCTCCACCGATCTGTCTGCCGTGGTCGAAGTGGTGATGTCCATATTCATGGGCAATCGCGAAAACTTCCATGGACCGCGCTACCTGCTCGAAGAGCAGCAACTCATGCTTCTTCGACGGCTGGAAGGGAACCGCGCTATTCGTTCCCGTCGCCGCATACGAAATGAAAATCATCAACCAATATTTGAGCAATTCCGGTGACGACAGCAGGAGCTTGCTGGCTGCCTTTTTGTCATATCGTTCTGCTCCCCACCGATAGGGATCGAGCCGGTTTGTTCGCGTGTAAGCTCGTGCGATCAAGCCGCAGAATCGAAACAAATGGGTGCCGACCGTGACGATGCTTTCGTCCGTCATGACAACGTTTGTCTTGGCCGCGTACGGCCTTAAGCGCGGCTCAATTCCCCGCGCAACGCGGGCGTGGGAGGTCAGCTTAAGTCGATCCATCGCCGCTTCGATGTCGTTACACAATGTCTCAAACATTGCCTCGGCACCGGGGTTTATACCGGGACTGGTGACCGGAGCGGACGAAATGCTCTTTCGTTGTTCCTCAACCACGCCTTCTATAAGCGCGTCCGACCAACCCGCGTGGGCGAAAGCTTCCCGCATCCTCTTTTCGTCCGCCGACCCATCGTAGTTTGGATCCCAAATCGCCGCATTGTCTTGGGTCGAAAGCCGTGAAAGGACCTGACGCCAAAGTTCAATGGCGGTCTCGTTTGTTTTGGAGGCCATAGATGCACCGTTTTCCCCGACACGCCCGTTAGGGTGCCTTGGCCGCAGCCTTCCCCGCCGCATACTCCGCCATCGCTCGAACGCGATGCTCTTCGTTTTTCCTCATCATCTCTCGACCGCCTCATCGGCGTCTTCCCCTACCCTATCAAATGACATGTCGTTTTGGAGCCCGCGCTTAAACATCACATTCAACAGACGCGCGCCTCGCGGGCCCAAATCCCTTCCCGTCAGCGAACGCTTGAACAACCAGAGCACCACATCAACCACCTGAAGACCGGGGCTCATATCCTCGGACGTCATTCGAAATTTGCTGCCAGCCGCCTTGCTGATTGAATAAGGCTCGCGCTCACCTGGCCATCGTAGCGGTTCAGCGTCGGCCAAGCTTGGCCTCGAATAAATCTCGTGCCAATTGTGCAGCATCTGCTTGAACTGCGATTGCTCGTCGTGGACGATTTCACGGATCGGGCGCTTCCATGTTTTCGAGATTGATTCCAGGCCGTCCATCAGATTCGTGAAAGCGACGAAGTTTGGCGAATGCCCATGTCGGCCAACCTTGTCGCGGATGTGAGTCGTAAAATTCTCGGGGTTGTCGAGCGCCCATTGAAGCGCCTCGGTGAGCTGTTGACGAGCGCCGACGTCCCTCATGAGCGGCATTCGGGCGAGCATAGCGGCAGCGCCCAGCAAAAAATGCTTCTTGGACGTATGCTCGCTGTTGGCTGTAAGGAAATCCCAAACGGTTTGCGCAATTTCCTCATTGAGGACGGATTGAGCGAGTTTGAATGTCATCATCAGTTTGAGCGGTTTTAGCCAATACATCTGCCACGACACGGCGAGGTTTTCACCTTGATCGAAATACGTGTCGTAGACCTTGGCTGCGGCGAGATAGCTTTTTTCTAATCGCGAGAAGAAGAATCTAGCGTCGGCCTTTTTGATGATTCGCGTGAGATCGTCGGCGATCACTTCGACACGGGCCACACCCAGCACGTTAGCGTGGAGCGCGGTCGCGCCGACCTTTCGTGCGATTGCGGCCACTTCTCGCGAGTAGACCAAATCGAAGTTCGTCTTCGTCGCCATCGCAGCGGTAATAAAGAGCGGCTGCTCCGGGTCCGAAAATGCGATTACCCGTGTTGCCGCTTTCGTCAACGTAGGCCCACATAGCCCGGCCCCCTGTATAGATAGCCAGCATCACGCTGTAATATGCTCATCACCACGAGACGTGGGGCCCAGGATGCCGATCCCCGCCGCAAGCGACTGAGTTTGCTAACCCGAGACGGGCCATGACTTTGCGCCGATTCACATGCGGGAATGGCTTATCAGAGGGGGAGGACAGGGGGGTATCCACCCGCCCAGGGTAATCGGGTGAAGGATCGCGTGACAAACGGTTGAAGTGCTGAATCTGTCTTCCTCCACTGAGTCGCATGGTGGAGCAGGACGATGGAGACCGA
>Ga0209698_10004859_pt1 | contig 14651 bp, 10 predicted proteins | sample LitLauG_LLR_2012_FD_187203 | JGI IMG/M metagenome (GOLD analysis project Ga0209698, IMG submission 187203) | Freshwater sediment microbial communities from Pennsylvania, USA - Little Laurel Run_MetaG_LLR_2012 (SPAdes) (version 2) | ecosystem: Environmental > Aquatic > Freshwater > Creek >...
GCAATGAATTCATGCCGCCCGCCAGCAGAAAATTAGGTTTTTGGGGATCTAGAGCCAAACTGGTTGCGGTTCCGCCAAACGGACCCGTAATATGCCAGTCCGCCGGCGCGTCAAACGCCCCGGCTATAGAAAGTGTGAGAACAGAACTACAAATAAGAATCGGAAAAAGTTGGCGTCTTGTCATTTTTCAAACGAATTACTACCTTAGTAACGAAGTCTTTGGATTATTGGGGAATTCTCAAACAACCCGTAGTATTCCCCTGACCTAATAGCTTATCGTTTTACTCTTGGTAATAGTGAGAGCCCAAGCGATTTTTCTTGCGCAGTTTTACGCCGACACGATATTTTCAAGCCAGCCGCTTCCGGCCTCTCAATACAATAAGCCCCAAGGCACCAACGCTGAGGAGCGCTGACGCCCCTGGTTCAGGCGTGACCACGGTCTTCACGGCATCTGTCACCGTCGCGTCCGCCACCACCGTATCCACACCCGGATCGAACGCAGGATTGTTCGGGTCCTCTGAAAATACGCTGTAGTGGATCACAATATTACCCGCAATCACCGCGCCCGGTAGCGCCGTGCTGTTGAACTGAAATGCCCCTAATCCCAATTGCGATGAACTGTTAAACGCCTGTGTTACCGTGCTGCTTTCCGGCGCGGGGCCGGCTATATAAAGTGGTGCGGTCGCCAAGCTCAAATAATCGCTATAGCTGCCGTAAACTGTGCTCCCCGTAAACTCAGAGCCCGTCAAAATCACCCAATCCGAGGGCGCGCTATAGTTCAGCGTGAACCCCCATCCCACTAGCCCACCTGGCAAAGCCGCAACCGTCCCGCTCGCAGGAGTCACCGTAATCGTCGGCGTCGGCGTAGCCTGCATTCCAACGGCGAAAGAAACCGCTAATAGTATGTATGAAAAAGTTCGCTTCATCGATTTATCCTTATAGTTCTACCGAAACTGATTCCCCAGCGTAAATGTGCCCGTGTCGTAAACCGCCGAACTCCACGGCACACCTAGCGCAAATCTCGCCAGCGCCGAGCATCCCGTGAAATCAATCGTAAACGCCGCACTCGCCGATGCTCCCGACGCCAAATCACCCAGCACTACGGGATAATTCGCTGGCGGTGTTACCGCTGGCGTGCACGCCGCGCCCGATACCTGCATCAGCGTAAACCCGTTAATCTGCGTTGCATAAGCGGTCCCCGACCCATTATTCCCCGCCGTCACCGTCCACACCCGCGCGTTCTGCGGCCCCGTCTTGCTCCTAATCCCAAACGCCAGCCCGTAACCCGGCAACTGCGTCGGATCCACGATGCCCCAATACGCCGGCTTCGCTTGCAAAGACGTGTCAAACGGCAGCGGCAAATCCAGCCGCGTAATCGGGAATCCGTCTAACCACGTATCGTCGTCTGCAAATCCCCAAAAGGTCACCGCGTTCAGCTTGCCTTTCAATTGCCGCAACGCGGTGAAATACTGCGCGTACAGCCACCCCTGCTCCGCTATCACCGACGCCGGCACCGTCCCGCCGTTCGCCCCGTAATTCGAAGTGTTGTCCCCGGCCTTGTAAACGCTGGCGTCCATTTCCGTAATCTGCTGGTAAATCCCCGGAAACGCCTTCGCTACCGTGTTAATCGCATTCACCATCGCGCCAATCGAGGGGTAATTGATTGCATTGTGCATCTCATGCCCGACACCATCAATAGGAATCCCGCGATTCTTCAAATCCTGCACAACACTCACCAAACACGCCAACCGGTTCGAATCAGCCGTACTGTAGTCGTTGATAAACAACTGCGTCCCCACCGGCGCATACAAGCGCGCCGCTTCCAAGGCCACGTCGATGTAGCTCTTGCCCAACACCTTATAAAACGGCCCATGGCTCAAACAGTCCGCCTGACCTGGATCCAGCGGTTCATTCACCACATCCCACACATACACTTTGCTCCCAAAGTGCTGCACCACACCTTGAATGTGATTCTGAATCCGCTGCGTCAGCAAAATCACGTCCGCCGGATTCGCGGCCGATAGCGGCGTCACGCCATCCGCCTCCAAAAACACCCATGCCGGCGTCTGCGCTCCCGTCGACCACACCAGATTATGTCCGCGCACCAGCATGCTATTCGAAACCGCAAAACTCACCTGCGCATCCGCGTTGGCAAAGGTGAATGTTCCCTGCGTCGCTTCCGTCGAACTCCACTTCATGTCATTGCCGGAAACAATACTGTTAAAGTGCTTCGCCAACAACTGCGCATGCACTCCGCTAATACTCGTCGAATCTACCTCCGCCCCAACCGGGAAGTAATACGCCAGCGTTTGGTAGATCGACGGAATCGTCGTCTGAATCGTCACTGGCGGAGTGTATGTCAGTTGAAAATCATCAACGTAAAAGCTTTGCGTCCCACTATTCGATTCCACATACAAGTACGCCTTGCCCGGATCGTAGGCAAATGCCATTGAATAAGTCGGGATCGAAAGATTAACCCACGCCCCTGACGTCACCGCCGTATTGCCCACAACCGTGTGATAAGACGGCGTTCCCGCCAGCGTCACCTGCAGACTAACTCTCAACGTGTCGGCCGCTGCACCCGGTGCCATCTTTACCCAAACGCTGACAGCATATTGCGACCCGTTATACATTTTGTTGCTCACGTTAATCTGCGGCCCATCGTAGGCCGCAGTTCGGCCTGTCACCAGTAAACTATGCGATCCACTATGCGCATCCGCCGTCGTATTCGTCAACGTCGAACCCGCGCGCGACGACCACCCGTCCGCTCCGCCATCTTCGAAGTTCGTCGTAATGCCCGTATTGTCCTGCGGCCCGCCCGGCGGACCGGCAATCTCGGTGATCACCACATCGTCCAAATAAAACGATTGCGCCGCCGTCGCGCCTACCAACTGTGCATACAAGACGAGTGCTGTTTCCGTCGTGCTCACCGTGTACGTCCCGCCGATTTGCGCCCAACCCGACGCCGTCACCGCAACCTGGTAGCTGCCAATCGTGTCGTAACAAGTGCCGCCACTGCAACCCGGATCGCTGCGTTTGACCGTGAAATTCGCATTCGTGGCGCTCTCCCCACTCGTCAGCCGCAAGTAGCCCGTGATCGTATAAGTCGCGCCAGGAATCAAACTTGCCAGCGATAGAGAAGGCCCGCCCGCGCCACCGGAGTTTGTTGTCGTCAACAAACTGTGCATTCCCGTATAAGCCGCCGCAGTGCTATTCGTTGGCGTCGACGCGCCGTTGAAGGAAGCCCAACCGTCAGTTGTACCATCCTCGAAATCGTAAGTCGCGACAACTTGTCCAAACATCGGAGCGGCAGCGCAAAGAAGAACCGAACCTAGAACTCTCACTAGCCACGTCTGGGTAGATCGAAACATCTTATGTTCCTTTCGTTAGCACAAAAGAGGTATACCGTGTGATCCGTAGCGCTGTCAAGAACCGCGTTCGATATTCTCTTTCTTATGCCTCTAAAAGACATCCAACGCCCTCTGGGCTTCAACACCCGTTCCCTCCACGCCGGCTACGACCCCGATTCCACCACCCACGCCCGCGCCGTCCCCATCTATCAATCCACCTCGTTCACCTTCGACGACACCGATCACGCCGCGCGCCTCTTCGCCCTCCAGCAATTCGGCAACATCTATACGCGCATCATGAACCCCACCACCGGCGTTCTCGAAGAGCGTGTAGCGTCACTCGAAAATGGCGTAGCTGCTCTCGGTGTCTCTAGTGGCCAGGCAGCTCAATTCCTCGCCCTCAACACCATCGCCGCCCCAGATGACCACATCGTCTCCTCTAGCACCCTCTACGGCGGCACCTACACTCAATTCGATTGCACCATGCGTCGCCTCGGCTACGACTTCACCTTCGTCGAACCGGACGACCCCGAAAACTTCCGCAAGGCCATCACGCCCAAAACCAAAGCCCTCTACGGCGAAACCATCAGCAACCCGCGCTGCAACGTGCTTGACATTGAAGCCGTCGCCAAAATCGCCCATGAACACGGCCTTCCGCTCATTATCGACAACACCTTCGCCACGCCCTATGTCTGCCGCCCCATCGATCACGGCGCCGATATCGTCGTCCACTCCCTCACCAAATTTATGGGCGGCCACGGCACCTCCATTGGCGGCATCATCGTCGATAGCGGCAAGTTCCCCTGGAACAACGGCAAATTCCGCGACTTCACCGAACCCGCACCCGCCTATCACGGCATGAAATTTTGGGACACCTTCGGCGCCATCAGCTTCATCATCAAAGCGCGTGTCGAAGGCCTCCGCGATCTCGGCCCGTGTGTCAGCCCCTTCAATTCGTTCCTGCTTCTGCAGGGCATCGAGACGCTTGGCATGCGCATGGACCGCCATCTCCAGAACGCTCTCGCTGTTGCCCAACACCTACAAGCTCATCCGAAAGTCGATTGGGTGAAATACGCTTCCCTGCCCGGCAGTCCCTACAATGCGATGGCAAAGAAGTACACGCCCAAAGGCTCCGGCGCGGTCTTTTCGTTTGGAGTCAAAGGTGGCTTCGAAGCTGGCAAGGCGTTCATCAATAAGCTGAAGCTCTTCTCCCACCTCGCCAACGTCGGTGATGCTCGCAGCCTCGTCATCCACCCGGCTTCTACAACTCACCAGCAACTCGGCGCAGTCGAACAGCAATCCGCCGGCGTGACGCCCGAACTCATCCGCCTCTCCATCGGCCTCGAAGACGTCGAAGACCTCCTCTGGGACCTCGACCAAGCCCTCGCTTAAACCGCCGCAGTCTCGCCGGCTTGTGTTCGGGCTAAATTCGAACCAGCTTGAAGAACGCAAGCCGAACGGGGCCGAGCAAGCCGGAGATGAGAGGTTCGCGGATGACGTCCCACTCATCGCCGGGCGGAAAGCGCTGGCCGTATTTAGCGTAGACAGCCGAGTAGTCGATGGGCCCCGAGCCCAGAATCTGATTGATAAGGAGGTTGGTTACGTCGACTCTGATTTTGTTGAGGCCGGGCCGAAGCAGGCGTGAGACATCGAAGCGGTAGGGACGCATCCAGACAACACCGACCGGCTGACCGTTTATGCGAACGTCGGCGGTTTCATGCACCCTGCCTAAATCGAGCATGGCCCCAAGTCCGGCAAACGGTGGGCTGTGGAATGCAGATTCATACACACCACGGCCGGAGAAGAAACGCGACTTGGTCAAATCGGTCCAGGAGCGTAAGTCGTCTAGATCGTATCGATCGTTGCCCAGTGTGAGTTGCCACTTCATACGAGGCATATACGGTGCCGGCACGCCACTTACAGTCACAGTCTCCACGCCGCGGCCTTGTTCATAAAAGTACTCACCGTTCTCAAAGACGCGCGCTTCGGACGAGTCTTCCAACGGCAGGTCCGTGCGAAGCGCGGCGGGTGCCCGCCCGGTTTGCGAGAAGACCAACGCTTTTGACTCATATGGCCCCAATCTGAATGGCACGCGGGTGCCGGCGGATGTGTTCTCAAATACGACGATGGGCCGAATCTCACCCGATTTCATGTCCCAGAGATCGGGGGCTTTCTTTCCAATGCGAAAGACTGCGTTGAGCGAGAGACTTTGTTCGCTGGTGTTTGCGAGGAAATAGAAGTCGCGATCCGGCGACTGGCGGTGGACGAAGCTGACATGTTCGCTGGGCTGCTCGAAGGCAATGTCCGGCGTAAGTGTGTGGAGGGCTTTCAAGAAACTGCCTTGTTCATCTGGGCAATAGATAGTGCGGCCGTTTCCGAAACTGTTCTCGCGGTATTCGCGATAGGGTGCGTTGCCGAACAATTGAGTTACCGACTCGCGAACAAGCGAAGTGCGGCGCTCGCGGTCGCGGAGGCCCCACGCGCGGTCGGGGAGCCGTTTGGTGGCGATCAGAGTGCCGCCACTTCGCACGAAAAGGTGAATTTGGTTGAGGGATTCGGGGTCGAGCGCCGTGAGATTGGGAAGAACTAAGACGCGATAGTCGCCATCGCCCAGGCGCAAGCGGCCATTGCCGGCGAGCATTCCCGCGTTGAGTGTGAAAGTGTCGATACCATCGAAAGCATAGCCGTTCGTGATGATGGTTTTTACGATATTGGATTCGTAATGCAGAGCATTTTTAAGGCTGAATTCGGGCGGCGGGCCGTTGGAGCTAAGCCTGTCACGGACTGCCCAGTTGGGGAGAAGCTGTTCCATGTCGGCCTCAGCCATAACGTCTTCCATCGGAAGATAGAGCGCAATATCTGAGACGGGTTTTCCCTGCTGTAATACGAAGGTCGCGCGATTCACATAGTCAGCAAAGTGCGAGAAGTAAGGCCAGTATGGCGAGGTATGATTCGTGGCCGGGCCAAAATACGGAACCCAACCGGGAGATGGAAGATTGAGCGGCGAATAGGCGTAAGTCACTCCATAGAGTGCGTTGATGCCGCTTAAGAAATGCAAGTCTGAACATTGCTTGAGTTGTTCCAGATTGTCGGCAAAGCGATTGGGCAGGCCAAGCCAAGTCCAGGCTTCGGCCAGAATGACCGGTTTTCCGCCGAGGTGCCCACCGGAACTGGCCCAACGGGAGGAGCTGAACTCTTTCCATTCGTAGTGTTCACCAACAGGCACATCGACGTAACGATAAGAGCGGATCGAGACGGGTGGAGTGCCATAGGCTTCAATTTGAGAGGTGACTCCGCGGGCATGAGCCCATTCCGTGAGCGGACGGACATAAGCCTCCTCGGTCTGTTCGGCGAGCGTGCGCCAGAAGTCGTTGCGGAGGTCGCGGCAGTCGGGATGCGCCGTGTCAAATAGCGCAGGAAGTTGGGGAATAAGATCGTAGCCGCGCTTGCCCGCGAAGATTTCCGGGAACTTCGCAGTCCAGGTGGCGCGGTAGACTTCGAGACTGTCGGCAAAGATAGAACGCAGTTGTCCGGTGGGGATGGTCTCAATGATCTTGGCGCCAACGTTGGTAAGGAAGGACTCCAGCGAGGCACTGTCATAGTGATCGACCACCAAGCCTTCTGCTCCCAAGGACGCGCGTTTGACTTGCATCCGAGTGGGCGTGGAACGAAACGTCATGATGGGCGCGTCTTCACCGGCTGACTCGCTGGCCGCCAAGGGCCGCCAGCCATTGGGACCGAGAGTGAAGGCGGCGATGAGCGATTCGCCTTCTGCCAGCGATGGCAGCGCGGGAGCGTGGCCCGGCGAAGATTTCGCGAGGGTCATACGAAGGGAATGGGCACTTTGATCGAGCGTTACTGAGGCGCCTCCGTATGGCCAACCAGTACCGAGAACCATGTCCAAGGTCAGGCCGAGGCGCTGGCAACTCCCCGCAATGGAGCGGAGAACCGACAAGAAGGCTGGGGAGAGATACGGTTCATTCTTGATGCCCAAGGATGGGTTGTCTAACGCGATTGGGTAGGCCGGGAAAACCAATACCCCGCCAATGTGCGCATCGGCCATCAAGCGAAGTTGGCGTTCGCCCTCTTCCGCGGTCCACGCGGGTCCAAAAATGTACCAGTGCATGCGCAGTCTGGAATTGTTTGGCATATCGCGAAACTGCGCTTCCAGGCTCGGCGTGTTTTCGGCAAAGGCAGAACGGAGAGAAACCGCGGCCAACGAGGCTAGAAATGTGCGCCTGGAAAAATTTAGGAGGTCATCGAGTGGGCTGGGCATTGGCACTTCGCGCTTGATCGATCTTACTGGAAAGGGATCATTGAGTGTGCTTGCGGGACAGGCTAGTCCTGCTACGGCAGCCGCCCGTTGTACACGCAACGGGTACTTCGTCCCGGTACCCGATGCCGTCCGCCCTTAATCGCCAATGACGGACCTGCGTGCTGCCGTGCACAGTGATGTCCGCCGAAATGCAGATCCGCGAGCCAGCCGTTGATAAAATCCCATCAGTGTTTTTCAAGATTCGCGGCGACCTAACGGACATACAAACGTTCGCTGTTGGTAGCGGGATCCGCAAACTTCCGCGATTGCGGAAACCGTACGGAAGAGATCGATGGCGTAAGCGGAAAGGTGTCGCGGACATCGAACTCCCAAATGGTACGATTTCGAAAAGCGGAGCTTCATTGGTAGGAGGCTTCCGGCATTGGAAAAAAAGAATTCAAGATCAAGCGGTTCGTGGACTAATCATGCCAGCTCGACGCCGGAAACAACAAGGTTTTGTCGTATGCCTGCGGAACGCAGGTTATGCCGCGTCAATTGAGGTCCGAAAGCTGTACGCCTTTCTGGATGACCCAGATGCTGAAGAAAATGACCTCATTCGTGTAATCGACGAGTCGGGCGACGACTATGTCTATCCAGCCCGCATGTTTCAGAAGCTGGTCTTGCCCCCTTAAATCCAGCTTGCCCTCCGCCTGGCATCCTAACGCGCGACTAGAGACATTCGGCACCCGCTTCAGGCTGTATTTTTTCACTCACGATAGGAAGACACGGCTCGCTTCCTATTAGGACAAGCGAGTCCGCCTAAGGGCGGTAGCCGATGAAACAAAGCGCGCACGGCGAGGCAAAACGGCCATTAATCACCATGAAGGTCGCTGCCCTAACCTGCGCATTCAGGTGCCCTGCGATCTTTGTCCGAGTAGCCCACAAACCGCCCGGAGCGACCATCGGCGGATTCAACGGCGTTTTCTCAGCGAGTTACAGGAGTTGCTCCGAAAGCCGAACCAGCGCTCCTTCCATCCATTTAGCCTTGCTAACCTGAGTTAGACGGAATTTATGGTCGCATTTGGCAACCTGCAAAACAGCCTCTGTTGTGGCACTTCACGATTAGGTTTGCCGTACTTTGTCTTGTGTGAGGGACGATGAACTTTGCTGACGAGCGGCATCTTCTGCAGTTGCAGAGGGACCTTTGGCAATGGCCCCGCTCAAGAGCGGCCGTGATGGTCGGCGCGGGAATGAGCCTGAATGCCGAGCCGCTACCAGGATGCCGAACCACATTTCCGACTTGGCGCGGCCTTGTGCGCAAAATGTTCGACCAATTGCATCCTGTTCGATCGGTTGACGCAGCCGGAATTGACGAATCAATGGAGCAACCGTCGTCCGATTCAGCGCCGCTTCGCATCGCCAGCGAGTACGAGGCGGCGTTCGGTCGGAGGAAACTTGAAACCTTCATACAGTCGCAGATACCCGATTCGAGCTACCAGCCGGGGAGCATCCACCAGCTACTATTGCGGCTTCCTTGGGTCGACGTATTCACTACAAACTACGACACTTTACTCGAACGGACTTCTGTTGACGGAAGATCGTATCAAGTGGTTGCCAAGCCCGCCGAGCTCACGGTAGCGTTTCCGCCACGAATAGTAAAACTCCACGGCTCTTTTCCGCAGCAAACACCTTTCATTTCAACGGAGGATGATTACCGCACCTACCAACGAAGTTTCGCTGCATTTGTCAACACGGTTCAGCAGTCCCTACTTGAAAACGCCTTTGTACTCCTAGGCTTCTCTGGCGACGACCCAAACTTCCTGGCTTGGTCAGGCTGGATTCGCGACGAGCTTGGAGACTCCCATGCACCAATATATTTGGTAGGCGCACTCAACCTTAGTGAACCGCAACGCGCTCTGTTACAGCGGCGCGGCGTGACACCGATCGACCTTGCGCCGCTTTTTGGCGGTGTCTCGACCCCGGGGGGGCCTAAGCGAGCCTCCCTAAAGTGGTTCTTGGAGAGCTTGTGGAGATCTCGTCCCTTACTGCCGGGGGCTTGGCCATGGGACGACGCCACTTCTGAATTCAGTGATCTGGCCGTGCCGCTTTTCGTTGGTAGCGCGAGGGCAGCCGTGCCTGAAATCCTGCGTATGCCAGCCGACATGGCGTTGACGCCCGCCAGCTTGAAGTTGTTGATGGGCCGGTGGCAGTATGAGAGGGAGCATTATCCAGGCTGGCTCGTGGCTCCTCTGGAGCGCCGCTCCCGAATTTGGGATGCCACACAGCGGTGGATTGCCCCGCTCCTGAATTTTACGGACACCCTTCCTCCAGTTGAAAAGCTACTCGTATTTGGAGAACTTAACTGGCGACTTGAAGTTTGCATGGTGCCCCTCATGACCGATCTTGCCGATCATTTCAACGCCTCCCTCAGCGCCTGTTCCGATATTAACCCCACTACGCATGAGTTCGACGGGCTCGTGAATGACATGACGGAAGAGGGGAGGAGGGCGTGGTTGGATCTCGCTTTCGCAGTTCTTCGATCTGCAAGAGAGACGTTCGACGGCAAGCGGTGGAGCGAACTGATGACCTCGCTACAAGCACTTACCCTCGACAGTTCGGATCGAGATCGAAACACATACGAAGCGACCCTCTGGGCAGTTTGGAACGTCAATCGGAGCCAAGCGGCCACTTTGTTAAAGGACTGGGTGCCTGGGAACACCCAATCGACTATCTGGAAAGCTGGCTTATTGGCAGAACTCGGCATGCTCAGCGAGGCTCGGTCTATCCTTAGCGGGTCGCTAAAACAGATTCGAAGTGCCCTGGAACGTCAGGGAAGAAACATAGAACTGCTCTCGCTTGAGGGGTGGTGCACCTACCTGCTCTATTCCATTGGCGCAGCAGCATCATTCGCTGAAAGAGACAACCACGACCCGAACGAGTTCACCGAAAGGTGGCACGAGTTGAGGGCTTTTGGATGCGATCCATGGATATTCAGGCAGGACTTCGAAGAAGCTCTGTCTCGCGCTGAGCCAAATCCCGATGACGTGGAACGCGCCACTCGTCGGATTGACCTGCGGAGGCCCAACGTGGCGTCATCTTCGCAGCCAGACTTCAACTTTGTGGATCCCTTCTTGCCAGCATTCGCCTGCATCAGGCTCTTCGAGCAGGTGGGCGTCCCCCTGCATATCGGGCCTCTTCGTCTCGTTGGCGATTCGCTTAAGAATGCGTGCCGTTGGATCAAACCGTTCACATCTTTCTGGGGTCCGGCACTGCTAATTCGTGCTGGTCGCGGCGCTGAATTGACCGAAGAGGACTTCCTAGGACGTTTGACGGTTGCGACGATGCCACCTGACCAAGTCCGGCGCGTCAACGCGTGGTGTATTGAGATATTCGAAAGAGAATTTTTAGGCGTCGGATCAAGTAGCGGAGGTGAACAATGGTTAGGCCTTTTCGGCGCCCTAGCCGAGACCATGTCCCGGCTCGCCATAAGGTTGACTCCGGCTGAGTTGCGGCACACCTTCCGGGCCTTCGGCGGCTTCTACGAAAGGCCTAATGCCTGGACCTTCCGCAAATTTTATGAGCTGCGCGAGCCCATCTTTCGGCGGCTGTTTGAAGCCGCCGACGATGAAATTCTGCTTGAATGGTTACCGGAACTTCTGAAGGCGTCTTTGTCCACCACGTTCGACGGTCAGCTCCCGGAAGAACGGATGATCGATCCGATCACATACTTTCCAATCTTGCTATCAGTGGAGACGCTCCAGGAATTGTGGCGTCGTATGTGGAGGAGAAGATCGGCGCGCCGATGCTCTATATCAACGGAGCCGCCGGCAACATTGCTCCGATCTACAGTGTCTATGCAACGCCGCAAAACGGGCACCTGTCGCAATTTCGCGTCTTGTTGGGAGATCGGATACTGAACGCGCTTGAATCAAAGATGATTCCCGCCAAAGCGGGTGTGGCGCTGTTGGTTGATCAGATCACAGTGGAGACGCCGTTGAAGGCAGGGATTGCGTGGCCGGACGATTTGCAGCAATATGCGAGAGAAAACACTGTGGTTCGCGTGCCCGTGGAATTCCTGCGAATTGGCGACACTGTCATTTGGTCGGCGCCGGTGGAATTGTTTTGTGAGATTTCGATGCAGATCCGTGAACATTCGCCATTCGGGAGCACGTTCTACTTTGGGTATACGAATGGTTGGCTTGGTTATCTTCCAACCAAGACCGCGTTCGCGGAGGGTGGATACGAGCCGAAGACGTCGCCGTTTACCGGGGAGGCGGAGGGGGATTTGTTGCGAGCGGTGGAAGGGAAGATCAAACAGTTGCACGCAGGCAGCAGATAGAAAGCCAAGGTCTTTGCGGGGTGCTCAAGCGGCGCGAGCAACACTGGAATGGCGGAGTCGCGGCGTGGCTGGCTCGTGTTGAGGCTGGCGAGGGGAGCTTTCCCCCGCTAGTCCGCTCAATGAGCGTGCTTTGGATTTGCTAATGGCAACATTTGGCCGGGGTCGGATTGGGATGCGCCAGGATTGGGGAGCCGCAGGGCGAGACCGAGCGTGCAGATTGCGCTGAACCCGAAGAAGGCGCAAAACCAAAGGAAGAGGGCGGGGTGAAACGGCGTGCGTTCCAGTTGAATCCAGCCTTTCGCCAAAGCAAGAAACTCTAAAGCAAAGCCGACCGAGGCCACGACTGCAAGGCCGAATAGCCATTTGCCCGCAGCATTCCTGGTTGGTGCGAGTGTGGCTGCAAGAACAGCTAAACTCAGCGACATTACGACAACGAGTAAGGCGAAAGGACGGAAGCTGATAGCTTTTGCGAGGAAAGGGAGCACTCCGTACGCGCCGAGAGCGAGGCCGTTCAGGAGCAGAGGCCAGGGTGTGCCTTTTGCGGGCTTCCAAATAGCTGCGGCGATGGCGCAAGCGCCTGATGCCACTAAGAGCTTGCTGAGAAGCGTCACTTCGGCACGCCAGCCTGGCAACGCGATGCTGTCGGGGCCGGCGTTGTACATGACTAAGTAGATGGCCGAACTTATGGCGTTGAGGAACCCACACAGCGCGAGCAGGTACCAATTCTTATTTAGGGTTTGGACCACGTGCGCAACCTCTGCGATTATTGTAGCTCCAATTTCCAGGTTCGGCGCGCTAACGTCTTTTCGAGGATTGGTTCAGCGTCTCCATAGCCTTCTCCAACGCCAAGTCGTCAGTGGCTGAGGCATCGTCCGCGGGAAGTGCCGGGGCTGCAATATCAGGCGGGAGGCCTACGAAATGGTAGTCGCGCCCGTCGTGCGCTAGATACTTGCTCACCGGCAAACGAAAGCTCCAACCGTTTGGGAGTGTGCGCCACATGGTTTCCGCGAAGGCGCCGCGGGTTGGGCCACCGACCCGAACGACGGGCGGCTCGCGTCCGATTAACGCCAGAGTCAATAATTCGGCGGCGATGCCTGAATCCGGTCCGGTGAGAATCGCCGCTGGTCCTGTGAATCCGGGACGTGAACTGCGCGGTACTCTTTCCTCTTCCGATGTCGCGCCGCGGACTCTGGAAAAACCGATATAATCCTCGCCGGTGAATCGCGAGGCAAGCTGAATTGCTTGATTCGGGTCTCCGTTCGAAGCGAAGCGCTCATCGACGATCAGACCTTTCAGTTCAGCGGCCGCGAGGAAGGCGTGGTCTAGCTCCTTCTGGCAAAACGCTGATATTTGGTCAACGCGGAGATAGCCTATGGAGTTGTCGAGCAACCCAAAATGAATGAGCGCGCCGGCGTGGATGGGTGAGGCGGACGCGGTCTTTGGGCCGAATTCGAGCCAGTGGCAATAGCCGCGTAATTCGCCTCGGATGTATTTCTTGCGGATTGTCTCGGCGCTTTGTTGAGCGAGCTGTTCGTCGCGCTGTTTTTGGGGAGCGCCCTCGAAGTGGCGGCGCAGATCTTCGGCGTCGACCTCAGTGCTCCCATCCTGTAGCGGCTCGATCATCTCTTGAAGAATGTCGAACAATTGGGTGGGCGTTGTTTCGTCTGTCACTTGCGGGCGGAACTGCTGGTCCATGCTGGCCCAGTCGATCTTGCGTTGGTCGAAGAACGGATACATTTCGGAGAACGTGTGCCAGAAGACCTCGTAATTGGAAACGGGTGTGTTGAGAGTTTGGCCGCAACTGGCGGGTAGGGTCGGGATCTGCGCCAGCTTCGTTTCACGGTGGCCGAAGCCTGACAAGATGAGACGGCCTTGCTCATCTGATTTGAGATGAATGTCTGGCAGCCCTTCGGCGGCGAAGACGGTTTCACTCTGTTTGGATTTCGAGCGGCGCTTGGCGGAGCCTACCTCGACGCAGTTGTTTCCGGCAGTCTCGTATACGTGAACACGATCATGTTCGACTTTCAGAACCCGTCCATACTCAGCAGATTGCCAAGTTCCGTCGACTGATTTTTCTGCGTTTTGTGCGCCCGCAATTGTTGCAATGCAAAAAACGGCTAGAAACAGCATCCCCTTGACCATATGGTCTTCCATGCCCCCAACGAGAGTACGCACGGCAGGGGGATCGAGTTACTTGTTTTTCTTGCGTCCCCAAACCTGGGCGACTGTATACATGGTGAAAACTGTGTCAGGCTGGCGCAAGTGGTTTCGGCATTCGGCCATAACGTGAGGGAATTCTGCTTCGCGCAACAAGCCGAGCTTGATGACCGTGCCGCGCAATGATTCGACTGTCGAAGGGAGGTAATCCACCATAGGATCGGTCGACCGTACGCCAATCAGGAAGGGGCGATATTGGACATCCTCTAAACCCGCGTGGCGAGCTAGAGTGTAGCGTTTTTGGGCCAACTGCAAATCTGCGCCGACACCGCTGAATGCGCCGAGCAGTGCTGCTTTCAATTTTTGCCACGCGGGATGGGGAGGGAAGCAGTGCAGACTGGATCCGTCGGGTTCTTGCAGGGCGACGGTGCCGCCGGGACGGGTGAGACGAAGGGCTTCTGCGAGTAATCGCTCGGGGGACCCGGCGGTGCTGGCGACGAATCTGAGGTGAACGAGGTCGAAATGGCTCGCGGGCAAATTACTGTGGAAG
>Ga0209698_10004860_pt1 | contig 14649 bp, 14 predicted proteins | sample LitLauG_LLR_2012_FD_187203 | JGI IMG/M metagenome (GOLD analysis project Ga0209698, IMG submission 187203) | Freshwater sediment microbial communities from Pennsylvania, USA - Little Laurel Run_MetaG_LLR_2012 (SPAdes) (version 2) | ecosystem: Environmental > Aquatic > Freshwater > Creek >...
ACGTACGACCGCTTGGTGCTGACTTCCTTGGCCAGGTCGGTGCCATCCATCTTCGGAATGGACTTCGCCTTGGCGATCAGCTTGTCGGCATCGCTTTCAATGGTCGAGACCACGCCGCGCTGCACGCCATGATCGCGCAGATGCCGCACCAGCGACCGCGTGTCGATGTCCGACAGCACCGGCACCTTGAATTGCTCCAGATATTCCTCGGCTACCTGCTGCGAGCGCCAGTTCGAGCTGACGCGCGAGAACTCGCGCACCACCAGCCCCTCGATCCACGGGCGCGTGGCTTCGTTATCTTCCTGGTTGGTGCCGTAGTTGCCGATTTCTGGATTGGTCAGGACAACAATCTGCCCTGAGTAAGAAGGATCGGTGAAAATTTCCTGGTAGCCGGTGATCGAAGTATTAAAAACAACTTCACCGTAACATTCGCCTTTGGCTCCGTAGCCTTTGCCTCGGAAGACTCTGCCGTCTTCCAGCGCAAGGATTGCCTGCATTCTCGCTCCGGGGAGTGGATTTTCAGAATTTTATCAGGGAACGTCGTACGGGCCAATAGAAGAACGTTGAAATTGCAAAGATTCTATCTGCGAAGAAAGTTGCAACCAGCGGGCTTCACTGAGCGACCGCGGCCAGAATGTAGTCCGTCAGCAACTTCTCCGTCTGCTCGTGCATGCCGCGGGTGTTGTAATTGGTGCTGGTAATCACGACCGACAGGTCCAGCCCCGGAAACACTACGACTTTGTTCCCGCCATTTCCACTCATGAAATATGCGGGATAACCCTTCCCTCCGGATTTGAACGCCTTCAGCCACCACAAATACCCGTATTCCGTTTGGTCATCGATCTGAGCGTGAGGCTGCGTCGAGGCCTTGACCCAGGCTTCGTCGACGATTCGTCTTCCCTGCCACACTCCGCCATTTCGATACAACTCGGCAATCTTGAGCAGGTCGCGGCTGGTCAGTCGCAGGCCTCCGCCAGTCTGTGGAACGTTCATCGGCGAATAGACCCACTGCGCGTCCGTGATTCCGAGCGGTCCAAAGAGCTTTTCCTGAGCGTAACGATCGGTGCGCATGCCGGTTGCCTTCTGTAGCACCTCGCTCAGAACAAAGACGCCGCCGGTGCAGTAACTGAAGTACCGGCCGTACTTCGGCGGGTCCTCCTGCTCGCCAACCTGCATCCGGCCACGAACCGGCAAATCGAGGATGAACTGAGCCCAGTCTTCGATCACATACATACGCTCTTCATTCCCGCGTGAAGCATCATTCCAGTCATCGCACTCCAGAGGCGAGGACATGGTCAGGAAATCCTCCACCGTGATCTTGTCCTTGCGCGGATCTGGATTCTGCATCTTCTGGGCGTGCTCGGGCAGCAGAGCCAGCACCCGGGCGTCAACACCGCTCAGCTTTTCTCCCCGATCGCAACGCCCACCAGCGCATCCGTGATGCTCTTGGTGGCTGAGCGCGTGTCGCGCAGTCTCGCGGCATCACCGTCAAAGTAAGCCTCATAGACGAGCTTTCCATCGCGAGCCACCAGTACGCTCCCGATCTTTTTGAACTCGCCGGCTCGAATGGCAGTCTCCATATCGCGCAGCGGCTTGCTCGCCATCGCCTGCGACTCTGGCGGAATGACCGAAAAGCCCTCGGATCTGTTCTCTGCGGATGCTGGTGCACTCTGGCCCATCGCTGATATCGAATAACTTAAAGCTACGAGTAGGCTCAAGGCGAGATAGGAAACAGTCCATAGTGAACTCCGCAGTTCGGGGCAATCAGATGTCAGACGGATGGAAACGGGAATGGTGAGGTGGTGAGTAGAGGTTTGTGAAAATTACCGCACGCGCCCCAGCTTATCCATCGGCCAGTATCCAAACACCGCCTTGCCGTAGATAAAGCTCTGATTCACAGCCCCGAAATCGCGGCTGTCGTTCGACATCGAACGATGGTCGCCCAGCACGAAATACGAATTCGGCGGAACCACGGCCTCCGGATACGACCGCAGGTCGGCATAGACCGCGGGCACGTAATCCTCGTTCAGCAGCTCGTCGTTGACGTACACCTGCCCGCCATCAATGCGGATGCGGTCGCCCGCCATCCCGATGACGCGCTTGATATAGCTCTTCGAAGGGTCGCGCGGATAGCGGAAGACCACAATGTCGCCCCGCTCAATCGACTCCAGCCGGTAGACGAATTTGTTGACGAAGATGCGTTCCTGATCCTCGAGCGAGGGCATCATGCTGGTGCCCTCTACTTTGACCGGCTGGTAGAGGAAAATGATGATGAAGGCCGAAATCGCCAGGGAGATGATCAGGTCGCGCGCCCAGACGCCCAGCCCAGTCCTGATTCGCATCGGAGCCCCACCGGCCGGTCCCGCCGAAGTGGCGGCTGGCGGCGCAGACACGCCGGATGGCATCTGATCAAAATTAGGCTCTGGCATTGCGCTCTCTATTGTATACAGAACCGCAGCCGGTGGCTGCGGGTTGCATCCAACAACATGAGTCGAAAGTGTAACCTTCGACTGTTCCAGCAACGGTTGCGCACACGGTACAATAGTGTCTTTGGGGGCTCTGTTATGTCGACATTCCAAAGGAAATACTTATATCGTGGCCTGACTCTGGCCTTTCTTTTCTTAGTGACTTTGAGTGTCTCAGCTCAGTGGGCCTCGCAGCAGGAGGAAACCGGCGTCCCAGCCTACAATGCGGGCCCGCCGCCCAAGGGCACCAAACTGCCAGCCGTTCTGACCAAAGCCGATCTTTGGGGAGACGACGCCGCGTACCCCTATCAGACTCACGCCTACGAGCTCGCCGCCAAGATTCCGAACGTGATTCACCAGCAGCCCTGCTACTGCTATTGCGACCGCATGGGTCACAACAGCCTGCATAGCTGCTTCGAAACCACCCACGGAGCGCGCTGTTCGACCTGCCTGAAGGAACTTTACTACTCGTACCAGCAGCATCAGAAGGGTAAAACCGCCGCTCAGATTCGTGCAGGAATCATCGCCGGCGACTGGAAGCAGGTTGATCTGAAGGCTGCGGCGACGATGAACTAACCGGAGCCCGCCGTCCCAGTTCCTAACCACCAACCGGGGTGGCATTGCCCTGCACCCGCCGTTTGAGTGATACTTTATTGTTCAGGCTAGATCGCGCCAGCGCAAGGAGTTCCCCATTACCAAGAGCACAGGAAGAGTTTTGCACATGGCTCAGAAACCTACCGCAAAGAAGACTGTAGCGGAAGATCCGCGTTACACCCAGGCGCTGCAGAGTTATGAGTCCGGACTGCGCGCCATGCAGGAGCATAAGTTCGACAAAGCCAAGCCTCACTTCCAGAAAGTGCTTGCCGGACCGAGCAAAGAACTGTCGGACCGCGCCAATGTCCATCTCAGCACCTGCAACCAGCATCTGGAGCGGGTCACGTCCACGCAGTTCAAGACCGCCGAGGAGCACTTCGATTTCGCGGTGTCGCTGATGAACGTGGGCGACTACGTGACCGCTCGCGAGCATCTCGACCGCCTGCTGAAACAGAACGCGTCTTCCGACTACGTGGTGTACGGACTGGCGGCGCTCGATTGTCTCACCGGCCACGTCGAGGATGCGCTGCGCCGCCTCGATGAAGCGCTCCGCCTGAATCCGCAACTGCGTTTTCAGGCCCGCAACGATTCCGACTTCCAGAATCTGGCTGAAGATCCGCGCTTCACCGAACTGCTGTACCCGGATCCCGGCGCCGGCCTTGACGATAGCGATAACGATGGCGACTTCCGCGAGGACGAGCCTGCTTAGGCCAGGGGCCCCCGATGCAATCGAAACCGGCAGATTTGCTGCCTCAGGAAAAGACCGCGCGCGATCGCGGCCTGCGCGTGGTCGCCATCGGCGGCGGCACCGGGCTTTCCACCCTGCTCAAGGGATTAAAGCGCTTCGTCGCCTCTCCCACTGAGTTTCCTCCGCCCGACCGTTCTTCCACTCCGCAGGATCTGCCCGTCATTCGCGACCTGTCGGCAGTCGTGACTGTTAGCGACGACGGCGGCTCCAGCGGCCGCCTGCGCAAAGAGCTGAACATGTTGCCGCCGGGCGACATTCGGAACTGCATCGTCGCCCTCAGCGAGGACGAGGCCCTGCTCTCAAGGCTCTTCCGGCACCGCTTCGAAAAAGGTTCCGGCCTTGAGGGCCACAGCTTCGGCAATTTGTTTCTGGCGGCGTTGACATCGCTGACGTCGGACTTCTCCGAAGCCGTGCGCTTGTCCTCGGAGATTCTTCTCACCCGCGGCCACATCTATCCCGCCACCACGTCCAACATCGAACTCGAAGCCCTGATGGAAGACGGCGAGCGCGTTCGCGGCGAAACCAAAATTACTGCCAGCAAAGGAAGAATCCGCGAATTGTTCCTGGTTCCGCCCGATGTTGGACCGATGCCGCAAACTCTTGAGGCCATCGCCAGCGCCGACATCATCACCATCGGCCCCGGCTCGCTCTTCACCAGCCTTATCCCTAACCTGCTGGTACGCGGCATAGCGCAGGCTATCGTCGAGTCCCGCGCCACCAAGGTCTACATCTGCAACCTGATGACGCAGGCCAACGAAAGCCTGGGTCTGACCGCAGCGGATCACATTCGAGCGCTCAACCGTCACGCCCACAAGCAACTGTTCGACTACGCGTTGATCAATCGCACATCGGTGTCGGATCAGTTAAAAGCGAAGTATGCCCTCGAAGGCGCCTGCCAGATTGTGAATGACCTCGACGCGATCGAGGCCCTCGGAGTAATTCCCGTCCTCGGCGATTACTTGGAGGAAGCGGCAGTCGCCCGCCACAACACCGCGCGGCTGGCCCGCGACCTTTTGCAACTCGCCGTCCAGCCGCGCCGCGATTCGCAAGCATAAAAATAATCCATGTCATTCCGAACCGTCCCCTTGTCATTCCGAACGAAGTGAGGAATCCCTGCCATCCCGCTGCGCATTGTCCGCAGGCGACTCTTCTTGTATCGTGAAACCGCAGGCAATGAATAAAACAGCGCTAGTCCTGATCGCTACCACTCTGCTCATTTTCTCCGCAGTCTGTTCGGCTCAAACCGGCCCCGAACAAGGCGACCACGAAGTCCAAATCTTCGCCGGCGGAGGCCATTCCGTCCCCGGCGGCACGAAGAACACCGGTGCCTTCAACGCCGGACTGCGCTACGGCTGGGTCCTGACCGGCCTGCATCTGCCCGGCTTTCTCCGCGGGCGATTCGAATACGCAGTCGATGCGGTCCCTCTCTTTCTGATCTTTCAACCAGCCAACACGGCCTACGGAGTGGGATTCGACCCGCTGGGGCTGAAGTGGAATTTCGAGCGCCGCGGGCGACTCTCTCCCTACCTGGAACTGACCGGAGGAGTGGTTTACACCAACCACGACGTCCCCACCGGAACGAACACTGTGAATTTCATGGACCAGGCCGCGCTCGGCACTCACCTCCTCGGCGAAAAATATAACTGGAGCCTCGAACTGCGCTACATGCACATCTCGAACGCAGGCTTAGGCAATCTGAATCCGGGAATCAACACCGTGCAGGTACGCTTGGGGATCGGAAGATTCTTCAGCCGGAATCGCTAGCGCCGCTGAATCGATTCCTTGGCTCATCATCGGTAGCCTATTAGAATCGTCGTATGGCTAAGAAACTCCATGTAACCCTGCAGGATGAGGAATACGAGGAAATCAAGCGTGCGGCACGCTCTCGTAACATCCCGGTTGCCGATTGGATCCGCCATGCTCTCGCTGACGCTGTCCGGCGCGAACCGTCAGACGATGTCGCTGAGAAATTAGAGAATATTCGAGCGGCGGCAAAGCACGAGTTCCCCACGAGCGACATTGAAACTATGCTGGCGGAGATCGAGAAGGGATACTTGTGACAGCTCCTAGAGACTTCGCCCAGCAATAAGGTTCGCCGCGGAAGCATCGAGTTGCGGCTCTCCTCTGACCCCGCTATTCTTCTCAGTCATGTCCACACTCGTTGAATGTGTTCCCAATTTCTCTGAAGGCCGCGACAAGGCCAAAGTTGACGCCATCGTCGACGCCATGAAGATGCCCGGCGTCTACCTGCTCGATCGTGAAATGGACTCCGACCACAACCGCTGCGTCATCACCCTGGTCGGCGAACGCGAAGCCATTCAGGAAGCCGCCATTCGCGGCGTAGGCAAGGCGGCTGAGATGATCGATCTCACTACGCATACCGGCGCGCATCCGCGCATGGGCGCGGCCGATGTTGTCCCGTTCATTCCGATCGACGGGGTGACTATCGAAGACTGCGTCGCTATGGCCAACCACGTCGGCGAGGAGATTTGGAAGCGCTACCAGATTCCAGTGTATCTATACGAATCGGCCGCCAGAATCCCCGAGCGCCAGGGCCTCGAAAATATTCGCCGCGGACAGTTCGAAGGCATCCGCGCCGAGATCGCCACCAATCCCGCTCGCCGGCCGGATATCGGCGAGCCCCGGGTGCATCCCACCGCCGGCGCAACGGTCGTGGGCGCCCGCAAGTTTCTCGTCGCCTACAACGTCTTCCTCAGTACGCCTGACGTCGACATCGCCAAGAAAATTGCCAAGGCCGTGCGCTTCTCTACTGGGGGCATGCGCTTCGTCAAAGGCGCAGGATTCCTCGTGCGCGGGCAGGCCCAGGTCTCAATGAATCTCACCGACTTCGAGCAGACGCCGGTGCATCGCGTTTTCGAGATGGTGAAGCGCGAGGCCGCCCGTTACGGCGTCATGCCGACATCGAGTGAAATCGTCGGACTGATTCCCAAGAAAGCCCTGGAGCAAGCCGCCGAGTGGTTCCTGCAGGTTGAAAATTTCGATTCGTCGCTGATCCTGGAAAATCGCCTCGCCGCTGTCATGGGCGGCAAGATGGCCGTAGGAGGCCTCCGCGCCGGAGTCGAGCCCTTCGTCGAACAGCTCGCCGCGCCCACAGCCGCTCCCGGCGGCGGCAGCGCTTCAGCGGCGGCAGCTGCCATGGCTGCGGGTCTGGCCACGATGGTCGCATCCATGTCGCGAGGCAAGAAAGCCTATCTGCAGTATGAATCCCAACTCAGCGCCGCCATCGCCCGCCTCACCCCGCTGCGCGAAGAGTTGAAAGCCGCCATCGACGCGGACGCCGACGCATTCACCCTCGTGATGAATGCTTATAAGCAGGCCAAGACCGCGGCCGACGACAAAGCGTCAGAGGCCCTCATTGACTCGGCCCTCAAGCAAGCCACCGCAGTCCCGCTCGGCGTGGCCGAAAGAGCGCACGAGATCGCCCAGATCACGCAGTCGCTCCAGCCCATCACGAATCCCAACATGAAATCGGACCTGACCACCGCGCTGGCCTTGGCACGGGCGGCCATAACCGGGGCAATGGCCAATGTGGAGATCAATCTGCAGTCTCTGAAGGACGAAGACTTCCAAGCAGAAGTTCGCCGCCGCACTGCGATCCTGTCGTAGAGAGGTTGCTGGTAACGTCTTATTCGTGGCGACCGTACCACAGATAAAAATAGGGACATCCCGAGTGGAAATCCTACGCCCCGGGTTGACGCATAATGGGTTCGATCGCCTTGGGGGGCGCTGTCGCCATGAATCGGAAAGCCTCGCTTCGTCTCTGTGCCGGAACGCTGTTTGCCGCTGCCATCCCACTACTTCTGATTCTGACCGGTTGCGGTGGCGGTGGGAGTACACCGATCACGGTCCCCCCACCGGTTGGCTATTCTCTGACGGTTGGAGCGCTCAGTCCGTCCTCGGTGGCAGCCGGCAACTCGGCCGCTTCCACGGTCACCGTAACCCCCAACAACGGCTACGCGGGGACCGTCACGCTTTCGTGCAACGTCACTGGAGGGGGCACCCCGCCGCCGACCTGCGCCATCAGTCCCAACCCGGTTTCGGTCAAGAGCGCGATGGCCGCCACGCCCACCATGACCATCTCCGCCCCGAACGGCGTGCCCAACGCCAAGTTCACGGTCGCAGTCACGGGTACAGATGGGAATAATCAGGCACCCAGCAACGGGACGCAGGATCTCTCAGCGCCCACAACCGCCAAGATTCAGCACATCGTCATCATCTTTCAGGAGAACCGCACTCCCGACAATATGTTCCAGGATCCCGTGCTGATCGCGCGCGGCGCCGAGATCAAAGCCAGCGGCCTGAACTCGCTGGGACAAACCATAACTCTGCAACCCACCAGCCTCGGCATTGATTACGATCTCAGCCACAAGCACGAGGCCTTCACGTCCATGTGCGACGTCGATCCGTCCACCAACATCTGCAAAATGGACGGCGCCGACCTGATCACCGTCAGTTGCTCCAGCGGCGCGACCAACTGCCCGCCGCCGAATCCGCAGTTCTACTATGTGGATAACTCTGCAGCAACCAACCATGAAATCCAGCCGTACTGGGACATGGCCGAGCAATACACCTTCGCCGATCACATGTTCCAAACCAACCAGGGTCCAAGTTTCCCCGCTCACCAGTTCCTCATCTCAGCGACGTCGGAGCCGACCGCCAACAGTTCGCTTTTCGTAGCGGAAAACCCTTTGGGCGGCGTGTCGAACCCGGGTGCGGACACGGGCTGCACTGCCCCCGCCGGCCAGACTGTTGCCATCATCGACGCCTCCGGCAATGAGGCCACCAACAGCCCAATCTATCCCTGCTTCGAGCACCCCACGCTGACCGACGAATTCAATACCGCCGGCATCAGCTGGCGATACTACGCGCCCGGCGCAGGCTCCATCTGGACCGCGCCCAACGCCATCCAACACATGTGCGGAGCGGCCGGCTCGACGACGTGTACAGCCTCAGACTGGGTCAACAACGTTGTCATTTACACGACCCAGAATCCGGCTCCCATCCTCACCGACGTTGCCGCCGGCAAACTGCAGCAGGTCAGCTGGGTGATTCCCTCCGGGCCGAACTCCGACCACGCCGGCGACGCCACCACCACGGGCGGGCCGTCGTGGGTGGCATCGATCGTCAATGCCATCGGAAATAGTTCCTACTGGTCCAACACCGCCATCATCATCGCGTGGGACGACTGGGGTGGTTGGTACGATCACGTTCCGCCCAAGCTCGTTAACGACGGCTCCAGTTGGGGATCAGGCTACGTCTACGGCTTCCGCGTCCCCATGATCGTGGTCTCGCCCTACGCCAAGGCGGCGAACATCTCTACGACGCCGCATGATTTCGGCAGCATCCTGAATTTCATGGAGCAGACCTTCGCTGTGCCGTCACTGGGGCTCGCAGACACCCACGCCAACGACGATCTCTCCGACTGCTTCAACCTCAGCCAGACTCCACTTACCTTCCAGACCATCAACGCACCGCTGAAAGCCGACTTCTTCCTGCACGACAAGCGCACGCCGACGGGCCCGGACGATGATTAATGATCAGGGCTGCATCACTCCAGAAATCACGTCGGCGCCTGCAGCCGTTGGTCCCAACATGTACGGATTGACTGCCATGTTCACCCCGGGCCGATAAAGTGCTGTGATCTGGAAAACGTAAGTTTGCCCCGCGATCAGCAAATTTGGCGGAATAGTGATGGAAGTACCCTGTGTCTGGAGCCGGGCTATGGCTGTGGCTTGCGTGCTACCGGCGTTGTTGGAGAGCTGGTACACCAACACCGAGTAAGCATGGGCAGTGCCCGTCGTAGGAGGCTTCCAGGTTAGGGTCGGCATGAATCCGATCCCACTGTGATTCGCAAAAAAATCAGCTCCACCGACGGCAGGTTGCTGGACCGTGCCAACCATCAGAGAAAGTGGTGCGGACGCAGTCGGCAGCGCGACCGTGTTACCACCAACGTACGTCGTAATGGTAGTACCGCTGCTCGCACCGGGTGCCAAATAGCTGGTTTGCGCGGAGTACTGATACAACGCGAATAAGGTAAACGCCGGGGGGAACGGATTCCCGAACATCACGTCGCCCAGGTCCACGTTCGCCGTGAATGGGGGCGCGTCGGCATTGAGGTCGTAGGAGACCAAATCGGGAGCTGCCGCAATCCATCCACGAGCCATGTTGCCGGGAAATATGTCGAGGGCAAAGGTAGTGTTGGCAATGGCCGCGCCAGGGTTGGCGGCGAGCGTTGCTGCCGCAAGGTCCGCGCCGTTGACGTTCAGCCGGAAACTCTGTGTGGGCTCGATGATCCTGAACCTTCCCGTCAATTGGGTGTCGGTGGCATCGACCTGAGTGAAATTGCTCGGCGAGAAATACCTCGAGGCCACAAGCATGCGATATCCGCCGGCATACTGTGTCGATTCTTGTAGCAGGTAGGTTTTGTCGCCCAGAGTTGAATCATTGAGCACACTTGAATAAGGGAAGGTGCCGGTGAATATCGGCTCTCCCGCGCTCCCGGTGAACAACTGGAAGGCGTTGGTGCCCGGGTCCACCAGTTCTATGACGTCGTTCGGCAGCCAGGGGTTCAGATTGCTAAGGTTAAAGGTCAGGGTTGTAGCCGGGTCTGCACCCACTGCGCTCGATCGGTAGGCGAGACTTTGATCCGCATTGATGACGGTGTTCTTGGTCCACACATACCGGCCTCCGAGCTGCAATAGGTAATACCCATTGGGCACATTCGGGATGCTGAACGTTCCCGTGCTGGTTCCAGTCCCAGGGAGTGTCCAGTAGCCACCCATGGCATTGGGGACCAAGGCGGCAACAGTACGAGTGGAAAGATCAATGGGCACTGGCCCATCTTTGTAGTGAATGATCCGGGTGCCGGAAACTGTGCGCACCGGCGCCTGGCTCGGGTTTTCCAGCTGTGCCCACAACGCGGGCACCAGCCATAGACACAGCAGAATTACGATTCGACTTGCACGGTTCATATAGATTCCTTTCTTCTGTAGGTCTTTCACGATGCACGCCTCTCCCTTTGAACAAGATTCGACCCTAGGTTCAACCACGAACCTCGTTTCGAGTTGCTTAAGGACGCAGAGAGAACGCCCGATGTCGCCTCGGAGCCGCAGCCTGTGCCTATAGCTTCGCGTCGCGGATGCGGCCTGCGATCTTGTCGGCGAAAGGATGGGCGAGCTGCCCCACCGATCCGGCGTAGGCATTGCCCCAAAACTCCGCACGGATCGTCTCTTTCCGGTCCAGAACCTTCTTGCCAGCTGAGTCCGTGAGCCAGAAGTGAATGTCCGCCGACTCGCGGCCTGATCCCATGCCCACCAGCAGGCGCTTGGCGGCATTGCCCGGGCGCCATCCGGTGATTTCGCCGTCAAGGGTGTACGCTTTCTCCGGTTTCACCGGAAGGTCCGTATCGATGTCGAAGCGGGTTCCGAGCTTGGCTTTCAATTCGGCAACCGTCTGGGCCTGCATTTGCTTAAAGTCATAGGGCCAGGCGACGTCCGAGGCAGCGGTGAAGGTGTTCACCACGATCACCGGTTTGTCCTGCGCATACAGCAGCGGCAGAAGCAGGAATGTGAGCATTGCAAGGACAAATGCACGAGTGCGCATAAGTGGTCTCCTTTCGTTCGGGCTTCAGTTTTCGGATAAAAAGTGAACTGGAGGCAGCAGCGTTTCTAACAGCGGAACGAGCATTCGAGCGTGGTCACGAGATCGGACCCGGGATGCACGGGGTGATTTGTGCGCGCGGCGGGTGCGTTGTTCCATAGTGACAGGAAGCGCGTAGTAGGCGCTGCACCGGCTGCGGAAAATGGTTGCGCACCGCGGGCAGGGTCCTGTAGGACATCACCGGAAAGCAGGGGGGCGCCCTCGTAGGGCAGGGTTTCGGATTCGTCATACGGGGTTTCCGGGATGTCTTCCGCAGGAAGAGAAGCAAATAGCCCGAAAACCAGAGTCATGAAGAGCGCGAGAATATAACGCGAGCATCGCATCCGCGCACCTAACCAGTCGGAAGAGGTTCCGGCGAGGCAGGACCCACTCGGCTCGAATGCTATGCGGAAAATGCAGGTCCTGTCAGTGACGGGGGTCACGCCCGCTGATGGTTGGTGGGCGATAAGGCCACAGCTGGGGGCTGCCCCGAAACTTTGCACTTTGTCGTATCTACCGGAGAGCGGCTGCCCCAGCCTTCGCGGTTTTCGAAGGCTGGGCATTCGTGAAGATTGAACCAGAAGATCTAGATAACGCCGCCAATCACTGCGTTGACTTATCCCGAGAGGGCTTTTCTGTCGTGGTCGGAATGCGAGTCCTGTTTTCCGTCTGAGCACCACAATTACAGTCTTTCCTTTCCAATATCTTGCTTATGTGCTCAAAGAACTGGTCCGTGGTCATCGGGGTGATGGCCCGGGTCTTGAGGATGCCATCGGTCCCAATCGGTGGGCCGGATGCACCTGCCGCCTCAATTTCTACGTAGGAATTTCCAAGCACTCCCGAGGTCGCAAGCGAAGCGATAGAATCGTTTGGAATGTTGATCTCGTACGGTGGGTTGAGCACCATGACTACTTCTACTGGGTTATCTTTCAATTCAGGCCGCACACGAACACTTCGCACCGACCCTATCTCAACGCCGGCTGCTCGTACTTGCGCGCCGTTCCGAAGGCCTTCGCCATTCGTGAAGTAGGCCTTCACGGTGAGTTTGTGAGCCTTTGGCTTCAAAAGAACGAGGACTAGAGCCACTATGGCAATCCCAGCAATTGCGGCAACTCGGAAAAGCTTCCAGCGCATGGCTGCTCTGTCTCCGGAACCGGGGTGATCATAGAACATCGCCGTAAGCGGCTCAACCGGCGAATATGGCCGCTACGCTCATTAACCCCGGATTGCCCACCCCTGGACTCCAACCCATCAATGGGGGCTGTACTTTTGGTTCGTGCCCCCTGCTTGCAAGTAAAATAGAATGAAAGCGTTCTATGTACCAGAGGGTCTGATCGTGCATCTAACCAACGGTGTGCGAAAGGCTAATTTGTTGCGATTTCGAGGCGTTATGAAACTGCTGAAAACTGTTCTGGCTTCTCTTCTGATGGCAAGCATGGCCTATGCCATGCCGCTGAATTCCTCCGCCCGCTCCTGCGTGCCGGCCGACGTGCTGCAGCTGATTTCGGTGGACTACCGCTCAATCAAGGACTCGCCCACCGCGATGAACCTCAAGCAGCAACTCATGCCCGACAACATTAAGCAGTTCGAGGCGGCCCTGAAGGCGATTGGCATCGACCCGGACAAAGATGTCGACACCCTCACCTTCGCCTCGTTCCGTACCGGCAAGCAGGGCGTCAAGAGTGTCGGCGTGGCCGCCGGCCCCTTCAACATGAAGGCCGTGCTGAAGAAGATGAAGCTGCAGAAGTTTGTGCCCAAAAAATACGGCACTGCCGACGTCTATCCCATGGATGGCGGCTTCATCATGACTTTCCTGGATGACAGCACGTTGCTGTTCGGCGAGGGCGTAGCTCTCCATGCCGCGCTCGACACGCGCGACGGCAAGACCCTCAACCTCGACACCAACGGCACCATGGCCGACATGATGACCGATGTGGATGACGCGCCCGTCTGGAGCATCCTGGACCAGCTAGGTACGCAGAACATGGTGCACTCGGCCCTCGGCCAGGCGGCAAGCATCGCCGACTACGAGACCGTGAAGAAGCGCATCCTCGGCTCCCGCTACACCATGAACTTCAACAACGGCGTGAACTTCGACCTAACGGTGCTGACCTCGGATTCTGTTACCGCGGCCACGGTATCGTCCATTTTCAAGGCCGGCATCCTCTACAAGAAGATGACCGCCACTCCGGCTGAGAAAGTTGCGGTGGAAAACACTACGGTCGACTCCGACAGCTCAAACCTGAAAGTGCATTTCAAAGCCAACGACCAGCAGTTCCAGTCGCTCATGCACTCGGATCTTTTCGCAGCCGTATCGCACTAGCCGCTTCTGTACAACAAATGAAAGGCCGATTCGCTAAGCGAATCGGCCTTTCTAGTTTGCGATTCGGCGCCTACTTTTTCTGGCGTCTCTGCCGCACCCAACCTTCCTTCACAATCTGCCGCGCTCGCCCGACCGCCAGCGAATCCTCGGGAACGTCGTCGGTAATGCACGAGGCCGCCCCAACGTAAGCGCCCTTCGCCACGCGCACTGGAGCGACCAGTGTCGCATCGCTGCCAATGAACACTCCATCCTCGATCACAGTCTTATTCTTATTGACGCCGTCATAGTTGCAGGTAATCGTGCCAGCCCCAATATTCACGCCGGCCCCAATCTCCGCGTCGCCCAGGTAGGTCAGATGATTGGCCTTCGATCCCTTGCCCAGCCTAACCTTTTTGGTCTCCACGAAATTCCCCACATGCGCGCCCTCGCCGATCTCGCTGCCTGGCCGCAGATGCGAGTACGGACCGATGACCGCTCCCGCACTCACCCGCGCTCCCTCCATCACGCATCCCGGTCGCACCGTAACGCCATCGCCGATCTCGCAGTCGCGAATCACGCTGTAGGAGCGCACCCGGCAGTTCGATCCGATTCGCGTTTTGCCCAGCAGCTGCACGTACGGCTCGATGACCGTGTCGGTGCCGACCTCCACGTCGGCGTCTACCACGCAAGTGGCCGGATAAAACACGCTAGCCCCGTCCGCCATTAACTGCCGGCACTTCTTCATCCGCAGGAAGTGATCGATGTCCGCCAGTTCTGCCCGGGTATTGCCGCCCAGAATCTCACGCGCGTCGGCCGTTTTCCATGCCACCACGCGCCGCTTTGCCTTGCGCAGCACCTCTGCCATGTCGGTGAGGTAGTAC
>Ga0209698_10004862_pt1 | contig 14646 bp, 8 predicted proteins | sample LitLauG_LLR_2012_FD_187203 | JGI IMG/M metagenome (GOLD analysis project Ga0209698, IMG submission 187203) | Freshwater sediment microbial communities from Pennsylvania, USA - Little Laurel Run_MetaG_LLR_2012 (SPAdes) (version 2) | ecosystem: Environmental > Aquatic > Freshwater > Creek >...
CACCATGCCGACATTGACCAGGATATGGAAGCTAAGCACAGCCACCACACCCATCACCACAAACGTGCCAGCGCGGTCGGGCGCTGTTTGCGCGTTCTGAGTCAAACGCATCAGCACGATGAAGTATAACAGCAGAACCCCGAGCGCGCCTACGAACCCATGTTCCTCGGCAAAAGCCGCGAAAATAAAGTCCGTCTGCGGCACCGGCAGGAAATTCCCGTGTGTTTGCGAGCCTTTCCCACCCCACAGACCTCCTGAACCTACGGCAATTTTGGATTGCTCAACTTGGTACCCCGAGCCTTGCGGATCCAGTTCGGGGTCAATGAAGCTGGTCAAACGTTGCTTTTGATACGACTTGAGGACGTGCACCCGCGGAATAAAGAACACTGCCCCGATGGCCAGAGCAGCTGCTAGCCCGATCGTAACCCCCTGCTTCCACTGCATCCCGCCGAGAAAGACCCCCATCACAGCCACGGGGACGTAGGTCAGGGCGGTGCCGAGATCGGGTTGAGCCAGAACCATCAGCATCGGTACGCCAACAATCGTCCCTGCCTTGATGAAGTCAGCCCAGGACAGTTCCCGCTGGCGCATGTCGGCAAAGTATTTCGCCACGGCGAGAATGAGAATCAGCTTGACCCATTCCGACGGCTGGAAGTGATTGCCTCCCGGCATTTTGATCCAGCGCCGCGCTCCCAGATATTTCTGGCCGAAAACCAGAACCGCCATCAGAGCCCCAACGCCAGCGATGTAAAACCAATGGATCTGCTCGAGTAGAGCCTGATAGTTGACCAAGCTCATCAGGAACATGACGCCCACACCGCCCATCACCCAATACACCTGGCGGACGTGCGCTCCGGCGAACTTGGTGTGCATGGTGGCGCTATGGATCTCCATGATGCCAAGCCCGCAGATCAGGAGCACAAAGCCCAGCAGGACCCAGTCGAAATCGCGGAATGAGACATAGCGTGCCATGAAAGCAGCTTCTAGCTCCTAGCCCTCAGCTTTTCCCTTGCCGGCAATCTATTGACGCATTCCCGGAGCGGCGATCGCGGCTGGCAGCGGCCCGGTGGGGATGTCAACCACGAACCGCCCGCCATGCAACGTATCCTTGCCGCCTTCCGCGCCGGGATCGGTCCACAGGCCGCCGATGTCCACCGTGCCGTCGCCTTTCGGTTTCTCCACCATTTTCTGCGGGGAGCGGCGCTGCTTTTCGACGAAAGCCTTGATTACCTGGGTCGCCAGGCGCGCTGCCAGTTTGCCGTGTTCGCCGCCCTGAAACAGAACACAGACCACGATATCGGGATTGCGTCGCGGCGTGAATCCGACAAACCATCCGTTTTGCGCCAGGTCAGCATCGTTTTTGTGTTTGGCCCGATTCTCCAAGGAGACGATCTGGGCCGATCCGGTTTTGCCGGCGATGTCGATGCCTGGAATGTGCGCCGACTGGGCGGTGCCTTCCGGTAGCAAGACTCGTCCCATCGCATCGGTAATCGTGTTCCATCCCTCGACGTCGATGGCCACGTTCTTGACCTCGGTGTAGTGATTCACCTCGAGGTAATTGGACGGCAGACCGCTGGGGTCCGCAACGTGGGGCGTGACCAGCCGCCCATCCGTTCCAATCGCGGCGATGGCCCGCATCAACTGTACCGGCGTGACCGTCACTGCACCCTGCCCGATACCGACGAAGATGGTTTCCCCCGCATACCATTTCTGGCGGAAGGTGCGCAGTTTCCACTCTTCCGACGGGATCAGGCCGCTCGCTTCCTGCGGCAGATCGATGCCCGTCTTCTGTCCCAAACCCAAAGCGGTAGCATATTTCGCGATGCGGTTGATCCCAAGCCTGTCCGCGAGCGTGTAGAAGAAAACGTCGCAGGACTGATAGATGGCCTTGCTCAGGTCCACCTCGCCGTGCGATTGGTGCAGGAAGTAGACCCAACACTTGGAATTCCTGCCGTAAAAGTCCGCACTGCCATTGCAGTGGACGTGCATATTCTGGGCAATGCCTTCCTGCCATCCCGCCACGGACATGATGATCTTGAAGGTTGACCCCGGGGCCAGCTGGGCTTGAATCGCTTTGTTGAGCAGCGGCTTGTCGGGATCGTTGACCAGCTTGTTCCATTCGTCGCGCGATACGTGCACCGCAAAATCGTTGGGATCGAACGTGGGCCCGCTCACCATGGCCAGGATTTCGCCGGTGTGCGGGTCCATGGCCACAACGGCACCGTTCTTGCCTGCCAGAGCCTGCTCGGCGGCGATCTGTAAATCGATGTCCACGGTCAGCTTCAATTGCCTGCCGGGTACGGCTTCGGTTTCGCCCAGCCGTCCGACTTCGCGGCCATGGCTGTCGACCAGGGCCTGGCGCGATCCGTTCTGGCCCATCAGCACCGAGTTGTATTGCCGCTCGACCCCTGAAATGCCGACCACATCGCCTGGACTGTAGAGTTCGAACTGCGGCTGGTTCAGCATGTCTTCGCTGACTTCGCCAACGTACCCGATCAGGTGCGCCATGAAACCGTTGCGCGGATACAGGCGGCGATGGGCCATGATGGTGTCGAGTTCGGGCAGCTCGTTGCGGTGGGCTTCGATGAACTGTAATTCGTCGGGAGTGATGTCCTCTTTAAGGAAGATCGGCTGGTACTGCGGCAACGAAGCAAAGCGCCGGATGCGGGCACGCACTTCGTTGGCATCCAGGTGCAGGCCCTGGGCGATCAGGTCGGCGTCGGCGGAAAAGTCGCGCGCGGAATCGCGCAACAGCAGCGCGGTGAACGACGGATAGTTGTCGACGATGACCCGGCCCTCGCGGTCCAGAATCTTTCCCCGCGGCGCGAGAACGGGAACGTTGCGGATGCGGTTTTTTTCCGCGGCCAGCGAGTAGTAGCCGCTCTGCATGACCTGCAGACGCCACAGCCCGTAGGCGAGCACCAGGAAGATCCCCAGGATCACGTACTGCGCCGCGGTGAGGCGGAGCTCGGAAACTTTTTCGTCGCGGCCGAACATCAGTTATCAGTTCTCAGTTCCCGGACATGCCAGATACGCTGGTTGGCTGATCACCGGGAATGTGGAGGATCGGGTGACTCCATTGTAACTCTGTCGAAAACTGAGAAGTACTCCGATCGGTAACCTAAGTCACAAGTCCGGACCAACGGGCAATTGCGACCTCAGTTCACGTTCTCTGCTTGAATTTATCCAGGAAAAAGAACAGCGCCACCGCAACCACGGCGTTTGCCAGGCCGGCCAGGACTCCCCGGCCCCAACTCCAGTCCAGGGTAAGGTTGGCCAGCCCGCGCGCCACCGTAAAGTACACGGCCGCATGAATCAGGTAGAACCCCAGCGTGACCAGCAAGCGCGCCCCGGCGTTTTCCACATCCAGTTTCACGCCCAGCGAGGAAGCCCCGAAACCAACAATGGTTTTGGCGATCCCGTAGAGTCCCAGGGGCAATCCGCCCAGCGAATCCTGCACCAGCCCGATGGCCGCGCCGGTCAGCAGGCCTGAAATCGGGTTGCGGCGCGAGATGGCGAAGAAAATCGTCACCAGCAGCGGCAAGTCAAAGTAGGAAAAAAAAGGCAGCCGCCGCGGCACAAAAGCCTGCAGGAACAGAGCCAGCAGCGGAATGCCCACCGTCGCCGGAATGCTAAACCGGTAGACTTCAACCTGCTCCCCCGAGGTGTAAGTGATCGGCACGCTATTGAGGGCTGGTCGGCTCGGCGGGTGACTGGGAATTGTCCGCGGGTGCCTTTGGCTTAGCCGCTTTCTCGTGACTTGTCGGCGGAGGGAGGGGAGCGGGATCACCGTTGCTCGACTCCACCATTGCGCCCCCACTCGGGACCGGGTGTGTGACGACTGGCCCTTGGTGCCGACCCGGCACGGAAGCGTTCGCCCCGGCATTCGTCGCGGCTGGCTTAGTCGATCCCGGATTTAGCGGCACAGCCAGCGCCGGCTTCGGTCCAGTCTTGGAATCCGGCGGCGGCTTCAAGGTCGAACTCGCCGACGCCGTGGCGGTTCCCGCCGGAGCACTCGGCGCTGCTTGCGCCTCGGCAGTGGGTTTATCCGGTACCGAGGGCAAGCGCTGCGCCAGGATGTCGGCTGCTCGCACTCTCGGCGCGTCTTCCGCCACCGCCTGCCGCTCCTGCTTCTCCACCAGAACCATCACTTCTTCCAACTTGCTGAGGTCGGAGGCGGGCTTGACCTTGATATTCAGGAACAGATCTTTCCCGTTCCCCACTTTAGTGATAGTGCCGACCCGGAGCCCCTTGGGGAAGATCTGGTCGCCACCGCTGGTCAGCACAGTCTCACCCGTGGGAACTTGTTCATCGCTCATAACCCGCTCGAGCACGACTTCCCCGTTGGCCGTTCCTCGTAGCACTCCCTGCAACCGGGCCTTCTCGAGGATGACACCGACACCGCTGGTCTGATCGTTAATGAGCAGCACCTGCGAAACCGAGGGATACACCAGCATGATCTTGCCCACGATGCCGTCAGCCGTGATTACCGCCATGTCGCGCTTCAGTCCCGCGTTCTCGCCCTTGTCGATGTACACGGTGCGGGAAAGATCGCTGCCGCTGGACCCGACCACCTGGGCGGCCACGGTCTTCGAAATGAACTGCTCTTTGAAGGCCAGCAGGTTCTGCAACCGGTGGGCCTGGGCGGCGTCTTCGCTGAGGCGAACCTGCTCCAGCCGCATCTGCTCAATTTGTTCTTTCAGTTGGCGGTTTTCGGCGCGCACGCCGCGCAGGTAGAAGTAATTGTGCCAGAGATTGCTGGTGCTGTTCTGCACCCAGACCAGCCCGCGCTCGAAGGGAGTAATCGCGCCCACCGCCCAGATGCGGATCAGGCGCGTGTTCTCCGTGTCATTGCCGGCGCGTCTGACCTGCACCGCCAGCCCGAGCACCTGGAGAAACAGAACTCCCATCAGGATGATCAGGTTGCGGTAACGGCCGAGTACGGATTCCATAAAAAAAACAGTTTCAAAGTTTCAAGGTTTCAGAGTGTCAGAGTCCGGAGCATCACCACCGGATCAGATCCGCAGCGCTCGACGTGACGCCTGAAACATTGAAACTCTGAAACCCTGAAACCTTATTCAATCGAAATCTTTCTTAGCAGCTTGAAGTCGGAGAGCATCTTGCCCGTGCCCAGCACCACGCTGCACAGGGGATCGTCGGCGATCGAAACCGGCAATCCGGTTTCTTCGCGGATGCGCTTGTCGAGGTTTTTGAGCAGCGCCCCGCCGCCGGTCAGGACGATGCCGCGGTCACTGATGTCGGCGGACAGCTCGGGAGGCGTCCGCTCCAGCGCGACGCGGATCGCATTCATGATCGTCGAAACGCACTCACTGAGGGCCTCACGGATCTCGCCGTCGTCGACCGTGATGGTTTTGGGCACGCCCTCAATCAAGTTGCGGCCCTTGATTTCCATGGTCATAGGCTTGTCGAGCTGGTGGGCGGAGCCGATTTCCATCTTGATCTGCTCGGCCGTCCGTTCGCCGATCAGCAGGTTGTATTTCCGCTTCAGGTAGTTCATGACGGCTTCGTCCATCTGGTTGCCGGCCATGCGCACCGACCGCGAATAAACGATGCCGCTCAGAGAAATGACGGCGATGTCCGTGGTACCGCCGCCGATGTCGACCACCATGTTCCCGCTGGGTTCGGTGATGGGCAGTCCCGCGCCGATCGCCGCCACCATGGCTTGTTCGACCAGATGCACTTCGCTGGCCTTGGCGCGATAGGCCGAATCCATGACCGCGCGCTTTTCCACCTGGGTGATCTCAGAAGGCACGCCGATCACGATCCGCGGATGCACCAGCATCTTGCGGTTGTGCGCCTTCTGGATGAAGTAGTTCAGCATTTTCTCGGTGACCTTGAAGTCGGCGATGACACCGTCCTTCATCGGCTTGATGGCGACGATGTTGCCGGGGGTGCGGCCCAGCATCTCTTTCGCTTCCTTGCCAACGGCTTCCACTTCGCCCGTGTTCTTGTTGATGGCGACGATGGAGGGTTCATTCACCACGATGCCCTTGCCCCGCGCATAGACCAGAGTGTTGGCGGTGCCGAGGTCGATGGCCAGATCACTGGAAAAAATGCTGAACAGCGAGCGCAGGTTGTGGTTGCGTGTGGAGGCTCCGTGAAATCCGTTTGTTGACATGACGAGTGTTTCCCGCGTCCTTCTAACTTGCTCTGCCAGGAATTCCTGGCTTCTGAATTTTTCCGTAGGTTGCTACCCCTATTCTACGGGATGCGCAGCAACCTTGCTCAAATTCAGGTTTCAAAGTTTCAACTTTCAATGTTTCAAACTGCGACCGATCGAATTTGAAGATGGATCATGAGCCCGCAATCGGCCACTCTGAAACATTGAAACCTTGTCCTTTACTGGATAATGATCTTCTTCTGCTGCGTGTTGACGCCGCCCTGCGCCGTCTGCGCGGTTACCGTGATTACCGCTTCGCCCGTGGGCAGCGGCGGCGTGAAGTAATGGAACGAGCCATCGGAGGCGATCATCGGCACTTCACTGCCGTTCACCATCACGCGGGCTCCGGTCTGCGTCTTTCCTGTCACTTCGATCACGTGTCCGTGCTGAATGAACGGATCCAGATCCAGGGCGATGGCCTCGCTCGCCTTGCCCCGGGCGATGATGGTGAAGCGATTTTTCTCGCTTTCGACCGACTCCTTGCCGGCCGTATCGTAGGACTGCACCATCCAGTAATACGCGCCTTCGCCCAAGCCCGAGACCGTAACCGCCGCTGTATTGATCTTCTTATCGACCAGTGTAGAGGAGAAATACGGGTTGCGCGAGATGCGCAGGCGGTAACCAACTGCATTCGTCATGGGCGTCCAGGAAAACTCGACGTCCTTGGTGGCTTCCCCGGAAAATAACGGTGCCATATTGGCCGGTGCAATCGGCGTGGGCGGACCGATCTCCTTGGCCTTCTCCAGGTGCGATTGCTGCCCGCTGAAGCTGACCTTTTCCCAGTTGGCCAACTGCACTTTCTCGCCGTTGCGGGTGACCTCGCCCGTTCCTTTCTTCATCAGGATTTCATGCTGGTCAGCCTTGGGATCGTTGTGCACCTGCGCTGCCGACTCCGGAGCCAGTGAGGCGGTCGCGCCCGCCACGATCACTTGCGACTTCGAACCCTGGCTGAAGGTTGCGGTCGAGAGGTCGACCGTTCCGGTGCTTACAGCCACGGCCACATTGGTCTGCTGCTGGTCGTTGGCCGAATTCTCTTCGATTACGATCAGCGAATCCTGTTTCACCGTGTAGCTGGTGCCGTCGTTGAAGACCACCTTGGCCATGCCTTCCGAGCCGGTCTGCACCACGTCGCCTTTTTCGAGGGGAACGTTGTAGTCCGCCGCGACCCAGGTGTTGCCGTTCCCCTTCTTGACCCGGACAGTCCCGTCGAGGGCGGTAAAGTGAGCCTGCTGCGCGGTCGAGACTCCGGAACTGGTGGCGGGAGCCATTCCGGCCACGCGCTCCAACAGCTTGCCGACCACATCGTCAGCCTTTTTGACGGTGTTTTCGGTGAACTGCGGAAAGGCCACCCGCATGGCCACAAAGAAGATCGCAGCCACAGCCAGCACCATCAGCGCCACACTGCGGTACGTGACCGTCGTCCACGCGATGTGGATCCCCGGTTTGCGATTCGCGGAAGACACTGGACCTGAGAAAACCTCGTAGACCGCCCGTGAATATGCGGTAAAAGAAAACGGTAGCACAACAAAAACCGCCTCCAGAACAGGTAATCAGTTTGCGATGTTACCTTGGTGACGTCCTCGGGACGTCCTTATGGCCGACACTCCTACCGTTTCTTCTCCCCCTCGCGGCCGCCGATCCGTCCTCTCCTCCGGCATGGCGGTGATCTGGGCCATAGCTCTGGGGAAACTGGCCTTCCACACCTACTTCAACAACCGCTACGGCTATTTCCGCGACGAGTTCGACTACATATCGTGTGGCGACCATCTTCAGTGGGGATACGTCGACCAGCCTCCGCTCATTCCGTTCCTGATTCACATCTGTCGCGCTGTCCTCGGCGACTCGCTGCGCAGCATTCGTTTCATCCCGGCGCTGGCCTCGTCTCTGCTCGTGGTGCAGACGGCGTTGCTGGCTCGCGAACTGGGTGGACGAAGGTTCGCCCTGCTCCTGGCGGCCCTTTGCACGGTGGTTGCTCCGCAGTATCTGTCAAACGGTGGCTTACTGGGAACCAATTGCCTGGAGCCCAATCTCTGGATCGGCTGCGCCTACTTTGCCGTTCTTGCGGTCAAGCGTGATCCGCGCTATTGGGTTTGCTTCGGCCTGGCCGCGGGAGTCGGCCTGGAAGAGAAATACACGATCGCCTTCCTCGGCCTGGGGATCATGCTCGGCCTGCTGCTCACCGCTCACCGACGCGTCTTTTTGAGCAAATGGATCTGGCTGGGGGGCCTGGCCGCGTTTCTAATTTTCCTTCCCAACCTGCTCTGGAACATTCACTATGACTGGCCCTTCCTGCAACTGATGCGGGCGATTCGCGCGGAAGGACGTGACGTTGTGTGGGGCCCACTCGATTTCTTCCTGCAGCAAGTTCTGATTGTGAATCCGGCAAGTGCTCTTATCTGGCTTCCAGGCTTGTTCGCTCTCCTATTTTCCAGCTTGCTGAAAGCGTACCGGTTTCTTGGGTGGTCCTATCTGGTGTGCTACGCGGCTCTTTTTCTGCTGCACGGAAAGAATTACTATCTGTCGCCGATTGATCCCATGCTAATGGCGGCCGGGGCTGTGTTCATCGACTGCGCTCTTCAGGGTGCACAGCCGGACGTGGCCATGGCGGAAACCATCTCTGCGCGCCACACCTGGTGGAAACCTGCCATTGTCATCCTGCTGTTGGCAAGCGGGGCAGGCCTCTGTCCCGTCGTGGTCCCCATTCTCTCTCCGGATCGATTCCTGTCTTATGTGAAATATCTGCCCGTGAAGTTGCCCGTCAATGAGCACTCTCACGCTCGCGCCGCGCTGCCGCAGTGGTACGCCGACCAATTCGGATACCGGGAGATCGCCGACGCAGCCGGGGCAGCGTGGAACGGCATCCCGCCGGAAGAGCGGGCCGACTGCGGCATTTTTGCTCAGGACTACGGACAGGCGGGGGCGATCGATTTTTTCGGACGCGCGCAAGGACTACCGCGGGCAATGAGCGGCGACCGTACCTATTTTCTCTGGGGGCCGCAGAATTACTCTGGAAACTGCATGATCGTTCTGGATGACAGCAGGAAAACCCTGGAGCGCTACTGGAATGAGGTCGAGTACGCCGGCACGTCTGCGGAAAACAAGTGGGCGCTGGAACAGCAGGTGGTCGTATTCATCTGCCGCGGCAAGAAATTCGAGTCCTGGCGCGGATTTTGGCCGATGGTGAAGCGATGGCGATAGGATAAAACCGAAACATAACACTCACCGTCCCTCTGCGAGAATCGCGGGCCGCTCCGGCTTGACATCGCGTCTCGCCGTCCACCAGAATCGTAACCGGTCCTACCCGAGCTTGGTTGCCTAAGCGCCATTCAACAGTCTATAAACTTGAGGACTCCAAATGTTTCGAGCGCAGCACCTGATTCTCGCCCTTTTGTTGCTATCCCTTATGACCGCACTCCTATCCGCCCAACCCGTCTCCGTCTCGCAGCCTACCGTGTGGGCGGCCAAGCCCGACATCGCCTCTTTCGAAAAGATGGAGAACGACCGCCTGGCGGCGGCACAGGCGTCCATCGACAGAGTCGTCGCCGCGAAGTCCCCGCGCACGATTGAGAACACCCTCGCGCCGTTCGATGAAGCGATCCGCCAGGTGAACTCCGCCGCCTACCTCGCCATGCTGATGGAGCAGGTGCACCCGGAGGCCGCATTCCGCGATCATGCCACCGCGATGCTGACCAAGGCTTCTGCCGCCCAGACCGCCATCTCTCTGAATCACGAAGTCTACAACGCGCTCGCCGCCCTCGACCTGTCGCAGGCCGATGGCACCACCCAATATTATGTGCAGCGGCAACTGCTGGAGTTTCGTCTGGCCGGGGTCGACAAGGATGAAACCACGCGCGCCCGGCTCAAGAAACTGAACGACCAGGCCACCGAGCAGATTTCCATGCTCGAACGGAATATCGCGGACGACAAGAAGATCGTGGAAGCCGATCCCAGCGAGCTCGACGGGCTTCCTCAGGACTACATCGACCGGCACAAACCCGAAGCGGATGGGAAGGTGCGCATCACGACGGATTATCCCGACGCCCTGCCCGTTCTCAGCTTTGCCAAAAGCGACGCTCTGCGCCGCCGCGTTTCCATCGCATTCAACACCCGGGCCTACCCGAAGAATCAGGAAGTCCTCAGCAATCTGCTGAAGACGCGCTACGAGATCGCCACCCTGCTCGGCTACTCTTCCTGGGCTGACTTCAACGCCGCCGACAAAATGGTGGCCAAGGGGCAGAACATCGCGGCCTTCATCCAGCAGATCAACGACGCCGCTCGCCCCCTGGCCGAGCGTGAGTTCGGGATGCTGCTGGCGGAAAAGCAGAAGACGAATCCGGGCGCGAAAGAGATTTGGGATTACGAGAGACCCTATTTCCTCGAGGCCGTGCGTCGTTCCAGCTACGATTTCGATTCCCAGGCGGTGCGCCCGTACTTCCCCTTTCCCCAGGTCAAGCAGGGCATTCTCGATACCGCCGGTGAACTTTTCCAGGTCAGCTTCCAGCCGGAGCCGAACGTTCCGGCGTGGGATCCCGCGGTCGAAAGCTGGATCGTGCTCGACCACGAAAAACCCATCGGCCGCTTCTATCTCGACATGCACCCGCGCCCGGGCAAGTACAGCCACGCGGAAATGGCTCCGATCCTTGACGGAATTCGGGGCAAGCAACTGCCCGAGGCCATTCTGGTCTGCAACTTCCCAGCTCCCACGGCGACCGATCCCGGCCTGATGACCTATGACGACGTGCAGACTTTCTTCCACGAATTCGGGCACCTGATGCACCACATTCTTGGTGGACACCAACCCTGGGCCGGCATCAGCGGCATCACCATGGAGTCCGACTTCGTCGAGGCGCCCTCGCAGATGCTGGAAGAATGGATTGCCAGCCCACAGGTGCTGGCCAAGTTCGCGCGCCACTATAAGACGGGTGAGCCGATTCCTGCCGAACTTGTGGCACGCATGAATCGCGCGGCAGCTTTTGGGCGTGGCAACTGGGTAACCCGGCAACTTTCCTTCACCGCGATCTCCTACGACATCTACAAGGGCAAACCCGAAAATGTTGATCTTGACGCCGTCACACTGGGAGATTCGCGTGCCTACACGCTGTTCAAGCCGCTGCCGGAAACGCACATGTGGGCCTCGTTCGGACATCTGGGCGGCTACTCATCGGCGTATTACACCTACCTCTGGGACAAAGTGATTGCCGAAGATTTCTTCGTGCAGTTCGACCACAAGAACCTGCTGGCCGGCGACGCTCCGGCCCGCTACCGCCGCCTGGTGCTCGAACCCGGGGGGTCCATGTCGGCCAACCAACTGGTCAAGAACTTCCTCGGCCGTCCGCACAACCTGGCCGCGCTGCAGAAGTGGATGGAGGAAGAGTTCGCGGGCGGCGAAAGCAGCCGAGCAGGCGGGCAATAATTCGCGATTCGTGTGAGGGTTTTTTCGCTTTTGCGTTTTTCGAGCGATCCAAGATTTCTTCTTGACACCGCCCCTGCCGGGCATATGATCCGCCCCGTAACGGAGAGGGGACAGGCATTCTGTCTCCTTCGCTTCCCCTTCATTCATTCCCAGGGAAACACAGGGTGGCTTCCATGGCGTCGAACCGCTGGTTGGTCCCTCATGAAGCCGATCGTGGGACTGTGAATGTGGACGGAACGTATGGACGCGCGCCCTTCGAAGCTCTCCCTTCGAGGCAGCTTCGAGGCTCTGTCTTGCCGCTACTTCCGCCCAGGTTGTAGCATCAATAGGCTTGGGCATTCATAAAGGAGACATCATGGCAACAGACGCCTTGGCTACCCCTGCCAGGTTGAGTGACACGCAGGCACGGGTTTTCAAGAACTTCATTGACGGCGAGTGGGTCGAGTCATCGAGCGGGGAGACTTTCGAAAACCGCAATCCCGCCGACACTCGCGACCTGGTCGCCATTTTCCAGAAATCCAATAAGACCGACGTGGACGCCGCCGTCGACGCGGCCAAGCGCGCGTTTGCCAAGTGGCGCCTGGTTCCCGCGCCGCGTCGTGCGGAAGTTGTCTTTCGCGCCGCCGAAATCCTGATCGAGCGCAAAGAACAGTATTCCCGCGAGATGACCCGCGAGATGGGCAAAGTCCTCGCCGAAACCCGCGGCGATGTGCAGGAAGCCATTGACGCCGCCTATTACAACGCCGGCGAAGGACGACGGCTGTTCGGTCCCACCGTGCCCTCGGAGATGCCCAACAAGTTCGCCATGGCGGTGCGGCAACCCATCGGCATCTGCGGCATGATCACGCCCTGGAACTTCCCGATGGCGATCTCGTCGTGGAAGCTGTTGCCTGCCGTCGTGTGCGGCAACACCTGTGTGATCAAGCCGGCGCAGGACACGCCGCTGTCGACCTTCAATCTGGTTCGCGCCCTCAGCGACGCCGGGCTGCCCAAAGGGGTCATCAACGTGGTCAGCGGATTTGGCGCCGACGTAGGTACACCCATCGCCGAACATGCCGATGTGCGCGCCGTCTCTCTGACTGGATCATCTGCCGTTGGACGCATCATCGGCGGCATCGCCGCCAAAAGTTTCAAGCATTGCTCGCTCGAACTCGGCGGCAAGAATCCCATGATCGTGCTCGACGATGCCAACCTGGATCTCGCCATCGAAGGCGGTCTGTGGGGAGCGTTCGGCACGACCGGACAGCGCTGCACCGCCACCAGCCGCATCATCGTGCAGAAGGGCGTGTACCGCGAATTCATCGAGCGCTACGTTGAGCGGGCGAAGCAGCTCAAGGTCGGCAACGGCCTTGATGAAACCGTGCAGATGGGTCCGGCCGTCAACCAGAAACAACTGGAGACCGACCTCAGCTACGTCGAAGTCGGCCAGAACGAAGGCGCCAAGTTGGTCTGCGGCGGCCACCGCCTCGACCAGGGTGAATACCAGCACGGATGGTTCATGGAGCCGACAGTCTTTGCCGGCGTCGATCCCAAGATGCGCATCGCCCAGGAAGAAATTTTCGGCCCGGTGGTCGCGATCATTCCCTGCAACGATCTCGAGGACGCAATCGAAATCGCCAACGGCATCGAGTACGGGTTATCGTCGGCACTGTACACCAAAGACGTGAACAAGGCGTTCTCGGCCATTCGCGACCTGTATGCCGGTATCACCTACATCAACGCGCCCACGATCGGCGCCGAAGTGCATCTGCCCTTTGGAGGGACAAAGGCTACAGGCAACGGCCACCGCGAGGGCGGCATCGGCGCGATTGATTTTTACACGGAGTGGAAGTCGGTGTACGTGGATTACTCCGACAAGCTGCAGAAAGCGCAGATCGACCGGGAAGACTAGGACCATTTTCACCACCGAGGGGACAAAAGGAACCCCGGGGAACAGCAAAATCGGTTTCCCCTGTCAACCTCTGTGTGCCTTGCGGCTCAAGCTTGAAAGCGATTTTCCCTGCACCCGCGGCCCCGGCAACGGTTAGAATCGCTCCATGCCGTTGACCCAAACGCGCGAGATCACTGCCGCTTCCCGGCTCGAAAACGTCCGCTACGCCATCCGCGACCTGGCATGCGTGGCGGACGAAGTCATCGCTCAGGGACACAAAGTCCTGCCCCTGAACGTCGGCGACCCGCTGAATTTCGATTTCCAAACCCCGCCACACATCGTTGAAGCGGTATACAAAGCCATGCGCGAGGGCAAGAACGGATACGCGCCGTCGCCCGGAGTTCCGGAAGCACTCGGGGCGATTCGCGACGAAGCGGCCCGCAAAGGAATCACGTCCCTTCGGGACGTTTTCGTGACCTCCGGCGTCAGCGAGACGGTTGATTTGTGCCTCTCCGCGTTGGTGAATCCCGGTGAAGATGTTCTTACCCCCAGCCCCGACTATCCCCTCTATTCGGCCGTACTGTGCAAGCTGGGGATTCGGCTTAACGCCTACGACCTCAACGAGGACGACGCCTGGCAGCCGGAACTCGCCGACATGGAGCGCAAGCTCACGCCGCGTACCCGCGGCATCGTGCTGATTAACCCCAACAACCCCACCGGCTCCCTGTGCACGCGGCAGATGCTCGACCAGGTCGCCGACCTCGCCCGTCGCCACCACCTGATCGTGTTCTCCGACGAAATTTACGACAAGCTGATTCTCGAAGATACGCCGCATCTGGCCTTCGCCGCGGTCGCGCCCGACGTGCCCTGCGTGACCTTCGGCGGCATGTCGAAGAACTACCTCGTGCCCGGATGGCGCATCGGATGGGGTATCGTCTCCGGCGACGCCGCTGCGGTGAAGGCCTACACCGAGGGCGTGCATCGGCTGCTGCGCGCGCGCCTCTGCGCCAACCACCCCGAGCAATACGCGATCAAGCCCGCGCTCGAAGGCCCCCAGAATCATCTCGTCGAAATGCAGCGCAAGCTGCGCTCCCGGCGTGATCTCACCCAGAAGTGGTGTGAAGCGACGCCGCGTCTGAGTTGCGTCGCACCGCGGGGCGCGTTCTATGCGTACCCGCGTGT
>Ga0209698_10004864_pt1 | contig 14642 bp, 16 predicted proteins | sample LitLauG_LLR_2012_FD_187203 | JGI IMG/M metagenome (GOLD analysis project Ga0209698, IMG submission 187203) | Freshwater sediment microbial communities from Pennsylvania, USA - Little Laurel Run_MetaG_LLR_2012 (SPAdes) (version 2) | ecosystem: Environmental > Aquatic > Freshwater > Creek >...
CCGATCAGGCGGATGCTGCCTTTCTCGACGTGGGGCAGAAATGCGTCCTGTTGGGCGCGGTTGAAGCGGTGAATTTCATCGACGAAGACGATGGTACGAGTGCCGTACTGGCGGGCGCGGTCGGCGTCGGCCATAACCTGCTTGATTTCCTTGATCCCAGAGAGCACGGCGGAGAATTCGATGAACTCGGCTTTGGTGATGCCGGCGATGATTTTCGCGAGCGTAGTTTTGCCGGTGCCGGGCGGGCCCCAGAAAATCATGGAGGTCGGATCGTCGCGCTCGATCTGCACGCGCAGGGGCTTGCCGGGCCCGACGAGATGTTCCTGGCCGACGAATTCGTCGAGCGTGCGCGGGCGCATGCGGTCGGCGAGCGGACGGGTGCCTTGCGGGCTTGAGTCTTGCTGCGGGATGGGGGCGAATAGGTTCACGGAATCATTTCATCGTGGAGAAAATTTGCAATTTGCAATTTGTAATTTCAAATTGGTCCTGGCCATTGATCTCAGGGTTTTAGATTGCAAATTACAAATCACCAATTGCGAATTCTCGTTTCATTTGCGATTTCTCGCCGCTTCATACAGCACAATGCTCGCGGCCACTCCGGCATTCAGCGATTCGACTTGCGCGGCATGCGGGATCACGATGGTTTCTTGCATCTCATGCATCAGATCGCGAGGCAGTCCCGCGCCCTCGTTGCCAATGAAGATGGCCAGGGGCAGAGTCCACGAAACCTCGGGCAAGGGAGTTCCTTTGTGCGAAGAGGTCGCGAGCAGGCGGACGCTGTGCTGGCGCAGGAGTGCAATCAGTTCGCCGGAAGCGATCTGAAGAAACGGTAAACGGAAGATCGATCCAGCGGAGCCGCGCAGAACTTTCGGATTGTAGGGGCTGACAGTGCCTTCGGTCAGGAGAATTCCGGCGGCACCGAAGGCTTCGGCGGACCGGAAAAGAGTGCCGAGGTTTCCAGGATCCTGCAAACCAGCCGCGACGACCACCGGCCCGGATGGCAAGCGTTCCATGATCTGAGTCGCCGAAAAACCACGCAACTTGATCAGGGCCGCCACGCCTTGCGGAGCGTCGCTCGGGACGATGGAATTGAAGAGCGCATTCGGCAAGATGTGCGTCTCAGTTCGGGTGTTCAGTTGGAGCAGAAGTTTTTCGGCGAGAGGACGGGCTGCTTCACTGAAGAATATGCTCGTCAGACGCTGGCTGCTGCGCAGGGCTTCTTCCACCAGTTTGACGCCTTCGATGGCACACTCGCCCTGGGTGGTGAGTTCGCCGCGGCGGAAGGCAAGCCGCAGTTCCTTCAGGCGCGGGTTGTGGCGGCCCGCGAGCGGGCGTAAACGGCTGTCATGGAGCGCGGTTCGACCAGCCTTCGCGTGCTGCTTCATAGGTTGGTTCCAAATTCAGGATAACCCGAGCCATCGAGTCCGGCTGCGGCGTAAACTCATAGTATGGTACATTTCACTGTTCACGCCGACCATCAGGAAGGGAACCGAGTGCGCGCGGAAATCCTGAAGATTCACGCTGATACACCAGAACCGTCGCTGGTGAAATACGCTTGCGAACAGATTCAGGCCGGGCAGGTCCTGGGCATGCCCACCGACACGTTTTATGGCCTGGCCGCGGACCCATTCAATCTGCGGGCGGTGGAGCGGGTGTACGAAATCAAGTCGCGATTAAGGCACAAACCGCTTTCGCTGCTGATCGAAAATGTGGACCAGGCAGAAGAATTTGCCCGTCCGTTGTGTGATGACTTCCATCTGCTGGCGCGGAGGTTCTGGCCTGGGCCGCTGACCATGATCGTGCCGGCGGCCTCGCATCTTCCGCTGAAGGTGACCGCCAATACCGGGAACGTTGCGCTGCGGGTGCCGGCGGCGGAGATTCCGTTGGCGGTGGTGCGCGCGGCGAAAATTCCCATCACGGCGACCTCAGCCAACTTGAGCGGCGCGGTCGAGTGCACGACCGCCGAGCAGGTGCGCGAGCAATTGCACGATCGCATCTCGCTGATCGTGGATGGCGGGAAGTCGCCGCGCTCGATTGCGTCGACCATCGTGCACTTCAAAGAGGATGGTTCCTGGCAAATCCTGCGCGACGGCGCGATTCCCGCCAAGGACATTAAAGAAGCGCTTTCCTGAGATGGCGGAAGCGTCCAGTTCATCGAACCTGCACAAATTTTCAAGGCTTCGTCTCGGCCTGTTATTTCTGCTGGCCGTGGCGGGGGCCTTCGTGTTGTTTCTTGGGATTACAGGATTTCGGATTGTGCGCGCCGCTGGCGAAGCTCCGTCGCGCAAGGCGGACGTGATCGTGATCTTCGGCGCTGCCGAATATGCGGGGCGGCCCTCGCCCGTGTACCGCGCACGTCTCGACCACGGTTTCGACCTGTTTGGGAAAGGCATGGCTCCGGTGGTGATCACGACGGGTGGTGCGGCGCAGGACCCGGACTTCAGCGAGGGTGGAGTCGGACGGGACTATCTGGTGCGGCGCGGCGTCCCGGAGCGAGCCCTGATTGCCGAAACCCAGGGATCGGACACCGCCCAGTCCGCCGCGCGGGTGGCCAACATCATGCGCGCGAACAACATGCACAGTTGCATTGCGGTGAGCGACGCGTATCACGTATTCCGCATCCGCGTGCTGCTGGAGCTCGAAGGCATGCAGGTGGAGGTGGCGCCGCGGCCGGAATCGCGGCCGCACTCGCTCACGCAGCGGTTTGAGGCGGTGATGCGTGAGGTGATGAGCTACCTGATTTGGAAGCTGGGGATGACATAAAGAGGCAAGTCCCTCTCCTAACATGAGTTATGGGGTCTAGGAACTGCTACGGAAGTTTGACAACCCCCTGATCCGGGCTTAGTGTTGAGACGTTCAGCGAAAGTGCGCTCCGCGCGTCGAGCGAAGGTGAGCCGGTTCTCCCCTTGATCCCCTGACGAGTGTCGATGCGCCAGACCAATTAGTTAGGAGAGCAATCATGAGACGTTCAGCGCTGTCTTGTTTTGCTGTCGTGGCCACGCTTGCCGTTCTGCTGCCCTTCGACGCACAAGCGAAACCGAAGAAGAAGATTTACAACAACTCTCCGGAGCAGGTATTCCTGGCTGCAGTCCGAACCGCACGGGAGCGGCACGTTGTGACCTACGTGAACGAAAAGATGTTGATGTTCACGTTTGAGACCGGCCAGTCCTTTGCCTCGCAAGGATTTGTTGCCAACGCCTCGGTGGAGCCCGAAGGAACCGACAAGGCCACCCTGATCATCAACGTACAAAACAAGAAGGGCATGTCTTGGGGCGCGGGCGACCGCATGGCGGACAAATTCTATCAGCAGGTGGATGACGAACTCGCTGGGGAGTCCAAGCAGGTCGCGGCGATCAAACCGGCGGAAAAAGCGATCGTTGTGCCCGACGTGAAAGCGGTTCCGAGCACACCCTCGATCACTAAACCTGCCGAGGCCACCCCAGCCCCGAAAGAGGAGGGCAAAATCATTCTGACCTCGGTGCCGGATGGTGCGGACGTGTACGTCGACGATGCTTTTGTCGGCAATGCTCCGGCCACTCTAAAGCTTCCCGCGGGTAAACACACGGTCAAGGTTTCGCAGAACGGATATGCGGCATGGACAAAAGATATTTCCGTGTTTGCTGGTTCGGAAGTCAATATGAGGGCGACACTTGATAAGAGCCAGTAATTCTTCCTCACTGGCGGCCTGGCATAGATTCCAATTCTCACCGGCTGAGTGGCGCGGTGCGGTTCACCGAAGAAACGCTCCGATCGAGCTCACCAATCCATTCGCTCCCGCAAACTCGTGACGTGCGCCACGTGGTGGCGCCCGTGCCAGGAGTACAGGGCAAGCGTTTTCTCCAGTGTCATCGGTCCCAATTCCGGATGGCGGAACGTCCGTTGCCAGTCGGCGTCACTCAGACCGCGCAGCACCATCATCCAGCGCTGGTGAACGCAATCGAGCAGAACCAACGAGATTTCGGTGGGAGCCTGCGAATCCGGCAGCAGGGCCCAGCGGTCTTCCATGTAGGGCTTGATGGTGGGATCGTCTTCGGTGAGCGCGAGCTTAAAACGGATGTAGGCGTTCATGTGGCTGTCCGGTACGTGATGAGTGACCTGGCGCACCGTCCAACCGCCCTCGCGGTACGGGGTATTCAACTGCTGTCCTGAGAGTCCGGTGACGGCGGCTCGCAGCCGGGCGGGAGTTTGTTCGATGTCGTTCAAATATTGCTTCTTCTGATCCGTGGTCAAGGGGCCAGTGTAGGAGAATTTGCCGATGGGGTAGCGCGGGTCGCTCATGCAGTCGCCTCCGCGGAAATAGATGATCGTGGAGGCGGGGACGGTGCTTAAAAAGGTTGATTGTTGCTGGTTTCTAGTTGCTGGTTTGAGTCAAGACCGATGTTGGCTGTTGTGTATAAGGCTGACATTGTGCCGTGAAATTGCACAGAACGAGACCGGCCAGCCAGAAACTCGTGCCGTGACCGTGTGATTTGTACTTCACCAGGAACCCTGTCTTGCTGAGCGAAACAAGCCTGTCCGCCCGGCGGACGGGCTTGTGCAGTCGAAGCATCCCTACCTGGACTGGTTGGTTGCTTCCCACGTGCTGCAGCAGGCAGAGCGTGGGTCGGGTAGGGGCCCTTCGACTGTGCAGGACGATTCGCTACGCTCTTCGTCCTGCTTCGCTCAGGGTGACAGAATGACGGTGTGAACGAGGTAATCATTTTGCGGTCACCGAACTAGCAACTAGCAACCGCTCCTACCGCACCATGGCGAGGACACGCACCGGGGCTTCCGCAGCGTTTTTGTTTTTCGCAGGGGCAACGAATACCAGGGACCCAGTCTGCGGGAGCGAAGTGAGTCGTGCCGTTCCTTCCACAACATAATTTCCATGGAGGGCGAGTTGGCGCGCGAGGGTGCGGTCGGAAGTGACGTCGGCTGATGTTTCAATGGCAAAGCCCAGCGTGTAGCGGGCGTCCATCAGGAATTGGGCGGCGTCCGCCGTGATGGGCAGCACGTTCGAGGGTCGAGAACCTGTGCTAGTGCGACGGATGGCCACGATGGCTCCTTGCGGGACCACGCCATGACTCGATTCCCAGGTCGCAATATCGTCAAGCGAAATGGGCGAGATGTCGGCCGGAGACGGCTTCAGATCCATGACGACCAGAGGTGCAACCAGGCGCTCGGCTGGGATTTGCCCTGTCCCCCAGGTTCCGGGAATGAGGGCGGCGGGAGAGATGATGCGGGTTCTCGAATCCGGCAAGGGGGCAGTTCCTGGCCCGTTGGAGTTCTGCGCGTCGGTCAGGTCCACGACGTGCGAATAGCGGTCCTGCTGGGCGGGGTCGGGGCGACGGTCGGCAAACAACAGAATGGCGAGGACGAGCGCGTAGGCGATAATAAAGCTGCGAATCCGCATTGGAATCCCTGATCGGTCACAAGAAGCGGGCCCAGACGAACAGGCGATCCCCAACAACTGCGGCCGGATAAGCTTAAGACGTCAGTCTCACTGCTATTGTTGCCTGCAGGGGCTCTGACTTTCAATCAACGGTCGGACATGACCCGACGTCCCGTCAATACACTTGTATTCGACTCGCAAACTTTCGTTTTCGATTCAACGTTTTAGCGCTTACCGATGCGAGTAGAATAGAAAGAACTCTCGGGGAAGAAACGCCTGCTGATTACGTCAGTGCTGCGTATGCCTGCGCCCCGGGACGCCCCTGGATGCTCGTGCGGTTGAGGGGCGGGTGAATGCAGGAACTGAGGATCGATGTTTGGTCGCGAAGAAAAAGTTTCTGCCCTTCGGCTGACCGCCGTGCAGTACGTCATCCTGGCCATTTTTCTGGTGCTGGCTTACGGATTGTGGCGTCTGCAGGTGATGCGCAGCGATGAGTACGCGCAGTTGGCGGAGAAGAACCGCATCCGCAATGTCCCGATTCTGGCGCCGCGCGGGAAGATTCTGGACCGCGAAGGCCGCATCATCGTCGATAACTACCCGTCGTTCTCCGTGTTGCTTTTGCGCGACTCCTCGCGCGACCTGGTGGCGGATTCGGATGCGATCGCCCAGGGCTTGCACCTGAATGCCGACGAGGTGCGGCTGCGCATTCGGCGCTTCGCCTCCATGCCGCAATATCAGCCGATCTTTCTCAAAGACGATATCACGCAGGACGAGCTGGCCTTCATCGAGTCGCACAAGAACGAATTGCCCGAACTCGACACCATCATGACGCACCGCCGCCTGTATCCGAAAAACGGCTTCATGGCGCACCTGGTCGGCTACGTGGGCGAAGTCACCGAAGACATGCTCAACCAGCCGCAATTTGAGCTCTACTCACCTGGGGACGTGGTCGGCGTGAGCGGCGTTGAGAAGCAATACAACAGCGTGCTGATGGGGAAGAACGGGTCGCGACGCGCGATCGTGAACAGCCGCGGGCGCGAAGTCGGGCGGCTGGACGAGACACCGGCGGAACCGGGCAAGCAGCTCAAGCTGACCGTCGATCTGGATTTGCAGATAGCGGCCGAGCAGGCGCTGGAGGGAAAGAACGGCGCGGTGGTGGCGATGAACCCGCGCACCGGGGAAATTCTGGCGATGGTGAGCCGGCCAACGTTCGATCCCAACGATTTCGCGGTAAAGATTTCACGGGACGAGTGGAACAAGCTGATTGACGATCCCGACCACCCGCTGCTGAACAAGGCGATTCAGGCGCAGCTGGCACCCGGGTCGGTGTTCAAGATCATCATGGCGACGGCCGGTTTACAGGAAGGCATCGCCCAAACCATGCACGTGAGCTGCGGCGGCGGCGCCAGTTTCTATGGCCGCTATTTCAAGTGCTGGGTGGTGGCGGAGCACCGCACGCATGGTGTGGTCGAAATCAGCAAAGCGATTTATCAGTCCTGCGATGTTTTCTTCTACACGCTGGCCGAGAAGCTGGGTATCGATCGCATCGCAAAATGGGCAACGGCTCTCGGTTTAGGCCAAAAAACCGGCATCGACTTGCCGCAGGAAGTCAGCGGTGTGATGCCGTCGGAAGAGTGGAAGATCCGCAACTTCAAGCAGAAGTGGTACGCGGGGGAAACCATTTCGGTTGGCATTGGCCAGGGTGCGGTGGCCGTCACGCCGATCCAGTTGGCGCGCGCCATTGGAGGGATTGCCAGCGGGGGCGTGCTGCACCGTCCGCACGTCATCAATCCCACGGACCTGCCTCCCGGTGTGATGCCGGCGGGGAGTACTTCGGATGAGGTCCGCGTGCCCCTCGATCCGGAAAACTGGGAGTTGATTACGGACGCGATGGCGAATGTCGTCAATCCGATCGGAACCGCCCCCAGCGCGCATCTGCAGGGCATCGATTTTGCAGGCAAGACGGGCAGCGCGCAGACGATCAGCAATGCGTTGAAGAAGAAGTTGGGCGAGAGCGGGAAAAAGTTCAAAGACAATGGTTGGTTCGTGGGCGTCGAGCCGAGAAGAAATCCTGAAATCGTGGTTTGCACGTTGCTCGAAGAAGGTGAGCACGGCTATCTCGCCGCCCGGGCCACCGCGCAAGTGATCAAAGCGTATGTGGAAAAGCAGCGCCGGCAGCCTACGAAAGTGGCCGGTGCGGGAAATGGCAAGGCCGAAATCGGCGCGGTGTGGAGTGAACCTGGCGCAAACGAAGGCGAGAGTCATGTGCAGGCTGGCCGTTTCTTGGTGGGTGTTTCGCCCAAACCTTCGCCGCTGGCCGTGGTGGCACCGGGCCTGCGCTGAGAGCCTGATTCCCTTCGTGTACCTTTTTGTCCTTAGCGTTACCGAGAAAAAAGCGGAAACCACCAAGCACACAAAGGATCACTAAAGCCGCCTGTGGTCATCGCAGTTGCGAAATATCGGTAATCACCATCCTCTGTCGATCGTGGTACGTTTGATTCCAACATGAAGACGGTTGGCCTGCTGGCTCTAGATACTGCCGTGGCGCGCGGCGCAACCTATGCCGATGCGCGGATCGCCGAGATCCGGAATCGCGCACTCACCACTAAGAACGGGCGGGTGGGTCATGCTTCGGAATCGGAGTCGCTGGGCTTGGGCGTGCGGGTGATTGCCAACGGCGCCTGGGGATTCGCGGCGTCGGCGGATATGAGCGATGCCGCGGCAGTGGCCACTGCCGCGCGTGCAGTCGACATCGCCATGGCTTCGTCACAGGTGAAACGACAGGCCGTTCGCCTGGCTGCAGAGCCACCCGCAATTGCGGACTGGACTACGCCTTACAGGGTCGACCCGTTCGGCACGTCGGTCGAACAGAATCTCGGCCTGCTGCTGAACGTTGACGCCGAGATGCGCACCGTTGCGGGGGTCACGCTGACGGAAACCGGCATGACTTTTGCGCGCGACGAATCGTGGTTCGTTTCCTCCGAAGGCGCGGACATTCACCAGACCAAGTACTCAACCGGCGCGGGATATACGGCGTATGCCTTTGCCGGATCCGAAATCCAGAAGCGGTCGTATCCAAATTCATTTGGCGGGCAGTGGCAGAACCGCGGATACGAACTGATCGAGGAGATGAAACTGGTCGAGAATGCGCGCCGCGTGGCCGAAGAAGCCGTGGTGCTGCATCGGGCCGAGCAGTGTCCGGAGGGCGTGTTCACCATCATTCTCGATGGATCGCAACTGGGCCTGCAGATTCACGAATCGATTGGCCATCCAATCGAACTTGACCGCGTGCTGGGGATGGAAGCGAATTTCGCGGGTACCTCATTTCTGACGCTCGAAAAGCTGGGCAACCTGCGTTATGGCAGTGAACTGGTCAACGTCGTTGCGGATGCGCGACAAGAGCACGGGCCCGGGCTGGGAACCTTTGCTTATGACGACGAGGGCGTGACGGCGCAGTCCACGCCGATCATCACCCATGGACGGTTTACGGGATATCTCAGCTCGCGCGAGACGGCGCACACGATTGGCGCGACTCGATCAGGCGGGACGCTGCGAGCCGAATGCTGGAACCGCCTGCCGATCATCCGTATGACCAACGTCAGCATTCTGCCCGGGGAAGAGCCTTTGACGCTCGAGCAATTGATTGCTGATACCGGCCACGGCATTTACCTCGAGACGAACAAGTCATGGTCGATCGACGATAAGCGCTACAACTTTCAGTTTGGCTGCGAAATCGGGTGGGAGATCAAAAACGGCAAGCGCGTGCGCATGTTGAAGAATCCGTCGTACTCGGGGATCACGACTGAGTTCTGGAATTCGATGGACGCCATTTGTTCGCGAGACGAGTGGACGCTATGGGGAACTCCCAACTGCGGCAAGGGACAGCCGCAGCAAGTGGTGGGCACGGGGCATGGCGCGAGCCCGGCCCGGTTTAGAAACATCAAGGTTGGGTCGGCGTATAAGAGCTAGTTCACCACAGAGGTCACAGAGGACCCAGAGGAGCACTGAGAGGCCTTCCTCTGTGATCTCTGTGGTTAAGGTTTTTGTCTGCGAGCGGAGACACAGAGAATCTCAAAGCCATGCTGACCAGAGAACGAGCGTCGGACATCTTCGATCGGATTCGGCGGTTCTCGGCGGCCGATGAAGTCGAAGTTCTTTTTACGGGTGCGCGTTTTGCTCTGACAAGGTTCGCGAATAACACCATCCATCAGAACGTCGAGGAAGAGAACTGTCTGGCTTCGATCCGCACGAACTTTGGAGGACGGACGGCGCGCGCTACAGCCAACCAGTTTGACGACGAGAGTTTGAAACGGGCGGTCGAGGCTTCGGAGAGTCTGGCTCGGGTGCAGGACCCTGATCCGGAACTGCTGCCCATGCCAGATGCTAACGGCGCTGGGGACACCGACAGGAATGCCCACGCCACACGGTTCTTTGACCAAACTGCCGCCATCACTCCGTGCGACCGTGCGACCGTGGTTGGGCAGATCGTCGGGGTGGCCGACAGGAATAAGTTGACGACGGCTGGGATCTATTCGACCTCGGAATCTCTGGAAGGAATTTTCAATTCTCGCGGACTGGCTCGCTGGCACACGCAAACCCTGGCGGAAATCTCCATCACCATGCTGGCGGAGGATTCGTCCGGCTGGCAGAAGTTGAATTCGCCTGATGTACGCAACCTCGACCCCGAGCAACTCGCGGAGACGGCGGCTCGTAAAGCAGTTGAGTCTGCTCGTCCGCGGGAGATTCCACCGGGAAAGTACACGGTCGTTCTCGAACCCTCGGCTGCCCTCGACATCGTTGGGTTCATGTTTTGGGACTACAGCGGCATGGCGATTCTGGACCAGCGATCGTTTCTGAACGATCGTATCGGTTCCACGCTGTTTGGGGAGAACGTCAATATTTGGGACGACGCCGGGCATCCGCTGCAGGCGGGCTCGCCCTTTGACGGGGAAGGTGTGCGACGCCAGCGCGTGCAACTCGTCGAAAACGGTGTGGTCAAGCGCGTGGTGTATGCGCGAGGCACAGCCGCGAAGATGAAGAAGTCGGAGTATGCAAGCAAAGTTGGCCCCATCGAGCCCACCGGCCACGGTTTCCCGTTGCCCAATGAAATGGGAGAGATGCCGCTGAACGTTGTTTTCGGCGCGCCTGAGAACCCGCAAAGTGTCGAGCAGATGATTGCTTCGACCGAACGCGGCATTCTGGTCACGCGCCTGTGGTACATCCGCGAAGTCGATCCGTACGAGAAAATCGTGACCGGCATGACGCGCGACGGAACCTTTCTGATCGAAAACGGAAAAGTCCAAGGGGGGCTGCGCAATTTTCGTTTCAATGAGAGTCTGATTGCGATGCTATCGAATGTTGAAGCGATGAGTGTTCCGGTACGCGCCTGCGGAGAAGAATCGTTTGATATGGTGGTGCCCGCGATGAAGGTGCGGCAGTTTAACTTTACTGAAGTGACGAAGTTCTGAGCAGTCGGCACTAGCATTTAGCACTTAGCACTTAGCATTTAGCACTTAGTTCTTCCGTTCGACGTTAACTTTTCGTAGTAGAGAGCTCAACATCTTTCGGATCTGGGACAGTTCATCTGCGATTATCGAGTAGTCGAGTTGGGCGAGGTAGCCCAAATCTTTAGCGAGCAACAACTCATAATCGAGTTCACTTGCCGAGCCGGCCGCAATCTGGAGAAACCGCTGAAATTCATTATTTCCGATTTTCCGCATCCCTCGGCGATGTTTGCTCCAATGGAAACTGCGCGGCGTCGAATCTGGCTCGTGAGGCCGTAAAGCTCTGTCCTGGGAAAGTCCGCAGTAGCGGTATAGAGCGCCCAGGTGAGCGCGTGAGATCGCTCCCAAACATGCAAGTCGCGAAAGTCCTTCATGCGAGCCTCCAGTGCTAAATGCCAAATGCTAAGTGCTAAGTGCCGATTGCCGCAGTGACCGCACACACAGCATCTTCGATTGCCCCGTAAGTCCCTGTACCACCGGCACTTCGCTGCCTTTGTTCCATGACTTCCGTAACTTTGCATTGCGGAGGCCGGGGTGTACTCTCGCCCTGAAACGTGCACAGGGCTCGTTTTCTAGTTGTGCACTTAGTGAAGCGGAAGAAAGGTTGTCGCAACTGTGTCTGACGCAACCAAAGAAACCGTTACCGATGCGAGCAAGAGCCGCCATGGTTACACCGGCGTGCAAGGTGCGCCGCGCTTTCCGATCAAACTTCCGGTGGAAATGAAATCGGGGGTCAGCGGAGAGTCGGTCGAGACCGAGAACATTTCGGCCAACGGCGTTCTGTTCCGCATGGATGTAGATGTGCCGGTGGGTTCGGCAGTCGATTTCACGATTTCCCTTCCGGCCGACGTAGTAGGCGCCACGGCTGACGTTCAGGTGGATTGCCGTGGACGCGTGGTACGCAGTTTTGACGATGGTGGGCGGCGTGGGGTGGGTGTAGTGATCGACGAATACCGATTTGAGCGCAGGTAGGGCGCTAAAGGAACCGGATGGGAAGCATTCCTGTCAGCGTGGACCAAGGCGAAGGCTTTCAGCCCGAGGACGGCAAGGGCACGATCCGCGTGATTGTGGCGGATACGCAAGCCATTTTTCGCGCCGGACTGCGCAAGATCTTTGCGCTCGAAGATGACATCCGCGTGGTGGGCCAGGCCGAAACCCTGCCGCAGACCACCGTCGCAATGCAGAAATTTTCTGCCGACATTCTGATTTTTGAAGCGGCGCTGGCTGCGAGCCCCGCCGACACGGTTTCTGATCTGCTCCGGCAGAATGCGAACTGCCACCTGGTGGTGGTGTTGCAGGAACCGAACCAGGAAATGACGCTCGAACTGTTCCGCCGCGGCGCCCATGGTGTCGTGTCGCGGGAGGTTGAACCGGAGATGCTGGTGGACTGCCTGCGCAAAGTCGCGCAGGGCGAGCCCTGGCTGGAAGCTCGCGCCATCGCCTGGGTGCTGGACGCTTATCGCACGCAAGGACTGCGTCCGGCTGGATCGCGTCCTAAAGTGCAGCTCACCCCCAAAGAGTCTCTCATCGTTTCCTGCGTCACCCAGGGCATGAAAAACAAAGAAATTGCTCTGCGCGTTGGCACGACCGAGCAGGTTGTGAAAAACTACCTCCGCAAGGTGTACGACAAGCTGGGTGTGGCGGACCGGCTGGAACTTGCACTCTACTGTCTGAACCATCGCGTAGTGGACGGCGAAGCGAAAGCCAAGTCTGCGCAGCCCGCTTCCGCAACGCCCGAGACGCCCAACGCGGCCGCGGCTGCTTCGGGATCATCCCAGTCCTGAACCTTCTCTAGTACAATTCTCGGTCGCGGGCTGACTCACCTCTCCGGCTCTCCTACGCCTGGTCGAGGGTTCAGACGCGCAATCTTTCATCCCAGAGAGGCGAACCGTGAAAGGTGACCCGAAGGTTATTGCTATCCTGAACGAAGTGCTCAAAGCCGAGCTGACGGCGATCAATCAGTATTTCCTCCATGCCGAGATGTGCGAGAACTGGGGCTACGAAAAAATGGCCAAGCACACGCGCAAAGAGTCGATCGAAGAGATGCAGCATGCCGAGAAGCTGATGGAGCGCATCCTGCTGCTCGATGGCACTCCCAACATGACCGACTACTTCAAGATCAACATAGGGCAAAATGTCAAACAGCAGCTCGAAAACGACCTGCAACTCGAGTACACGGCGGTGAAACGCCTGAACGAGGGAATCAAGGCGAGCGTCGCCGCAGGTGACAACGGCTCGCGCGAATTACTGGAGAAGATCCTGGTCGACGAAGAGCATCACATCGACTATCTGGAAGGCCAGCTGCACGCCATTAAAGAGATGACATATGAAAATTATCTGGCGCAGCAGTTGGGTGAGGGTGAAGAGAGCTGAAAGCGGCAGCCACCATTGGAATCGTGCAGCCGATCATTGGTTGCCTGACAACTCAATCGCCCGTGAGCGACCGTTGCCGATGTGCACGACATGTGGTGTTCTGCCGAGGGTTGCTATCCGATAGCCTTTGTCGAGATGGGCCCGGCTGAGTTCAAGTTCGCATCCAAGTCCCGCTTTCCCGAAGTGTGGGGCGAGGTATTTTTGGACTCGCTTGAGGTCACTCGTACGGCACAACGACGGATTGAAGCTGAATCCACCCCAACCGCCCCATCCGGGTTCCTGAATCTCGAACGGGTATCTCCTGTCCTTGACCAACGGGTGACCGTTGCAATCGGCACCACGCAGACTAACCTGAATAATTGAAGGGTACTTGTCGAGGATGTCCTGACTCGGTCTGAGGTATGTCTTGCCCTGAAAGAGCCAATCGTCTTCAGACCAGAATGTATATTCAGTCTGGATTGCGGAGATGAGCCTCTTGACCGTATACGCCTGACCCATTCGGCACTTGTTACCGAGCCAAGTGATATTGAGATACCTGTGCCGCTTTAGGAACTCAGGCATCGGTCTGGGGCCGTCTTCCGCTATCACGACGGCAGCAGGGTTCTGGTCACATGTATCGAGGAATGAGACGACAGAGCGTCTAGCAGGTCGTGGCGGTCACAGGACGTAATGGCAAGGGTATAGGCTGGCATTACTCGTCTCTCTTGGGTTCAACCACAACCATGTCACCCTGTCTCTCGCACCTGTACGAGTGTTTCGGGTCTGGGTTGGTGATGCCGCTGAGAATCTGCATGAGGGCGCGCCCTGAGATGGCAGCGCCGTTGATGGTCAATATGTCAGGCAACCGTGGTGGAGTCCAACGGCCGTCGTTGTCGGACAGCGGTGTGTTCGGAAGACCGAAGCGTGGGTCGCTGTGAGTCATGACTCGCCCTCCGTCAGAACGAAGCTGGGTGCGAGGTTGGATTGTCGAACGCCTGCATTCTCGCCAAGACTTCGTCTTCGGCCGTCAGTATATTCCTTGACCTTCGTCGATGTACGTCTTGAAACATTGGCAGGGGCAGAAGGTCTTGGCATCGACTGCGACTCCCTCTGGGGTGTTCTTTCGTCGGTACTTCACTGGTCAGCCACTTCAAAGCGTGCATGTGCCAGCAAACTGTAGCGGGCGAGACGTTCATGATGTGCTGCGGCTCTCTGATAAACTGTCCGTGACGTGGCAACATATTTCCTCCGAAGCGTGTGAGCTATTTGGAGGAATTCGTGCAAGCCATTGACTGCACGGAGAGATGGCCGAGTGGCTGAAGGCGCACGCTTGGAAAGCGTGTTTACTCGAAAGGGTAACGTGGGTTCGAATCCCACTCTCTCCGCCATACTAATTAAGAAATCCTCACAGACTG
>Ga0209698_10004865_pt1 | contig 14641 bp, 13 predicted proteins | sample LitLauG_LLR_2012_FD_187203 | JGI IMG/M metagenome (GOLD analysis project Ga0209698, IMG submission 187203) | Freshwater sediment microbial communities from Pennsylvania, USA - Little Laurel Run_MetaG_LLR_2012 (SPAdes) (version 2) | ecosystem: Environmental > Aquatic > Freshwater > Creek >...
TTATTCTTGCAGGCGGAAATCGACCGCCTGTTCGACGGTCGCGGCGACCGGCTGGCCATCGACCGTCGGCGGCACCAGCTTGCAGGTGTTGATCCAGCTCTTGGCCGCCTCGTCGAGGCGGTTGTGCCCGGTCGACTTGATGACCTCGACCTTCAATGGAACGCCCGCGGCGTCGATCGAGATGCGCAGGATGCCGGAGCCCGTCTCCTCGTTGCGGCGCGATGCGGCCGGATAGCGCGGGATGTCCGACTCGCAGGTGCCCGGCCGGATGCGCGCCTTGGTCGCGCCGACCGGCTTGGGCGCCGGCTTGGCCACTACCACGGGCTGCGGAGCCGGCGGCGGCTTGGTGGTGACCTGCGAGATCGTGTTGGTGACCGGGGGCGCGACGGCGATCTGGATTTCCGGCGGCGGAATGAACGGCGGCGGCGGCACGGCGACCTTGGGCGGCGGCGGCGGCGGCGCTTCGGGCGGCGGTGGCGGCTTGTGCTCCTCGACGATCTTGGTCTCGAACGGCTGCTTGATGACGTCGACGACCTTGCGCGCAAGACCGTTCACCAGCGCATAGCCCAGCACCAGGTGGAAAAGTACGACGGCCGTGAAGCCGACCAGATGCTTAGCTGGGTTGCGCTGCTGCTGCGCGTAATCCATCCCCCGCCCTCCAGACGCCAGATATGCCCGAATGTGCTCAACGCGCGCCCACCGGCCGCTCTAGGTGACAGCCTCGTTAACGCGCGAACGCCGCGAACATTAGCGGAATATCAAGAACCGCGCACGCGGCGAAATTGCTATCGATTGCTGCTGCACCGCATCATCACCGGCGATCACTGCGACCCGCCCCGTTGCGGCAAATATCTTTCCCCGGCTTGACGCGGCGCCCGCTAGCGGCCTCGGGGCCGTGTCTTACGCTTCGCTGACAGGATCAATGAAATCGATTCCAACGTCAACCACCAAAGCAACCGTTCCCATTTTCCCGGCCACTTGCGCCGTCGCGGTCAAGCCACTTTGGCCATTTTGTTATTCTCGAACGCAGACGAAGGTTTTCCTTCCCTGGTTCCCGCGCGGCGGTTTCCCGATGCCATTGGCGTTCCATGTCGCGTCGCAGCGACGCCAGAAAGTCCCCTTGTCGCCGGCGCGCCGGAGCGGCGGGCGGTGATTGCCGCCGCCCAGGCCCTGCAGCGGCTGCGCGACGGCAACCGGCGCTTCGTCGCCGAGACGCGCGACGGCAGCGCCGCCAACGGAGCGCGGCGGCGCGAACTGGTGCAGAGCCAGGAGCCGTTCGCGATCATCCTGGGTTGTTCGGATTCGCGCGTGCCAGCCGAGATCGTGTTCGACCAGGGCCTCGGCGACCTGTTCGTGATCCGCGTCGCCGGCAACGTCGTGGCGCCGTCGCAGATCGGCAGCGTCGAGTTTGCCGCGGCACGTTTCGGCACGCGCCTGGTCGTGGTGCTGGGTCATACGCAATGCGGCGCGATCACGGCAACGCTCGAGGAACTGGGCCGCCCGTCGGCCGACCAGTCGCGCAACCTGCGCTCCATCGTCGATCGCGTGCGGCCGTCGGTCGAGGCGCTGCTGCAGACCGACCTGCGCCATGACCCGGCCGCGCTGATGCACCAGGCGGTGCGGGCCAACATCCGCGTGTCGGCCCACCACCTGCGTCATGGCTCCGAAGTGCTCGAAGACCTGATCCGCAACAACGGCTTGCTGGTGGTCGGTGCCGAGTACTCGCTGGAAACCGGCGAGGTCGAGTTCTTCGACGGCGTGCCGGCCTGAGCCGGCGCCGCGGCAGGGCGGCGGCCGGCCGCTCAGATGCGGGCCTGCAGGCGGAACAAGGTGAGCCGGTCGGCGTAACTCCAGATGCCCTGGTTCGAGCCGCGCGCTTCGCGCGCATAGGACAGGCGCAACTGCAGCCAGCGCAGCGGCGTCCAGACGACCGCCGCGCCCTCGCCGGTGAGGATGTCATCGCGCGGTGCGAGGAACTGCGCCAGGTTGCCCAGCTGCGGCACGAGCGCCGGCGGGATCGCCGCGGCCGGCACCGAGGCGTAGCGGATCGAGTTCCATTCCCATTTCGCCTCGAACTGCAGGTTCTCGGTCGGGTAGTAGGCCGGGGTGATGCGCACCGTGCGCTTGACGGCGGACAGGTAGTCGTTGTCGCCGGGCTCGCCGGTGGCCCGCAGCACGAGAAACGTGACGCGGGCCTTGGCGCCGGGCGTCCAGATGTAGCTCAGGTCGTATGCCGGTCCGGAAAAATTGCGCCAGCTGACCTGCGCATCCTCGCTGCGGCGCGAGACGAATCCGGCATGGCCGATGAGCTGGCTCGAACCGGAAAAGCGCCACCGGGTCTCGGCATCGATGCCCCGGTCATGGAAGGGCGACAGCGCCAGCAGCGTGCCGGGCGGCAGCTGGTTGATCTCCGGGTAGCGCGCCTGCAGGCTGCGTGCCAGGATATTCACGTAATTGGCCGTGCCGGCCTCGTAGCGGACCCCGGCCTGGACCTGCACCGCATTGACATCGGTCGGCTGGTCGAGCACCTCGCTGTTGCGCAGCCGGCCGGCCCCCGCCGCCAGGACTCCGCGCCATTCGCTGGCGAGCGGAAAGCGGAACCATCCGTCGACCCGATTCTGGGTCAGGACGTTGCGCTGCTGGCCCTGGAAATCGCCCTGGTTGGCGAGGGTGGCGTAGCGCGCGAACTGCAGGTTCGAACTGAAGTCGGACGGAAAGTTCGACTGCAGCCCGATCTGCAGATCCTGCGAGGTGTAGTCGTACAGCGGGTCATTGCGATAGACGTTGCGGCCGACGTCGGCGGCGAAATACACGTGCTGGCGCTCGTACGTATGGTCGAAAGCGGCGAGCAGCGCGGCCTGGTCGATCTGCGAGGCGACGACATTCGGACCCGGCGACTGGCGCGCCACGTTGCTGTCGTAGCCGGTGACCAGCTGCGTGCCGAAGTACAACCCCGGCGGCAGGCCGGGCGCGGCGCCGTTCTGCTGGGTCAGGGCGTTTTCCATCGTCAGGAGGTTGGGCTGCGCGATGATGCTTTGCTGCGCGAACCCGGTTGCCGGGAGCAAGGCCGCGGCGGCCACGGCGAGCCGGCCCGCCACGCGCGGCGACGGCCCGATGACGCGCTTCGCGATGCGAAAACGGCCGACGTTCTCTTTCGTGATGCGGAACATGGCGCCGATTTCCTTCGTCAGTCCGGCAAGGGGATAGGCCGCAGAGCGTTGCGCCGGTGTAGATTCAACGTCGTTGCCGTAGCCACGTCGCACCGGCGTTCCGGCGCGCCGCGGCGCCGAGCGCCCCGGTTGCCCGGGGTGTCCGCGAGTAGATCACATGTCTGGAATCATGCCTAGCCGCGTTGCCAAGCCGGCGGTGGATTTGCGCGGTGCCTTGTCCGCCGCCAAGGCGGTCGAGCACTCGATCGATCCGCTGGTCGGCGTCCTCTGGCTGATCGGGCTGGGCATGACGCTGCATCGCCCGCTCGACGCCTTTGCGGTGATTTCGGTCGTCATGGTGTTCGCCCTGACCTACCCGGCCAGCGTGCGCCTGACCGATGCCCCGCTCACCGCGGCGGTCAAGTGCGGCGTGACGGCGCTCACCATCCTCGCCGGCCTGGCCCTGCTCGGCGTGGCGGCCGGCTGGTTCCAGACCGTGGCGCGAGGCCAGCTGCTGCCGTGGTTCGCCGGTCTGCCGGTGGCCTTGTTCGGTGCGCACCTGCTGTCGCGCATCGTGCTGACGCAGGCCTTCGCGCGCTCCAACGCGCCCGACACGGCAATCGTCTGCGGCATCAACGACATCGGCGTCGCGCTGGCCGCGCAGTTTCGCGCCAACCGCTATCACGGCGTCGATGTGCTGGGCTTCTTCGACGACCGGGCGCGCGACCGCATGCCCGAGCACGGCGGCGAGCGGCTGCTGGGCAGCTTCGACGACATGCCGCTGTACGTGCGCCAGCATCGCGTCGAGCGGATCTACCTGGCGCTGCCGATGGCGCGCCAGGCGCGCATCCTGCGCATGCTCGATGACCTGAAGGACTCGACCGCGTCGATCTTCTTCGTTCCCGACATCTTCGTCACCGAGGTGATCAACGGCCATTTCGAGTCGGTCGGCGGCATGCCGGTCGTGGCGGTGCGCGACTCGCCGTTCGCCAGCGTCGCCAACAGCGCGGTCAAGCGGGTCGAGGACATCTTGCTGTCGGCCGTGGCGCTGCTGCTGTGCGCGCCGGCGCTGGTCCTGATCGCCGCCGCGGTCCGGCTGAGCTCGCCCGGGCCGGCGTTGTTCCGGCAGCGGCGTTACGGACTCGACGGGCGCGATATCGTGGTCTACAAGTTCCGCACGATGTCGGTCGCCGAGGACGGCGCCAGCGCGTTCACCGCGGTGCGCAAGGGCGACGCGCGGGTCACGCCGCTCGGCCAGTTCCTGCGCCGTACTTCGCTCGACGAGCTGCCGCAGTTCATCAATGTCTTCCAGGGCCGCATGAGCCTGGTCGGACCCCGGCCCCATGTCGTGGCGATGAACGAACAATTCCGCAAGCTCATTCCCGGCTACATGCTGCGCCACAAGATCAAGCCGGGCATCACCGGGCTGGCGCAGGTGCGCGGCTTCCGCGGCGGCGACGACCTGGACGAAATGACCAAGCGCATCTCGAGCGACCTCGAGTACCTGCGCAACTGGACCCTCGCGCTGGACCTGTTGATCCTGGTGCGCACCGTGGTCCTGGTCCTGGGCGACCGCAAGGCCTACTGAGGCAGCGCGGCAGCGGTACGGCCCCGACCGCGGGCCGTACTGTCCCGGTACCACCCTGCGCCCGGCGATTTACGGGCGACACCCATCCCGTGCCGCCCATCCCATGCCGCACCCTGCGCAAGGCATGCTGCGACACACCATTTCGATACGAACCTTAACTACCATTCACTTACCATATTGTGGCCAATGGTTGCATAAATGATACACATTCTTGTTATTATTACGCTTACATCATTTTAATTTTCTATCTTTCCGAAAGTCACGCAGATATTTATACCGCTTATGTGGTATTTTTCTTCTTTCGTCATATACCTAATTCGAGTCTTTATATACGATGCATTGCAGCAAGAGCATTGCTGACGTAGCGGTAAACCGGGGATGGGAGGTGGCGTGATGTCAACCGTTCAGATGAAGCGTTTTCTGATATCCCTCGCTTGTATTGCCGGATCGATCGGCCTCTCCCAGGGCGCCGGCGCCGTAGCCAATTCCGCCTCGACAAGCGGCCAGGGAACGGTCCTGCTCGCCGCGGCCAACGAGCACGGTGGACCGGTTGTTGCCGCGGCGGCATCGCACCAGCTCGCCTTCGCCGACCGCGCCTTCGATGGGCGCACGAGCGACGACAAGAGCACCGACTCGCGCGACTGGTCGATGATCCTCGTCGGCATGTTCCTCATCGTCGCGATCACCGGCCGACGCGCCCGCACGATGTTCGACTGAAGTCCGGCCGCTCGTGCAACGGGCGTGCACCGCCCGGCCCGCCGCGACGGCCGCCGAAGGTTCCCGACTACAATCGGCGCCGGGTGCGCCCAGGCCACTCTAGCGCCGGCACCCTAGGCCCGAGCGGCCGCGCCGCGGCCACGGGACGCAAGGAGCGCTTCGGATGCGCACCCGCCCCGATCGCCGCGCACGCACACAAGGACTTGCCATGACCGGACCCGTACGCATCCTGATCGCGCTGGCGGCGTTCGCGCTTGCTCTTGCCGGGCCCGCGGCGGGGCAGGCCGCCAGGACCGCCGCGGCCGACCGCGGCGTGCCCGAATACCTGCTGGCGCCAGGCGACGTCGTCCGCGTCTCGGTGTTCCAGAGTCCCGACCTGAACGTCGAAACGCGGGTCGACGAGAACGGCTCGATCTCCTTTCCGCTCATCGGCACGGTCCAGGTCAGCGGATCGAGCGTCGGCGCCGCCGAGCAGCGCATCGCCAAGCTGCTGCGCGACGGCGGCTTCATGGTCGCGCCGCACGTGACCATCGTCGTCGTCCAGGTGCGCGGCAACCAGGTCACGGTGCTGGGCCAGGTGGCCAAGCCGGGTCGCTTTCCGCTCGACTCGGCCGATTCGCGGCTGAGCGACTTGATCGCCCTGGCCGGCGGGATCGCGGCCAACGGCGCCGATGTCATCGTGCTGTCGGGCATGCGCGACGGCAAGCCGATGCGCCGCGAGATCGACCTGCAGAGTCTGGCCAACGCCGGCGACCTGGTCAACAATCCGCGGCTGCAGGCCGGCGACATGCTGTACGTCAACCGGGCGCCGAATTTCTACATCTACGGCGAGGTGCAGAAGCCGGGCGCCTATCGGCTCGAGCGCGGCATGACCGTGATGCAGGCCCTGGCGACGGGCGGCGGGCTGACGCCCAAGGGCACACAGCGCGGACTCACCATCCACCGCCGCCGATCCGACGGCGGGGTGCAGGTGATCGAGCCCAAGCTCGACGACCCGATCCTGGTCGACGACGTGTTGTACATCCGCGAAAGCATCTTCTAGGGCGCGCCGTGCGCCCTCCTGCGCCGGTCGCCGGGCGAAGGTCGATCGACGTCAGGGGCCGAACTCGGGCCGCTGCGCCACCGCGTCGCGCACCAGTTCCTGGATGTCGCAGGAGCGGAAGTGCCGCGCCAGGACCTCGTCGGCGTGCTGGCGCCACTGTGCCCGCGAGCGCGATTGCACGAAGCGCTCGAGCGCGGCGCGCAGCGATTGCGGCTCGTACGGCAGATAGTCCACATCCGGCTGCAGATCCGTGCCGCGCACGCCGAACACCGTGGAGATCACCGGCAACCGCGCCACGAGATACTCGAACAGCTTGACGTTCGACCCGGAGCCGCGCGTGATCGGATTGAGGCCGATGTCGGCCGCGGCGAAGTACGGCAGCACCTCGGGAACCGGTCCGGTGGCGATGAACGCGCCGGCGCGCTCGGGCGCGGCGACCATGGAACCCAGGGCCAGCAGGTGGATGCGCTGCGCGGCGAGAAAATCCGCCTCGGCGCGGCAGAACTCGCGCAGTTCGGCCAGCGCATCGAGGTTGGGCCCGTAGCGGCTGCCGCTGAAGACCACCAGCCAATCGTCGTCGCCCAGCTGCAGCTGGGCGCGCACGCGTTCGCGCGCGCCGGGCGCGGCGACGTACATCTTCGAATCGACACCGCAACGGATGTAAGGCAGCTTGAGACGCCCGGCCGGATCCTGGGCGCGAAAGAAGTCGCGATCCTCCTGGGCGCAGACGAAGATGTCGCGATAGCGCCCGGGGGCCGCCCGCTCGACGCGCTCCATCCAGCCGGCGAAGCGGCGCTCCAGGCGGCTGCCCTGGCGGAACAGCTTGAATTCGAGTTCGTGGCTGATCATGAACCAGGGCTTGGAAGACCACGGCCCCGGTACCGGCGGACAGAACGGGAAGTCGCAGACGATGATGTCGGCGCGCCGGAGCTCTTCGCGCAGGCGCGCCGGCACGAGGCCACGCCGCAGCAGTTCGAACTGGCCGACGCGCGGCATGCCCAGCCTGCGCGAGACGGTCTGCAGCGCCCCGTAGAGCGGGCCCAGGTTGGTCTCCTCGACCAGCCCGGGTTCGATCTGCACGCGACGCGGCGTGCGCGAGAAGCCGCCGGCCTCGGTGTAGTCCTCGCGCCGCCCGGCGAGGCAATAGACCAGCACGTCGTGGCCCAGGCGGGCCAGGGCCCGCGCGATCGTCGTCGAATGGACGTGGCCGCCGGTGCTGGGTGGAAAGATCCGGTAGCCGCAGAGCATGACGATGCGCTTGGCGCCGCTCATAACGCGGGGCCCTGCGCCGGCGCCGTGGCCCGGCGTGCCGCCTGTCGACCGCGCCGCATGCCGGCCCGGGTCAGCGGCCGCAGGGCGTGCGGGCCGCCGCTCATGAGCCGGACGTGGGTCGGGAGGCGGTGGGCCGGCTGGGCCATGCGGCGAGACTCGCGATCAAGGTGGTTTGGTGGAACCTGGTCGAACGCCGCGCGCGCCAAGCGGCCGGCAGCCGGGCGCTCCGGCACACCGTGCCGACGCCGCCCGTCGATGCTGCCGCGCGAGCGGCGCCGCGATGACGAGCGCGCCGACTCGCGACGGCGACCCATTTGCAACCGCGCGCGACCGCGCGCGAGCGCAGCGAACCCCGGAAAGCGTACCAGGGAAGGCGGCCGAGTTGCGCGCCGCGCAGCACTCGGGCTGCGGGCGCGGCCGGCGCGCCCGCGCGCCGGCATCAAGGGCGGCGGCGGCAGCTCGCACGCTGGTCATCGATGGCGGCGCGGCAAGGGCGCACGAGCCGCCTCGACAGCCTGCGACCCGCGGGTTAGGATCGCCGCGGGTCAAGGTCGGCGCGCCTGCGGACCGCGTCTCGTTCCGCGACGCTCCCCCTGCAACGCGCACTGCGCCACTGGCCACTGCCTCGATGACCGCCCTGCTCGGCTGGTTCCTGATCACCTTGGTCTTCGGCCTGTGCGGCCTCGTGCTGCTGTGGCCGGCCTACCGCATCGCGCGCCGGCGCCAGCCGCAGCGGCGCGGCCTGGGACGGCTCTACCTGGCGGCCGCCGCGGCCAGCGGCGTCGCGCTGTGGTTCGCCTTGCCGTGGATCATCCATGCCCTGTTCGGCCGCGCCGGGCACTGATCGGCCGCCGACCCGGGGCGAGGATCACGATGCGGCCGGTCGCAGGCGGTCGGCCAGGCGCAGCGCGAGGGCCACGATGGTCAGTGTCGGATTGGCCTGGCCCCCGGTCGGAAAGATCGAGCTGCCCGCGACGTAGAGATTGCGCATGCCGTGCACCGCGCCGTTGCGGTCGACCACGCCGTCGCGCGGATCATCGGCCATGCGCGTGGTGCCGATGTGGTGATACGTTTCCTTCATCGCGTCGGTCAGCGGCGCCCGCTGATCCTGCAGCCACGGCTCGAGGCGGCAGCGGGCGATGCCCAGGCGGGCGAATTCGGCGCCGATGAGGCTCGTGAAGCGCGCGGCCGTGCGCCGCTCGAGCTCGCCCAGGCGCCAGTCGGCCCGCACGCGCCGCAGCCCCATGGCATCGCGCTCCGTGTCCAGCGTGATGCGGCTTTGCGGGTCCGGGGCCTGCTCCAGATCGAGCACGATGCTCGCCGAGCGCGACGGCACCCCTTCGGCGCCCTCCGCCGACAGCGAGTGGCCGGCGGCCAGCCGATGGCGCACGGCGCGCGCCAGCTCGCCGGCGTCGGCGGCGATATGCGCGGTCTTCTCGCCCATGTCCTGGGCCCAGTGTCCGTCGAGCAGGGCGCGCCAGATGTCCTGCGCCGCGGCGATCCCGGAATCCGGGTCGCCCAGGTACTGCAGCGCCGCGCTCGCATTGAGCAGGCCTTCCGCCTCCTGCAGCGCCGGCGCCAGGGCCAGGCCGACCTCGGTCTGCAGGCCGTCGGCGCCGCGCAGGATGTTGAACTGGCCCTGCAGCCGGGTCAGCCGCCCGTCGCTCTGCAGCACGCCGGTCGGACCGCGCGTGTGCTGCATGAAAAAGCGGCCGACATTGTCGTGCGCGTTGCCGAAGCCGCCGCCGTTCTGCTCGGCGCCCAGCAGCAGCAGGCGCGCATTCTCGATGCCGCCGCAGCACAGCACGTAGTCGCGCGCCAGGATCGTGGCGCTCGGCCCGCCCAGCGCGCCGACGGTCAGGGCATGCACCCGGCTGCGGTCATCGGTCGCGGCGAAGGCCTTGAAGTTGGCGTGCAGCAGGACTTGCACGTTGCCGGCCAGCTGCAGGGCCGGGCGGTAGGCCGTGGCGAAATCCCACGCGCCCGAGCCCGGCGAGGCCGGCGTATAGCGCCACAGGAAGGGCCGCAGCCATTGCTCGTTGATCCCGGGCAGGGTCACGCCCAGGGCGCCCAGGGTTGCCGCGTCGGTCAGCCACGGCGCGGCGAAACCGGCCATCGTGCGGGCCCGCACGTAATACGGTTCGAGCTCGGCGCGCCGTAGCGGCCAGCCGCTGTGCGGCACCCAGTCGCGCCGGCGCAGATCAAGTTCCTCGAGCTGGGCGCAGCGGCCGCCCCAGTGATGGGTCGAGCCGCCCAGCAGGCGCAGGCGGCCGCCCTGCAGGGCCACCGGCGCGCCGCTGCTGCGGCCGTCGTAGAGCGCCTGGGTCTCTTCCTCGTACTCGAAGCCGCCGCCCTCGACGAGGCAGACGCGCACCTTGCTGCCGGCCAGTTCGCGCGCGATCGTGATGCCGGCGGCACCGCCGCCGATCAGGCAAAGATCGGCGGCGATGGTGGTGCCGGCCGGCAGGGTGCGCAGGTCGTCGATCATGCGGCCGCCGGCCCGAACAGCCGCAACAGGGCGCAGATCCGCGCCTCGGTGCGCGCCAGGACCCAGCCGTCGACCAGCGCCAGATCCGCCGTGCGCCAGTCGCGTGCGATGCGCGCGCGCAGCGTCGCCGCCACCGCGCGCGGCGACCGGCCGCGCGGCGCCAGCAAGGCCAGCAGCCGATCGGGGTCGCGATCTTGCGGGCGATCGAGCAGGTAGAGCGCGCCCAGGCGGCGCAAGGCCGAGCCGTCGCCCAGTCGGGCGCCACCCGCCCCACGCAACCATTGCTCGAGCGCCGCGGCGCCGGCCTGCGGCGTGCCGAACCGGCCCCAGCCCAGCGCCAGCGCGCCGCCCAGGCCCAGGCCCGCGCGCAGGCAGCAGCGGCGACCGGGCACAGCGAATTGCTTCTCGTTGTCCATCGTCGAGGTCCCTCGATGCGCCGCGCCGGCCGGCCAGGCCGGCACGTGGGCGCCACAGGCCGAGCGTAGCGCGGCGCGCGGCGCGCGGCCGGTGAGCTGCTGATACCATCGCGCACTGCTACCGTGATGAAGCAAAGCATGCCCGAAACATCGGCCCCGGGTGGTCCGCAGGGGCCCGGCGCAAGCCGCCAGGCCGCGCCGCGCCGCATCCTCGTGCTCGGTGCCGGCGGCTTCATCGGCCAGCGCGTGGTCCGCGCCCTGGCCGCCAGCGACTGGGCCTTGCCGGTCGCGGCCACCCATCGTCACGCCGTCGAGTTGCCGCGCGCGATCCCGACCGTGCGCCTCGACGCGCGCGACGCCGGCGCGCTCGGCGGCGCGCTGGCCGGCGCGGCGGGCGTGGTCAACTGCATCACCGGCGACGCGCCGACCATCCTGGCCAGCGCCCGTGCGCTGTTCGCGGCCTGCGCCGGCGCCGGCGCGCCGCGCATCGTGCACCTGAGCACCATGATGGTCTACGGCAGCGCGCAGGGCATGGTCGACGAGCGCGCGCCGCTGCTGGGCGACTGGGACGACTACTCGGCCGCCAAGGCGCAGGTCGAAACCATGGCGCGCGCCTGCCCCGACGTGGTCCACCTGCGCCCGGGCATCGTCTACGGCCCCGGCAGTGCCCTGTGGAGCGCGAGCATCGGGCGCTGGCTGCGCGCCGGACGCCTCGGCGACCTGGGTGCCGCCGGAGGAGGCCTGTGCAACCTCGTGCACGTCGACGACGTCGTCGCGGCCGTGCTGAGCGCCCTGCGGCTGCCGGGCATCGAGGGCGAGGCCTTCAATCTGTCGCTGCCGGCGGCGCCGACCTGGAACGAATATTTCCGGGCGTACGCGGCCGCGCTCGGCCGGCCGGCGCGGCCGGTGTCGGGCGGGCGGCTGCAGCGCGAACTGCGGCTGTATGCACCGCCGCTCAAGCTCTTGCAGGTCGCAGCGGGCGCACTGCGCCTCGCCTGGCGGCCGCCGGAGCCGATACGGCCCTGGCTGTTGCGGCTTTGCCGCCATGGCATCGGCCTGGACGTGCGCAAGGCCGAGCGGGTGCTGGGCCTGCACTGGCGGCCGCTGGACGAAGGCCTGCGCGAGACGGCGGCCTGGTTCATGGCCGCGGCGCGCGGCGGAGTCCGATGAGATGATCCTCCCGCTCGACCAGCTGGATGCCGCGGCGCCGCTCGAGGCGACGATCTGCATCGTCGGCGCGGGCGCGGCCGGCATCACCCTGGCCTGCGAGCTCGATGGCTGCGGCGTTCCGGTGCTGCTGCTCGAGGCCGGCGGCCTGCATCCGGACCTGGCCGCGTCCGACGCGCGCTACCGCGGCACGGCCCGCGCGCCGCACCCCAATCCCTCGGAATACCGGCGCATCGTCTTCGGCGGCACCACCGGCACCTGGGGCGGCCGCTGCGTGCCGTTCGATCCGATCGATTTCGAGAAGCGCGAGCACGTCGCCAACAGCGGCTGGCCGATCGCCTATGAGGAATTGGCGCGGCACTACCCGCGCGCGCTCGAATACTGCGATGCCGGGGCCTGCGATTTCAGCGTCGCCGGGTCGCTGGCCGGCGCGCCGCTGCCGACCATTCCCGGGCTGCCGGAAAACGACGCGCTGCTGGCCGACCGGATCGAGCGCTACAGCCTGCCGACCGATTTCGGCCAGCGCTACCGGGCGCGCATCGGCGCGTCGGGCAACGTGCGTGCGCTGCTGCATGCGCGCTGCGTCGGGGTGCAGCGGCGGCCGGGCGAGTCGCGCATCGACGCGCTCACGGTGCTCGACCGCGCCGGGCGGCGCCGTACCGTGCGCGCGCAAACCTTCGTCCTGGCGGTGGGCGGCATCGAGACGGCCCGCCTGCTGCTGCAGGCCGAGGCCGCCGGGCCGGGCCTGGGCAACCGCTCGGACCATCTCGGGCGCTACTACGCCTGCCATTTCGAGAACGTGCTCGGGCGGCTCATCGGCCCACCCGGGCAGGTCGCCTTCGATTTCGAGAGGACCCGCGACGGCGTGTACTGCCGGCGCAAGCTGCAGTTCACGGCGCAGGCGCAGCAGCAGCACCGCCTGCTCAACTCGGCCTTCCGCCTGCACTTCCCGCCCTACTCGGATGCCGCCCACGGCAGCCCCGAGCTCTCGGCGATCTACCTGGCCAAGTCGGCGCTCCTGCGCGAGCACCGCGCGATCCTGCAGCACGGTACCGAGGCGGCGAGGCAATCGCCGGCGATCGAGCACCTGCGCAACGTCGCGCTGGGGCTGCCGACGCTGGCGGCCTTCGCGTGGCGCATGCTGTTCGAGCGCAAGCTCGCGCAGCGCAAGCTGCCGTACACGCTGGTGAAGAACCGCGACGGCAGCTATCCGATCGAGTTCAACAGCGAACAGACGCCGCTGGCGACCAACCGCGTCACCCTGGTCGACGAGACCGATCCGGACGGCATGCGCCGGGTGCATGTCGAATGGCGCGTCGCCGAGGAGGACGCCCGCGCGGCGCAGCGCGGCTTCCTGCTGCTGCGCGAGCTGCTGCGGCCGTCGGCCTGCCGCCTCGAGTTCGACGAGGCGGCGCTGCTGCAGGCGATCGGCCGCTCGGTGCCGCTGGGCGGCCATCACATCGGCACCGCGCGCATGGCGGCGAACGAGCGCGACGGCGTGGTCGACCGCCATTGCGCGCTCTTCGAGGCGCCCAACCTGTACATCGCCAGCTCGGCGGTGTTCTGCACCAACAGCCATGCCAACCCGACCCTCACCATCGTCGCCCTGGCGCTGCGCCTGGCGCAGCACCTGAAGGAGGGCGGCGGTGCGCCGGCCGCCGGCTGAGCGCGCCGGGCCGACCGGCGCCGGCCGCGCGATCGAACGAGTCGCGGCGGGAACCACGGTCAATTCGACGGCTCGGCGCGGCGCCGGCGGCGGCGCGCCGGTTGTCGGTGGCGGGGCGATCCGCTAGGATCGGCTGCCGGCCCGACCCCTTCATGCTGTTCAATTCCTACGCCTTCCTCTTCGGCTTTCTCCCGCTCGCGCTGCTGACGTTCTACGGGCTGCGGCGCCTGGGCGGCCTGCGCGCGTCGGTCGCGTCGCTGACCCTCGCCTCGATCGCGTTCTACGCCTACTGGAAGCCGCAGGACACGCTGGTCCTGCTCGGATCGATCCTCTTCAACTACGCGGTCGCGGCGGCCATCGCGCGCGCCGCGCCGGGCCGCGGTCGCGCGCTGCTTGCCCTGGGGATCTGCGGCGACCTGGGCGTGCTGTTCTACTTCAAGTACTTCAACTTCGTCGCGGCCAACGTGGCCGCCGCCGCGGGCTTCGAACCCGCGCTGCGCGCGATCGTCATGCCGATCGGCATCTCCTTCTTCACCTTCACGCAGATCGCCTATCTGGTCGATTGCCATCGCAGCCGAGCCAGCGAACGCAATCTGGTCAACTATGCGCTCTTCGTGACCATCTTCCCGCACCTGATCGCCGGTCCGATCATCCACCACGCGCAGATGCGGCCGCAATTCGACGATCTCGGCCGCAAGCCGATCGATCCGGCGATGATCCAGATGGGCCTGCTGGTCTTCGTCATCGGGCTGGCCAAGAAGGTGCTGCTGGCCGACAACCTCGTGCCCGGGGCCGACGCGGTCTTCGACGCCGCCGACCATGGCGCGGGCGCCGGCTTCGCCGCGGCGTGGGTCGGCGTGCTGGCCTACACGCTGCAGATCTACTTCGACTTCTCGGGCTACTCCGACATGGCGATCGGCCTGGCGCTGCTGTTCGGGCTGCGCCTGCCGGTGAACTTCGATTCGCCGTACAAGTCGCGCTCGATCATCGAGTTCTGGCGCCGCTGGCACATCACGCTGTCGACCTGGCTGCGCGACTACCTGTACATCCCGCTGGGCGGCAACCGGCACGGCGAACTCCAGCGCCTGCGCAACATCTTCCTCACCATGCTGCTGGGCGGCATCTGGCACGGCGCC
>Ga0209698_10004867_pt1 | contig 14641 bp, 12 predicted proteins | sample LitLauG_LLR_2012_FD_187203 | JGI IMG/M metagenome (GOLD analysis project Ga0209698, IMG submission 187203) | Freshwater sediment microbial communities from Pennsylvania, USA - Little Laurel Run_MetaG_LLR_2012 (SPAdes) (version 2) | ecosystem: Environmental > Aquatic > Freshwater > Creek >...
CCGGAGAGAAAAGCAGTTCTACGGGATATCTATGGAATGAGCGAAAAGGATTTCAATAATCATTTCATTCAGGGAGTATTTACGGGAGCGGTGTTTGTCTCTCCCAAGACCTTGGGGAGCTGCGCCGAGGTCCGCAAATTTGTTTTCAATGTTCCCGGCGCAATTGGCTACGTTCGCGGCAGCGACGTGGATCCAACTGTAAAGGTTCTCCGCGTTGACGGCCATCTCCCGGAAGAGAACGATTACCGAATCAAACTGACTGGGCGTGCCGGAAAGTAGTGAATCCAAAGGAATCCTTATTGGCCCCTTAAAGGCCCCTCGTTTTTCTAGGCGACTCAGATTCCATCGCTACGTTTTTTCTCGCTCCCGCAAGGTAACGTGGGTTTCGGTTCAAATTTTGCGGCGCGGATGGCAAGTCGACGACCAAACCTTGCAAAGAAACCGGGTGTCAAACGGACGCCCCATGGTACTTATTTAGATGGTTGTGAGGGACTGCAACCATCCGCATTTGCTGGTCCTACCATTCCGTTTGGAACTGATTCAGCTCACTGCCTAACCGCGAAAACATCGAGCGTGTCACCGTCGTCTCGCTCCGCGATAGCGGTAGCTTGTCATGCTGGTACCGTATAAACTGGCGCCGCGAGGTGGACCGGATGGCCAACGTCGTCCAGAAACCCGGAACCGCGCCGCAAGCGTCGTTCCGGTTCATCGTGCCAGAGTTTTTGTTGCCGGCTATTTTGCTGACTGGCGTCATTATCCCGCTCTATGTAACCGTGCAGTACAAGAGCGGACAGTTTCGTGATGCCGTGCTCGTACTCGTGCTGTGGGCGATTCTCGTTTTCGTGTATTGGCTGCCTATCGGCACGTTTTTGTTCCGTTGGAAAGGCCACTGGCTGGGACGGTTTGTCACGGGCTACCTGGTATCACTGCCACTGTATTTTCTAGCGCTTCTCCTCGTGTACCCGGCTTTAGGAGCGCGTTTTCATCCAAAGTCGCCAGCGGAATGGGGCATCTATTCTTCTGCCACCCCGACGTTCTATCTACTCGTGTTTGTTTTGTACCTACTTGTCCGCCGCGGGCGCTCCCTGGCGAGAATCATCCAGTCACTGGCTGCCCTGGCTTTCGCCACGGCATTGATTGGCACGATCGTGCTGTTTGGCAGAATTGACAAGTATGAATGGCCCGCCAAGGACGCGCAGCGGGTCGATATCGTTAACGCAAAGATAGTGGATGCACTCGAGGGGAAAATCATCGAAGGGCAGAACGTCCTGATCGAAGGGGGGCGAATCGTGAATCTGCTTCCCAGGGATGCGGATCAAAGCGGCTGGCCGACGATTGACGCGAAAGGCAGGTATCTTGTTCCTGGGCTGATCGATGTCCACGTCCATCTGCAAGCTCCTGTTCGCTCTGTCCTTGATGGATTCAATTTCGGATATTTTTTCGATTCGATTCTCGGTGATTGGGCTCCGCAGCGGCAAGCGTATCTCAAAGACGGTATCACTGCCATCCGCGACATGGGCGGACCGGCAAAGCATATTTTTGCGTTGAGAACAAAGGTCAACGAGCACAAACTGCTCGGGCCGCGAATTTTCGCAGCCGGTCGACTCGTCACATCACCTCACGGGCACCCCGTGAGCACAATTTGGACGTCACAGATTACAAAGCAAGGCGCGATCCTTGCTTTCGATCTTTCCAGCTTGGTCGCCGGCCTGAATGAGAATTATCAGGAAGGGCCGCCCGACGCGGTGAAAATAGTTTATGGCACGATCGGGATGGCCAAGGAAAAAATCAGCCGGGCCGTGCTCGACGGGGCGGTAGCATGGGCCAAGGAAAAGAATCTGATCAGCGTTGTCCACATTGAGACCCCTCAGGAAGCGCTGGATGCCGTTAACGCCGGGGCCACGGGCATTGAGCACGTCGCCATGCTCGAAAGCCTGCCTGATTCACTGGTGGCGGACATTGTCGCGCACAAGACATTTGTCGATCCGACGTTTGGCGAATACCAAACGGCTCTCGCTTTGCAACACGTCAGCGGCAAAGAGATCGAACAACGACTTCAACAGAAATACGCATTCCTCCGGAAAATGCATGCCGCTGGTGTCACAATTACGATCGGCACCGACGCGCCGCTGGTGCCTTTCGGGGATGGTTTCGACGATGAACTCGATCACTTTGCCAAAGCCGGATTCACAGCCTCGGAAATCCTCACATTTGCGACACAAAACAACGCAGCCTATCTGGGCAAGCCAAGCGAATTCGGGAAGATCGCGCCCGGCTACGATGCAGACATTCTACTGCTCCCGCAGAATCCGCTTGATGATATTCGTGCTTTGCGGAGGCCGGATTGGGTCATGCTCGGGGGAACGATCGTGGCTGGCTACGCCGAAACGCGCTAATGCATAATTTGTATAAATTACGCGATAAGCATTACATAGTCGTTATAATGACAATCACGGCAATGATAATGACTATGGCGATTATCGCCAACACTATCCGAATGGGCGCTTTCCAGTGCGGAGTCGTAGTTGCTTGTGAGTAAGTGTTGAAAAGGAATGCTGACAAGGGCGCGAGTATCAGAGTTGGATTCACGGGGTTGAAAGGTTTGCCGGATGATTTCAAAAGAGTGACCCTGCAGATTCACTTTAAAAATCTCCGCCTGAAATAGTAAATCGTTTATTTGCTTCGCTGGTTCGACATCACACAAAATACGTTCGAAGTGGCCTGCAACCAAGCTCTTTATTTTGTTTTAGTCCGTCCGGGACCCGCGATCTCGGCCGATTTCGAATGGTCATTGCTCGATGTCCCGGAGGCTTGCTTGCAGGCAAGGTGACTCGCGCGCTATGTCAGTGTGGGAATTCATACTTGGAAAGCCGGGCGATCCTAATACTTGGCGCGGGGAGTCGTTTGCGCTAGGCTGAGCTAGGTGCAAATTTCCAGTATGGAGAATACCGAATGAGTCAAGACGCCTCAGCCCAAACAGTTTTGCCCTGTTCGCAATGCGGACGGACGTTCGCGCACTCTGACTTAGTGCGGATCGCCGGGAACTGGGTGTGCGGCGATTGCAAGCCGGGATATCTCAGCCGGGTGATGGCGAGCGGCGGCGGCGCGGCATCGCCGCTCGGCTGGCATTACGGCGGATTCTGGATGCGTTTCGGTGCCCGCATGATTGACAGCATTGTGCTGGGGGTGCCCCTTCTGATCCTCGCCGCTTTGCTGATACCAAATCTAGTGAGGGCGCAGCGCGATGCGTCCAACCCGGCTTTCGGAGCGTTCGCGGCCTTCAGCCTTACTTTCTTTCTGATTTATTTCCTCGTGGTGATTTGCTATGAGGTTGTGTTGCTGAGGTATCGCGGTGCAACCATCGGAAAGATGGCCTGCGGGCTAAGAGTCGTGCGTTCAGACGGCAGCAGCCTGGGATGGGGCGTGTCCATTGGGCGCTTCGTGATGTGGAATGTTGTCACCAGCGGCATCCCTTATTTAAATTTCATCCTCATGTTGATTAGCGGGATCATGACGGGGACCGATGGCGAGAAGCGAGCGCTGCATGATCGGGTTTGCGACACGCGGGTGGTCTACAAGCAGAGCATGGCGTGAGCTTCAACATAAATCTCTTCACGCCTGGCGACTCCAACGCGGCGGAGGTTCCCACAGGCGCGGCCCGCAGGTTATCGCCTATTGCTGCGGGGGCTGTGATCTGCCCCGGTTGCAACGGGGACGTGGCACCAGTTGAGTCGAAGTCAGGATGGCAGACCTGCCCCTACTGTCAGAAGCGGCTACAGATGCGCGTGTGGGGCGCGGTCCAGCAGAACACGAATGCGGCGGCCGCGCTTACAGACCAGGCGACATGCTTCTTTCATCCAGACAAGGCGTTTCAGGCTTGCTGCCAGCGGTGCGGCCGCTTCGTGTGCGCTTTGTGCGATTTGCAGTTGGGAGCGGAGCACGTTTGTCCAACGTGTTTTGAGCGCGGGCGCGCCGGTTCCGTTGCAGGGGCCGGCACCGCGGAATGGCGGAATCGCGACGTACTCTTTGATTCCGTTGCGGTGACGATCGGGTGGGGCTGGATTCTCTTTTGGCCGATGTTCGTGGCCGCCCTCCCGGCCGCGATTTTTTTGCACGTGAAGTACAGGAAGGCACCGCGTTTGTATTTGATTCCGCGGCACGGGTGGCGTTTCTGGGCGGCTTATGCTGGGCTCCTCTGGCTCCCCCTACTCTTTGCCGCTTCGTTCTTCGCACGCTGGATGGAGGGGAGGCACTGATTGAAAAGTGCATTCCGCAAAATATCGCGTGTTGGCAGCCTAACCGGCGGAACGAAGTGGTACTTGAGTGAAGACTGTTTGCTGGCCGCGAAGCGCACGACGTACGCGGTCGAGTACCGGCGGTTTTATTTGCGCGATCTGGAATCCATAGTGGTCTGGCCCAACCGTGCCTGGTTGTGGCGGATGGTCTTTGTGGTGGTGCTGTTTGCGGCGCTCGGTGTTGTGTTTTGGCAGTGGGTGGATTCCACCGCTGGCGCGATTTTCGGCGGCGTGGGCCTTGTCTGGGTGACGGCGGAATTGGCAATGGGGCCGACGGCGGGGTCGCGCATTCGCACCACGGGAGCAAGCGTTGACCTGCCGTTGGTGGCGCGAGCGCGCCGTGCACGCAAGGTCCTTGCCAAAATTGATGCGGCGGTTCGCGCCGCGCGCGGCGGCGAGCAACCGACCGCTCCTGCAACCAGCGCCCAACCGGCGGAGCCCCTTCTGCAAACGAGCTCCGAAGCGCGGTCGGGAACCGTTTCCATCGAGGACGCTACCCAGACGAATGGCTCCTGACACGCCAGCCGCGCCCTTCGACAAACCCGCCGCGGCGGGCTTGCGCCATGCTCGCTGCCTGTTTCATCCGCTGCGTGAAGCGGCGGCGCGGTGTCCGCATTGCGGAGGAACTTTCTGCCGAGAATGCGTAACGGATGAAGAGGGAAAACTCGCCTGCCCGCCTTGTCTGCGCCGGATGGCACGTCCACCCGCACCGAGAGCTTCACTGACGCGCCGCCTCCGGCAGGTCCTGGCGGGACTCACTGCTCTTGCCGCCCTGATGGCGCTGTTTTTCGCACTGCTGCGTTGGCGAATGAATACGCCGGAGGAGCACCTGAACTTCGGCGTCGCCGCCGACGACCAGCCGCCCGGGAAAAGCAATGAGTGAAGCTGCGCTGGCACCGGCCACTTCGCAACGTGAACGCCGGGCGTCCGGGCGCGGCTACCGGAACCGGCTGAACGCGCTCGAAGCGCTCGAACGTGGTTTCGCCCTGTTTAAGTCAACGTTCGCTTGGGAGGCGTGGCGGTACTACAGCGGGGCCGCGCCTCTGGTCCTTTGTTGCATACCGATGTGGGTGGTCAACGGGCAGATTCGGTTATCTGATGGCGTGCTGGTGGCGGAGGCGGCGCTGCTCACTGGAGCATATCTGCTGCGCGCATGGAGCGTGTCGAACTACATGCTACGCGTTCGGGAGCGCGCGTTCGGCGTGCCGAGATCAACACCAGAGGGCGTGTCCCCACAACCGGCGGCGATAGGACGCTTGCTTGTGTGGAAAATCGTCCTGAGCGCTGCTGCTTTGGTGGGGCTTACAACCTTCGCCGGGGCGCCCTGGTGCTATAGCGCGTGCCAATTCGCCAGCCTTGAGGCACGGGAGGATGGCTCCCAAAGACATACCATTGGTAGCTGCCTGGCGCTTGCAAGTCAATGGTTCGGCGGCGGCTTGCTTCTTTTCCTGATGCTTTTCCCACTCTGGATCACCGTGTGGCTGAACGGCTTGATCGTGGCGCTGCTTGTTCCGCAGCTTCTGCATTCGATTCTTGGAGTGAACACGCTGCTATCAACACCCATGGGGATGTTCGCGCTATTCCGCAGTTCCGCATTCTGGCTTTCGTTGTTTGCGGGCACCTGGTTGGCGCTCGATCCCATCGTCAAATGTTCGTTTGTCGTCGTCTATCAGCATTTGCAGGCGAGGCGCGAAGGAGACGACCTGCGCGGTTTACTGGCGAGCCTGCCACGCGAGCAGCAGAAAAAGGCGCAGATAATCGCATCCGCGGCAGCCGGCGGCAGGGTTGCGATCGGTGCGTTGGTCGTGTTGGCTGCGATTCTGGCTGGCACTTCCCCGATGGCGAGCGCGCGCGCAGCGCAGGCGGCGCTAACCCGAAGCAGCATGGAGACGCCCGAAGAGACCGCGCGCGAGGCACAGATTCAAAAATTGCGCCGCGCACTGGACAAGGAATCGCGGCGCGCGATTTATCGTTGGCATGACACTGAGCACCCGAGCCCGCCTACCTGGTTTGACAAGCTACTGGATAAGATCCAGGAGCGGAGTCAGCGCGCGTGGAATGCGTTTCAGAATTTTCTTCGTAAACTGTGGCCGCGGGGGCTGAATCTCTCCCCTGGAAAGGAAAAAGGGGGCACCTGGAAGCTGAAGGACCTTCGACTATGGCTAACGCTGATCGCAATTTTGACGATCGGAGCGGGAGTGATGCTCTTTTGGCTGCGGAGGCAGCGCGAGGCAGCAGTACAGCTTTCCATTCCCCTGGCAACAGCGCCTCTTCTCGATCTGAGTGACGGCACGGTAGCGAGTGAACGCTCCGAGGACGAATGGTTCGCGTTGGCGGACCGACTCGAACGGGAGGGTGAATTGCGGCTGGCGCTGCGCTCGGTGTACCTGGGCCTGCTGGCCGGACTAGCGCAGCGCGAATGGCTGACCATTCGCCGCGATCGCACGAATCGCGATTACCTGGATGAGTTTACGCGCCGATGGCGGCGGCGTCCGCAAGCGGCGCTGGAGCGACGTACCGAAATACCGGAGAGATTGCGCGGCAGCCTGCGGCAGTTCGATCGCGTGTGGTATGGGTCTCATTTACCGACGCCAGAGGCGGTCGCCGCCTACCGCCAAGATCAGCGGGAGTTGCTCAACCATGTTTAATAGCAGGTCAAACGGAGGAATGGTGCTCAACTGGCGCGGCCCCTTGCTGGCTGGAGGGATCTTCGCGGCAGTATTCGCGATTCTGCTGCTCATGGCGCACCAGAATCAGTCGACTACAAGCGATATGGGCTCCAGCTTACGCGAGGACCCTTACGGCACCAGCCTGTTGTTTGATTCCTATGCACGGGCCGGTTACCAAGTGAAGCGCAGTCAGGATGAGGACTCACTGTCCGACCAGAACGCGGAGAAGACCACAGCGTTCTTTATCGGAGGCTACCCTTATAACGATTGGGAAAGCCAGAAAGGAAAACTCCGGAACGCAGGTAGGTTCCGCGGGCGGCTCGAAGAGTTTCTTGCCCGCGGCGGGCGCATCGTGCTGATCCAGCCCGCTTGGAAGCTAAAGTCGGAGTCGCAAGGCTGGGAAGTCGAGAACAACTGGAATGAAACTCCACACGAATCCGGTCCAACCTGGATCTCTCCCGATCTAGGCGAAATGCCTGCGGGCAGCGAGATGATGTATCTCGGCGCGGACGCTCCCTGGCTCAAGACAGACGAGCACTGGACCCCGCTCTATGGGCCCGCGAAAGAGGCCGCGAAGGACACCAAGGCTGATAAATCTGGGCGTGTTTATATGGCGATGCGACGAGTCGGAAATGGCCAACTAATCGCCGCGAGCCAGGAGGCGTTTCTGCTGAACGAGGCGATCAAGAAACGTCCGAATCCCGTGGTGCTGGATTTTCTGACCTGGGGACGGCCGATGATTTGGGTCGATGAGACGTTACACGGACTGCACCAGGATCAAGGCGTGCTTTGGCTGGTGCAGCGATACCGGCTGCAGGCTGCGCTGATGCTTTTCTGGGCGGCTTTGCTGGGCCTGCTTTGGAGCATGAGCGGCGATCTCGTGCGACGCCCGAGGCGCGACCAGAATGCGCAGATCGTGCGCCATGGGGAAAGCGCTGGGGTAGCGGCGCGACACCTTCTGCAACGTAGCATTCCGAGTGAACAGGTAGTGGCGGAGTGTTGGGAGCAGTACCGCCGCCGGTCGCCGCAGGATGCGCAAGCCATTTCTGTAGATCCAGGCAGAGGGCCGCGGCTGCGCGCCGCGCTCGCGCAAACCGCTCTAGCGGGGTACAAGGAACTGAGCGAGTTGATCGCTGAGCACCGCGCATCCGCAAGAGGTCCGGCTCATGCCGACCGCGTTGCGCCTGATCGTTCGAGCGCAACGCCGAAGAGGATTCCCGAGGAGGCTCGAATCGCATGAACGAAGAACCGGTATTGGGTTCGGACGCGCAGGCACAACCTGCGAGTGCAGCAACACAATCGTCCGCGGCGTCCACAATGATCACCAGCGGGGCGCGGCGTGTTCGAGACGCGCTGGGGCGCGTGATTGTCGGGCAAAGCGAAGCCATCGATCTCGCGCTGGTGACGCTTCTCGCCGGCGGACACGCACTGATCGAGGGCGTTCCGGGCGTGGGGAAAACGCTTCTGGTGAAGGCACTGGCGCGGGCGGTCGCCGGCGAATTTCAGCGCATTCAGTTCACGCCGGACCTGATGCCCGCCGATATCACCGGGACAAGCGTCTTCGACCTGAGGGCGCAGGAATTCCGGCTGGTGCGCGGCCCCATCTTCACGAATTTCTTGCTGGCGGACGAAATCAATCGCGCCCCCGCGAAAACCCAATCGGCACTGCTGGAAGCCATGCAAGAGCGCCAGGTGACGATCGATCGCGAGACCCGCGAGCTGCCCCCCGTCTTCGTCGTCTTTGCGACACAAAACCCGATCGAGCATCAGGGCACGTATCCGCTCCCGGAGGCGCAGAAGGATCGCTTTCTGGTGAAAATCCGCATGGGTTACCCGACGGCGCAGGACGAAAACGAACTGGCGAAGCTTGTGGCAGCGGGCGAAGCGCCGGAGCGGCGCCTGGCGGAGGATCTGCGCGTGCCGGTTTTGCAGCCGGGCGAATTCGAACAACTGCGCGCGGCCACAGCACGGGTGCGCGTCAGCGATGCGATAAGCAGTTACATCGTCAGCGTGGCTCGACAGACCCGGCAGCACGCGGCGATCTGGGTTGGAGCCGGGCCGCGGGCGACGCTAGCGCTACTGTCGGCATCGCGGGCGCTCGCAGCGCTTGAGGAACGCGATTTCGTGCTGCCCGAGGATGTAAAGACGCTGGCTGGTCCCGTGCTCGAGCACCGCGTGCTGCTGCGGCCGGAGTTCGAGATGGAAGGCGTCGAGATCCGCGAGGTCATTAAGGCGGTGCTGGAGGGGGTCGAAGTGCCCCGGTAAACCGCGCGCGTGGTGCTTGTGGCAGGTGACAGTATGGAAGCAGGCGAAATGATGACGGCTGGCGAGATGAAGTCCGCGAGCGTGGGAGCGCGGGTCGCGGCTATTGCTGCCGGGGTCCAAGCCAGCGCGGAGCCGCCGCGCCGCAACCTGGAACTTCGCGACAAGCCCTCTGAATGGATCGCGCTTCAGCCGGTAGGAAAACTATTCAGTCCAACGGGATCGCTCGTGTGGATCATAGGACTACTGGGTGGGGCGGCGTGCATTGCGCCATGGATCGCACGCGGATGGTTGTTGTTTGCGCTGATCGTCACGACTGTGGCGTTGCTGGTGTCTTTTGACGCGCTCGTGCTGTGGCTCGCCCGTAAAGAGTCCGCACCAGTTCTGTTGCCGCCTGGGAAAGGCCTTCGTGGACGCGAAGGGCAGACCATCAAGATCCCGCTGGCGCTCACGGGCTCCGGCCGGCGCCGCTTGCGCGGTGAAGTGCGCGTAGCGGTCATGCCGTCAACACCGGAAAGCGAGACCGCTACTAGGGTGAAAAGCGATCCGCAACGGCTGAAACTTGAGCGTCCGGAACCGGCCGCGGGGGAATCAGCTTCAGCAACCACCGCGCACATCCATCTCTGGCCATGGTCGCCCGAGATTGCTTTGCTTCGTCGCGGCCTTTGGCCTGGGCCGCGCGTTGGCATCGAGCGATCCTCAGACCTCGGAATCTGGCGTTTGCGGCAATGGTTCGATTCGCCTGAGCAGTTGCGAATCGAGGCGGATTTGCGGTCCGGGCGGCGGGAGATACTGCGCAGCCCGGTTTACCGCAAGCTGGTGGCGTCGCGGCAGACGCCGTGGACAGGACACGGGCGCGATTTCGAGCGCCTGCGCGAATATCAGGCTGGCGACACGTATTCGGAGATCGCGTGGAAGTCAACGGCGCGTCGAGGCGCTCCGGTCACGCGACTGTTCCAATGGGAGCAGAAGCAGGAAGTCTATTTCGTAGTGGACCAATCGCGGGCGTCCGCCCTTGCGCTCGACCCAAGCACAAGCACCGAGAGCGATACCCCACAGGCGCGGGCGCCGCGACGGCTGCTGGATCTCTTCGTGGAAACGGCGATGGTGGGCGCGACCGTGGCACTGGAACTGGGCGACGAATTTGGGCTGGTGACCTACGCGGACGAGCCCAAGTCCTGGTTACGCGCGGGAGGCGGTCAAACGCAGTTTCATCAATTTCGCGATCGCCTGTTGCATGTCGAGCCTTTGCCGACGACTGCGGATTACGAAGCGCTGTTCAGTGAAATTCGGGCGCGGCTGCGGCGGCGCGCATACCTGCTGTTGCTGGCGGATTTGACGGAGCGCTCCCTATCGGACTCGCTGCGCCGCGGAGTCGGCTTGGTGCGTTCGTCGCACGCGCTCTTGATGACAAGCATCTTGCCAGCTCAAGCCCGACCGGCCTTTTCGCCAGGGGAGGAGCTGCACACCGACCAGGACGTTTATGCCGCGCTGGCAGGTGAAAAAGAGAACCAGCGCCTCGGCGCGTTGGCGCGACAATTGCAACATTTGGACATACAGCTCCGGTACATTCCCGCGGAGATGTTCCTGCGAAAGACCGTCGAAGGGTATCTCGAAAGCAAGCGGGAGCAGCGGCTGTGATTTTGGATCTCGAGCGATTTCAGACGCAGGCGAGGCCGCGCTGGAGCCGCCTCGAATCGCTGCTCGCCGCGCTAGAAGGCCGTACGGGCCACCGTTTGAAGCCGGTGGAAGCCGAACAACTTCAGGAGCTTTACGCGCAGGCCGCCGCGGACTTGAATCGCGTCACACACGGAGCGTTGGCGCCCGAGCTAAGACAATATCTCGAGCGGTTGGTGGCGCGAGCCTATACGGAGCTGCACTTCGTTCCGCCGACGCGCTCCGAACTCTGGCAGCCGCGCCGCTGGTTGAGAATTTTTACGTTGTTCCCGGAAACTTTCCGGAGGCAATCGCGCTATTTCGCACTGGCGGTGCTGATTACGGTGTTGGGCTGCGCGATGGGCGGACTGGCAGTGCGCTACGATCCCGCCGCCGTGGACGTGCTGCTTCCGGCCGATTATCTGCGCAATCCGGAGCAACGCGTGCATGAAGAAGAGCAAGGGAAAAATCAGGATCTGCGCTCGACGCAGTCCGAGGCCGCATTCTCGGCGCAGCTGATCCGGCACAATATCGAGGTCGCGATACTCGCGGCGGCGTTCGGCGTAACGTTTGGTATCGGGACGGCGCTCCTGCTGTTTGAGAATGGCGTGCTGCTTGGAGCCGTGGCGGTTCGCTACACGCAGCAGGGCTTCGGGCTATTCATGACGGCATGGCTGCTGCCGCATGGCGTCTTTGAGATTCCGTCGATCCTGATCGCCGGGCAGGCGGGGTTCTACCTGGCGCGCGTACTGCTGCGCCGGCGCGAGGATCGCAATCTGCGTCAATCCATGCGTGAATGGCTCGTGCTGATCGCCGGAATGGCGATGATGCTGGTATGGGCTGGAATGATGGAAGCGTTTTTTTCACAGCATCACGCACCGGTTCTGCCATACGGGTTCAAAGTTGCGGTTGGCGGAGCCGAACTCGCTCTGCTGACGGTCTATCTGCTGCTGATCGGGCGAAGAAAGACTGCTGCCAGAGCGCATACCACAGTTCCTTCGGAGAACAAATGACAGATCCTCAGCCAATCCGCTGGGCGACAACGGCGGAACTGACGATCGCCACGCCGGAAGGCGTGCTCTTTCGATTGCCCCTGGCGGGTCCTGCTTCCCGGCTTTACGCCATGCTGCTAGATATCGCTATCGTGCTAGGGACGGTGAACGGAGTTGGGCTACTGGTTTATTGGATTTTCGCGAAAGCGCCGGGATTTGGAGTCATGGTGATCACGCTCGGGGAATTCGCAATCGGGTTTGCCTATGGCGCATTGCTGGAAGGCTTTTGGAACGGGCAGACGATCGGAAAACGCCTGTTCCATTTGCGTGTGATTGACCAGGCCGGACTTCCGCTACGGATCGAACAGGCGTGGGTGCGGAATCTGATGCGCGTGTTCGATGCGCTGCCGTTCGCCTATCTGGTTGGAGGAATTTCCGCACTGAGCAGTCCGCTGATGCAGCGCTTCGGCGACCGCGTGGCGGGTACGCTCGTTGTACGGCAAACGCCGCTGGTTGCCCCGGGGGAGGAATCCTGGACGCGGCAGAAGTACAACTCGTTCATGGATTATCCCACAATCGCCATGAAGCTCCGCCGAGCGGCGACGCCGGAACTGGCCAGTCTGATTCAAGATGCTCTGCGCCGGCGCACCGAACTGGCGGTTTACGCTCGGCGGGAAATCTATCGCGATCTGGCCACGTATTTGCAGACCGAAATCTCCCCTTTCCCTGACGAACTGGTTGAGATGCTTAGCGATGAGCAGTATTTGATTAATGCGGCTGGCGTGATGTTCGGGGATCAACGACTGTCGAAAGTTCACGGTTGACAATTGACGCTTGAAAGTCAATGGTTGAGGCGCGCCCGTCGCTTAGAGTTTTCTACAGGCTCTGGAAGGGGCGAGCACATCACTGGAACCGGCTTATAGCTCGTTCTTATCGCTGGCTGGCTACGATCCGAGCGACCGTTGCGGCGCTGCTGGAACGGGCGCATCCTACGACAGAATGAATCCCGCATTTGGCGTAAGAGTGGAGGCGTTGTGTGCACCCTCCTAGAACGACCACTAAGCCATGTGCCGCTAACTACGACATTCTTAGACTAGCCGGCAGAACATCAAAGCGCAGTCGCAATGTTGAATGAATACACTTAGGGCCCACCGCGTAAGGAGCGGTCGCCTAGAAAAACACTGCCGGAGAGACGTGGAAGCGGTGACTAAGCTTTTCCATCTGCTGTCTGTTCAATTGCCGCTTTTCCTTCAAAATCAAGGACACAATACTCTCGCCGCCCAGGTCGTCCCCAAGGTCCTTTTGTCGGAGTCCGTTGGCATCCATTAGTTCTCTTAGCACCTCTACTCCTGAGGCCTTTTCGATAGTGAACTGCTTCGCTTCGTAGTCCGCGATCAAGACGACCAGCAGTTTGGCCGTTTCTGTTTCTTCCGCGCTTCGATGTGCTTTGCGTTGTAGTTCCAGAAGCCTCTGAATATAGGCTTCGTGCTGCTCACGGGACGCAATGACCTTCGGAGCCTCCGCTTTGACAAGATATTTGGCTGGCAGTCGTTCAGCAATTGCAGGCATTTTTCCAACCTCCTTTGTCGTAATCTTTGTGGGTCAACACCGCCAACACAGTAACTGTTCCCATCTCGTAGCTTATGTAGGATATCAACCTGGCTTCGTTGCTCTTGATATCGAAGACCACGCAGTCTCCAACGGGGTCCGCATCCTTGCGCGTTCGCCTGACAGCGGGAAAATTGTTCCAGGGAGGGTCCACCCCTTCCACGATCCTGACCCAAGAACCGAGAGACCCCTTCCAGTTCGCATGCTTCTCTTGCGCAGCCTCTATCAGATGTTTGCCGATGATCTGCACGTCCAAATCTTAGCAATTTGCTAAGCCCCTTGTCAATGGCGAACCGCAGCTTGCCCACTCCGTCGAGTTTCCCAGCCAGTGTCGCAGTCTCTTTCGCGTACGGGTACACGGCCAGAGCTCTCAGCAGTTCATCGAGGAAGGATTGACGCAGACGCAAGGGCGGAGTTTGCGCGCGATAAAGCCCGTGAATCAACTCCATCACACCGATTGCGGAGAGTGCGGCCTCTTGGTCGCCCATCGCGGTCACGACCCGCTCAATCAGGCGTTCGACAGTTTCCCTGCGGCGTTCCGAAGCGATAACTACGCTGGAATCGAGGATCAGTCCCATGCAGGCAGATTGCGTGGCTCGCGATAGCTGCTTCCACATCTTTGGCGAAACCCTCATCGAGCGTCGCCGTCGAACCAGGTTCTCGGGCAAGGCGAAGAGACTCAGAGAGCAGCCGGACATAGGGTTCCCCGGGACGCATGACGACAACGGGGCGCGCGTTGTCTTCGCCCCTTTTTGTCCCCGCGTGTTTTTGATAAGTCTCCATCCATCAGGAAGATGGATGGTAGGGGCGGTGGGGATCGAACCCTTGCTCTGGGAAATGAAATGCAATGCCGCGGAAAGCAGGTCGTCGGAAGCGCATCTCGGCCGAGGTTGTGGTCTTGAAGACAGTTGGATTTAGTTTTTGGACCACGGGCAATTCAATCCTATCGGGATCCGGTTGTCACTCGTGCCGCCGAGAACTGCTCACAAAAACCTGATGCATATCCCTTAATGCCGCCTTTTGCCGCCTCGTTTTTTTTGCAACTGCCGTCAAGTCAGATAGATATGGCGGAAGCGTGTGGGAGTCGAACCCACCATTCGACCCGCGAAGGACCGAATCACCGGCTTTGAAGGCCGGGAAAGTCACCGGACTCTTTGCG
>Ga0209698_10004868_pt1 | contig 14639 bp, 13 predicted proteins | sample LitLauG_LLR_2012_FD_187203 | JGI IMG/M metagenome (GOLD analysis project Ga0209698, IMG submission 187203) | Freshwater sediment microbial communities from Pennsylvania, USA - Little Laurel Run_MetaG_LLR_2012 (SPAdes) (version 2) | ecosystem: Environmental > Aquatic > Freshwater > Creek >...
GTGTTGACTTCGGGAGTGATGGTGGGGCGGCGCGGCGGCGACTTCTCGTGGCGCGGCCCGGCCTGGCGTGGCGCCGCCGCGGTAAGCGGCGGCAAGTACTGGATGTCGAACGTCGCATCGGGTATGCCCGAGCGCGCCCACGGGCTGTCGACATGGGTCTGCCGTATCCAGATCCAGATCAGGGTGATCTGCAGGAGCAGGGCCAGCAGGGCCCCGGCGCTGCGCTCGCGCCGCCCCAGCAAATGGAATGCATCCGCCGCCGGGCGGGCAAGCAGGCTCCAGTGGGCCGCGCGGGCCCTGTCTACGCCGTATTCCAAATGTCTTCCTGGCAGCGGGAGCGGCGTTTGCCTTCCGCGGTGCAGATTGGGCAATTTTGGCCCAGCCCAACCCATTTTGGTGCTGCGGGGGCGATGGAGCCGGGGCTCCGGTCATTCGCGCGCGCGCAGATCCGCCGTTCGTCGATATGGTCGAGGCAGCGAGGATGCCATATTCGCGGACGCCCTCTGTTACAGCGGTATCGCTGGCAACGTGCCTGCACTTTGCATGCCAGGCGCAAACGGCGGTGCGATCGGCCCACCGCATATGTCGTCGCGCCGGCAGCAGCGGACGTTTTGCCGGCTGCGGGGGCGGTATCGCCGTGCTGACGTGCTCCAGGTCAAAGCGCGCCGGCACCTGCGTGCGCTTTCGTACAGACGCCACGATCTCGTAACGTGACCATGGCTCATTCGAAGGCATGCCGGCGCGGTAGTGCGTGGCGATCCGGCACATTCCATGACCCTATTGGCCGGACCCGCATCGCGTGCATTGACTGTTCCCTTCCGGGTCCCGAGCAGTGTCGGCGAAAATCCGCTGATCCCGCGCGTGCTGCTCATCGGCGGCACGGAGGAACTGCGCGTGGCGGTGCGCGACGCCCTGGCGCAGACCGGGCGCGACGCCTTCGACCTCGACTGTGTTGCCACCCTTGCCGACGCCATGCAACGGGTCAGAAGTGCGGGAATCATGGTCCTGCTGGTCCACTTTACGCTGCCCGACAGCCAGGGGATCGCAACCCTGGATCGCCTGGTGCAGGCGGCGCCCCACCTGCCCATCGTGGTGTTGGGCGAGGAGGTTGGCAAGGAGTCTTTTCGCCAGGCGATCCGCAGCGGCGCCCAGGACTACCTTTCCAAGGGCCACTGGGACAGCTACACCCTGGCGCGCGCCCTCAACGGCGCAATCGGCCGCAAGGCGGTCGAGGACGTCTTGTTCATCGAGAAGGAGCGCGCCCAGGTTACGCTCAATTCCATCGGCGACGCGGTGCTCAGCACCAATGCCGACGGCATCGTCACCTACCTCAACAAGGCCGCCCAGGAGGTGACGCGATGGGATGATGATGCGATCGGCCGGCCGATCGCCGAAGTCTTTCTCGTCCTCGATGCGCTGACGCGGGTGGTGGTGCCCGACCTGGTCGAACGGGCGATGCAAAGCGACGCCGCGCTGCGCCTGCCTGCCAACAGCGTCCTCGTGCGGCACGACGGCTCGGAGGCCGATATCGAGGACTCGATCGCACCCATCCACGACCGGCAGGGCCGGCTCACCGGGGTGGTGATCGTCTTCCACGACGTCAGCGAGTCCAACCGCATGAGCCGGCGCATCAGCCATCTGGCACGGCACGACGGCCTTACCGACCTGCCCAATCGCCTCGTCTTCGGCACCCAGCTGGCCAGCGCCATCGAACTGGCGCGCCGCCGCGGCGGCCAGCTGGCCGTGCTGTTCCTGGACCTGGACAACTTCAAGCACATCAACGATTCGCTGGGCCATACCGTGGGCGATGAATTGCTCAAGGAGATCGCCCGGCGCATCGGCGGCTGCGTGCGCACATCCGACATGGTGTGCCGGCTGGGCGGCGACGAATTCGTCGCCCTGCTGCCGGAGATCCGCCAGGCGGAGGATGCCGCCCGCGTGGCCGAACACATGCTGGCCGAGGCGCGCCTGCCCTTCGCGTTCATCGGCCACGAACTGCAGATCAGCGTCAGCATCGGGATCAGCGTCTTTCCCGGCGACGGACTGGACGCCGACAGCCTGATGACGAATGCCGACACCGCGATGTATCACGCCAAGGCCAGCGGCCGCGACAACTGCCAGTTCTTCAGCCAGCAGATGAAGCTGCGCGCTGTCGAGCGCCAGTCCATCGAGGAGGATCTGCGCCACGCCCTGGAGCGCGACGAATTCCGGCTGGTTTTCCAGCCCAAGATCGACCTCGCCAGCGGCCGCGTCAGCGGCGCCGAGGCGCTGATCCGCTGGCAGCACCCGGTGCGCGGGCTCATGGAGCCGCAGCAGTTCATCCAGATTGCCGAGGACTGCGGCCTGATCGTCGCGATCGGCCGGTGGGTGCTGCGCGAAGCCTGCGTCCAGGCGCGCGCGCTCGTCGATGCCGGCCTGCAACTGGATCAGGTGGCGGTCAATGTCTCGGCGGCCGAATTCGAGAGCCGGGACTACGTCAGCCAGCTGGTGGCGACGCTGCGCGATACCGGGCTGGAACCCGGACGCCTGGAGCTCGAGCTCACGGAGAGCAGCCTCATGCGCCGCCCCGAAGCCAGCACGACGACGCTGCTTGCGCTGAGCGCCGCCGGAGTGCGTCTTGCCGTCGATGATTTTGGCACCGGCTATTCCAGCCTCAGCTACCTCAAGCATTTTCCCATCGACACCCTGAAGATCGACCAGTCGTTCGTGCGCGATGTGGGCAGCAACGAGGACGATGCCGCCATCGTGTGCGCCATCCTCGCCATGGGCGGCAGCCTGCGCCAGCGGGTGGTTGCCGAAGGCGTGGAGACCCGCGAGCAGTACGATTTCCTGGTCGCGCACGGTTGCGCGGAAGCCCAGGGGTACTACTTCAGCCGGCCCGTTCCGGCACTGGCGCTGTCGGCGCTGCTGCGCCAGGTCCCGCCGAACTGGGGCGGATAAGCGCTGGCCGCCTGCCGGCGCCGTGGCATTGCCCCTGTTATAAGATGGCCGGATTCCGGCGCGCAAGCGCGGCACTCCGGCGGGGTCTTTGGTGCGACAGGCGATAAGTATGGTTGTAGCGGTATTCCTGGTCCTGTGCACCGGCACGGCGGCAGCGCAGTTTGTTGCGGGCAAGGACTACGTGGTGATCGACGGCGTCGCCGAGCAGGGCCGTGGCGCCGCGCCGGCCGATCGCCCAGGTTCGGATCGCATCGAGGTCGTGGAGTTTTTCTCCTACGCCTGCCCGCACTGCGCCCACCTGGAACCGCAGCTGGACAAATGGCGCCGTGCGCTGCCCGCCAACGTGGTGCTGCGCCGGGTGCCGGTCACGTTCGGCCGCAATGAATGGGACGCACTCGCGCGACTGTATTTCACGCTGGACGCCTCGAACCAGCTCGACGCCCTGCATGGCAAGGTATTTGGCGCGCTCCACGGCGAACACGTCAACCTGTTCACGCCCGACGCCATTGCCGACTGGATGGTCCGCCAGGGCACCGACCGGCGCGCCTTCCTCGAGCGCTATAACTCTTTTTCGGTGCAGGTCCGGCTGCACGGCGCCAACGCGCTGGCGCAGCAGACCGCCATCGAGAGCGTGCCCAGCTTTGTCGTGGCCGGCCGTTACCGCACCGATCTGGACATGGCGCGCGACTACGGGCGGCTATTGGCGATCGTCGACGCGCTCGTGGTCAGGAGCGCCGGGACGGGATCGGGCAAGCGCTAGCAGTACCCGGTTTCGGTGATCCTGCCGTCCAGGTCAAGAATCGCTGGGCAGTTTGCCAGATAGGCGATTCGCCAGGACCCGCGCTGCCGGCCGCGTCGTCGCGGCCCGCAATCCGGCGCACCCCCGTTCGTCTCCGACGATTTTGCGGGCGCAGCACCTAGCACGGCGATAACGGCAAGGCGAGGCCGGTGTTGCAATAGCGCTTCATCCCGGGAAATTTTCTGGAGGAATCGGCCGCGCTGCGTTATCGTCGCCGGCTGAAACGGGAAAAGGCAGGCGCCTGCGGGCAAATGCCTAGGCGCCCGGCTGTGGCGCCGTTGGGCTGCGGGGGCGCCGCCGCCCGAAATGCCCTGGCGGGCAAAGACCAATCAAAAATAGACAGACGGAAGGGGAAATCATGGTGTCGAAACCGGGCGTTCTCGGGAAGGCTTTACTGTGCGGCCTTGCAGTGCTCGCCATGGGTGAGCGCGGCGCCAATGCGCAGACGGCGCCAGCCGCGGCCGGCGGCGACAGTGCCGCCGCAACGGAACAGTCGCTCGACACCATCGTCGTCACCGGTACGCGCCGCCTGGATCGCACGGTCGCCGATTCGCCGGTCGCCGTCGACATCATCGACTCCACGGCCTTGAAGAACCAGGGCAATACCAATGAACTGGGCGCTGTCCTGAACAACCAGGTGCCGTCGTTCAATTTTCCGCGCCCCTCGCAGTCCGACGGCACGGACATGGTTCGCGTAGCCACCCTGCGCGGCCTGGGCCCCGACCAGACCCTGGTGCTAATCAACGGCAAGCGGCGTTTTTCGTCCGCCATCACCAATGATCAGTTCTCCATAGGCCAGGGCTCGTCGGGCGTCGACCTCAACGCCATTCCGCTGTCGGCGATCAAGCGCATCGAGGTGCTGCGCGACGGCGCCGCCGCCCAGTACGGGTCGGATGCCATTGCCGGGGTGATCAACATCATCCTCAAGGACAATGCCGAGGGCGGCGACGCCACGGCGACCGCCGGCAAGTACTACACCACAATCAAGGGGGTGCCCAAGGTAACGGGCTTGCAAAGCGTCAACGGCCAGCCTGTTGTCGACTTCGTCGACGGGTTTGGCACTAACGTGTTCAAGGCCAACACATCGGGCGACCGCACCGCCAGCGATGGCGCCACCTACAACATCAGCGCCGATATCGGCATGCCGATTGGTGCGGGCGGATTCGCCAACCTGGCGCTTGAAGTCGCGCACCGCAATGCCACCAACCGTTCCGGGTACGATCTCGGCCAGAACTACAACACTCTGGCCAATGGGAATTTTGACCCGCGTGAACTCACCTTCAACCGCCTCGACTCATCGAACGGTGACGGCATCGAGCAGGACCACAAGCTATTCCTGAACACCGGCTACAAGATCGATTCCAGTACCAAAGTCTATCTTTACGCCAACGACAGCCACCGAACAGGAACGGGATATCAGTACTACCGCAACGCAAGCTCGGCCGGAGACATCGGCGGACGGGCCTGCGACGTCAATCTGCCCCCGGCGCCTGGCGGCGCCTGCCAGGCACTACCCTTTTATCCGAACGGTTTTTTGCCGGTGATCAACAGCACGATCAACGATTACCAGGTTGTTGCCGGGGTGAAGGGGGACATTGCCACCTGGAACTACGACTTCTCGCTCAATGACGGCCACGACAAATACGATTTTGGCACCGGCAACACGATCAACACGACTCTGGGCGAGGCAAGCCCGCGCGCATTCAATGACGGCAGCTTGGCCTATGGTCAGATGATTGCCAATTTCGATGTGCAGCACGAATACTCGTTTAACAGCACCATACAAACGCTGTCTGTGGCAGCTGGCCTGGAGTACCGGCGCGAGCACTACGTCATCACCCCCGGCGAGCCCGACTCCTATGCGCAAATCCAGGTGGCACCGTTTTACCCCCCCGGCGGGTCGCAGGCGTTCCCGGGTTACGCAAACGCCGAGGATCAATACCGCCACAATGCCGCTGCGTACATTGACCTGGACGCGGATGTCACCGACCGCTGGGAACTCTCGGCGGCGGCGCGCGAAGAGAAGTATTCCGACTTCGGTTCCAACACCAGCGGCAAACTGGCCAGTCGCTACAAGCTGGCCGAGAGCGTGACCTGGCGAGGCGCAATATCCACGGGCTTTCGGGCGCCGTCCCTTCAGCAGGAGTTCTACCAGACGCAGGCCTCCGTTTCGACCACCGGCGGCATCGTCTTGACCAATCTGCTGCCCGTGTCCGATCCTGCAGCCCAGTTGCTGGGTGCCAAGCCCCTGAAGGCGGAGACGTCGCACAATTTCTCCACGGGTTTGGTCTGGACCCCCCAGCCACGGACGTCCGTCACGGTAGACGTTTACCGCATCGACATCCTCAACCGCATCGCGCTGACCGACTCTCTGAACAGCAGCTACGTCCCGAGCATCGTTTCCATACTGCAGCAGAACGGTCACCCCAATGCCACCCAGGCGTTCTTCTTCGTGAACGGCTATGACTCGCGCACCCAGGGCATCGATCTGGTGGCGACCTCCGCCTTGCCGTGGCACCAGTACGGCAACCTGGACCTGACCGGCAGCTACAACTACGGCAACAACGGGATCAGGCAGATCCGGGCCTTCGCACCAACCGGGCTGCCCCTGATCGGCGCCTACAGCCAGACGCTCTACACCACGGCCCAGCCCCGTGACAAGGCGGTCCTATCCCTCGACTGGAAGCGCAATACGTCCGGCGCCACCCTGCGGGTCACGCGCTACGGCAGGGTCACCTCCGAGGACCAGAACGGCGGCGATTATGGATCCCAGACCGACAATGTCACGCAGGGCGCCAAGTTCCTCACGGACCTGGAGTACCGCTACGACGCAGCCAAGGGCCTGCAGCTTGCGGTTGGCGCCAACAACATCTTCGATGTCTACCCCGACCCGTTTCCCACCAAGCGCTATGGCGCTTGCACGCAATACTCGCCGCAGGGCGTCTGCTCCACGGCGCTCTCAGCCGTTTACCCCTTCGGCGTGGTCTCGCCCTTTGGAGACAATGGTCGTTTCTTTTATGCCCGCGTGAACTACAACTGGTAGCCCTAAAGGACCGCGCAAGGATGGACCGGCGCAACGTCCTCAAGGGTCTGGCCGGCAGCGGCATCCTGGGCGCGGCGGCATCGGCAGGCGCGCTGCCGGTGCTGTCGGCCGGCAACCGGGGCATGCGCTATGAGAAGGCGGTCCGGCGCAATGGCTGGGTAGAGATCGACGCCGCCGCCTTCGAGCAGAACCTCACGGAGCTCGAGCGCACGGTGGGTTCCACGCCCATCTGCGTGGTGGTCAAGGCCGACGCCTACGGGCACGGCCTTGACCTACTCATGCCCACCATCCTCAAGAAGCGCGTCAGCCGGCTGGGCATCGCATCCAACGAAGAGGCGCGCCTCGCCCGCGAAATGGGCTTCCGGGGGCGCATCCTGCGCCTGCGCTCGGCCACGGGCGACGAGATGGAGGATGCGGTCGGCGACCACGTGGAGGAGCTCGTCGGCAACCCCGATTACGCGGCCCAACTCGACAAGATCGCCGCGCGCAAGGGCGTTCGCATCCGCACCCACCTGATGCTCAATTCCGGGGGCATGAGCCGCAACGGGCTCGAGCTTGGCACGGAGCAAGGCCGCGCCGCGGCGCGGGACATCGTCGGCCGAAAGCATCTGCAATTTGTGGCCGTCATGACCCACTTCCCCGTGGAGGAGGCGCAGGATGTCCGCAGCGGCCTCGAGCGATTTCACCGCGATTGCGACGAATTGTTCTCGCAGACGGCGTTGCGGCGCGAGGGCCTGACCCTGCACGTGGCCAACTCCTTCACCACCCTGAACGTTCCGGAAGCCCGCCTGGACATGGTGCGCTGTGGCGCCACCCTGTACGACGACCTGTACGGCGCGAACTTCAAGCAGGTGATGTCGCTCAAGTCGCGCGTGGCCAGCATCAATCCCTATCCCCAGGGAAACACCGTCGCCTATGACCGGACCTATCGCCTCGAGCGCGATTCCTGGCTGGCCAATATTCCGATGGGCTATTCCGACGGCTATCGGCGGATCTTCAGCCATGCCAATGCCAAGGAGCTGCCCGCCGAGGCAAGGTCGACCTATGCGCTCGTCGCGGGCCACAAGGTGCCTATCGTCGGGCGCGTGACCATGAACACGCTCATGCTCGACATCACCGACATCCGCGCCGAGGTGAAGCTGGGCGACGAGGTCGTTTTCCTGGGTCAGCAGGGCACGGAACGCATCGGCTGGGCCGACATGGAGAAGTGGTCCGGCACGGTCACCGAGGATCTCGAGACGATGATGGGTGATGCGGTGCCCAGGGTACTCGCGCCCCGATCCTGAGTTTGCGTCCCGCCTACTTCGCCAGCGGAGGCAGCGTCCTGCCTCCCTGGGGCACCTGGTAGTGCGCCACGTTGAGTTCCATGGCCAGAAAGGTGTAGTAGCCGCTGATCGCGATCATGTCGACCACGCCCTGCTTCCCAAAGCGTTTCTCGGCGCGGGCGAAGGTGGCATCGGAGATTCCCTTGTCGCGGTGCAGTTCCGTCGTGGCGTCATAGACGATCTGCTCGTCCTCGGTCATCGCTGGCGGGCGCCGCCCTTCGCCGATGGCATCGGCAATTTCGGCGCGGATGCCCGCCTTGAGCGCGAGCGGGTAATGGAAGAACCATTCATAGTCCTGCGACCACTGGCGCGCAGTGACGAGTATGACGAGCTCGCTCAGCGTGGTGCCGATCACCGGCTTGAAGCGCAGGTAGTCGCCCAGCGCCCGTGCATCGTTCATCACGGTGGGGCTGTACATCAGGGGCTCGAAAGGGCCGAAGACCGGCGTCTTGCGCGCGGCCTCGAATTCGGCAGCCGCCTGCCGCTGCTCGGCGCTGTAATTGGCGGGGGGAATCGTGGGCAGGCGCTCCTGGGCGCCGGCTGCCCCGGCAACGGCGGCGGTTGCCGCGGCCACGAGTCTGCGCAGGATGGGCATGGGAGGTCTCCTGATAAGAAATGTGCGGGTGAAATTTATGGCCGCGCATAAATCCGCGCAGCTGCGCGCCCGTCACCCGGCATAGGCGAATGCTACTAATATCATGCGGGTCCATCTTCATCGAGGAGAGCCGTCATGTCCATGAACATTCGCGCGCGCGCGTTGACCGCGCTCTTTGTGGCGCTGGCCATAGCACTGGGCGCCAGCGGCCCGGCACGGGCCGACCACAAGCCGGCCTCGTCCATTCCCGCCGAAGCCCTCGTGAATCCGGCGGATTTTGCTGCCACGCTGGCCGCGGCCACGACCCAGAAGCCGCTGATCCTGCAGGTGGGCTTTCGCAAGGCCTACGTGCAGGCGCATATCCCCGGATCGGAGTACGTGGGCGCCGCCAGCGACGAGGAAGGCCTTACCGCCCTGCGGGATCGGGTAGCCAAGCTGCCGAAGGATAGTGCCATCGTCATCTACTGCGGCTGCTGCCCGTGGAGAAAATGCCCGAACATCGCCGCCGCCTACGACACGCTGCACCAGCAGGGATACAAGAACGTGAAGGTCATTTATATCCCCGAAGACTTCGGAACCGACTGGGTCGACAAGGGCCTGCCCACGGCCAAGGACCTGTGACATCGTGCGCGTCCTGCGGCTTGCGGCGTGCACGCTGTGCCTGCTGCTGGCCGGCGCTGCCGGGGCCCTAGGCCCCGGCGATGACGCGCCAGGGTTCACGCTCACCGATCTTGCCGGCAAGACCCTGCAGCTTTCCGATTACCGCGGCAAGCTCGTTCTGCTGAACTTCTGGGCTAGCTGGTGCGGCCCCTGCCTGGAGGAGATGCCGCGTTTTGCCGCCTGGCAGCGCGATTACGGTGCCGCCGGACTGCAGGTTATCGGCGTCTCCATGGACGATGGGGCCGGGCCGGTGCAGCGGCTCCTCGCCAAAAGCCCGGTCGATTATCCCATCGTGCTGGGAGACGCCAAGCTGGGCGAGCGCTATGGCGGCATACTGGGCCTGCCGCAAAGCTTCCTCATCGACCGGCGCGGCCGGGTGTTTGCCCGATACAAGGGCGAAGTCGATCTTGCGCAGATGGAGCTCGCGATCAAGGCGAAATTGTTTGCGCCGCGGTAGATGCCGGCAGGCGCCGAGTCGTCTGGCGGCGCGGGCAATGCCCATGCTCCACGGTGATTTGGCCCGCAAACCAGAGGGCGCCGCGCCAGGCACGGTGGTGTAATTTTTCGCGGCTCTGCGCGACTAAACGGTCGACGCAACAATATTGTGCCGCAAGGCCCACCGGCGAATATCCCCATCATTGGAGCGGAATCGATGAAAAACTACCGCAAGTCCACCGAAGCCATCGCCGCGCTCACTCCGGAACAGTGGGAGGTAACGCAGCGCAATGGCACGGAGCGCGCCGGAACCGGCGAGCACCTCGACAACCACGAGCCGGGAATCTACGTCGACATCGTGTCGGGCGAGCCGCTGTTCGCGTCAACGGACAAATTTGAATCCGGTTGCGGCTGGCCCAGCTTCACCAAGCCGATCGTGCCGGCGCATGTCAATGAACTGCGCGATTTCAGCCATGGGATGGTGCGTACCGAGGTTCGCTCGGTCCATGGCGACAGCCATCTGGGCCATGTATTCCCGGATGGTCCGCAAGACCGGGGCGGACTGCGCTACTGCATCAATTCCGCGTCCCTGCGGTTTATTCATCGCGACGACATGCAGGCGCAGGGTTATGGCGATTATCTCAACCAGATCGAGGAGGCCTGAAATGACGACCGAACGCGCGGTACTGGCTGGCGGGTGTTTCTGGGGTATGCAGGATCTCATCCGGAAAATTCCCGGCGTGGTGTCGACACGGGTGGGCTACACCGGAGGCGATGTCCGAAACGCCACGTATCGAAATCACGGCACCCATGCGGAAGGAATCGAAATCCATTTCGATCCGGCCGTCCTGAGCTACCGGCGTCTGCTGGAGTTCTTTTTCCAGATCCATGATCCGACCACGCTGAACCGCCAGGGCAACGACCGCGGCATGTCGTACCGTTCGGCGATCTACTTCGTTTCCGAAGAGCAGCGGCGCGAGGCAATCGACACGATCAAGGACGTCGAAGCCTCGGGCCTCTGGCCGGGGCGCGTGGTGACGGAGCTTGCGCCTGCGGCAGATTTCTGGCAGGCCGAGCCCGAGCACCAGGACTACCTCGAACGAAACGCGGGCGGTTACACCTGCCACTTCGCGCGGCCGAACTGGGTCCTGCCTCGGCGCAACGTTGCCTGAGCGGCCGGTTGCCGCCCCTGCGGCCCCGGCTTGGGCCGGAGGGGGCTGTGCAATCAAGATGCGACTGCGTAGCTCAGTGGGTACGGACTCATCCCGGAAGGCTGCCAGCGCAAAGCGCCCGTGGATAGCCAAGCGGCTTGTCGGCGGGATAGCGGCGGGATAGCGTCGGGCCGGCGAGTGCCGGCGCTATTCGCGCCGATTGCCCGTTACAGGCGTTGCTTTGACCTTGCCACGCGATCAGATACTGCGGATCAGCGCATGGGCGTGGTTTTCACATACTCGACCAATTGCTCAAGCACCTTGCCCCAGCCGTGGCTGAATCCCATTTTTTCATGCGCCTCGACATGCTGCCGATTGGAATGCAGTGCGGTGGCGGTGTATTTGCAGCCATGGCTGCCATGCGGTTCGAAGGTCAGGACCGCGGTAAAAAACCACGGTGCAGCGGCCGGATCGTGCGGACGGTAGCCGGGGCCAAGCGCGGAAGTCCAGACAAGCTTGCGATTGGGCGCTATCTCCAGGTAACAACCAGGCTGCGCCGGCAGCTTGTTGCCGTTCGGATCCACCATCTGCACGAAGAATTTTCCGCCAGGCTTCAGGTCGATCTCACATTCGACGGTTCGGAACGGCTTGGGACAGAACCAGGGCATCAGATTCTCGGGCGTAGTCCATGCCTTGAACACAAGCTCCGGTGGCACGTCGACAATGCGCTCCAGTACCAGATCCAGATCATTATTTGCCGTCAATGTCGTCCTCCTTCATGGTGAGCAGATACGCGTCCAATTGGTCCAAGCGGCGCTCCCAGAACTTGCGCTGCTGCTTCATCCAGCGCTCCGCCGCCCGCAGGGATCCGGGTGCCAGCACATAGGTGCGCACGCGACCGGTCTTCGTCGATTTCACCAGCCCGCAAGTCTCGAGTATTCCCAGGTGCTGCGTGAAGGATGGCAGCGCCATGTCGAAGGGGCGGGCCAATTCGAGGGTGGGTACCGGGCCGCGGCTCAGTCGCTTGAGCACTGCCCGCCGCGTCGGATCGGCGAGCGCCCGAAACACCTGGTTCAATTGCTCGGCTTGATTAGGCATGTTCCTAACCATATCGCAGCAAGTTGGTTAGGTCAATACCTAAGTTGCCCGTGCCGGGGCCGTGAGCGGCACGACAGGCCAGACCAGCGTGCGGCCGGCGGGAATCAAATCGCGACGCAAACTCGAAACCGCTTTGATGAAGGCGCTCCGAGCATCCGCCCGGCGCTCTCGCGCCAACCACGGCCCCTTGCAGCGTCTTGGCGCGTCAGCGCAGGTCCAGATTGCAGTCGTTGACCACCGGAGTCGGATCGGGCATGTCGAAACGCATCGCCAGCTGCCTTCCGTGATCATCCTGCGCCACTATGGCAACGGCTCGCGCGTGCAGGAGCTCCTTGAGCGCACGACGCGGCACCGATACCGATTTCTTGTCGGAGCCCATCGACCACGTGTCTTTTGTGCCCCCCGCGCTGTCTGTCGAATATTGCACGGCAACTTCGGGAAAATAGGAATAGCCGTGGATCTCCAGGGGTTCGACGTAGATGACCTTAAGGGCGCTACCTGCCCGCAGGTTCGCCGCCAGGTACCTTCCTTGTGATTGATCGGAACCGGCGGCCGGAACGCAGTCGATGGCCAGTGCGGGCGGATCTGCCGTTTGCAGGCGCGTGTCTGCGTACCGACCCACCAAATTGAACCGCCGGAACGTATACGTCGTGTATGGGTCGGATGTCATTGTCCTTTGTGACTGGTGCCATTGCGGCACTCCAGAAGGCTCCTGCGCCATCGCGGCCGGTGCGACTGCCGATGCACAGCCCAAAAGTAAAAGATAAATCCCAGTTCGGTTCATGGCTTCCTCCGTCATCGCGATTTGGCGGTCGGCACGTTCCGATGGGCGGACGTTCCGTCGCAGATCCGTGCGCTCGCGCCATGCCAAATACTAGAGCTGCGCCTGGTCAAGGAAAATGGGGCTTGCCCGTACGTCATTGCACGTCGCCTGTTTCCCTAGCTTGCCGCCATAAAACGAATGGGGGCTTTCACGCCAAAGCGGCATTTTCGGCAAAACGGCTAAACGAAGGATCGCAGCGGGCAGCGCGGCAAGACCGCAGGGGCGATTGATTCTTCAAATTGCGACCGAACGGCAAGGCTAGGCGGCCGATCGAGCAATGGGTTTACGCTCCCCAATCCTGCGGCGCTTGATTCCAATCCGTAGACAGAATAAAAAAAGCGGGTGGTGCCGGACAAAAAATTTCCGAAAGCGCCTCAGAGCAAGTCAGGGGTGTCCAACGCGCCATCAAAGTTCCGAAGAGCGCGCGCAGCTGCGGAAATTGAACCACGACACAGACAATCAAGTTCCGAAATTCCTTAACGCCCGGCGCGACGTTGCGTCGCAGCAGTCAGCTTTTGGTGCACGGGGAGCATCGGCCGATCGCCGGGGTTTCGGTCACGGTCGACCCATATCGGCGTCCACCATAGCCGCAAAGCGACCACAAAAGTTTTAGAAACCGGACGATGACCACTTCGCTACAGGCGGCAATTGTCGAACCTCGAAACGACAGGACCCCACTGCCTCTCTCATGGAGCACGTAGCTGTTCCGCCGCCTCGTATGCTGACTGAAAGTCGCGTCCGTCCTCGACGGCCGCGATCAGATCGGATAGGCCGATCTGCCCAGCGTTGCCATACCAGCGGCGCACTTCGTGACCAGCGGTGGAGTACACGACGAACAATCCCGTCGTCGGATTCTTCGGATCCCCCTCCCCGCCGTATTTGCGGACCGCGTCGATCCATTCGTCCCCGGTCAAAAGCTCTGCCAAGGTTGGATGCGGGACGCCTCGCGCGACAATTGTCTGCCATTGTTGTTCCGAGTGTGTCGGCTCTTCACTGGTAACCACGGCGAGGCCTTCGTCGAACCAGCTTGGCACCCGCCGCATCCGGAATATCCCTACCCGTCCATGCAGTTCAATATGGGACAATTCGTGAGCGAGTATGGGAGCAGTCAACCCTCTCGGACTGAGCAAAATGTGGGAGGCTCCAAATGATTTCGCCCGGGATCCACGGCCCCCGAACGCTGCATAGCACTCCTCCGTAACGCACGCGCATACCACGGCCGAAGCGGCGTGGGCATCGCCGCCGAAATACGTAACGACTTTTTGTTGCGCAATGCGCAGGATGGGATCCAGTTTCCTTCGCTGCTCGGGGGCTGCGCTGGCCTCGATGTAAAGTTTGTCGGCTGCCCTCTGCATGCCAAACCATTCCGGCGCGTAAACCTTGAACGATTCCGCGGTACTGCAGCCGACGGCCAGCAGGGATACCGCGATGGCCAGGCCAATCGACCGGTGAGTTGTTGCGGCAAACATTTAGCTTGGATTTGCACGACCGAACCAGTAGTTCGGCTGGCGATGGTGGTGGGCAACGGCAATGTCGTAGATATGGTCCGCCTCGACGGCGTACAAAATCTTGTACGGGAAGCGGCTCAGGGTCAGACGCCGAATGTCACCGCGCTCACACGGACAGGACAGAGGCCAGGCGCGAATTCGTGGAATGGCAGCTCGGACCTCCGCGCGAAAGCGCTCACCCAGTCCTGGCACCTTGCGCTCGTAATACTCTTCTGCTTCCTCGAATTCTTGGCGTGCTTCCGGGGAAAATACCACCCGCATC
>Ga0209698_10004870_pt1 | contig 14632 bp, 12 predicted proteins | sample LitLauG_LLR_2012_FD_187203 | JGI IMG/M metagenome (GOLD analysis project Ga0209698, IMG submission 187203) | Freshwater sediment microbial communities from Pennsylvania, USA - Little Laurel Run_MetaG_LLR_2012 (SPAdes) (version 2) | ecosystem: Environmental > Aquatic > Freshwater > Creek >...
TATGTCCTTCGCCGACCAGGCCCTCTCCGTCGAATACATGGTGAGGAACGCGAAGAAGCTGGAGAAGACGGTCTACAAAGTTCCCGACGAACTCGACAAGCGTGTAGCCAAGCTGAAACTAGAGTCGATGGGCATCAAAATCGACCGCCTAACCCCCGAGCAGGAAGAGTACCTGGCCGGCTGGAACGAAGGAACATAGGTTCGTGTGGCGCGGGCGCCCACGCCCGCGTCTCTTGATGTTGGTGGAAGAGCGGCGCTTCAGCGCCGCGTAAGTCGCCACTACGGAGGACATGTAGGGACAGCCGCCCCGGCTGTCCAGCGGCCCGGAAGTTTCGGGCCGCTTTGCAGTTTACCAACCGCTCATGTTAACTATTCTCTTGACGGAATATTCCATAGGTGGAATTATTGGATGTGAGATGGGAAGTCGAATACACGGACGAGTTCGAGTCCTGGTGGAAGTCTCTTTCCGAAAATGAACAGGTTGAGATTAGCGCCAAGGTCGAACTTCTCGAGGAACATGGCCCGACTCTGCCCCGGCCTCACGCCGACGTGATTACGACTTCTCGTCACTCGAACATGAAAGAGCTCAGAGCCAGGGTGGAGGAAAGGCAACTGCGCGTGTTGTATGCATTTGATCCCCGGCGCACGGCTCTCTTGCTGATCGGTGGGGATAAGGCCGGGGAGGCCAACTGGTACGAAAGGTTCGTGCCCCTTGCCGATGGGTTGTTCGATCAGCATCTTGTGCAACTCACGAAAAAGCGTCCGAAATAAGGTGTTTGCACGGTCGAGGACCGGAACGAGGAGTAAGACCATGCCCAAGAACTTCAAGACCCTCCGAGACGAGATGTCTTCCGCGGCCCGCAAGCGGTCTCGTGTCCTCGCGGCCAAGTATCGCTCGGAAATGGCGCTCGATGAGCTCCGCGAGGCGCGCCAGATGACCCAGGTTCATCTCGCCAAAGTGCTCGGCGTAAATCAGGCGGCCGTATCCAAGCTGGAGCGCCGTACCGACATGTACGTAAGCACGCTGCATGATTTTGTGAAAGCCATGGGCGGGGAGCTGAAAATCACTGCCCGATTTCCCGAAGGAACCGTCGAGATCAATCAGTTCGAGGCGGTAGAGAAGTCAGCACGCGAGGATTGACCCAGTTCACGGCAGCAGCGGCTGCTTCTCCCCCGGCACTTCCGCCGCCCGCTTGGCCTTGCGCCACACATTCGCCACCGCGATCGTCCAGAAGGGAACCAGATCCACTCCCGGCACGAGTTTGACCAGGAACGACGGCAGAAACTCCCAGTGCCAGCCCAGCAGGTGAACCATCAGTCCGGCAACGCCGAGGTCGAGAAGGTCATCGGCAGGGGACATCGCCCCAGCAGCGAACATCGGGAAGATTGCCAACTGAAGCGCGTCCGCCGCGATGGCCACCAACATGGCCGTGCGGAAGCTCGGGCCGGGCGAAACCGTGATGGACTCGTCGGGCATGTTGTGTTGATTGTAGACGACGCCACACCCAGCGCTGTAACAGCCTGCGGAAAAACTCCCGCAGTGAGCAGGATTGGGAAGGGCACGAGTTCCACTCGTGCCGTAAGTCACGCAAAATCAACGTGGCTTTAGCCGCTGAGGTCGGCTCTTCCTGCCCCAATCGACTTTTTCCGCAGCCTGTGTAAGCGATTACTTGCCCAGGATTCCATAGTGCGCGCTGGTAGCCATAAAGAACAGCAACGGCACCGACAAAAAGAAGTTGGTCCGCGACGCCAGAAACGCCTGCCGCGCCAACACAGCTGCGTTCGCCGGAGGCGTTCCCGCCAGCGTCCCGCGAATAATCTTCTTATTGTTGGGCCAAATGATGCCCCACACGTTGAACAGCATGACCCAGCCGAAGCCGCCGCCGATGCCGATGGAGAGCACGTGATTATCGCTCTGGCCCACAGGCGTGTAGTTCACGAAAACCCAGGCCGCGGCGATACAAACAACCGCCGTGATCGCTCCCAGGATATATCCGCTGGGCGCCATCTTCTTGATGACCAGGTAGAGGATCAACCACACCAGGGTCCAGAGCAGCACGAAAAGTCCTTGGGTCGCGCCACCGCTCTTGCCTTCCAAGTGCGCGTCGGGACCGACGAGGAACTGCGCCCAGTACCAGAATCCAATGAAAACCGTGGCCAGCGCGCTCCAACGAAACAAGTTCAGCGCCGGCAACGTCATGTACTGCAGGATTTTCGGCTTCATGGGCGCGTCCACCTGCTTCATGAACGGCACGTTGACCAGGTTGAAGAAGTAGAGCAGTCCAATCCAGGTGATCCCGAAGATGAAATGAAACCAGCGCAGGAGCAACTGAGCGGCTTCCGCTCCGGTATGGGTCGGCATAACCAGCGAGACGGCGGCGAAGTGGGGCATAGTTGGACGCCAGTCTGCACGTTCCCGGCGGGCGCTGTCAACTGTAAGTTGTTGGCGGGCAAGGCCCCGCCGCCGGGCTTGAAGACCGAAATTGCCGCAAGTTCCGAGTTGAAAAGAAATGCAGTTCGCGCGTATCGTACTCTCATCTGGCCGCCGAAGCTGTTATGGCTTGGCGGATTTGTCCCCCCTTGTTCCCGGAGCGGCGGGGAAGCTCGGGAACCTGCTGTTGCTTGAGTGCGGAGTAAGACGCTACTTCGAAGTCGTTCGCAATTCGTGGTCACAATAAGGAGATCGGCTATGGACAGCAATAAGCCGGCGCAAAACATTCAGGATTCCTTCCTCAACACGGCCCGCAAGGAGAGAGCAAGCATCACGATCTACCTGCTCAGTGGGGTGAAGTTAACGGGCCGCATCCGCTCTTTTGACAAGTACTCCGTAGTGCTGGAGGCGAACGGTCAGGAGCAACTCATCTTCAAGCACGCCATCTCGACCGTGGTGATGGGCCGGGTGGCGCCGGCGCATGCGCCGCACGTGGCGCACACCGACAAAGCAGCGGTGGGTGCCGCAGCTTCGGCTGGCGCGGCGGTGACCGCGTCGGGCACCGAAGGATAAGGTCTTTTCGGTTTGCGAAGTTCTCATACCAAGAAATCCCGCGTACCTTCACGCGCCGGCGGGCGTGTGCCTCTCACCACGGAAGCCGCCCGTGCCGAAGTTGCACAACGAAAGAACGAGCCGCAGCAGGAGCGCGCCTTCCTCGTCGGCATCGACGTGCGCACTCGCGGCCGTTCGGCTAAAGGTGCGGTGACCGCGCAGGCCGCCGCCGCGCGCGATTCTGTAGCCATGCAATCGAGCGCATCCCCAAAGTCCAACGGCAAGCCCAGCATTCCCGAGTTCGATGCCGATGAGTCCCTCGCCGAACTGCGCACCCTCGCCGAGAGCGCCGGAGCCGCGATCGTCGGACAGATTCTGCAGCGCCGCGATCGTCCCGACCCCGCCACGCTGATCGGCGCTGGCAAGCTCGAAGAAATTGCCGGTATCGCTGCCTCGGTGAACGCCGATGTCCTCCTGTTCGACCACGACCTAAGCCCATCCCAGCAACGCAATATCGAGAGAATTGTTCACCGCCGTGTCATCGATCGTACGCAGCTCATCCTCGATATTTTTGCCCGCCACGCCAGAACGCGGGAAGGCCAGTTGCAGGTCGAACTGGCGCAATTGCAATACATGCTGCCTCGCCTCGCCGGACGTGGCATCGAGATGTCCCAACTCGGTGGCGGCATCGGCACCCGAGGTCCCGGCGAAACCCAGCTCGAAACCGACCGCCGCAAAATCGCGCGCCGCGTGCGCCACGTCGAGCAGCAACTCGAAAACGTCCGCCGCATTCGCGCTCAGCAGCGCCAGCGCCGCGAGTCGGCCCCAGTCGCAACGGTAGCGCTAGTCGGCTACACCAACGCCGGCAAATCCACGCTGTTCAATGCGCTGACGCAAGCCGGAGTCTTGTCGTCGCCGAAAATGTTTGCCACGCTCGATCCCACGATCCGTGGCGTCGATCTGCCTTCGAAGCGCAAGGTGCTTCTCTCCGACACTGTCGGATTCATCCGCAGCCTGCCGCACACCCTGGTCTCCGCTTTTCGCGCGACGTTGGAAGAAGTGCAGCGCGCCTCGCTGATCCTGCATGTCTCAGACGCCAGCAGCCGCCTCTCCGCCGAGCAGGATGCCCAGGTCGAGATCGTCCTGAAAGAACTCGAAGCCGAAAAGAAGCCGCGCCTCCGCGTGATGAACAAAGTCGATCTGCTCGACGAAGAAGTCGCCCAAAGCCTGCTCGCCGATGAAGCCAAAGGCGGTAACACGGTCTACGTCTCATCGGTGGAAGGCACAGGCCTCAAGGAACTGTTAGCCCGCATCGACTCCCTGATCGAAGAAGATCCCGTAAGCCGAGTCCATCTCCGCATCCCGCAAGAAGAAGGCAAACTGCTCGCCCTGCTCGAAGCCCGCTCCCGAATCTACTCGCGCAAGTACAAAGACGGCGCAGTGGAGTTGGAAGTCAATGCACCGGAGTCGGTGGTGCGAAGGGTTCGGCAATTCAAAGTGAATTGATGAAGGATGATCGACCGTCTGCCGACCACCACTGGCCGACGACCGAAGGCCGAAGGCCAAATTTTAAATGGGCCGGCAACCAAGAAGCGGTGACATTCCTTGGCTATCGGCCCATTCGATCCTGAATTGGATCGGAGGTGATACCTTCATGCTAATCCACTTTAGAGCGAAGTCAAGGGATATATGCAGAAAACTGCGAGGTAGTTTTGCGCCCACGTTGCTGCGCTTAACCCGCCTATTTCCTTAGTCTTGCAAACAGCGCCGACGCCAGTACAATCACCACCGGATAACACTCCAAAGTGTACCGCGGCTCAGGATTTTCCAGCGTTCCCAGAAACGCCGTCCGCCCCACTACAAACAGCATAAGCAAGACCATCCCAACGGCTCCGCGCCCGCGCACCAACCCGCCGGTCGCCGCTCCCAGATATAGCAAGTTGATCACGCCAAAGGCGAGGCTGACCGCCAGCCAGCGGCCATCGTCATTGAACTCCCACCAGCGCGGGTCAGACGGAAACAGTTCCGACCGAGGACGCAGCCACATGTCGGCGATGCGCAACCCCGGCAACCACAAGTAATATCGCAGTGGGGAAGCATGTACTCGCTCCGCCGCCAGCGCGCCGAATCGAGCATCGAGCTCCGGTGTTACGTCATGATCGCGGTTGTAATCGGCGAAAATATCCCCAGTCTCCCGCCGTTGCTCCGGAGCATCGAATGCCCGCCCCGGTAGCCGCGCCACATCAATTTCTTCTCCCGGAACATTCCAATAGATTTCCTCAACGGAAACGTACTCGGCGATCCATGTCTTGACCCAGCGATTGAACCCGGGCATCACTGGCTCATCGGAATCGTTGGCATACCGCGGCGCCAGCGGTTCGAAGCGATGCATCGAATGCAGATTGCGAATCGTCCACGGAATCAGCGGAGCGAGCGCGCCAACCAGCACCAGCACTCCCGCCCAAACCACAACTCGCGGTGGCAACACTGCGCTCGAACCACTCCGCACTCCGCGCGCCAGCAAAAACAGCAGGTAAGCCCCGATAGTGATCAGCAGAATCCCGCCATCGGGCCGCAGCAGAATCCCTGCTCCCACCGAAAGCCCGCAACCCAGCCATATCCAACTCGAACCTTCGCGCCCCATGCCCAACCCGCAAAGCGCCAGATCCAGCGCCAGCGCCGTAAAGAAAATTTCCATCGTCTCCGTCAACGCCGTCGCCGCATAATTCGCCAGAAACGGACACAGCCCAGCCAGCAAAAACGCCGCCTTCGCCGCTCGCTCGGAAAACATCCGCCGCGCCATGTCCGCGATCAGCAGGCAGCTGCATAAATCAAACAGCACCTGCACCAGCAGCACGGCCCGAAAATTCCCCACGCCAAACATTTCAAAGATCGCCGCCAGGAATGCCGGATACCCCGGCAGCCGCGACAGCGTTGGCATAATCACGCCCGAGTTGGTCACGCCGTAGACGCCGTGCTGCATCCAGTTTTCTGCGATGTTGGCGTACAGCCGGGAATCGTCCACCACGCCCGGAAAGCGAAACACAAAAAACAGCCGCAGCCCTAGCGCGGCCAGTCCGGCCATCACGAAGAAGCGCGCCTCCCTCCGCACCAGCGCCCACAACCCGAATTCCCGCCCCAAGTAGTTCGACATTTTTGTAACCGCCGACTATAGCGCGTTTCCCCGAATTGCGCAGATAATCCCCCACACAAGATTCTGCATCTTATGAATAACGCGCCTGGCAGGACCCGGCAGTGGAGCAGTTTGTGATTTCTCTGCGTTCTTCGCGAATCCTCTGCGCCCTTCGCGTTTACAAGCTTTTGGCCGCAAAGCGCGCCAAGAAGTAATACAGGGTCACAGAGAAAACAGGAGCGCAATCGGGAAGTGCGCCGCCACCCTGTCCCGCCCACAATTGACCGTGTGCGTTCCGCAGCATACGATGAACAGTTCCAGAACCCATGGCTGAACCCGTCTTTTATGATCCCCGGCGCGCCCGCTGGAAACGTCTGCGGCGCATTCTTGACGTATCCGCAGTCGTGGTTTCCGCGCTCGTTATTTTTTTCTTTCTGACCGCCTTGCGCGACGAGCCTCTGCCGGAGCTTCTCTTTTCTCCGCAGAAGCGCGCCTTCAAAGCCTTGAAAGAAAGTGAAAAAGAGAAGGCCCGCGATCGCCAGAAAAAGCTTGCCGCGCGCTCGCACCGCAAATCCAAGCTTGCCGCCTCCCAGGTCAAGCTGAACCAGGAAGAAGGTATTCGCGCCGCCTTCTACGTGCCCTGGGACGCTGCCAGCTTCTCCTCCCTCCGCGACTACGCCCGCCAGATCGACATTCTTTATCCCGACTGGCTGCACGTTCTCACCTCCGATGGCCGCCTGCAAAGCATCGACGAGCAAACCGGAAAGTTTTTCGATGTCGTGCAAGGCAGCTCCGTCCATCCTGTCGACGACCGCGTTATGCCCTTCCTCAACGCAGAAGATACCAGCATGGAAGTCTTTCCCATGGTGAACAACTTCGATGGCGCGAACTGGATTGGGGACGTGGTGAATTTTCTGAACGACGCCGCCGCGCGCGCTCTCTTTCGCCATCAAGTCGGCCAGTTCCTCGCCTCGGGTCGCTATCACGGCCTGATGATCGATTTCGAAGCCTTCCCCGCCAGCGGCCAGCCCGGCTATCTTGCCCTGCTGCAGGAATTGTCTGTCGACCTGCACGAGCGCGGCATGAAGCTGTACGTCGCCGTGCCCGCGCACAACGGCGAATACGACTACGCCTCCATCTCGGCCGCCGCCGACGGCGTTGTGCTCATGAATTATGACGAGCACTATCCCGGCGCCGCATCTGGCGCCGTCGCGTCCCAGGATTGGTTCGTGCAGAATCTGAAATTCGCCCTGAGCGCCGTCCCCAAAGAAAAAATCATCTGCGCCATCGCCAATTACGGCTACGACTGGGCGCTGAAGCCGAAAAAAGGCAATCTGCCTGAGGGAGAGCGCGATTCCACCGTCAGCGTGCAGGAGGCCTGGCTCGCCGCGCGCGACTCCGACGTCGACGTCAGCTTCGACGACGACGCCATGAATCCACACTTCAGCTATCTCGACGAACGCAGCGTGCAGCACGACATCTGGTTTCTCGATGCGGTCACGGCGCTGAACGCCATGCGCGCCGCGCAGACGCTGGGCATCCAGACCTTCGCTTTATGGCGCTTGGGCGGCGAAGACCGCTCCCTGTGGCGCGTTTGGGATATGCCTGGCGATCCCGGCGCCACCGACAAACTAAAAGATGTTCCGCCGGGCAACGACGTCGACATGGAGGGCCAGGGAGAAATTCTCCGGATTGAAGACAAGCCCGCGCATGGCGTCCGCGATCTCACCATCGATGCCGACAGCATGCTCATCACCGACGAAGTTTTTCAGAATCTTCCCGAGCCCTATCGCGTGGGCCGCTACGGCTACAGCCCGAACCGCGTTGCCATCACCTTCGATGACGGACCCGATCCCCAATGGACGCCGAAGATTCTCGACGTGCTGAAACAGAAGCACGCCAGCGCGACCTTCTTCCTGATCGGCATTCAGACCGACAAGTATTCCGGCATCGCGAAACGCATTTACCAGGAAGGCAATACGATTGGAAATCACACGTTCACGCATCCTGACATCAGCAACATCCGCGACGCGCAGTTCAAAGTCGAACTGAATCTCACCGAGCGTCTTTTCGGCAGCTTGCTCGGAGTCCGCGCCACGCTGATGCGCCCGCCCTACGCCATCGACGAAGAACCCGACGTCGCCGATCAGGTGCGCCCGCTCGAAATTCCGCAGGACATGGGCTACATCACCGTCGGCAACCGCATCGATCCCAACGACTGGAGCGACAATCCCCACCATTCCGCCGAGCAGATTTCTTCCTACGTGCTGTCCCATCTCCCGCCCTGCCGCCAGGATGACTTGCGCTGCGGCAACATCGTCCTGCTGCACGACGGCGGCGGCGATCGTTCGCAGACCTTAAAAGCCCTGCCCATGATCATCGACGGCATCCGCGCCCGCGGATACGAAGTGGTCCCGGTCTACGAGTTGCTGAACAAGACCCGCGCGGACGTTATGGCCCCGCTCCCGCCCGCAGAGCTCTGGGCCGCAAGGCTCGATCGCCTCGGCTTCTGGATGTTCGACGCGAGCATTGTCGGCATTACATGGATATTCCTGGTCGGCGACATCCTTATGACCGGACGCCTGATTTTTATCGGAACCGCCGCGGTCTACGATCGCGTGCGCGAAAAAATTATTGGCAAGCCCGCTGAGATCGCCCACTACAAGCCGAAAGTCGCGGTGCTCATTCCCGCCTACAACGAAGAAAAAGTCATCGAACGCACCATCCGCGCGGCCCTGAATTCCAATTACCCGAACCTGCGCGTGATCGTGATCGACGACGGCTCGAAAGACCGCACGCTCGAAGTCGCGCGCAACGCCTTCGCGGCGGAGGCGGCTGCAGGCAAAGTTATCATCCTCGGCAAACCAAACTCCGGCAAAGCTGAGGCCCTCAATCACGGCATCGAGCACATCGGCGATGCTGAACTTTTCGTCGGCATCGACGCCGATACCATCATCGCCTCCGACGCCATCTCGCGCCTGGTGCCGCATTTCGTCAATCCCAAAGTTGCTGCCATGGCGGGCAATGCCAAGGTCGGCAACCGCGTGAATCTCTGGACGCGCTGGCAGGCACTCGAATACATCACCAGCCAGAATTTTGAGCGCCGCGCGCTCGATGTTCTAGGCGCGGTCAGCGTTGTACCTGGCGCGATCGGTGCGTGGCGCGTCTCCGCCGTTCGCGAGGCCGGGGGCTATCACACCGACACCGTAGCCGAAGATGCCGACCTCACCATGGCGCTGCTTCGCCTCGGCTACCGCGTCGAGTACGAAGACATGGCGCTCGCCTACACCGAAGCGCCCACCAACGCGAATGGCCTCATGCGCCAGCGTTTCCGCTGGTCCTTCGGAATTCTGCAGGCCGTCTACAAACACATGGGTGTCTTCGCCCGCAAAGGCGCGCTGGGATGGGTCGCCCTTCCCAACATCGTCATCTTTCAGATTCTTCTGCCGCTGGTCTCGCCGCTCATCGACATCATGTTCGCCGTCGGCACGATCTGGTATTACATCCAGAAACATTTCCATCCTGACTCCACCGACCCGCAGGACTTCCACAAACTCGTCCTCTTCTTCTTCGCGTTTCTGGTGATCGATTTCATCGCGTCGGCCATCGCCTTCGCGCTCGAGCGCCACCGCCCCGACGACAAAGAAGATCCCTGGCTGCTCAGCCAGGTCTGGCTGCAGCGCTTTGCCTATCGCCAATTATTTTCGATCGTGCTCTTCAAGACGCTGAAGCGCGCGCTCGAAGGCCGCAAGTTCGCCTGGGACAAGCTGGAGCGCACCGCCGCCGTGAAGTACGTGCCGGCAGAAACCCACGACCATATCAACGTTCCATAGTTTTGTCTCATGCCGAAATTCAGTTAGCACAAGCCGTCTATTAGTAGGAATGCTCCTCTCCTTTCGGCCCTCATCAATGATTCAATTCGATCTGACTGATTTGCGGGGATCCTGTGTGGCATCCACGTACTCGGTCGAAGATGGACCGAAGCCGGTGATCTGAACGACAACCGGTTCGTCACCGGTTGCTGCGAAGTGATTCCTGGAAGGCGGTTCGGTGTAGAAACTGCCAGCTGGTAGGGCCTTCAACTTGGCCTCGTCAAAGCGGTCGCCATACCCGATATGCCATGTGCCAGAGATCACTGTCGCAACCCTGTCATCACGGTGGGAGTGCGCAGCGATCCGAGTATGTGCCGGGAGGCGAAGCATGATGGTATATACGCCTGCCTGGTCTGGATTGCCTTTCAGAACAACAGTCTGGATCCCACCCACCCCGGAGCTTCCCGTACCCGGATTCCCCACTTGCGGAAACTTGTACTCCGCAGGAGTGAGGCGTTCCTCGTTTGAGTCGTCACTAGCACTGCCTGCACTATGCGCGACCACCTGACCGTCAAGAAATTTACGAATCAGCGCCACCGTATAGGCGGGTTTTTCCTCCATCAACCAATGTCCCGAACCTGCGACTACCTCCTCCTCCACATTGGTCGCTACATGACGCATGATCACAGCCTGAAGAGGACCGAAAGATTTTTCACCACCAACGGCCATCACAGGCATGGTCAGCTTCTTTTGTTCGAAGACCTTATTGTCTTTCGCATCTTGCGCGAAGGCGGTAAATTGCGCGAACCCGGCCCGCATTCCACCTGGTTGCGCATAGGTGGCGGCAAAGAAATTTCTGGTCTCTTCGTCCGGCTTTCCCGGATCGGCGGTAAAGTCATTCCATATCCTGTCAAAATAGATACGCTCCCGGCCTGCCACCAGCCGTTCCGCATCTGGTCCGTGAAAGTTGAAGTGCCAGACTCCGGGATTCTGGAGAATCTCGTTCCACGGATCAATCCCGGGAATGGGTGCGTCCATGACGACTAACCTCTCAACCTTGTCGGGATAAATCGCGGCGTAAGCGTAAGCCACCATGTTGCCGATGTCGTGGGCAACAACAAACGTCTGGTCGTACCCCAACGAAGTCACAACGGCGCGCATATCTTTGGCCTGAGTTTTTTTGTCGTAGCCATCGGCAGGCTTGGAGGATCGTCCAATGCCGCGGAGATCCGGCACCACTACCGTGTGGTCCTTCATCAGATCAGCGGCCAGCGGAGCCCACGAATCGCTATTTTCCGCATACCCATGGATGAGGAGCACCACAGGGCCGCTTCCTCCCCAGCGTACAAAAATGTCTGCCCCTGCCGGGCTGTGTATTGTCTTTGCTTGAAAGCTGGACGGCAGCGAGGGCTGAGCATGGGTTAGAACCGCAGCCAAGGTGAAAAGTATAAGGGCAAGGAACCGTCGAATCATAGTGGATCTCCGTATTGACAATCGATTATTCAGCGACTACCGGAACAGCAACTGCGTAAACTCGGTCAGGTTCTTCCGCCACACCATCCACGTATGCATGCCCGGAGTTTCAATATCCTTATGCCGGATTCCCTTCGACTTCAACCACTCCCGCAGATTTCGATTCAGCGTGATCAGATGATCCTCGGTCCCGCAAGCAATCCACAGCAGCCGTATTTGATCATTCGCCTTCGCATCCAGACCCGGAAAGTCCGCCGAAAAATCCTCCGGCAATCCGCCCGAACTGAACGCCCCAATCCACGCGAACTTGTCGAGATTGTTCAAGCCCGTCAACAGCGACTCGGACCCGCCCATCGAAAGCCCGGCAATCGCCCGCTCCTTCCGGTCTGTCGAGATGCGATATTCGCTCTCCACCTGCGGCATGACTTCGGTCAGCAGCGCTTTGCGGAATTTAGCGAAATTTTCGTAGCGCAGTTCGCGGTGGTCCCAGGAATTCCATCGCCCGCGAATCATCGCCATCGTGCCGTACCCTAGCGGCATCACGATGATCATCGGCTTGGCCTTGCCCAGCGCGATCAGGTTGTCGAGAATCTCGTTCGCGTGCCCCACGGCGGTCCATCCGCTGGCATCGTCGCTGTATCCGTGCAGCAAATACAGCACGGGATACGTCTTCTTCTTCGCCGGATCGTATCCCGGCGGCGTGTACACGTAATAGTCGCGATCGTCATCCGCCACCGCCGAGCGGTAAAAATGATGATGCACCTCACCCCGCGGTATTTCATTCCTCAGAGAAGGCGGGCCGGGCACGTGCACCGCATTTTCGGTCTCTATCAGATTCGGCTTGAGCAGATGATTGAACGGATCGATCATCCTCACGCCATCCACCACGATCGAGTATCCGTAATCATCGGTCGGCAGCGGTGCGGTGGTCACCGTCCAGATGCCCGAACTGTCTTTCTCCATCGGCAACGGCTGCGCGCCCTCGAGATCCACTTTGACCTCGCGCGCATTCGGTGCCAGAAAGCGAAACGTCACGCTGCCATCGCCATGCACGATGGGTGTGTCGAGCCACTCCGGCAGTTTCGCAGCCTGATCCTGCGCAGCCGGAGTCGACTGCGCACTCGCCACCAGGGACGTGATCAAACAGAGAACTAAAAGATAATGGGTTCGCTTCATTCGGCCTCCGGTCAAAACCGAATTGTATAGCGAAGCGCGGCAGTTCTCAGCGATCTTAGCGGCCTTACTTTGCGCCCTTAGCGGTTAAGAGCTCTTGCGGTCGAGACGGGGGCCCACCCAAACAAAAACTCCAAATTTTAGTGTAAATTTGAAGAGACCGTGGCCCTGTCATCTAACGGTTAGGATACTGCCCTCTCAAGGCAGGTATACGGGTTCGATTCCCGTCAGGGCTACCAGCCTTCCTCACCGCTGTTTTTCCTTTATCCATCAACCTTGGTGGAATAAAAACCTGTCGGATCGGTTATCCCCTGTGAGTACCGGAGTGCCGGATCACCCACCGCGGCATTCGGCGCAAGCCCGAAAAATGGTAAAGCCATTCGATCCAAAAATCGTATTGCTGGCCAAGCACGCGCAACATGTCGTGCTGATCCATTTTCCCATCGCGCTGTTTATTGCAGCCGTCGCCTTCGACTGGATTGCACAATGGACGAAGCGCCGCGGCTTTGCCGACGCTGCCTATTACAACCTCGTGGCGGCAGCGATCTCGACCTTCCCCGTTCTGGCTACTGGCCTTCTCGCGTGGCGATTCCAACTGGAGGGGCAGAGACTCAAGGGAATTCTGCTGCTGCATTTGATCCTCGGATGCGTCTCGGCGGGGTTGATCTGGCTCGTCTGGTGGCTTCACTTCCGGGCCCGACGCAGGCCGGAGCACTTGCCCGGTTTCCGATTCGCCGTTGAGTCGTTAGGCGTCTTGATCATCGCCCTCACGGGACATCTGGGTGGCTTTCTTAGCGGGGTAAACGGAACCGGTTAACAAACGGACCTCGCTTCCAAAGTGGTGGCCCGAAGCGAAACCCATCAACCACAAAGGGCACTAAGGATCACGAAGGAAGTCACAGCCGAGAATTCCTTCGTGTGACTTCGTGTCCTTCGTGGTTGAGCCGGTTTGAGTTTTTCAGTTTGCGCAGGGAATAAAACGACCCGCCGCCAGTTATCCCCTCAGAACTCTGCAACACCACGGAGAGCAAGATGACAGATAAGAAGCAAGACCTCATCGATCAGGGAATGCAAGACCTCAACAACGACGGCATTGATCCTGACGGCATTGATCGTCGCGGATTCCTGAAGTGCATGGCCTGGGCCGGTACCGGATTGGTCTGGACCATGAGCGGCGGCATTCCAGTGTCTCGGGCCTTCGCCAAAGGCATGGATCACGACGCTGGCAAGGCCGGAGACTTCAGCTTTGTCCAGATCAGCGACAGTCACATGGGATTCAACAAGCCGGCGAATCCGGATGTGGTCGCGACCCTGCAAGCTGCGGTGGATAAGATCAACGGACTGCCCAACCATCCCGAGTTCTTATTGCACACCGGCGACATCAGCCATCTTTCCAGGCCAGAGCAGTTCGATACCGTCGATCAGGTTTTGAAACGCGCGAGCGCCAAGGACGTCTTCTTCGTGCCGGGCGAACACGACATGCTTGACGATAACGGCAAGTCGTATCTCGAACGTTACGGTAAAAACGCTCAGGGGGCTGGATGGTACAGCTTCGATCACAAGGGCGTGCACTTCATTGCCTTGGTCAATGTGCTGAACCTGAAGGCTGGGGGCTTGGGTTCACTCGGCGGCGACCAACTCGAATGGATGGAAAAAGACGTCAGGCATCTGAAGCACAGCACGCCGGTCGTCGTGTTTGCGCACATCCCCCTATGGTCGGTGTATCCGGATTGGGGCTGGGGCACGCAGGACAGCGCCCAGGCCCTGAGCTATCTGAAGAAGTTCGGTTCCGTGACGGTTCTAAACGGGCACATCCACCAGATCATGCAAAAAGTCGAAGGCAACGTAACCTTTCACACCGCCATGTCAACGGCGTTCCCGCAACCTCAGCCGGGCAAGGCGGATTCTCCGGGACCGATGAAAGTTCCGGCGGATCAGTTGCGGAGTGTGTTGGGGATTACCGATGTGAATTATGTTCGGCGCCAGCATTCTCTGGCGATCGTGGACTCGACCCTGGTGTAGGTCTCCAAAAGAAAGGGAAAGAAAATGTCAGGCAAG
>Ga0209698_10004871_pt1 | contig 14630 bp, 10 predicted proteins | sample LitLauG_LLR_2012_FD_187203 | JGI IMG/M metagenome (GOLD analysis project Ga0209698, IMG submission 187203) | Freshwater sediment microbial communities from Pennsylvania, USA - Little Laurel Run_MetaG_LLR_2012 (SPAdes) (version 2) | ecosystem: Environmental > Aquatic > Freshwater > Creek >...
CTGAAGCTGGGCGAGGACGTGGGCGCGAAAGAAGTGGCGCGGCAGTTGGGTTCGATCCAGGGATTGCTGGAAAAGACGCGGGCGCTGGGGCTGACGGAAAACGAGCCGGATGCGGTGCGGGCGTCGGCCGGCGAATTTATTCTGGAAGGACTCTATGCGCACCGGCGCATCAGCCGCAGCGAAGAGCGCGGGTTTACGGCTGAAGAAAAGAAAAAGCCGTCGCAGGAGCCGGAAGAGACTCCGCGGCAGAAGCAGCGGCGCCAGTTTAATTAGGTCGGCAACGGCGGGCGGTTTGAGAAATAAAGAGGCCTCGTCATGAAGTGGGTCAAGTTTTCCAAATACACGGGCGAAGATTTCGGCATCGACGCCAATGACCTGATGCAGGCGCTGGCCGATTATTTCCTGGGCAGCGGCTTCAACGATCCCTACATGCAGTTCCGGCAGTGGGATCAACAGACGCTGGACGACCTCAAGAGGGCCATCGAGGAGGCGCTCGCCAGCGGGCAGCTTTTCCCCGACGACCAGATGCAGCAGATGCTGGAGCGCCTGTCAGCCATGTCGCCCGAGCAGCTGGAACAACTGCTGGAAAACCTGGTACAGAAGCTGGCGGATGAGGGCCTGATCTCTGTGAGCCAGGACGGCCAGCCAGCCGAGGGCCAGGGGCAGGGAGAGAACAAGGAAGGCCAGGCGAGGTTCGAGGTGACCGATAAATCGCTGGACTTTCTGGGCTTCAAGACACTGAAAGATCTGCTGGGGTCGCTGGGGAAGTCGAGTTTCGGAAGGCATGACACGCGCGATCTGGCGACGGGGATCGAGTCTTCCGGCGTGTCGAAGCAATATGAGTTTGGCGACACGATGAATCTGGACATCAGCGCCACACTGTTTTCGGCGATGCAGCGCGAGGGCGTGAAGTTGCCGCTCGATCTGGAGTATTCAGATCTGCACGTGCATCAGTGCGAGTACCAGAGCTCGTGCGCGACGGTGCTGATGCTGGATTGCAGCCACAGCATGATCCTTTATGGCGAGGATCGCTTCACGCCGGCCAAGCGTGTGGCGATGGCGCTGGCGCATCTGATCCGCACGCAATACCCGGGCGACAGCCTGCGGTGCGTGTTGTTCCACGATTCGGCCGAGGAGCTGAATATCAGCCAGTTGGCGCGTGTGCAGGTGGGGCCGTATTACACCAACACTCGCGAAGGCCTGATTCTGGCGCAGAAGCTGCTGCAGCAGGAGCGCAAGGATATGAAGCAGATCGTGATGATCACCGATGGCAAGCCTTCGGCGCTCACGCTGGAGGACGGGCGGATCTATAAGAACTCGTTCGGGCTCGACCCTCTTGTGATCAGCAGGACGCTCGAAGAAGTCAACCGCTGCAAGAAGCAGGGGATTTTGATCAACACGTTCATGCTGGCGAGCGATTACGGGTTAGTACAGTTCATCCAGAAGGTGACCGAGATTTGTCGCGGCAAAGCGTACTTCACGACGCCGCACACGCTGGGCCAGTACCTGCTGATGGACTACATGAACCGCAAGACGCGAACCGTCCATTAAATAGACGCTCGGTGGGGTCGGTGGGGGGGCAAAATAAAACGCCCGGCCGGAACCGGGCGTTTTGTGTGTTGAGTCGGTTAATCTGTGCCGCCAGATCCACCCGAACCGCCAGATCCACCTGATCCACCCGAACCACCTGATCCACCCGAACCGCCCGAGCCACCTGAACCGCCTGATCCACCTGAACCGTCCGAGCCGCCGCCTGATCCACCGCCTGACCCACCTGAGGTTGAAGGGTCGGGATCGCCGATTAGAGAACTACCCCACACCGTGAACGATCCCCAGACCGTGAACTGGCCCCAGGGTACTGAAGATCCCCACACTGTGAACGCGCCCCAATCCGCTGAACTGCCCCAAACCGTGAAGAAGGGCTTGGTGCCGGAAGAACCCCACACCGTAAACAAACCGGACGGCGTGGAACTGCCCCAAACCGTGAAGCTGCCCGCAGGGCCGGAGGAGTTCAGTACGGTGGATGACCCCCAGACGGTGAAGTTGCTCCAACTGGTGCTGGAACCCCAGACGGTGAACGATCCCCAGACGGTGAATGCGTTTTTGATGTTTTGCAGGTAGACGATAGCGGGGCTGCCCGCAGGCCCGGCGGGACCCAGCACCGCTATGGGCGACGCAGCGTTCATGGTTGCCGGGATGGTGCTGTCGCTCCCGATGGCAGCGTCGAGATCCAGATAACCGGCGCCCACGGTAAAGATGTCGTACTGAATATTGAAGGTCAGCGGGGGCGAGATGGTGTTGTCCGTGATCGAGATGGTCGTTTTCGGGAGCTTCGTGGCCGTCGTCATGAGGCGGGCCTTGATCTGATCGGGAGTCAGATTTTCGTTGTCCGAAGCACTGGTGAGCAGCGCGGCGACGGCGCCGCTGACAACCGCCGATGCGACGCTGGTGCCGCTCATCACGAAATAGTGCGAAACCGCGCCATCCCGGGGATCCTGCATGTAGGAGCTCAGCGGCACGATGTCCGGATTAGGATTAGCGGCCAGGGCCAGCGTGGAATTGGGAGCCATGGTCGAGAAGATCCGGTTACCCGGAGCCACCAGGTCCGGCTTGACCACGTGATCGCCAATGGAGGGACCCTTGGAGCTGTACGTGGTCATCACATCATCGCGGCGCTCAGGCGTCGAGAGCGTATTCATAGCGCCGACTGTGAGCACGAGCGGGTCGTTGGCCGGTGAAGCGATAGTGGCGTACCCGTGCGTCCCGGCCGTATTGTCGCGACCACCGTTGCCGGCTGCCACAACCACGGTGATGCCCTTCAGCCATGCCGCTTCCACGGCTTGGCAGAGCGGATCGAGCGTGTAGCTTTCCGCAATGCCGCGGCCGAGCGAAAGGTTGATGACCTTGATATTGTAAGCGTCTTTGTTCGCGACCGCCCAGTTGATGGCCGCAATGACGGTGGCGTCATCGGATGATCCCTGCGAATCGAGCACCCGGAGGTTAATGAGTTGCGCGCCGGGCGCCACGCCGTGGATCGTATGGGTGAAGTTGTCCCCCGTTGAATTGGCGCCGTTACCGACGATCACGCCCGCCATGTGAGTTCCGTGACCAAACAGATCGTTTGTGGTGAGCTCGGCCGGGCCTTTGCCGAGAACGAAGTTCTGCGAGTAGGCTACAACCGAATGTCCGCCCGTGATCAGATCGAGTTGGGTCGTATCGACACCACTGTCGATCAGCGCGACGCCAATTGGCTTCCCATTGCTGCCCTTTGCGCCAGCGGTGAAATCCGGCCGGCCCGCCTGATCGGCGGATTTGGGATGCAAAGTCTGCGGAAAATAATCGTAAACAGGGCCGGAGGTCTGTTTCGAACTGTCATCTGTGGCTTTCACCTGGTGGTTGAGCGAGATGTGCGCAACCGCCATGTTCCCGGACAGTGCCTGCGCCTGAGCCAGGGTCAACACGCCGATTTCGCCGTTGTTGATCCCGGTGATGGTGGTACCGCCGACCGAACTGGCAAGCGACTCCGAACCGCCCCCTCCTGACTGACCGGAAGACACAGTGCCTGGAGCGTATTGAATAATGACTTGAACCGGACCCGCCGTGGGGGGCAAATTCTGGAGATCGGGAGCTAAGGTGCCCGCAAGCGCGACGCTACCCGGCACCGAAAGGAGTATCAGTACTTTTAACAATAATCGGGACTTCTCTAACATGTCCATACCCTCAGTCTAGTGCAAGGAGCCTGCCACACATTCGCGTCAGGTAACCTGTTCCACTCCATCAGCCAGCGTTCTGCAATTTCTCCGCCATCATGACAACCTGTCACCCAACAGGTCGCCATTGTCACTTTCACTACAGAGACAAGCAGTCGCTATAGTACACCAACTTCTGCCGGATGTTAATACCTCGCATAATTCCTATGTCCGCCGAAAGTTCCAGAATTGAAAGGGATGCAGGCTGTACTTCCAGGCGAAGGTGGAAGTCCAGCGGGATGCCGAGGAAGTGCATTACAGCACTCCGGATGGCATCTCCGTGGCTGAACACAGCGACGGTCTGGCCGGGGTGCAAAGCTGCTATTTCGCACAACCCGGCGACCATGCGGGCCTGGGTTTCGAGCATCATTTCCCCGGAAGGAGGGCGCGTAGAACTACGGAACGTGGTGAAACGGCCCCAGCGAGGGTCGCCCTGCAGAGATTCGTAAGTCCGCCCCTGCCAGTCGCCGTATCGGATTTCTCCGAACTCGGGGCGCTGGCGGATTTCAAGAGCGCGGCGGCGGGCCAGCGGCGCGGCTGTTTCGAGCGCGCGTTCCAGAGGACTGGAATAAATGGCGCTCAGGGGCACGCCGTCGAGAAATTCAGCGAGGGCTTCGGCCTCGGCGACGCCTTTTTCGTTGAGCGAGACACCCGGCGTCCAGCCAGTGACGCTGAGGCCGACGTTCGGGTTGGATGCATGGCGGATTAGAAAAATAGTGACAGACAGGGGCAACCTGCCGTCGAGGGTATCAGGCCTTTGAAGCGCGCGTCCACGACGTACAGCAAGCCCGCGAGGAATTATTCGGAACTAAATGGCCCGTGGCCCGGCAATATAGACGACGGGTACGCCAATTAGACCATGCCTGAGGACGCTCGCCGGACCAGTTTCGATCTCCTGACCCGGTATCGCACGGGCGACAGGGAGGCATTCGGGGAAATTTACCGGAGGCACAGCCCGGGTGTCTATCGTTTTGCGCTCTGCATGACCGGGGACGCGACGCGGGCCGACGAGGTGACGCAGGACGTCTTTGTGTGGCTGGTCCGGCATCCGGCAGGATTCGATGCGACGCGCGGGGAACTGGGGCCTTACCTGGCAGGTGTGGCGCGGAAGTTCCTGCAGCGCAGGCAAAGAGAAGAACGGCGATGGGCGCCGATTGGCGATGAGGCGACAGTGGACCCGCAGGACGACGCCCAGGCGGAGATGACGATCTTGCGAAGCGCGATTGCGGCACTGCCGCCGAGGTATCGGGAAGTGGTGGCGCTTTGCGATATCGAGGGTTTCACTTACGATGAAGCGGCGCGGACGCTGGCGTGCGCGCCGGGCACCGTGCGCTCCCGGCTGCACCGCGCCCGCGCATTTCTGGCGGCGAAGCTCCAGGCGAGGGTGGCGAGTAGCAAGGCAGGAAGTTTGAGATGAGCACGATAAATATGGAAGGCCCGCGCAGAAGATACCCGGCTTGCGATGCCGGTAGAGAATACGTGGCCGCGGTCACGGAATTTGCCCGAACCGGGGTATGCGAGGCATGGCTGGAACCGCATCTGGCGCGCTGCCGGGTTTGTGCCACCTCGCTGGAATCGCAGCGATTCCTCGAAGGCGCCCTGGGGCGTTTCGCGACCGGGTTGAGTGCTGCCGGTCCCTCGTCAGGGGTGACTGCCGCGGTAGCGGCTGCATATCAAGCCAGGCAAAAAGAACGGATGCGGCTAACGGTTGCGATTGCCGCCGGGTTGACGCTGGCAGGATTGCTCGGATCGGCTGGGTTCCTGCGGTGGAAACCTGCGCCGCCGCAGGGGCCGCCCGCGGCAGTGCAGTCGGAGATAAGCGTTCCGCGCAGATTCGCGCCGGCGCAGGAGTCAAGGGCGCTGGTGCCGACACCAAGGCGCGCGCAGACCAGGCCGCAGCGGCAGGTGGAAGCCGTGAGCCCGCCCGCGGCAACCGATTCCGCAACGGAGCCTTTCATCGCCATACCTTACACGCTTCCTCTGTTAGCCGGAGAACGGGCGTGGGTAGTGCGTATGGAACTTCTGCCCGCAGCGCTGCTTTCCACGGGATTTCCGCTGCCCGCCGTTCTGGCGGACGCGGGTGCCTTGCAAACCGACGTGGTTGTGGGCGAAGACGGCCGGGCGCGGGCCATTCGCGTCCTGACGGCAGCGCGGTTCGAACAGAGATGATCCGGGAATTTAAATAACAAGGAAACAGAGGTATGATCCAAATGACTATGAGAACGAGCTTTCTTTTCGCGATGATGGCGATCGTCCCGGCTTACCTGACGGCGCAGGGATTGACCGGGCCAAACGTGATGTTCCAGCAGGCCGGCGCGCTGACGGGCGGGATACTGGGGCAGGGGCCTGTCTTCATCTCGTCGTCGCCGCTTGGACCAGCGGTGACCGGCAAGCCATTTTCAGGTACCGAGCAGCGCCACAGCCTGCAGGTACTCGGCGACGGTACCCGCATCGAACACACGGACACCAATCAGTACTACCGCGACGGTGAGGGACGGACGCGGGTGGAGATGAAGGCGGGCGAAAACACGATGATCACCATCAGCGACCCGGTGGCAGGCTTCAACGTGACGCTCAATCCTGCTGAGAAAACCGCGCACAAGATGCCGTTTCCCGCCGGATTCGCGGCTAAAGCGAAAATGATGGCTGCCGGGGGACCGGCGGGATTTGCCGTCGCGGACGTTGCGGCACCGGTGATCTTGAACGAGCAGCGGATCGAGGTTCGCAGTGGAGTTGCCGTCGGCGCTATCGCGGGCGGCCCGAACGTGACGATCATGCGGAGCGAGTCCGGGAGCGGTACCGCGCCATCGAGCGAAGATTTGGGGATGCAGGCCATTAACGGCGTGAGTGCGCAGGGTTCGCGAATCACGCTTACCATCCCGGCAGGTCAGATCGGCAACGACCGCCAACTCAGCGTCGTCAATGAGCGCTGGTTCTCGTCCGACCTGCAGATGACGGTTAAGAGCGTGAATAACGACCCGCGGTTCGGCGAAACGACATACGAACTCACGAACATCACACAGGGAGCGCAGGACCCGACCCTGTTTGCGATCCCTTCGGACTATGTCATCTCGCAGCCGCAAACAGTGGAATACAAAGGGACAGCGCTCAGGTAGCCATCTGCCGTAAGCTTGATTCAGTCAGTCCTGTTGCGCCTGCCCGGATTGACGTGCTACGATTCGTTAGTACCCTCAAGAGGGCTCTGTGGGAGGTGTGCGCATACGGACGGTTTCAGCCGCCCGGGAGATGTCGCCACCGTTTGCACCAGGAGGAGTAAATGGCAAGAAAACCAGGCAAAAAGTATCAGGCTGCGCTCAAGCAGGTCGAAGCGAAGGAATATCCCCTCGCTCAGGCAGTTCCGCTACTCCAGAAAATCAAGTTCGCAAAATTTGACGAGACCGTCGAAGTGCACATGCGCCTCGGCGTCGATCCCAAGCACGCCGATCAGATGGTCCGCGGCACGGTTGTCATGCCCAACGGGCTCGGCAAGTCAAAGAAGGTGCTCGTGATCGCCAGCGGCGATAAGCTGCGCGAAGCCACTGAGGCCGGTGCCGATTTTGTGGGCGGCGACGACATGGTGAATAAGATTCAGTCGGAAGGCTGGACTGATTTCGACGCCGTTGTCGCGACGCCGGACATGATGCGGTCCGTTGGTAAACTCGGTAAGATTCTCGGCCCGCGCGGCCTCATGCCCAACCCGAAAACCGGCACTGTGACCACCGATGTGGCCAAGGCCGTCCTCGAGGTCAAAGCCGGAAAAGTGGAATTCCGCGTCGACAAGACCGGCATTATTCACGCGCCGGTGGGCAAGCTGAGCTTCACGCCGGTCAAGCTGATCGAAAACGCCACCAGTCTGATTGCGGCCGTTATCAAAGCCAAGCCGTCGGTCGCCAAGGGCAAGTACGTGAAGAGCGCGACGCTGTGCTCGACCATGAGCCCGGGCATCTCTATTGACGTGGGCGAAATGACGGCGAAGGAAGCCGCCGCGAACGCCTAGTTTGTAACGAATCCCGGAGTCTGAAATGAAAAACAGGGACGAAAAGAAAAAAGATTTCGAAGCTTTGCGTAAAGCCCTCGAGAACGCGCAGAACGTTTTCGTGGCAGGCTTTGAGAAGCTTACGGTGGATCAGGATTACAATCTGCGCAAGACCATTCGCGGCGCGGGCGGCAGTTACCAGGTGGTGAAGAACAACATCGCTGAGATTGCCTCAGAGGGTACGCCTTCCGAACCCGTGCTGAAGGGGCTTCGCGGGATGACTTCCATCGCGCTGACCAGTGACCCGGTGGCGCTGGCCAAGGTGCTGACGGCCTACGCGAAGACCAATCCGGCATTTACCTTCAAGGCTGGCCTGGTCGAAGGCCGCGCCGTCGACGTGAGAGCGATTGGCGATCTGGCCACGCTGCCGTCGAAAGACGAGCTCTTCTCGAAGTTGCTTTATCTCATCAATGCGCCTGCTCAGCGGCTGGTGACAACGATGAACGCGGTGGGACGCAATCTGGCCGTTGTGGTGGACCAGGGCGTCAAAGAGAACAAGTTTCAGGCCTGACGGCCTGGTGGATTTAAGACGAAGCCGGGCGGATTGAGATAAAGCCTGTGCTGCGGCAAATATTTGAACGAAAGGTTTTGAGGAGTTAAGAGATCATGGCGGACATTAACGCAATTGCGGATTCGATTCAGGGCCTGACGCTGCTCGAGGCGTCGCAGCTCGTAAAGATGCTGGAAGAAAAGCTGGGCGTTTCGGCTGCGGCCGCGGGCCCGGTGATGGTTGCCGGCGGCCCGGCCGCGGCAGCTGCCCCGGCGGCAGAAGAGAAGACCGAATTCACGGTTATTCTGACTGCGGCTGGCGCGAACAAGATCAATGTGATCAAAGCGGTGCGTGAAGTCACCAGCCTCGGCCTGAAAGAAGCCAAGGATTTGGTGGATGGCGCGCCTAAGCCCGTGAAGGAAGGCGTCAGCAAGGACGAAGCCGAAACCATTAAGAAAAAGTTCGTGGAAGCCGGCGCGTCGGTCGAAGTGAAGTAGTCGGATTCCGGCTAACTCATTCGATTCGTAGCGATTGCGGTGCCCGCAGGGGGCGAATTCGGGCGGCAAGGGGGCGCAGGCTCCCGTGCCGCTATTGGACTTTATGGTTGACGGGTTGCGCGACTGCTGCTAACGTAGTAAGTTGGCGTTGGTAGCGGCCGGAGTATTCCCGGATTGGTGACGGTGGCGCTGAACTTCTGGCAATCAGATTGCAAGCCGACCAGCCCTTCGCATGGGGGCGTATTGCGTCCAGGCGAAGACGCTACCCGTGTACCTGCCGCCCGGCAACATTTTTCCATTCAGTTTCCAGCCAGCCGCGCGGACCAAGCCGTGCTGCTGCCGAAGTGTGGCGCGGCGCACGCCGCCAGTTCGACCATCCCTGGCCGCTTTCCGGTGGCTTTCCTGACGATGCGCCTCTGCAGCGTGTCGCATCTTCTTCAGTATCTGCAGATTAGCTTCAATTGGTCCTGGATGACGGGTCGCGTTCTCCCTTGGCGGGGAGAGGGTGGCCCGCCGGCGTTTTTGGTTTCCTGGTAGCGGGCGTCCCGAGACGCCTTTGCCTGTAGTTACGGAGTTCCTGATCCTATGTCTGAAAACGGTCTGGCCCCAGATAGAGTTGATTTTTCCAAAATCAAAACTTCGATTCCGATCCCCAATCTGATCGAGGTTCAGAAAAATTCCTACGAGAAGTTCCTGCAAATGGACCTTCTCCCCAACGAGCGCGACGATATCGGACTGCAGACCGTGTTCACCTCGGTCTTCCCGATTTCCGACTTCCGCGGTGTCAGTCAGCTGGAATTCGTCGATTACTCCATCGGCAACTGGGAGTGCAAGTGCGGCAATCTCAAGGGTTTGCATCATCTGCGATCGACCTGCCGGAATCCTTCCTGCGGTGCCACCATCCAGACCGATCCGTTCCATCCCGGCGACATCCTCTGCCATCATTGCGGTACCTTCAACCGTAATATCGTCACTTTTTGCAATAAGTGCGGGGACCCCGTTGGCCTCCAGCTGAAATACGATCAGGCCGAGTGCGAAGAGCGGGGCATGACCTACGCCGCGCCGCTGAAGGTCACCATCCGCCTCACCGTTTATTCCAAGGATGCCGAAACCGGACAGAAGAGCGTCCGCGACATTAAGGAGCAGGAAGTCTTCTTCGGCGAAATCCCGCTGATGACGAACAATGGCACTTTCATCATCAATGGCACCGAACGCGTGATTGTCAGCCAGTTGCACCGTTCGCCCGGCGTCTTCTTCGAGCGCGTGGCGTCGCAGGGCTACTATCTCGGCAAAATCATTCCTTATCGCGGCAGTTGGGTCGAGTTCGAATACGATACCAAAAATCTGCTGTACGTTCGCATCGACCGCAAACGCAAATTTTATGGTTCGGTCTTCCTGCGGGCGCTGGGCCTCGAATCGGACGAACAGATCCTCCGCACGTTCTACAAGATTTCCAGGATTGCCATTAAGGACGCGAAGCTGAACTGGACGGTTGACGACAATCTGATCGGCCTGAAGCTCTCGCACGCCATTAATAACAAGGCTGGCGAGCCAGTGGTACCGCAGGGCCGCAAGGTCACTTCGGGCCTGATGAAGGAAATCGTCAAGAACAAGATCACGCAAGTCGAAGTCGCGGCCAACGATCTGGAAGGCGCCTTCATCGCCGCCGACGTCGTCGATATGTCGACCGGCGAAGTGATGATCGACGCCAATCAGGAACTGACGCCTACGGTCATCAGCAAGCTGATCGAAGCTGGCATCACCTCCTTTGAGATCTTCTTCCCTGAGCGCGACGAAGTCGGCACCGTGATCTCGACCACGCTCAGGAAAGATCCGGTCAAGACGCGCAAGGAAGCGCTGATCGAAATCTACCGCAAGCTGCGGCCGGGCGATCCGCCCACCGTGGATACCGCGACCCAGTTGTTCGAAGGCATGTTCTTCGACTCACGCAAGTACGATTTTTCGCGCGTGGGCCGCATGAAGTTCTCCATCAAGATTTACGATGCGCCCGAGTCGCCCGCCCGCAAGAAGGCCGACGGCACGCCCTACGACGTCCGCATCCTGCATCCGGAAGATTTCCACGATACGATCCGCTATCTGCTCAAGCTGCGCAAGGGCATTGGCGCCGTCGATGATATCGATCACCTTGGCAACCGCCGCGTCCGCGCGGTCGGCGAACTGCTGGAAAACCAGTTCCGCATCGGCCTCGTCCGCATGGAGCGGGCGATTAAAGAAAAGATGTCGGTCTACCAGGAAATGTCGACGGCCATGCCGCACGACCTGGTCAACGCCAAGCCTGTGATGGCGGCTATCCGTGAATTCTTCGGATCCAGCCAGCTTTCGCAGTTCATGGATCAGACCAACCCGCTGTCGGAAATCACCCACAAGCGCCGTCTGTCGGCCCTTGGACCGGGCGGTCTCTCCCGTGAGCGCGCCGGCTTCGAAGTCCGCGACGTTCACCCGACGCACTACGGCCGCATCTGCCCGATCGAAACGCCGGAAGGCCCGAACATCGGCCTGATCTCGTCGCTCTCCTGCTTTGCGCGCATCAACGATTACGGCTTTATCGAAAGCCCGTACAAGCGCGTCACCGGAGGACTTGTTGTCGACGAAGTCAAGATCCTGAACCCCGGCGACACGCATTTCAAAGTCGGCGACGTGATCTTCCGTGAGGCTCTGGAAAAGGCCGACGCCGCCCTCGCGGCTGGCAAGCAGAAAGCCGAATTCGTGGCCCACTGCGATTACCTTTCCGCCTGGGAAGAAGACAAGTACATCATCGCGCAGGCGAACGTGGAGCTCGACCCCAAAGGCCGAATCGTTCCCGAACTCGCCAACGCCCGCCAGGCCGGCAACTTCGTCCTGAAAAGCCGCGACGAAATCGAGTACATGGACGTCAGTCCAAAACAGCTCGTCTCCGTCGCCGCCAGTCTGATTCCGTTCCTTGAGAACGACGATGCCAACCGCGCGCTCATGGGATCGAACATGCAACGGCAGGCCGTTCCGCTGCTGCGCGGCGACGCGCCGTTCGTCGGAACCGGCATGGAGTATGTGACGGCCCGCGATTCCGGAGCGGTCGTGCTTTGTAAGCGCTCCGGTATCGTCGATTCGGTCGATTCCGAACGCATCATTGTGCGCGTGGAAGGCACGGCGCATGAAGGGCAGATGTCGCGCGAAGTCGGCGCCGACATTTACCAGATGACGAAGTTCAAGCGCTCCAACCAGAACACGTGCATCAACCAGAAGCCGATCGTGCAGCAGGGGCAGCGAGTAGTCAAGACTCAGGTTCTTGCCGACGGGCCCTGCACGGATATGGGCGAACTCGCTCTCGGCCGCAACGTCCTCGTGGCGTTCATGCCGTGGCGCGGTTATAACTTCGAAGACGCCATCCTGGTCAGCGAAAAGCTGATCAAGGAAGACTATTACACTTCGATCCACATTGAAGAGTTCGAAATCGAAGCCCGCGACACCAAGCTCGGGCCGGAAGAAATCACCCGCGATATTCCGAATATCGCCGATTCCTTCCTGCGCAACCTCGATGAATCGGGCGTCATCCGCATCGGCGCCACAGTGAAGCCGGGCGACATTCTGGTAGGCAAGGTGACGCCGAAGGGTGAAACCCAGTTGACGCCGGAAGAAAAACTCCTCCGCGCCATCTTCGGCGAGAAGGCCGGCGACGTGAAAGACGCCTCCCTTTACTGTCCCCCGGGTATTGAAGGTACGGTGGTGGATTGCAAAATCTTCTCCCGCAAGGGACAAGATAAGGACGAGCGGTCGCGGCGCATTGAAGAAACGCAGATCGCGCGCCTGCAGCGCAACCTCTCCGACGAAATCCGCATCCTGACCGACGAGCGCGCCAAGCGCCTTTCGAACCTGCTCGAAGGCAAGGAAGTCCTCGCCGACCTGCACGACGAAAAGACCAACAAGAAGCTCTTCGCCAAGGGCGCCATCGTCGATCGCGATTCGATCGAAAAGACGCGCTCGCGCGACCTGAAGCGCATCCGCTACAACAATAAAGATCCGCGCGTGAACGAGCAGATCGACGAAATCGAAGAGATGACGTCACGCCAGATCGCGGTGCTCGAAAAGATCACCGACGAGAAGACCGCCAAACTCCGCAAGGGCGACGAGTTGCCCCCCGGCGTGATCAAGCTGGTAAAGGTCTATATCGCCATGAAGCGCAAGCTTTCGGTGGGCGATAAGATGGCCGGCCGCCACGGTAACAAGGGCGTGATCGCGCGCATCCTTCCGGAAGAAGACATGCCGTATCTGCCGGATGGAACCCCGGTTGAGATTGTCCTCAACCCGCTCGGCGTGCCTTCCCGTATGAACGTGGGGCAGATTCTGGAAACCCACCTCGGCTGGGCGGCCAAGGCGCTGGGCGTGCAGTTCGCAACCCCCGTCTTCGATGGCGCAACGGAAAAAGGCATCAAGGAAATGCTGACGAAAGCGGGCCTGCCGACCTCCGGCAAGACGCGCCTCTTCGACGGCATGACCGGGCAGTCTTTCGAACAGCCGGTGACGGTGGGCTACATCTACATGCTGAAGCTCTCGCATCTGGTCGACGATAAGATCCACGCCCGCTCCATCGGGCCGTACTCGCTGATCACGCAGCAGCCGCTCGGCGGCAAAGCGCAGTTCGGCGGACAGCGTTTCGGCGAAATGGAAGTCTGGGCCCTTGAAGCTTACGGCGCGGCTTACATTCTGCAGGAACTGCTGACGGCGAAGTCGGACGATGTATACGGCCGAGCCAAGATTTACGAAGCGATTGTGAAGGGCGAAGCGGCTATTGAACCCGGTGTGCCGGAATCGTTCAACGTGCTGATTCGCGAATTGCAGTCGCTCTGTCTCGACGTCGAGCTGATGAAGAAATTCCGCGAGGCGCCCGAAGATACGGCGCTGGCTGCGGATTAGGCTTTAGAGCTTTTTTCGTGATCCCCGCGGCGCGGGGTGAAACCTGCGCCGCTTTGTAGTTCTGGTGAAAAGGAACGGGAGCAAATATGCGGTCTTCTCCATACGATCGTTCGAATCTGATTGCCGACTTCGACTCTATCCGGATTTCTCTGGCCTCGCCCGAGAAAATCCGCAGCTGGAGCCACGGCGAAGTCACCAAACCGGAAACCATCAACTACCGGACCTTCAAGCCCGAGCGCGATGGCCTGTTCTGCGCCCGCATCTTCGGACCGGTGACGGACTGGGAATGCCTCTGCGGCAAGTACAAGCGGATGAAGCACCGCGGCGTGATCTGCGACAAGTGCGGCGTCGAAGTCACTCTCGCCCGCGTGCGCCGCGAACGCCTCGGCCACATCGAACTCGCCAGCCCCTGCTCGCACGTCTGGTTCTTCAAGGGCCTGCCGTCGCGCATTGGTCACCTGCTCGACATCACGCTGCGTGAACTGGAACGCGTCCTCTATTTCGAAGCCTACGTCATCGTGGATGCCGGCGAAGTGCCGGACCTCACCATGAGCGAGGTCATTTCGGACGAAAGGAAGCGCCAGATCGAATCCGAGCACCCCGGCCAGTTCGTCGCCATGATGGGCGCCGAGGGTATCAAAGAACTGCTGAAGAAGGTCGACGTCGAGATGCTCAGCGAAGACATTCGCGAGAAGATGAAGACGGAAACTTCGCAGCAGAAGAAGCTGAAGTACGCCAAGCGTCTCCGGGTTGTCGAAAGTTTCCGCAAATCGGGCAACAAGCCGGAGTGGATGATCCTCGACGTGCTCCCGGTGATTCCGCCGGAACTTCGTCCGCTCGTGCCGCTCGATGGCGGCCGCTTCGCCACGTCCGATCTCAACGATCTCTATCGCCGCGTTATCAACCGCAACAACCGCCTCAAGAAGCTGATGGAACTGCACGCGCCG
>Ga0209698_10004872_pt1 | contig 14627 bp, 12 predicted proteins | sample LitLauG_LLR_2012_FD_187203 | JGI IMG/M metagenome (GOLD analysis project Ga0209698, IMG submission 187203) | Freshwater sediment microbial communities from Pennsylvania, USA - Little Laurel Run_MetaG_LLR_2012 (SPAdes) (version 2) | ecosystem: Environmental > Aquatic > Freshwater > Creek >...
ATGTCGCACTCGGCTTGCAGGGTAACAATTAAGCGATACAAGTTCAGAAATTGATCAGTAAGTTCCTTCGGGGTGGCCACTCGTGCGGGAACAATCTTTGCCAAGCGTTCGAGTTTTTCCTTACTTTCGCGGAAGATGTCGTCGATTGTATTTGGCTCTGTCACGAATCACCTCACCCGAAGATTGATGTCAAAAAGGGAGCATAACCGCCGCGCAGGTGTCCAGGGTGGGGGGCTTCGCGTGAGAAATCAATCGCAGTTCTTAGTGAAGGAGCGAACCCAGCTCTAGGTCCACTAACCCCGACCAGCGCGGGCATAGCATCGAAGCGTGGCTGACATCTTCGAGAACGCAATCACCTTTGTACGCATTGACGGCGGTGACGAAATCGTTGAGCGTATTCCTGGCTACTGGCCAGTGCCCGTTGGCGGGGTAATCGAACTTGGTAACCCGAACCGAGACTTCGGCGTAGTCAGCGTTCGTATCCGAGTGAACAGCACTGAGATACCTCCGAGGATTGACCTATACCTCGACTGCACGCCACTTCCTTTGAGCCTGCGCCACTAGCTACCGAAGCGTAGTTTTAGCCCCGTGTCAGGGCCGGGTAGGTGAATTACCATACACCATCAAGCACCGAGTTTACCGAATAGGGCATCGTCAATGAGCCTCACGAAACGGTCGCGATGGCGGTCTCGCTGCTCGACGAGCTCATCGCCGACTGGGCCGGCCAATCGCGACCCTACGCGGCACCCGATCTCCTCTCGGCGCTGCGCGGACGCCTTCGCCGGTGGTTGCTCAAGGAGAAGGAGGCTCGCCTCGCGGCGTCGTCGATCGAGGGCTCCGAACCCATCGCCGTGGCGGCGTCGCCCCTGCTCACCCGTCTCGAGACCATGAGCCAAGGGCCCCACGAGCGACTCGCCCGGCTGACCTACCAGTGCGTCTTCGCGGGCGTGCCGCTGCGCGACCTGGCCCGGGCGGACCACTCCTCGGTATCGACACTTCGTCGCGAGCTACAGGTCTTCGCCCTCGCCCACCTCCTCGGATGAGGGGGTCGACCGGCGAGCCCTGCGAACTCCCTCTAATCTTCGATAACCATGGCCCGACGACGGTTCACCCTTCGCAGTTCACACCTGCTGATGTGGTCGAGCCCACTCCTGCTCCTGGTCTTGGTGTTCACCCTGAACTCTCGACCGCTGCACACTCCCGCATCGTCGGTGACGTCGACATTTCCCACGACAACGTCGACGTCGTCGAGCAGGCTGAGTATCGTCCCCGCGACCACGACCACGACCACGACGACGACGACAACGACGATCAGGTCGTCGACCACGCCGCCGGCGACGACAACGTCGACGCGCCCGACCCCGGTGACCACGACGCCGAAGCCAACGACCACGACCAGCGTCGCGCGCGCGAACTCCTCCAACACGACCACGACGAGCGTCGCCGTGAACGTGCCGGTCGGCGAGGCAAGCTACAACGGCCGTCTGAGCCTCGCCACGCCCGACGCCATCATTCCCTTGCGCGGACCCGGTCGATGGGCCCTTCGCGCCACCCACGCCGTGAGCGCCTCGTTGCAGTGTGGTTCGCGCGCCACGTCGCCCACCGTCACCGTCGTGATCGAGGGCGAGCGGTCCTGCAGTCTCGAGATAAACGTCGTCACCGGAGCACCCACCTCGTGGACGCTGAACGCCGCACGGTAGGCACATTCGCGACGGGACCGCTCCAGGGCGTCGCCCTGGCGCTCTACTTCGCCCTGTTGCCCTACGTCGTCGTGACCAAGTGGCGTTTCTCCTACACCGTCACCGACGGCGCCGTAGTGCGCGACCTCTTGGTGGGTCTCGCGATCTTCTGGGCCGTCTTCCTGATCCTTCTGGTGATCTACGTCAACCAATTGCGACACCGTCGCCACGTCCCCGCCAATGGCTGCGCCTGGTTAGCCGGTCTGGTGATCGCCGCGTTGCCCTTCCTCGTCTCCTCGGGTGCCGGAGCGATGGTCGCCGCGCCCGGTCACGCCACTGCGGGCACCTCGGTGGCACCGACGACGTCGCTCGCGGGGGCGAGCGCCGGGACCAACCTCGGCGACCCGGCGCGACCACGCGGCGAGAGCCACCGTGGCGTCGGACTCTTCGCACTCGCGCTCATCGCCAAAGGTCGGCGCGACCGACTGGGCGACAATGGGGGACTGAGTGACGAGGAGCTCGACGAGGTCGCGCGTCGATTGAGCGACGGCGACGCCCGACTGGTCGCCCAATTGCGCGACGCCATCGGTTCCGCGCGCGACGGCGAAACCCTAGTGCGTGACGACGCCAGTGCCATTGAGCCCCGCTGGGACTTCGACCCGGTCGTCGTGTCGGTATTGGAGGAGCGTGCCGACGCCATCGCGCTCGGGTACGCCCGCGAAGGCGGTTCCCTGCCCGTCGACCGGACCTGGAGCGACGAGGAGATGACCCGGCGCGTCGTCGCCCTGCACGACGGCCACGTCGTCTTCGCTGCGAGCGACAACGAACTGATGCGGGCCCTGGCGCGCCGGCGCGACCTCTCGACGATGGTCGTCTTCTTGGGAGAACCCGCCGATCTCGACGAAGAGATGCGCGGCCTGTGCGTCACTCTTCGCGCCGCCGCGGGCACGGGCGCGCCCGAGGTGGCAACCAGTCGTCAGGTCCGCGTCGAGTTGTTGCGCGCCTACCCCCAAGTCCAGGGGCTCGCCGAGGACTTCACCGCGACGCTGCGGCGGCGCAGTCTTGAGATGGTGGCCTACCTGGCGATGCACGGCGGCGAACCGGTCACCGGGGACCGCCTGCGCACTCGAGTCCTGGTGCACGCCAATGTCGACGCCTCCAAGACCACCTTGAACAACACCGCCTCCTCGGTGCGCCGCAGCCTCGGCAATGACGCGCACGGTCCCTTGCTCGAACCGGTGTCCTCGGGCCTGTACCGGGTGCGCGCGGTGCACCTGGACGTGGCGGACTTCCACCGCCTGGTGGCGCGCAGTCGTGGCGTCACGGGTGATGAGGCCTACGACCTCTACGTCGACGCCCTGCGACTGGTGCACGGCGAGCCCCTGGCGAGCGTGCTCAAGGGCTTCGAGTGGTTCACCTTCGAGGGACACCGCGCCCAACTCCAGCGAGACGGCGAGTGGGTCGCGCTGGCCCTGCACGATGCCGCGCTGACTCGCGACGACGTCGAGACGGCCTTTTGGGCCCTGCGACAAGGATTGCTGCTCGACCCCGACTCCGAGGACCTGGCCGACGCCTTAGAGCGCGTCCCGCGCCTACGCCAGTTTCGAGGAGATGGACCCGGCGCTGCGCAGCACCAATCCGTCCGCCCCGGCCGCGCTGTAGCGATGAGCTGGGCGTTCGAGCGCTTCGGTCGTTAGGTCCTGCAGCAGTTGCGAGAAGGCCAGCGGCGGCTCCACGAACAGGTGCTTGGAGAGCGAACCGGGAATGGTGTTCACCTCATTGACGTAGAGTTCGTTGTCGCTGGCCAGGAAGTCGATTCGGGCGACCCCTCGCACGAGGGCCACGTCCACGATCCGGCGCGCGACGGCCTCGACGGCCTGCGCCTGGCCGGGAGCCAGACGCGCCGGGAGCTCGCGCGGCGCCGACACCATGCCCTCGCCGCCGACGTACTTGTCGCGGTAGTCGAGGATCTCCGCGCTCGCCGAACGTCGCAGGGGCTTCTCGATCGCCGAGAGCTCCACCGTCGGGAAGGTCCGCACGGCGATCTGCACGTCGGTCAGGTCGGCGCGGAACGGTTCGACGACGCACCCTCGCGCCAGGTGCACGTTGGTCACGAGGCGGGCCTTGGCGGTCGCCAGGTCGGCGACCACGTCGATGCCGATGGAGGAGCCGCCGAATCGTGGCTTCAAGATATAGGGACCCTCGAACGCCAACTCGGTCGTGTCGGCACCCAGGAGGGCGCGCGGCAGCGAGGGCAGACCGGCCTGGGTCACGAGCGTGGCGAAGACCCACTTGTCCATGCCGATCGCGGCGCCCGCGACGCTCGGGCCGCTGTAGGGCACCCCCGCGAGATCCAGCGCCGCCTGGATAGTGCCATCCTCACCGGGACCGCCGTGCGTGGCCATGACGACCGCCTCGAGGTCGAGTCGTCGCTCCTTGGACAGGCGCCCTGCGGCGGTGTAGAAACCACCCTCGGTCCCCACGCGCAGCGACAGCTCGCTCGCGCCCTTGGGCACACCCTCGAGGAACGCCTCGGCCTCGGTGCTGGCGGCGACCTGGACGAAGTCGCCCGTCTTGGTCCAGTAGATGCCGACGGCGTCGCCGCGCCCGCGATGGAGTTCGCGAAGAGCCAGCAGGCCGGTCAAGATCGAAATATCGTGTTCGGGACTCGGTCCACCGAACAACACGCCAACTGTCACCCACAACCTCACTGCTCGCCTAGAACATCAAGGGTACTGGTCGGGGAGGTCGTTCAGGTATAACACGGCGTCGCCCGGTCCTAAGGACTCACGCACCCACGCCACCGCCTCGTCGCGCACCGCGAATCGCCGCGCGTCCTCGCCGAATCCGGTCGAAAGGGCCGCCACATTGGTCCGTCCCACAATCGCCAGTTCCATGCCGCGGCGCGCTATCTCCCGGGCCAACTCCTCGTTCCGGTCGCTCTGTTCGACCCCGAGTTCGATCAGCCCCGGGGTGATGACGACGCGTCGTCCGCTGAGCGAGAGGGCGCTGAGAACCTCGAGCGACGCGCGCGCACTGGCGGGATTGGCGTTGAACGTGTCGTCGACCACCACCACCCCTGACGCCGCGGTCGCGACCGTCGCACGATTCGCCACCGGCTGGACCGACTCGAGTCGTCGGGTCAGTTCACTGGTCAGCGCGCCCACCTCCAGGGCCGCGGCCACCGCGCAGGCCACGTTGGTCGGCTGCACGCCGAGGACCGGCTCCACCTGGGCCACGTCCTCGCCGTCCACCCACACGTGCCAGCGTCCGTCCTGGGGCACCACGCGCACGTCGGCGTCGGCCGACTCCGAACCCGCGGTGCGCACCCGTTGGGAGAGGCGCGCGGGCCAGAGGGCGAGACGCGGGTCGTCGACGTTGACCACCACGGTGCGCGCGCGTTCGGTGATCTCGAACTTGGCCGCCTCGATGACGTCGAGGCTCTTCATCCGTTCGAGGTGGACGGGACCGATCGCGGTGATGACGGCGATCTCGGGCGCGCACCAGGCGCACAGGTCGCGGATCTCACCGGGGCCGTAGGTCCCCATCTCGGCGATGAAGACCCGAGTGTCGTCGGCGAGGTTCTCGTTGATCGACCGCGAGAGGCCGGCGCGGTTGTTGAAGCTCTTGGGAGTCGCCACCACGCCGCCATCGGCGCGCAGGAGGTCGGCCAGATGATTCTTGGTCGACGTCTTGCCGAAGGAGCCGGTGATGGCGACCACGGTCGGTCGCACCCGGGCCAGGCGTTGGGACGCCTGGGCCACGTACGTGGCCGCGAGGCGAGACTCCCAGGGCATCACGAGTCGCGCCGCCGCCGCGAGCGTGAAGGGCACGATCCACACCGCCAGCGCCGCGAAGAGGAGCTTCTCGTGCAACGGCACGCCGATCGCCACCACGAGCACCGACACCAACAAGGCGACCTCGGCCACCGTGCGCGCGCGCCGCGTCCACTGCAGTTTCCCGGTGCGCCCGCGCGGCGAGAGGCCCCACGGGCACGCGACGCCGTAGACCACGGCGTCGACGACGAACGTGACGACCGAGTGGCCGACGACCGCGACCACGAGCGCCGCCGGGAAGGTGCACCACAAGAGGTACGAGAGCGTCAGCGGCCGGTACCGGCGCAGCCTGGCGACGGTCACGTAGCGCAGCGACGGGAACGTCCAGCGACGCCAGAAGCGGAACATCGACGCGGGTTCGTAGTGCTCTCGTTGCAGGACCCGAAGCCAGCGCGCCGTCTGCAGCGAGTAGCCCAGCGCCAGACCCACGGCGCCCAGTACCAGCCAGAACACGCTCACGAGAGCGCGACCAGTGCGCGCACGTGCGCCGCGAGCTCCGCGGGTCGTTCGCTCGGCACGAGGTGTCCGACGCCCTCGAGCACGTCGAGTTCGACGTGCGACGAGTTGACCAGCATCGCGGCGATGCGCCGAGCCACCTCGGGCGTGACGTCGGCGTCGCGTCCCCCCCACACCAGCGCCACCGGTGCGACGATGCGTCCCAGCCGGTCGGTGAAATCCTCGTTCACGCTGGCGACCAGGATGTCGCGCAGCAGGCCAGTGGCGTTGCGGTAGTCGCGCGAACCGTACTTCTGGCGCGCCGCCTCCATGCGCGTCTCACTGATCACGCCGCGCCGGTGCAGAGAACGGACGAGGCGGTAGGGCCAGGGCGAAGGCCGTGGCGACGTCGCACGCACCAGCGGCGCGCCGCTCAACACGAGCGCCCTCACCCTCTCGGGGCGCGCCAGGGTGAGCGCGGTCGCCACACGACCCCCGTTCGAGTGACCCACCAGGACTATCGGCTCCACGCCCAGTTGGTCCAGGACCGGGTCCAGCAGGTGCGCGTAGTACTCACTGCCGCCGGCGCGTTCGGGCAGAGGCGACGCGCCGAACCCGGGCAGGTCGAGCGACACCGAGGCGATGCCCTCGCTCGCCAGCACGCCCGCCGCCGCCTCGAAGTCCGCGCTCGTGCGGCCCCAGCCGTGCAGCCAGAGCACCTTCGCGGGCCCGGCGCCGTAGGACTCCCCAAAGATGTTTCCCTCGCCGTAGGCACGCAGCACGCTATGTAGGTTAGTGAAGCCCTCGTACGGGTCCCGGCCCGCCTGGTCGCGACCCGCGGGCGTACGCGTCACGCCCGGACGGTAGCGTCGGGGGCACCATGAGCGTCGAGAGCGGCTTCTCCGAGGAACTACTGATCGGTCTCACTCCCGAACAGCGTGAGGCCGTGACCTCTGACGCGCGCCGACTCCTCGTGCGCGCGACCGCCGGCTCGGGCAAGACCCACGTGCTGACCCTGCGGATCCAGCGGCGCATCGCTCTCGACGAGGTCGGCGCCGACCAGGTGCTGGCCATGACCTTCACCCGCAAGGCCGGTGACGAACTGCGCCGTCGGCTCTTTCGCGCCGGCATCCGCGACGTGCGTGCGGGCACCTTCCACCGCGCGGCGATGAACATCGTCAACGACTACCGCCAGGACCACCACTTGAAGCCCTTGGCCATCGAGGCCAATCGGCGCCGCATCGTGACGCTCCTCGCCCAGCAGTTGCGCGAGGAGGGCGACGTCAAACTCGAGGACTGGCAACTCCCCCGGCTCGAGCAGGAGATCGGGTGGGCCCTCAGCCAGGGGTTCCACGGTGCGACCTACGCCCGGGCCGCCAAAAAGGCCCGGCGCGACGCCCCCCTGCCCCCGGCGGTCTTCGCCGACGTCCTCGACCGGTACGTCGGATTGTGTCGAAGTCGCGGGGTGCTCGACTTCGACTTGCTGTTGAGCGAGGCGATCACCTTGTTGCGCGACGAAGCCAACGTGCGCGCGGCGTTTCGACACCGGACCCGGGCGCTGTTCGTCGACGAGTCCCAGGACATGAACCCGCTGCAATTCATGCTGCTCGCCCACATGGCCGGTGACGACCCCGACCTGTTCTGCGTCGGTGACCCCAACCAATCGATCTACGGGTTCAACGGGGCCAATCCCCAGCTCCTGGGCGACATTCTGCGGACCTGGCCCGACACCGTGGTCCTGGACCTGACGCGCAACCACCGTTCGACCGCGCACATCATCGCCGTCGCCAATACCCTGCTCGAGCCCGGAGCTCGCGGCATCGTCCCGGCCCACGACGACGGTGACGTGCCGCTGGTGCGGGGCTACGGCACCGACCTCGACGAGGCCGAGCACATCGCCACGTGGCTCGCGGCCCACCACCAGCCGGGCAGTCCGTGGAAGTCGATGGCGGTGCTCGCGCGCACCAACGCCCAACTCGACGTCATCGCCGGGGCCCTCGAGGCGGCCTCGATCCCCGTGGAGCGTCGAGGACCCGAGCACTCACCGGCCTCGGACCTCTTCACTCCCGACGGGGCCGCTCGGCGCGTCGACCCGGAGGTCGGCGACGCGGTCGCCCTGACCACCATCCACCGTTCCAAGGGTCTTGAGTTCCAGCACGTCGTGGCGGCAGGTTGGGCGGAAGGCCAGCTGCCCCACTACAACGCCACGAGCCCCGAGGAGCTGGCCGAGGAACAGCGCCTGGCCTACGTGGCCCTCAGCCGCGCCGAGCAGACACTATTGATCACCTGGAGCAAGGGTCGTAACGACCCGCGCTTCCCGGACCGCGAACCCTCGCGATTCCTGGCACCCATCGAGACGGTGCTCTCCGAGATCGCCCGACGCAACGCACCGGTGACCGGCGAACAGCGGCGCCGGCGACTCGAGGCCATCCGCCGCGAGCTCGAAGCGGCCACCCCCGTCGACGACGACGCGCCGACGGTCCTCGGGCGCTAGCGAACCCAGTCCAGGACGGCGACCACCGGAGCGTGGTCCGAGGGCTTCTCCCCCTTGCGAGCGTCGCGGTCCACGTAGACCTCGCGCACGAGTTGGGAGGTCGCCTCGTCAGCGAGGAGATAGTCGATCCGTAGGCCCCAACCTCGGCGGAACGAGCCATTGCGGTAGTCCCACCAGGTGTAACACGGTTCGTCGGCGTGAAAGGCCCGGCCGAGGTCGACCAGATCGGTGGCGAGAAGGCCGCGCATGGCGGCGCGCTCGGGCGCTGACACGTGGGTCGCGCCCTCGAACACCGAGGGGTCGTACACGTCGAGGTCGCTCATCGTCACGTTGAAGTCACCCCCCACCATCAGGGCCTGAGAACGATCGCGCTCGCCCAGCAGTTCGCGCAGCGATTCGAGCCAGCGCAACTTGTAGGCGTAGTGGGGATCGTCCAGAGCCCGACCATTGGGGACGTAACACGACGCCACGCGCAGCCCGTCGCAGGTCGCGGCGATGAACCTCGCCTCCGTGTCGTCGCCGAGTCCGCGTTGCGCGTCGCGCAGTCCGACCCGCGAGAGGATCGCCACCCCGTTCCACTGCCCCTGGCCGTGGTGCGCCGACTCGTAGCCGAGCGCGTCGAGGGCCGCGAAGGGGAACTTCTCATCGTTCTGCTTGGTCTCTTGCACCAACACGACGTCGGGCTCGTGCCTCACCAGCCAGTCGTGCACCCGCGGCCACCTGGCGGTCAGTGAATTGACGTTCCAGGTGACGACCTTCACGACGCGTCAGCGAGGATGAACAACAAGTCGGCCTCGACGGCCACCTGACCGTCCACCGAGGCGCGACCGTGACCCTTGCCACCGCGAGCCGACAGGCGCGTCATCTCGCACTCCAACAGCAATGTGTCGCCGGGCAGCACTTGGCGGCGAAAGCGTGCGTTCTCCACGCCCCCGAAGAGCGGGAGACGTCCGGCGAATCGCTCGTCGCTCAAGACGGCAACGGCGCCGACCTGGGCCACCGCTTCGAGCATCAAGACTCCCGGTGTCGTGGGTCGGCCGGGGAAATGACCGGGGAAGAACCATTCGTCGCCGGTGAGGGTCCAGTGGCCACTGGCGCGGATCCCCGGTTCGATGCTGATCAGTCGATCGATGAGCAAGAACGGCGCACGATGGGGAATCCAGTCCTGAGGGTCGAGTGAGAGGTCGGTCATACCAGGGCCAGCTCCGCGATCCGTCGTTCGCTGTCGACGGTCACCAGTCGGAAGGTCTTGTGGTCCCCGCGCTTCAAGACGTCACGAGCGCGCGCCGGTGCGGGGTCGCCGAGCGACGTGGTCGGCGCGTAGCACTCGATCGGCTGACCGTTCTTCAATGTGATCGTGATGACCGCTCCGTGAGAGGTGAAGGCGACGACCTCACCGGTGAGCGACGCTCCAACCTTGAACTGCTTGACGAAAGCGCCGAACCCGTCTTCGGGATTGACGGGCTGGCGTCCGCGTCGCAGCGCCACGGCCGGGCTCGCCACCTCGTCGGGCAGCGCGGCGGACTTCTTGGCCGTCGCCACCTTCTTGGTGGTCGCGGCCTTCTTCGCGGCGGACTTCTTCGCGACGAGCGGCTCCTTCAGCGAGGTCACGTCCTTGGCCTCTTTGAGCTCGGCCGACGCCGCCTTCTTCACCGCTTTGACCGCGGCACCGGCCTTGACGGCCGGCGCGGCCTTGACACCGGGTCGCTTGGTCGCCCGAGCCGACTTGACCGGCGTCAGCGTGTCGCCGATGGCCGGCACGACGCCGTCGGGCAGGGCGACCGCGAGCTTCTTCACCGCGCGCGTCGCGCGCACGGACTTGACGCCGCGCACGGGCAGTCGCTCGGTGAAGACCCAGCCCACGCCCTTGACCGGCTTGCCCCCGATGAGGCGACCGGTGTCGAAGAGCCAGGGGTACTGCTCGTGGAATTCCTGGAAGGAGTCGTTGGACAGCACCACCGCGTTGATGCGCTGGGCGATCTTCAAGATGAAGGCGTCACCGCGGCCCACCGCACCGGCGGGCGGGGTGACGATCTCCCCGGCGATCTCGGCCTCCTTGAACCTCGCGCGCTCGCCGGCGGCCACCCGGTGCTCGAAGCTCGCGTCGACCACCACGATGACGTCGGCGTGGTCGTACTCATCGAGGAAGGCCCGAACGGCGTCGTCGAGTTGGATGAGACTGGGAATCGTGCGTCCCTCGGTGGCCAGGTTGGAACCGTCGACCACCACGCGGAAGTGGGGCTGCTTCACTGGAGGGCTCGAACCAGCAGGTCCGCCTGTTCGGCGTCGTGCACGAGGTGCGAACCCGTCGCCGGACTCGCCGACTCGGCGCGCGCCACGTGGCGCACGCTCTTGTCGCGCAGGGCCTTGTGCATCTGGAGGTGGACGAAGGGCCACGAACCCATGTTCTCGGGCTCCTCCTGGAGCCACACGACCTCATGGGCGTTCGGGTAGGTCGCGATAATCGCCTCGATCTCCTCGGCCGGCCACGGATAGAGCTGCTCGACGCGCACGACGGCCACGTGCACGAGACCGAGTTGGTCGCGATGACCTAGGGCCTCGTGGGCGATCTTGCCGCTGGCCAGCACCACGCGAGTGACGAGCGCGCGGTCGCCCACGGCGTCGTCGAGCACGCGCGAGAACGAACCGTGCTCGAAGGAGTCGAGCGGCGAGCGCGTTTGGACCGCGCGCAACATCGACTTGGGCGTGAAGACGATCAGCGGGGTCACGTGTTCGCGACGCACCTGACTGCGCAGGAGATGGAAGTACTGCGCGCCCGTGGTGGGCTGGGCGACGCGGATATTGTTGCGAGCGCACAACGAGAGGAACCGCTCGATGCGCCCGCTGGAGTGCTCGGGCCCCTGACCCTCGTAACCGTGGGGCAACAACATGACCAGGCCCGCGGTCTGACCCCACTTGTCCTCCGCGGCGACCAGGAAGTTGTCGATGACGATCTCGGCGCCGTTGACGAAGTCGCCGAACTGGGCCTCCCAGATCACCAGGGAGTTGTTGGACTCGACCGAGTAGCCGTACTCGAACGCCAAGGCGGCGTACTCGCTCAGGAACGAATCGCGCACCGTGAAGAAGCCCGGTGAATTGAGGTTCGCCAATGGCACGTACTGCTCGCCGTTCTCGTAGTCGATCAGGGCGGCGTGGCGGTGCGAGAAGGTGCCGCGACGCGAGTCCTGGCCCATGAGACGCACGTTGGTGCCCTCCAAGGTGAGCGAACCGAAGGCCAGGGCCTCGGCGAGCGCCCAGTCGACCTCCCCGGTCTCTAAGAGGGCGCGGCGCTGCACGAACTGGCGCTCGAGCTTGGGGTGGATGGTGAAGCCCTCGGGTGCCGACATGGTGACCCGGGCAATCTCGAGGAGGCGGTCCTTGTCGACACCGGTCGCCGGGGCGGGCAGGTCGGCCGGGATCTCGTTGACCGGCACCTCGTCGAGTTCGGGCACGGGCACGGTGCGCACCTCGTCGAGCACGCTCTGGAGCCGGTCGTTGAACTGGTCCAGCGCCCGCTCGGCGTCGTCCAAGGTCATGTCGCCACGACGTATCAACGTCTCGGTGTAGGCCTTGCGCACCGACCGCATCTGGTCGATGATCTTGTACATCTGGGGCTGGGTGTAGCTGGGGTCGTCGCCCTCGTTGTGGCCGTGACGTCGATAACACACGATGTCGAGAACGACGTCGCGATGGAACTCCTGGCGGTAGTCGTAGGCGAGTCGCGCGGCGTGCGCACACGCCTCGGGGTCGTCGCCGTTGACGTGAAAGATGGGCGCCTGGATCATCTTGGCGATGTCGGTCGGGTAGAAGCTCGAACGGGCCGACTCCGGTGCCGTGGTGAACCCCACTTGGTTGTTAATCACGATGTGCACCGCTCCCCCGACGCGATACCCCGAGAGCTGCGAGAGGTTGAGCGTCTCGGCCACGACGCCTTGACCGGCGAACGCCGCGTCGCCGTGCACCAGGATCGGAAGATACGGGAAGTGGTCGGGACCGACGACCCAGTTGGTCCCATCACTGGGTCGAACGACCTGGTCCTGCTTGGCGCGCACGATGCCCTCGACGACGGGGCTCACGGCCTCGAGGTGCGACGGGTTCGACGCCATCGACACGTCGATGGTGGCCCCGTTCGCGTTCTTGTAAACGCCGCGCGCGCCCTTGTGGTACTTCACGTCGCCGCTACCCTGGACGCTCTCGGGATCGAGGTTGCCCTCGAACTCCGAGAAGATGTCGCTGTAGGACTTGCCCACCACGTTGGCCAGGACGTTGAGGCGTCCTCGGTGCGCCATGGCGATCACCGATTCGCGCACGCCCTGGTCGGCCGCCGCGTCGAGGATGGTCTGCAGGACCACGATCGTCGACTCGCCGCCTTCGAGGCCGAAGCGCTTCTGCCCGACGTAGCGAGAGTGCAGGAACCGCTCGAACACCTCGGCCTCGTTGAGCGCGTCGAGGATGTGCTTCTGCTCCTCGACGGGGGTGGTGACCTTCACCCCCTCGACACGCTGTTGGATCCATCGCTTCTGTTGCGGATCCATGATGTGGCCGTATTCGATACCGGTCGTGCGACAGTAGGCATCGCGGAGTATTGCCAGGATCTCCTCGAGGGTGGCCTCACTGCGGCCCGCCAGCCCGTCGACCACGAAGGTGCGCTGCAGGTCCCAGATGGAGAGACCGTAGGTGGCGAGGTCGAGCTCGGGGTGCAGGGCCGGCGGCTCGGTGTGCAGGGGGTCGAGGTGCGCGTTGAGGTGCCCGCGCATGCGGTACATGTTGATCAGTTCCTGCACCCGGATCTGCTTGAGGATGTGGTCGTGGTCGTTGACGCCGCCGGTCGCTCGCAGGTCCTTGGACCAGCGCGCGGGTTCGTAGGGGATGCCCAGGGACTCGAAGATCTCGTCGTAGAAGTCATGCCCGCCCGTCAAGCACTCGGCCACGAACTTGAGGAAGAGGCCCGACTCGGCTCCCTGGATGATGCGGTGGTCGTAGGTGGACGTCAGGGTCAAGACCTTGCCGACGCCCAACTCGGCGAGCGCGTGGGGATCGGCAGCCTCGAACCCCGCCGGCCACGCCAAGGCCCCCACGCCGAAGATGGCGCCCTGTCCGGGCATCAGCCGCGGGACCGACTGCACCGTGCCGAGGGTGCCGGGGTTGGTGAGTGAACACGTCGCCCCCACGAAGTCGTCCGCGCCGAAGGTGGCGTTGTGCACCTTGCGAACCAGCTCCTCGTACGCCAGCAGGAAGTTCCGGAAATCCATGGTGTCGGCGTCGCGGATGACGGGCACTAAGAGGTTGCGCGTTCCGTCGGGACGCTCGACGTCGACGGCGAGTCCGAGTCCCACGTGCTCGTGACGAATGATCCCGGGCGTGCCCTTGGCGTCGACGGCCTCCACGAAGGTCGCGTTCATCGACGGGATCGCCGTGAGCCCCTTGATGATGGCGAAGGCGATGAGGTGGGTGAAGGACACCTTGGCCCCGGTGGTGCGCCCGAGGGACTCGTTGAGCGAGGCGCGATTGATCTCGAGCAGACGCGCCGCGACCGTGCGCACGCTGGTCGCGGTGGGCACACTGAGCGAGGCCTCCATGTTGGTGACGATGCGCGCGGCGGCGCCGCGCAGTGCGGTCGCCTCGGGGTTCACCACGACGGGCGCGCTCGCGGGTGCCGCCACGACCGCGTGCGACGTGGTCACGGTGGGCACCGCCGAGCGCTGATAGTCGACGAAGAACTCGCGCCAACTCGCCGAGACCGCGGTCGGGTCCTTCAAGAAGCGGTCGTACATGTCATCGACCAGCCACGCGTTAGGGCCAAATGAACCCTTGTGCGAACGAGAAACGGGGGAGTCGGGAGGGGTCGTCACAGGACACAGCCTAATTGGAATGGCCCGTCGGTCGTTGGGAGTCGCCCAGGTTCGCCCGGGTCGGACCGCGCCGGAGGCACGGCGGGCAACCGGTAACTTTGGTCCGTGGCGAGTGCTCCGACCCAGTCCGGCCTGCGCTACCTCGAACCCTCGCCACTCGGACCGCTGGCCCTGGCCCACCACCGCGTGGATCACCCGCGCGCCACGGTCGTCGCGGTCCACGGCGGACTCGACCGGGGCTCGTCCTTCACCCGCATGAGCCGACGATTGGACGACTTCGACGTCGTCGCCTACGACCGTCGTGGCTATCAGAGATCGCGCGCACTGGGAC
>Ga0209698_10004873_pt1 | contig 14624 bp, 9 predicted proteins | sample LitLauG_LLR_2012_FD_187203 | JGI IMG/M metagenome (GOLD analysis project Ga0209698, IMG submission 187203) | Freshwater sediment microbial communities from Pennsylvania, USA - Little Laurel Run_MetaG_LLR_2012 (SPAdes) (version 2) | ecosystem: Environmental > Aquatic > Freshwater > Creek >...
CTGTTGATGATGGTATCGATGGCAACGGCGGTCTTCCCTGTCTGGCGGTCGCCGATGATGAGTTCGCGCTGGCCGCGGCCAATCGGGATCATGCTGTCGATGGCCTTGAGTCCGGTCGCCATCGGTTCGCGTACAGGCTGACGGTCGATCACGCCGGGAGCAATGCGCTCCAACGGAAGGAAAGAGGTGGTGGCGATAGGGCCTTTGCCATCGATGGGCTGGCCTAGCGAATTCACTACGCGGCCTACCATGGCGTCGCCCACGGGCACGCTCATGATGCGTCCGGTGCGCTTGACCTCGTCGCCTTCTTTAATCTCGGTGTATTCGCCGAGCAGCACGACGCCAACCTGGTCTTCTTCTAGGTTCATGGCGATACCGGCCAAGCCATGCGGGAAGGTCAGCAATTCGCCCGACATCACTTTGTCGAGGCCATGGACGCGGGCAATACCATCACCCAGCGAAATGACCGTGCCCACTTCGTCGACCGCGATCTTCGACTCGTAGTTCTCGATCTGATCGCGAATCAGTTTTGTAATTTCGTCTGCCTGAATTTGTGCCATAAAAAATCAGTTTCTAGTTTCCGGTTTCTAGTTGCAAAACCTTTAGCATGCTGCGAGCTGCTCGCGCAGTCTCTTCAATTGCCCCTGGACCGAACCATCGTAAATCGTACTGCCCACGCGCACCACAGCGCCACCTAGCAGAGCTGCGTCCTGGGCATAACGGGCGCGCACATTCTTGCCCGTCCGGCGGTGCACCTGCTGCTCCAGCGCCTGCTTCTCTCCATCGCTCAACGGACGGGCGCTGGTAATTTCAGCGTCTGCAAAACCCAGCCGGTCGCTGAGTTCCTGCTCGACTTGTCGAACGATGCGACCGAGTTCGTTGAGTCGGCGGTGATCAACAATAATCGCGACAAAATTTCGCACTTCCCGCGAAAGTCCCAAACGCGGCGCCAGCGCATCCAGCACGCCGTGCTTCTGAGCGGCTGCGATCGAGGGATTGTCCCATGTTTTGCGAAGGTCGGAGCTGTTTTGAACGACACCCACAATCGCATTCAAGTCCGCGATCGTCTTGTTCGCGTCAAGCTTGCGATCAAAGACAACATCGGCAAAGGCACGCGCGTAGCGGCTTGTAATGGCAGCCATCGGCTACTGAGCATCCTTTCCGAGATTTTGTGCGAAGCTCGCAACGAGCGACTGATCCGCAGGCAAGTCCACATGAATACGCTGGCCAGCCATGTTCACGGCAAGGTCGGCGGCATAGGCGGCCAGCTCGCGGCGCGCGGACTTCGCGGCCGTCGCTATTTCCTGCTGCGCGGATTCCACAATCTTTTTCTTGTCTTCTTCGGCGCTGGCACGGATGCGGGCTTCTTCAGCTGCGCCGTCTTTCTCCGCAGCGGCGCGCATACCTGCAATTTCAGAATCGAGCTTACCCAGTCGCGTCTCGATCTCGGTCAACCGTCGCTTGGCCTCGTCGCTGGCAACTTTGGCGTCGTCCATCGCCTTGCGAATGGAATCGGTGCGGTTGCGGAACATCGCCGGCAGATGCAGCCGGGACATGTAAACCACGCCGAGCGCGATGATCCCGAAGTTAATGATCACCGCCAGCCAGTAGGTCTTAGTGCCGCTCAATCCGAGCATGCGGCCCAGACCCAATACCGTTGGCGATTGCTTGAACTGCGCGGTATCGTCCGTCTCTTCCGCAGCTTCCTTTTTTGAAGGCTTCTCGGTAGAGGCGGTCGAATCTGAAGAAGTGCTGGATGCCGGCTCACTCGCAGCCGGCGTTACGGGCTCGGCTGCGGCCTGCCAAGCTGACGCTTTCGGGAAGCTTACGCAAAGGAAAACTACCGAAAGCACAAAGAAGAACCCGAACCGCAAGATTGTTTTACGACTTGGTGAGAAAGTCATCGGCCACCACCGGAGGGCTGCGCGGAGGATGGACCGAATCCCATTGGCCGCAGCACGGTGCGAATGACGTCGCTGGAAAGGCGTTCAGCTTCCATTTGCAATTGCGACTGCGCGACCCCCTTGTCTTGCTCGAGCGCAGCCTTGGCTGCGGCAACCTGCTGCTGCGCTTTAGCGGAGGTTTCTGCCAAGGCAGCCTCGCGTGCGTTGACGACGGTCTGACGGTGGTCTTCTAAAGACTTAAACATGGCCAGACGAGCTTCCCGCAGGCGGTGCTCGTATTCGGCAGTCTTGGCTTCGGCAGCAGCGATGTCGGCCTTGGCGCGCTGAATGGCGCCATCGGTCAATTCATGGCGCTTGGCCAGCACCTGGCTGAGCGGCTTGTGCACCAGAATTCGGTAGAAAAAATACAACAGGACCAGAAAAACCACTGTCGGGATGGCCCCGAGCAGTAATTCGCCTAGTTGTTTGAGCGTCTGATCCATGTGTGTGGAGCCAAGCCAGAAGAAAGGCGGTATGAAACTATGTAGACTACCACTTGCAGGATGCTCTGTCAAACCAAAACCCGCAAAAAAGCCCCATTTTTGGGGCATTTTCGCTTTCGGGAAGGCTTGTGGAAAAAAGCGAGGAAACCCTTGACTTAGCCTTCGAGGGGACTACCATAAAGGTATCACCTCCGATCCAATCCGGATCGAATGGGCCGCTTGCCAGGAAAGCACGTCCGCTTCTTGGCAGACGGCCTGTTTAAGTTCGGGGTCTACCTTCTAGATCAAAGCATTCTTCGCCCGCGAGCTTTTCGCCCGCTGGGTTTGACCGTCCACTTCTCCACCCTTCGCGCAAGAGACGCAGGCGCGTCTAACTCCAGTTCAACCGTCCCGTCGTGATATTGGCGCAGGTGGATGCGGGATTTGGCTTCCAACTCAGCCAGCACCTTGCCCTCGCTCTGCGGGACGCGTACCTTCACGCGTTGGATGGGATCCTGCGCAATCATTTCGTCGATGCGATCCAACAACTCAGGTAAGCCGGTCTTCTTCACGGCGGAGACGTAGACGTTCGTCGCATCGCTTTGTAAATGCGTGCGCTCAGCGGTGGGCACAAGATCCAGTTTGTTGCGTACATGCAGGCGCGGTGTTTTGTCGGCTTCCAACTCGCGGAGAACAATCTCTACCTGCGCATCCTGCTCGGCCCAGGTGGCGCTGCTGGCATCGGAAACATGCAGGATGAGAGACGCACGCTGGACTTCCTCCAGCGTCGCGCGAAACGCGGAGACAAGCGTGTGAGGGAGGCTGCGGATGAATCCGACCGTATCCGACAGCAGCACCTTGCGCTTCGAAGGCAACGTGATGGAGCGCAGCGTGGGGTCCAGTGTGGCGAACATGCGGGGCGATTCCAACACGCCGGCCTGAGTAAGCGCGTTGAACAATGTCGACTTCCCGGCATTAGTGTAGCCGACAAGAGCGATCGTGGGAACGGGAACGGATTCCCGGCGCTGCCGCTGTTGCGCGCGGATGCGACGGACTTCCTCAATCTGCTGCTTCACGTGACGGACGCGGCGGTAGATCTTGCGCTTGTCGGTTTCCAGTTGCGTTTCTCCGGGGCCGCGAGTCCCGATGCCTCCGCCAAGCTGCGACATCTCGATTCCGCGTCCCGCTAGGCGCGGCAGCATATATTCCAGCTGGGCCAGCTCGACTTGCAACTGGCCTTCCCGTGTATGCGCGTGACGAGCAAAGATGTCGAGGATCAGTTGCGTGCGGTCAATGACGCGCGTCTTCACCTCGGCCTCAATGTTACGTTGCTGCGAAGGGGTGAGGTCGTGATCGAAAAGAATCAAGTCGGCGTGCGACATGGCCGCCGCGCCCGCGATTTCTTCCAGCTTGCCGCGGCCGATCAGCGTGGCCGGGTCGGGGCGGTCGCGATGCTGAAGAAATTCGCCGACAATCTCGGCTCCGGCACTCTCCGTGAGCGCGCGTAACTCGGCCATGGATTCTTCGGCGCTGAATTCGAGGACAGAAGGCTTGGAGCTTTGCCGCTGCGAGACGGGCGCCCTCGCCGCTGCCGCATCTCGGGCGGCTGTCGCACCCGCTGTCAATACACTCTTCGCGGAGCCGGCTTTCGCCCTTCCGCGCGCTCGGTAGTCCAGCCCAACAAGAAAGGCGCGTTCCACGTCGCGGCCTGTTTCGAAACCGGGACGCACACGCGACTTCTTACGGAGGAAGCTGGAGCTCTCTTTTCGCAATCTACAACAGTCTACGACTCTCGGCCCGAAGCTGTCGCGGCCTCGGCAGCGGAATGTTCCGCTGTATTTTTCGAGTCCGAGCCTGCATGGGAGACGTATCCTGCTCCATGCATTTTCGGCATGACGAGCGTGGAAATTGCATGTTTGAAAATCAGCTGCTCCTGGCCGTTGGCATCCAGTACTACGGAATACTTATCAAACGACCGGATACGCCCCGTGAGCTTAACGCCGCTCAAAAGGTAGATGGTAATCGGGGTTTTTTCTTTGCGTGCGGAGTTCAGGAAGGAATCCTGAATATTTTGTGCCGGCTTATCCATAACGCCGATCTCCTTACGCCGCTTTTCGCTGCGGCTTTTGGCGCTGGTCGTTGCCAGCGCTCGTTATTCTTACGCTGGACGGGGGCCCAACGCCGGGGGAACTCCGCCGCTCGAATATCGTTCTACGAACAAATTCCCGGGCAGCAGAGGGGAATAACTCGTACAATACGGCGTTCCGGACTTCTTTTCAACTGTTTAGAACGTTTTTTCTTTGGCACAGATGCGGATGGGGCCGCAAAGCCCCGCAAGGACCGGAAATACGCCTGGCCGTATATTTTTACAGGCTGATAAATGCAACCGAAACGGAGGCTCTTCTATGGCATTTCTCTTCTCTCTGGCTTCAACCCTTTCTCCCGTCTTCACTTTCCCGTCCGGCATAGACACCAACATCTTCATGCTGTTGCGGTGGATGCACTTCATTGCCGGCATCGCCTGGATAGGGCTACTGTATTTCTTCAACCTGGTCAACGTTCCGTTCATGAAAGAGCTGGAGGGAACCACCAAAAGCAAGATCTTTCCGGCCCTGATGCTGCGCGCGCTGTGGTGGTTTCGCTGGGCGTCGCTGGTGACGGTGCTGGCGGGGCTGACTTACTGGATGCGAGCCGTGGGCAACGATGCTCGCAACGCAGAAGCTGCAATCGGAACCGCTGCTTCGCCGGGGATGGCCATTGGAAGCTTCTTCCTGATCTGGACTGTTGCATTCGCCATAATCTACGCACTGATCATGGTAGCGAAGATCAACAACGGTCCGGTATTGGGAGTCGCGGTGGCGTTGCTTGTGGCGGCGGGATCGTATCTCTATCTGAACGTGAATAACCACGGCTGGGAAAGCAACAGCACGCTGGCGATTGGTGTCGGCGGGGGTATCGGCTGGATTCTGTTTATGAATGTTTGGGGGATAATCTGGCGGATCAATAAGAAACTCGTCCGATGGAACCAGGATTTCGCCGCCAACGGCACGCCGATCCCAGCCGAAGCCGCGGCCTTGACGCGCATTGGCTTCCTGGCTTCGCGGACAAACTTCTGGCTCTCGTTTCCATTGCTGTTTCTGATGGGCGCAGCCAGCCACTGGCCTGCGTTTGGGAGGTAGAGTCTCATCTGGCGTGCGCACCCTTGCCCGCGAAGTATTCTAGTCTCTCGACGAGTTTACTTCTGATCCGTAGTTTGATCCGGGCCTTGCTGCAGACCCTTTTCCAGCCGCTGTACGGCGGCGCGTGTGGCTGGAGCGAATTCACCCTGGGGCGCAAGCCGCAGATATTCCTTGAACTCTTTCAACGCTCCCGGCGCATCGCGTTTCCGGAGCAGGCTGTTGCCCAGCAGGACGTGCGGGGGGGCAAAGTCCGACTTCAGTGCAAGCGCTTTGCCGGCATGCTGTTCGGATTCCTGCCAGCGTCCCAGATTCCAATAGGCCTCGGCAATGTGGTATTGGCCGTCGGGAGACTTCGGATCAAGCTCGAGCCCTCGGGCCAAAACTACTTCAGCGTCGGCGTATTTCGCCATGTCGTTACGGCAAACGCCAAGTGCGAAGTACGCCGTCGACATATTCGGCTCGATCTGAGTAGCCTTCTCTAACTCTTGTTCGGCATCTCTCAGCTTGCCTGTCTCCATATGGGTCACGCCCAGGAGTTGGTAGGCTTCCGCGTACTTCGGATAAAGCTCAATGGCCTTCTGGAAGTGCAGAATGCTTCCAGCAGGGTCGTGGGCTTCCATGCTGATCTTCCCATCTTCAAACTCCTTGCGAGCACTGGAAGGGATCTGGATGATACGCACACTCAATTGGTCAGCCGGGCCGCCCGGCGGCACCGGTTTGGATTCGGGATCTTTATCAAGCTTGAGCGTGATCTGCTCGTATGCAATCTTCGACATCGTGATATCGATATCACGATTGACCGGCACAAAGCCCTGCCCTTCGATCGTCAGATGGAATGTGCTCAGCGGCAGTCCGTCAAAGTTGAACTTCCCCTGGATATCGGTTTCCGTTTCAGTCTGAAAAGCAATTCTGTCGCTGCGCAATCTGACGATGACATGGTCGGCAGGGTGCTGATCGTCATATTGAATCTGGCCCCGGATCAAGCCTGCCCAGGAAGGAATCGATGTCGCACCCAGAAGGAGGAGCGCGAGGCTGCGGCTGAATTGCGGCATGGAACCTCCCATCGACGGGAAGGAATTTGCAGGGAAGCTCAAGTATAGCAAGTAAAACAGGGAGGGCATGATGCCCTCCCTGTTGTGAAGAACTCTAGAAAACCTAGAATTCGAGTTTCACGCCAAACCGGGCGTAGAACGGACGCTGGTAACCAGGGTTCGTGTTCCCGCTCGTAGCAGAAGGCCCAATTCCCGTCGGTTTGCTGAAGTCGACGTTGCCAACACCCGCTGAACGCTGCGCGTTTTGATCCACGCGGAGCTGCGTGCGCTGGTTGCTGATGTTGAACAAGTCAGCCATCAGGCGCAAACGTTTTCCTTCCGAAATCCGGATGGGATAGTCGAGGTGACCATCTACGCTGCCATAGTTCGACGTACGGCCCAAGGCGCCGCGCGCGGAAGGACAGTTCGTGGTGTTATCCGCGCAGAACGGGATTTCTCCAGCATTCTGGTAGGCCGGGTGCGCGAACAGGTTGTTGATCGGAATCCCCGTCTGGAAGTGAACGGAGGTACCGATCGTTAGGCCCTTGGCATGGGCACCGCCGAGCGTGTAGCTCACGAAGCCGTTTGCTAGGTGATGTACGTCCGTGTTCAACACACCGGGCACAAACTGTTGACCCAGCAGGTTGAAATTGCCGCGCGTAAAGTCAAACAATGAACTGATGTTCGGGTCATTTTGACCGTTGTCATTACGGAACGAACCTTCGTAGTTGCCGACTAGCCGGGCAATACGATAGTTCGCGCGCATCTGCCAGCCACGCGACATCGACTTGTTGACTTCAATTTCGAGCGCCTTATAAATACGCTGCGGGTCGACGAAGCCGTCCGGAATCCCATCTTTGCCAACCAGGCCAGCGATGGTGTTCCCGGATACATCCAAGGCATTGGGAATACAAAACGCGTTATTTCCATTGGAAGCAACTGCAAGATTACCGTTGCTATCGTATGGCGGAGGCGTGCCCAAGAAAGTGGGCGACGTTGTCGAAAAGATAGTCTGGTTCGTCCCCGTCGAAGCACAGGTTCCAGGCGCATCTCCGGTAGGATTCGGGTTGGTGTAGTCGTGCGTCCAGGGGATCTCAACCGGGTTGATGAAAAGATCCTGGTTCTTGTTGGGATTGCTGATCACATACGTCTGATTGAGGCCAGCCTGATAAGCTTCCGGCGACAACGCTGCATTGTCTTCAATGATGCGGCGAATACGACGGTCTGTGTAGTGCGCCGAGAAGACCACTCCAGAATTACCGAATTCGTGCTCGAAACCGACCACGTATTCATCTAGGTATTCACTGCGCGTTCCGACACCGAAAGCGTTGGTGAAGGACTGCGCCGAAACGCCCGAACCGGGGCCGACAAGGTTATTGGCAACCGAGAAGTTCGTCATGTCTAGCGTTCCATCGGCATTGACAAGCACCTTGCCGGAAGCATCAGTTGGAGGAATCCAGACGCTGGTCGGGAAGTCCAGTTCCGCGCTCAGAGAGCGGATCGCGATATCCAACGGTAGCGATTCGGTGTAGCGACCGAAATTAGCAGTAACTTTGGTCTTGCGATTGCCCCAGGGATCAATGCTGATTCCCAAGCGCGGCGACCAGTTGTCGTTGAAGGTGTATTTCGCGTTCGCGCCAGCCACGTGCTGTTGTTCCCAGCGGATGCCGGCGTTGATGGCGACATACTTATTGGGAGCCCAGTTGTCTTGCGCGAACAGGGTGTGGTAAAGGGAAGTGGTTTTAAAGTTCAGGTTCCCGAATTCCCCGCGGGTCTGTAGTAAAAGCGCACCCACACCACCGTCAGGGCATTGGCTCATGCCGGGGATAAACAACTCGGCTGCGCCGCAGAACCCACCGCTTGTGCGCAACTGGAAGGCGGCATTGGTGCCATTCTTGACAAGAAGGGCTTGCAATGTCGGATCAGCCGTAATTACCGCTGCCGTTGCAGGGTCGACGGCAAGCGTTGGTCCGGTACGCGCCTTGGTTCCATCATAGTGCGAGCGGTCGTACCTGTATCCCACTGTCAGGTTGTGCTGACCCATGAAGTGGAACGCCTTCGACGTATCAAAGTTGAGGCCGTAGTTGTTGCCGGTGGTGTTTTCGTAGTACCCAACACCCTGTCGAACTGTCGAACCTCGCAACGCATTTGTGGTGGATGTGCAAAGCGGATTGAAGAGCGGCGCTCCGCAGGGATTGCGCTGAGTAAGGTCAGCGATGTTGTAAACGTTGGGCGCGTTCGGCGTGTCGTTGAGGTGGTTGTGGCCTAAAGACCAAGAGGCATTTACGAGCCAACTCGGGCTCAAAGTTCCGTTGTAGCGGGCAACGAAGTTGCGCGTACCGTATTGCAACTTGTCAAAAGTTGTATTGGAAGCTGTGACCAAGGTCCCGTTGGGCGCTTGGTTGCCATAGGTGGGGTCGCCGAAAAGAGAGGCTTCCACTTGATGACTGTCGTTGAACTTGTAGGTGAGCTTGCCTGAATATGAATAAACCTTGACCGGGTTGTTGAAATTACCCAGCTTGCTGGTCGTGGTCGTCGTGTCCTGGTTGTTGCGGAACTGAGCAAATTGATCGTAATCCGTGTTCCATTGCGGGTTGAATGCTCCGAAGAAGAAGAGGTGATTCTTCATTCCCGGAACGTAACCACCGATCTGGGCGTCTACGTCGTAGTTGCTTTGGTGCAGGATTTTGCCCTGCAGATTAAAACGCTGGTTCTGGCTGCCCGCCTGAAAATCGTCGGTGAACTTGCGCGTCAATTCCATGCTCTGGGGCGCAAAATAACCACCCAGCGAACCATAGAAGTGGCTGGCGCCGGACTTGGTCACGATCTGGACGATGCCGCCCGTGGACTTGCCGTATTGCGCTTCAAAACCGCCAGTCTTAACCTGAACTTCCTTGACGAAAGACAGATTGATACCGGTTGACAGTGACCCGTAGTTGCGGGAATACACGCCGATGCCGCCGAAGCCGCCGTCGGTGATGCTCACGCCATCCGCAACATAGTTGTTCTCGAGACCCGTACCGCCCGAGATGGAGGGATTCGCTGTTCCAGTACCGCCGCCGGACGCCACGCCCGATGCAGCGTAAAAGAGGCCCGTAACTCCGCGGCCTACAGGAACGGATTGATAAAACTGGTCGTTCAGGTTCGCTTCGTTAGCCGTGGAGCCCGTGTCTACTGCGATCGCATCCGCGGTTACTTCGACGGTTGTACCGATGGCGCCGACTTCGAGCTTCGCATTCACCGGCGCGGAACGGCCGATGACGACCAGAACATCCTTGATATTCTCGGTCTTGAAACCGGTCTTTTCGATTTTGACCGCGTAAGAACCCGGAGGCAGAACCTGGAAAAGAGCTGTTCCGGCCGCGCTGGTATTGAGGACTTTTTCGCCGGTGGGGCCCGTGAGCGTGATCTTGGCATCACCAATCGAGGCGCCAGAAGGATCACTGACGAACACGGAAATATTACCCGTGACGGACGACTCGGCTGAACCTTGAGCAAAGCCCAAAGTTGTAAGCGAGATAAATAGCGCGCAAATCATCGCGCCTAAACAAAGCTTTTTAAGCATATTTCTGACTCCTTCTGAAGTTGAAGACGCAGTAACTGAACTTGGGTGAATCATTTTGAGACAACCTGAAATTCTCACGCGCTTCGAGCGCCAATGCAACAGCGGCAAGGCGCAATCGGTCAGTTATCACAAAGCACTACGAATGCCAGTGTGAACCGGTGTGTTGACTTAGTACAAAGTCTTTATTTTGTTTATATTACGCAATAATGGAGCGCTCGGGAATCCACCACAATACAAAAAACCATAGGGAATGGCCTGCGTTCCCTATGGATTCGCGGATGAGCACCTAAGAAAATCCGGGTAGGCAGTCCGGTTGAATGGCATCCTGCATGGGTGGAAGACCCGTCCTTGCTGCTATTGGGACGGCGGCGAACTGGCGGCAATCAGCGACTTGCCTTTGCGTTCCAGATCATGGGCCTTTTGCGCATTTCCCAGACGCTGGTAGTACGACGAGAGTGCCAGGTAGAGTGGGCCGCTCTCCGGCTTCAGGAGAATTGCCGATTCGACCACATCGGCAGCCTTTCTCGTATTTCCGCTCTTGTCGAAGCTGTCGGAAATCCCGATCACGGTCTGGTCGTCGGTGCTGGCAGTCACGGGAGCTTTGGCGTACAGCCGCGTCACTTTGTCGTACGCCTGCTGCGTGAAGTAAAAATCCACCAACTTCGCGCGAGCCATCTCGTGCTGAGGATTTTTCTGGAGCGCTGCGAGCCACGCGCGTTCGGCATCGACTTTATCGTCCTGCGCCAGGCAGCTGAGGCCGAATTCATAATCGGACTGGCCTTTGCTTACGTATTCCAGCAACTTGTCGTCGTAAACATCCCAAGCTTCCTTGGGGGAAGGATCATTCGGTGAGATTACAAATGAAACTGTTCCAAAACGCTTTTCGCGCGTATCCGGGTCAGAGACTGTAAGCGCCATGCGGTAGTTTCCAGGATCGAGATCGGTGGTTTCGAGCTTCTTGCCACTAACCATTGAGCCGTTTTCGTCAAACTGCTCTTTCTGCGCTTCGTCATGAATCGTTTTGGCCGTACCTGTTATGCCCGGACGCCCATAGGCGTAGTCGGCAACAAGTTTCTTCCCAACCCTGCTTTGGGGACTCGTTGGCGCGGACCATATCTGATAGAAAACCTTGAGATCTTCCCCTGGCGCGTAGACCAGATTCTTGCCGGTAAACGGGGTGAACTTTACTCCTCCCGAACTGAACGGCAGTACGGCGGAACTGGCGGGATCCACCTGCTTGGCATCCACAAATGGAACGACTTCGGTCAATGTGAAGCCTTCCGTTGGAGGACTGGGCATGACCACGTCGCGCTCAGCGGTAAAGAAGGCTCTCTCGAGCAGGTTCAGCATGGAAAACTCCACGTGATATTTGCCGGGAGCCAGGGGAAGCCATCCCTCATATCCAAAGGGCTTGCCCTTTACTCCTTCAAGCTCATCCGCTGTAAGGTAGTGCGCGATCTTGCGGTCTTGTTGAAAGACAAGTTTATGCTCGCCAGTAAAGACCTTGGCCGTTACTTCGATGGAAATGTAGTACTTTGCATCTTCCTTGGCGACGGCGAAATCGCTGACGTTGTCGAGTCGTAGCACGTAGTTCAGCCGCGAAATTCCCTGCCGGTCGCGCAGCGGCATGGTCAATACGTTCAGAGCTTCTCCCGGCATAACGACGCGGTGAGAAACGCTCTCCTTCATCGAACGGCGCATATTGAGCGCTTCAATCGAGAAGGGATTGTTCGCCAAATCCTTGATCGTACCGATCATCAAGTCGGATTGCAGAGTTGAAACAGCGTCGTTCAGATTGACGGGTTCGCCGGGAATCAGGCTTAACGTAGTGCGAGCAACCTCGCGGCCGAGAATCTTGTCGATCTGCTGCACAGCCTCCACGCGGCCGTTTTCCATGTAATGCGAACTGATGAGCTTCTGTGGGCCATCAATATAGGGGCTATAAAGACGGAAATCGCCGAAATCTTTCTCGTAAAACACGATGTAGAAGTTAGGAGGCAGCGCTGGATGCCCCTGGGAGTAGAACCAGATTTCCATTCCGCGGACTTCGGCCTGTGTTACATAACGGGCCTTTTGCTGCGGCGGACCGAGCGTAATGTAGATACGCCCCATATCGGTTGCCCAGCCGTCCTGCGAGCCATTCGTGGAGAAATGATCATTGGCGTATTCGAGCCGTTTGTAGTGCTCCATCTTATACGCGTTGTCCGGAGCGCCGGGGTTGGGATTGCGAAGATCCCAGAAGCGCTCGATGAACTTGTCGCGCTCGTCGTCGGTCTTTAACTGGAGAAACTCGTTCTTCTCGGTCCGCGTGATGATGTAGTTCACTTCCTTTTGCAGCCAGTCCTTGTAATTCTTGGTTAGCTGCTTCTCGGCGCTGGAGGCGAAGGCGGGAGTAGACAGCGGAATTGTGCAGAGCGCCGTAAGGCAGAGCAGGAGAACTGTCGTCGCCAACCGGGATATGTGGCGGAAACGAATGCTGGGGATGTGCAAGTTGGCGGTGACCTCTAGGTGTGGGGAGTGGGGGTTCTGGAGCATACGAATGTCCCTCAAGCGAGCTCTGTGCAAAGTTTATCACCAAGTGAGATGCGGTTTTGCCGCGGGGCGTTCTCCGGATAGCCTCGGAGGCCGAAAAAACGCCTGCGGCTGAGCCGCAGGCGGTTGGACAACGCAGGTGTGATAAAAGCTCAGAACTTCAGTTTGAGGGCAACTTGCATCTGCCGGGCAGTCGTGGTGCCATCTGCCTGTGTCAGAGTCGCGCTGGACGTTCCAAACGTGCCATCTTGTAGCAAGTTGTCCGGCTGTGCAAACTCGGGATGGTTGAATATATTGTAGCCTTCCAGTCGCAGTTCCAGCTTGAAACGTTCGCCGAGGCTGGTGTTCTTTGAAACGACCAGATCCGAGCGGCTTATCCTCGGCCCGACGAAGTGATTTCTGCCCGTATTGCCCGGAACGCCGAGTGGAGGAGTGCAACCTTGATCCGTCGTGCAGAACGCGCTGCGCAGCGGACCAGTTTGAATTTCAGGGCTGTTCGAAGGAATCTTGGGACTGCCAATAATCGTTCCACGACCGGAGATACCGGCGTGCTGGACGTCCTTGTTGTAGAAGATGTCGTAAGGATGTCCTGTCTGCCAGCTTGTGATTCCCGCGATCTGCCAGCCTTCCAACGCTCGCCCGGCAAACCCAGAACTCAAGTGAGATTTCCCGCGTCCGAAAGGAAGCTCCCAAGTGTAGTTTACGACCAAACGCTGGCGAATATCGAAATCCGAGTTTCCGCGTTCATTTGCGATTTGAAAGGAATCGCGTGGCAGCCCTCGGTTTCCCGCCGCCGCATTTAGGGAGTCGCCATAGTCAGCGATCGCATGGGAGTAAGTGTAGGCTCCCTGAATCTGGAACCCTCGCGAAAACTGCTTGGTGAGCTTAGCCTGAAGGCTGTTGTAATTCGAGTTACCGATGGATTTGATGAGAATTGCGCCGCCGCCTGCGCCTGCGGCGCTGGCAAAAGCATTGTTATTCTCCGGATCAAATGTTTGATTGGGGTTGCCGAACTCAGCACCAAAGTAAAGGTTTGAAAAAATGAGCGACGCGGGATCGACTCCGTTCGCAATGAGTTGCTGAACCATAGCTGGAACTGGCGGGTTGCCGTCTACATCGCGAAGGCCATGGGAACTCTTTTTCGCGACATAGCTGACATCCAAAGTTAAATCCCGAAGAAGTTCGCGCTGGATACCGAAATTCCAGCCTTGTGTATAGGGAATCCGCAGATTGGGGTCGATTAAGACAGGCTGGACCGGCGAAAACGTGATCGAGCCATTCTGTACGACCGGCGAGACAGGCACATTCGATGGAAACGGGAGACTTTCGACCGTGGTGGGAAACAAGTTGAAGTTTGAAAAAGTGCCGGTAAACGGAGGGTTCCCGCGCACGTTCCCAAAGAGGTTGCCGAATACGCGGTCATGGAAGATTCCGTAAGCGGCCCGAATCGATGTCTTCCCATTGCTGAAAGGATCCCAGGCAAATCCCACGCGGGGTTCGATGCCCTTATAGTCGTTCTTATACAACGACCTGCCGGTTCCTGGTCCGACGGTTTGAAAGGTAAAGGGTGCAAATCCATTTGGGGCGACGAAGAGCGTCGACAAGTTGCTGTTAACTTCGAATGGCACTCCGTTGAATTGGTACCTGAGTCCGTAACTTACGGTTAGGTTCGGGCGAACCTTCCAACTATCTTGCCCATATACGGAATACTCGCTCTGGCGAAATTTTCGGGAATCTGTGGCGGTACGAGTTCCGCTTTTGTCAAAATATTGCGACTGGTTTTCATTGTCCACCACTCCGAAAAGAAAACTGGACAAATCCTGCAGGCTGGAAGAGCCGCAATCACCACCGGAGCTGCACGGATTCAAGGGGTCAACATTCACGATCGGGTTGCCGCTAGCCGAAAAAGTCGTAAACGCAACCTGATCTCTTGACCCAAACGAATTGGCGCC
>Ga0209698_10004874_pt1 | contig 14621 bp, 10 predicted proteins | sample LitLauG_LLR_2012_FD_187203 | JGI IMG/M metagenome (GOLD analysis project Ga0209698, IMG submission 187203) | Freshwater sediment microbial communities from Pennsylvania, USA - Little Laurel Run_MetaG_LLR_2012 (SPAdes) (version 2) | ecosystem: Environmental > Aquatic > Freshwater > Creek >...
CCCTTCAGTCGCGTGCGAAGTGTTGCTCGCACCGGAGGTCATTGCGCTTGATCCGGGAGGCGTTCCGCCCGCTCCCACGTCAACATGAATGGCGGTGCTTTTCGCGGGCACGCTGACGCGCCGGTTTCCGGCCACCACTTCGACTTGTAGAGCCGGCAGCACCGCGCGCTGGGTCGATACCGTGAATGGGACGTCGACCGGCGCTGACGCTGCAGCCTTGGCGGGCTTGCGTTCGTGGGCCGCTGAGGCAGGCGCGCCCGGCGATTCCGGTTGCGTCACCGTCTTGCTTCGGTTGCGCGCAACCGTCTCCGCCGTTTCTCCTCGCGAAGGAAACCAGAAATCCCAGTCGCGCACGATCACGGCCCCGAGAGCCAGCAGCAGGATACCCAGAGCGATGAGCATGCGCTTGCGCTGCACCTCAGCGTCGGGTGGAGGGATCAGGACAGGCTGAGACACGCGCCCGAGATTGGCGCGTTCCAAATGATGTTCGGACTGGGTTTCGTCGTGATACATGGTCAGAATCTGGTGGCGCGGGCTGCTCGCTTAGTATGCCCTGAAAGCTCCCTCAATGCCAGTCCCATGCCACTTTTGTGCCAGCGTTTTGATGCCCTTAGCCCTTTGTGATCAACATCACACCCACATGTGCCCCCTGTCACCGCCCCAAGTTAGTCACGGACGCACACTGGATGCGTGATATCCGTCACACTGCGCTCGTCGAGCAAGCATGCTGTTTGAGCCGAGGCCGGACGGTGTCACCAGGGGGTGTCAGGTGCTCTCACCATACGGTCTGGATATTATCGAAAGCTGTCTTACTTGCAAGATGCGCGTCGATCGTCTTTTCTGCGATCTGCCCACCGCCGCCCTGCAATCCTTTGAGAGCATCAAGTACGCGACCGCTTACCCCAAGGGCGCCGTCCTGTTTGTCGAAGGCCAAGCCCCGCGCGGCATTTTTGTCCTCTGCAAAGGACGGGTCAAGCTGTCCATTTGCGCCAGTGATGGCAAGACTCTCATCCTCAAAATTGCGGATCCCGGCGAAGTCCTCGGACTGAGCGCCGCCGTTTCCGGCAAGGCCTACGAGCTGACCGCCGAGACCATTGATCCGTGCCAGGTAAATTTCGTCAAACGCGAAGACTTCCTGCGCTTCCTGAAGGAGCACAGCGAAGCCTGCTTCAAGGTGGCCGAGCAACTCAGTGAGAAGTACAACGTCGCCTGCCACGAGGTTCGCTCGCTCGGACTTTCGCATTCCGCCGCCGAGAAACTCGCGAAGCTCCTCATCGAGTGGAGTGGGCGAAACGGCGAGAGCCAGAAGCAGGAGCCGCGCCTCAAACTGGCTCTGACCCACGAAGAAATCGCACAGATGATCGGGACCTCTCGCGAAACCGTGACGCGCCTTTTTGCCGACCTCAAGAAACGGCAGATCCTCCAGACCAAGGGTTCCACTCTGGTTATCCGCAACAAGGCCGCGCTGCGTACGCTCGCCACCACCGGTTAAATCACCGGCACGCCTGTGCCAAGGGTCACCCTTTCGGGTGACTCGAATCACTGTTTCTTTCCTTTCCTTCGCGTATCAAGGTTTCAGGAGAGAAATATATGTCGCGGACCTGTCTCGATTGCGCTCGTCGCTCGGATCGTGTCTTCTGCGATCTTCCGCACGATACGCTCCAGGAATTCGACGGAATCAAGTCTCTCCGGACTTGTCCCCGGGGAACCATATTGTTTCGGGAAGGCCAATCCGCGCGCAGCGTCTTCCTGCTGTGCACCGGACGCGTCCGGCTTTCGGTCTGCTCCGAAGACGGCCGCCGTATGACCGTGCGCGTAACCTCGGCCGGTGAGGTGCTCGGCCTGAGCGCGGCGCTCGCCGGGGGATCCTACGAGGTAACCGCGGAAACATTGGACTCCGTTCAGGTCGCCCAGGTTCGCCGCAAAGAGATGCTGCATTTTCTGCGTGCGCATCGTGAGGTCTGCCTGCAGGTCGTCAATCTGCTCAGCGAAGATCTTCATCTGGCCTATAATCGCGTTCGAACGGTCGGGCTCGCCCGCACGCGCCACCCCCACGTTTCCGGCCATTCCCTGCAGATTCACTGACCCCGCGCGGCTGGCTGTTCCTGCGACGGCATCGCTCAGGCGACGCCTCATACCTCAAGAAAAACCAAACGATGACTATCGGACATCGCTTCAGCGCTGCCGCGTCTCGCGTACTCTCCGGCGGCCCCTTTAGGGGCCTGCATCCCTTAACCATTTCGCCCCTGTTCTCATGTACATCCACCTTGTGACCCGAGTCACGTCCCGGAGTGCGGTACCTCACTGCCCCAATGTACGTCCCGCCCCCAAGATGAAGAGTTATTCAGCATCCTTCCGAGGAGGTCGTCGCGATGGCAGCACCGGCAGGCAGTTGGGCCGCGAAAAGACTAGCCTGTGCGGGACTGTTCCTTCTGCTGGCCACCTCCGGCGCCGCCCCGGCCGCCAGCGTCTCCAACGACGATTGCCTCGCCTGCCATGGCGACAAAAGCCTGACCGCCACCCGCAACGGACGCACGCTTTCGCGTTATGTGGATGGCAAGAAATTTGCCTCCTCCATTCACGGCGTACTTTCCTGCACGTCGTGCCACGCCGACCTGGAAGGCAAAGACCTCCCCCACGAAGCGCCTCTGGCCAGGGTTCAATGCGGTACCTGCCACAGTGACGAATACAAGCAACACTCCAATTCACTGCACGGGAAAGCGATTGCCCGCGGCGATGCGCTCGCGCCCCATTGCGTGGATTGCCATGGCAATCACGACATCCTCCCGGTCAAAGACCGGAACTCGGCGGTCGGCCCCCTGAAGGTGCCGTTCGTCTGCGGACGCTGCCATCGTGAGGGCACGCCCGTACAGGCCAACCGCAAGATCGACCAGCACAACATCCTCGAAAATTATTCGGAGAGCATTCACGGTGAAGCTCTGTTCAAGAAGGGCCTGGTGGTGGCCGCGAATTGCGCCTCCTGCCACACCGCGCACAACATCCTGCCCCACACCGATGCGAACTCTTCCATCAACCGGCGTAACATCGCCGCCACCTGCACCAAGTGTCACGCGCAAATCGAGGAGGTTCACCGCAAGACGATCAAGGGTGAGCTTTGGGAAAAAGAAGCCCACGTGCTCCCCGCCTGCGTCGACTGTCACCAGCCCCACAAGGTTCGCAACGTTTTCTACAGCCAGGGCATGGCGGACGCGGATTGCATGCGTTGCCACGCGAACCAGGACCTGAAGGCTTCCGACGGCCGCAACCTGTTTGTGCGCGTGTCGGAAGTTGCCGGTTCGCGCCATCTCAAAGTAGCTTGCAGCCAGTGTCACTCCGAGGTCAACGCCTCGCACATCCGCCCCTGCGAAACCATCACGCACCCGGTCGATTGCAGCAAGTGTCACGAAGAAGTCGGGCAACAGTATCAGCGCAGCCGGCATGGCCAGCTGCAGGCAGCCGGAGATCGCAACGCTCCCATCTGCAAGGATTGCCACGGCTCACATCACATATTAGGCAAGAAAGATCCTCTCTCGGTCAGCTTTCCCACGAACGTGCCCACCCTGTGCGGGGGTTGCCATCGCGAAGGCCAGAAAGCCGCCGTGCGCTACACCGGACGCCAGCACGAGATTATCAAGCACTACACCGAGAGCATTCACGGCACCGGCCTGACGAAGCGCGGCTTGACCGTGACCGCGACCTGCACCAGTTGCCATACCGCACACTTGATCCTGCCGCGCACCGACCCGGATTCCACCGTGAACCCCAAGAATGTGCCCGCCACTTGTGGCGCTTGCCACCATGGAATTCAGGAGCAGTTCGTGCAGAGCGTGCATTCTGCTTCCGTAACCAAGACCGACAAGGATCTGCCCGTGTGCAGCGATTGCCACAGCGCTCACTCCATCCGCCGCACCGATGAAACCGGATTCATGCTCGACATCATGGCCACCTGCGGACGCTGCCATGGAGAAATTGCCAAGACCTATTTCGATACTTATCACGGCAAGGTCTCGCGCCTCGGATATACCAAGACCGCCAAGTGCTACGACTGCCATGGTTCGCATGACATTCTGCGCGTCGCCGATCCCCGCTCTCACCTGAGCCGGGCTAACGTCGTCGCCACCTGCCAGAAATGCCATGCGACTGCGACCCGCCGGTTTGCGGGCTATCTCACGCATGCCACCCACCACGATCCGAAAAAATATCCCTTCTTGTTCTGGACTTTCTGGGGAATGACCACCCTTCTTCTCTCGACCTTCGTCTTCGGAGGAATTCACACGTTGTTGTGGCTGCCCAAAGCCCTTGAGATGCGCCGTGAACTTCGGGCCGAGGAAGCCAGAGAGATGGCCGAACCCCCGAACGAAACGCCCGAGGATGACAGCACCCGTGGCAAGGATGGAAACCATGCCAATTGATCTCGAACTCCCGAAACCGGAGACGCAACCTTCGCCTGCATTGCATCACCGCGCCGAATTCGTTCGTCCGGACCGCGAGTTTGTCCGCTTTGCCCGTCACCAGCGCGCGCTGCACGCCTGCATGATCATCAGCTTTCTCAGCCTGGCCACCACCGGCCTGACGCTGAAGTTTTCCTACACCGGTTGGGCCGTTACCGTATCCCGCCTCCTCGGCGGCTTCCAGACTGCCGGTTTCATTCATCGCAGCTCTGCCGTGCTCATGTTCGGAGTTTTCTCGACGCACCTCTACAACCTCTATCAACAGAAAAAGCACGAACACAAATCGTGGTGGGCCATGGTGTTTGGCCCCGACACTATGATGTTCAATGGCCAGGATCTCCACCAGTTCATCGCCACCATGAAGTGGTTCCTGGGGAAGGGCCCGCGTCCGCAATATGGGCGCTGGTCGTACTGGGAAAAATTTGATTACTTCGCTGTGTTCTGGGGCATTGCCGTCATTGGTTCCACCGGCCTCACGTTGTGGTTCCCGGTCTTCTTCACGCGCTTCCTGCCCGGATCCTTCATCAACGTCGCCACCATCATCCACAGCGATGAAGCCCTGCTGGCTACAGGATTCATTTTTACGGTCCACTTCTTCAATACCCATCTGCGGCCGGAAAAATTTCCGATGGACACGACGATCTTTACCGGCCACATGCCCCTGCCCGAATTGAAGCGCGACAAGCCGCTCGAATACGAGGCCCTGGTGGCCAGCGGCCAATTGGAAGCGCACCTGGAGGAGCCCCAACCGGAAATCGTGGTGCACACCATCCGCGTGTTTGCCTGGATCGCGCTCGCCATCGGCTTCAGCATCATTGTTTGGATCATTTACGCCATGCTGTTTGCGTATCGCTAAAAGGAGTCTTGGGAATGACAGCAGAAAGACAATTCGGATGGCTCCTGCGGTTCAGCTTAGCCTTTGTGCTGCTCTGGGCCGGGCCTGCCCTGGCCGCCGATCAGGACTGCCTGGTCTGCCACGGCGATCCCGGAATGAAATCCGCGTCCGGCAAGAGCCTGCACGTCGATCCAGTCAAGCACAAAAGCAGCGTGCACGGCGATCTGGGGTGCGCTACCTGCCATGTGGGCGTGAAAGAGTATCCGCATCCCGCGCACATGCGCAAGCCCAACTGCGCCACCTGCCACGAGCAAGAAGTCGCGGATGTGCCCAGGAGCGTGCACTCCATTTTGGGAGCAGAGGCCTGCGCAAGCTGCCACGGCGGAACGCATGAAGTTCAACATGCCGACAAAATTGTTCCCACGCAATGCGCTACCTGCCACGACGCTGCCGTCCACGGGTATGAGCAGGGCGTTCACGCCATCGCACGGAAAGATGGCGACAAACAGGCCCCAACCTGCCTCGCCTGCCACGGCAGTCCGCACCAGATCCTGGCATCGGACGATCCCAAGTCGCCCGTTCATCACAACAACATTCCTGCCACTTGCGCCACCTGCCACTCCAAGAAGCCGATCATGGAACGCGTCGGCGAGACGACGCAGCAGTTCTATTCCTATGAGCAGAGCGTGCATGGACGGGCAGTCGCCAACGGCTCCGCCAAGGCCGCCGTCTGCACCGACTGCCATGGTGTCCACGAAATTCGCCGGGCCAGCGATGAGAAATCATCCATCTTCAAATTCAATGTCCCCCTCACCTGTGCAAAGTGCCATGAGTCGGTGAAGGCCGAATTCGTGCAGAGTATCCACGGACAGGCCATCGCGCGGGGAAACTCCCAGGCTCCGGTTTGCACCGATTGTCACGGCATCCACTCCATCAAATCGCACCTCGATCCGAATTCCCCGGTCAACGCCCAGAACATCTCAGCGGCTACCTGCGCACGCTGCCACGAAGGCGTGCGCCTGTCGCAGGAAATCGGCGTCGAAGGATCCCGCGCATCCACTTATCTCGCCAGCTATCACGGCCTTGCTTCCACTCGCGGTTCACAAATTGTCGCCAACTGTGCCAGTTGCCACGGCACTCACTACATTCTCCCTTCGAGCGATCCCCGCTCCACCATCAACAGCGCCAACCTCGTCCGCACCTGTGGCCAATGCCATCCCGGCGTCACCGAGAAGTTCACGCTGGGTAAGGTTCATGTGGACGCGCCCCTCTCCGCCGATATCGGCAGCAAGGCCGTGCGCTGGATCCGCAATTTTTATCTGCTGATGATCCTGGGTGTGATTGGCGCCATGGTCCTGCACAACCTGATCATCTGGCGCCGCAAGGCGATACTCCTGCGCGACCGCTATCCGCGCACCGTAACTCGCATGAATCCCAACCAGCGCTGGCAGCACCTGACTCTACTGGCCTCCTTCATCACGCTGGTCATTACCGGATTCGCGCTCAAGTATCCTGACTCATTTCTCTCGCTCATCCCGGGAATGGGGGAACGACTGCGCGGCATCATCCATCGCACCGCCGGCGTGATCATGATTGGCGCGGGCGTCTATCACCTGGTCTACCTTGTACTCACACGCGACGGCCGCAAGATGGTCCTCGACATGCTCCCTGAGCCCAAAGATGCCACCGATGCTCTTGGCGTGATGCGCTATTACCTTGGCCTCGGCGGCGCCAAGCCCGCGTTCAAGCGCTTCACGTATGCAGAAAAAGCCGAATACTGGGCACTGGTATGGGGCGTCATCGTCATGGCCACCACCGGCATCGCGCTCTGGGCGAAAGTGGCAGTCGCTGGCCGGTTCCCGCGCTGGTGGCTCGATATCGCCACCGCCGTCCATCTTTACGAAGCGATCCTGGCGACGCTCGCCATTGTCGTCTGGCACTTCTATCAAATATTCCTCGACCCCGATGTCTATCCCATGAACTGGGCCTGGTGGGATGGCAAGGTATCGGCGCATCATTACCAGGAAGAACACGGCCTCGACAGTGAAACCCTCTTGGCCGCCGCCCAGGACGAAGTGACCGCGCCTGATTCTCCAAACAGCGATGGCGACAGCACGGGGAATGGCCACGCCGCTCTTTCCGAGGTCGGACCGCACGAAGAGGAGTCAGAGCCGATTACGCATAAGTAATCCGTTGTAGCCTTTTGGGTGGCGCAGCGCTTTAAGCGCTGCGATAACGGGCTTCTCATTGAACCGCGGCTTAGCCGCTGAGGCCGCACCATCCAATTTCTGATATAAGCATTGGTTCTTGATAAGAAAGTCCGAGGTGTGTCCTAAAACATGGCCGATATAAATCCGAATAGTCCTCCGCACGTGGCGGGCCTGGCCCGTATCCGCAATCTCATTCGCAATCCCATCTCCATTATCGGCCTCGCGTTGGCCGTCGTTGCTCTCGGCAACATTCTCTTCCTGTTCTTCATTGACCTGACCTCGGCTCACCCCAGCCCCTACGTCGGCATTCTCGCCTACATGATCGCGCCCGCTTTTCTCGCGATCGGGTTGGTGCTGGTTGTTTTCGGAGCTTTCTACAGTCGCCGCAAGCGCCTCGAGTCCGCTGGTGCTACGTCATACTTCCGCCTCGACTTCTCCGATCCCGCGCAGCGCGGCGCCGTCGCTTTCTTTCTCGCCTTCATCGTCGTCTTCGTAGGCATGAGCGTCGTCGGAAGTTATAAGGCCTACACCTTCACCGACTCAGTCAGCTTCTGCGGGCAGCTTTGCCACTCGGTCATGGCGCCGGAGTTCATCGCTTACCAGCAATCGCCCCACGCTCGCGTCGCCTGCGTCGATTGCCACGTCGGCGCCGGCGCCACCTGGTACGTGAAGTCGAAACTTTCCGGCTCGCGTCAGGTCTTCAAGACCGCGCTCAACTCTTTTCCTCGCCCCATTCCAACTCCTGTCCACAACTTGCGCCCCGCCGCCGAGACTTGCGAAACCTGCCACTGGCCCAAAAAGTTTTACGGCGCGCAGCTTAAGGTCTTTAACCACTTTGACAGCGACGAAAAGAACACTCCTCGCCAGATCCGCCTGCTCATTAAGACCGGTGGCGGCGATCCCTCGACCGGCGAGCCTGAGGGCATCCACTGGCACATGAACATCTCCAACGAGATTCGCTACGTTTCGACCGATGAGCAGCGCCAGACCATCCCCTACGTTTACGCGAAGGATATTCAAGGCCGCGTTACTGAATATTTTGCGAAGGATTCGCCCCTCACTAAAGACCAGATCGCCAAGGCGGAAAAGCGCCGCATGGATTGCGTCGACTGCCACAACCGGCCCACGCACATCTATGTGCCGCCCGACACTTCCGTCGACCGTTCCTTCACCGCCCACCGCCTCGATATCACCCTGCCCTTCCTCAAGCAGCAGTCAGTGGCGGCGCTCACTGGCAAGTACGAAACCACCGACGCCGCCATGCAAGGCATTGCGAAAACGATTTACGAGTTCTACAACAGCAAGTATCCGGACCTCGCCAAGACCAGGCAGCCCGAGATTCGCGGCGCGATCGACGAACTCCAGCGGATCTACAAGCTCACCTTTTTTCCGGAAATGAAGCTCGACTGGAAGACGCACCCCAATAACATCGGCCACTTCTATTTCAGCGGATGCTTCCGCTGCCACGATGGCAACCACGTCAGCCCCGAAGGCAAGGTGATCTCCAAGGATTGCAACACCTGCCACACCGTCCTGGGTCAGCAGGAGAACGCGGTGAACATCGCGTCGGTGCCCGGTCTCGACTTCAAGCATCCCGTCGATCTCGGCGACATGACCGCTGTCACCTGCAGCGACTGCCACACCGGCGGCGTGAGCCCGTAAACGATCCCTAAACAAATGGAGGACGGGCATCCCGCCCGTCCTTCAAGACAAATAGAAACGGCTGGCAGCTCATTGCTGCCAGCCGTTATTGCTAACTTACAGACCTGTGTTACCGGCGTCCGCCGTGCGATCCGCCGCCGCCATGGTATCCACCGCCGCCGCCATAGGATCTGCCGCCGCCACCGTAGGATCCGCCGCCATGATATCCGCCGCCACCACCCCGATAGCTGCCGACCGCGCCACGTCCTTCATATCCGCGTCCGACGTATCCACGTCCTTCGAAGCCCCGATCATATCCGCGTCCATAGTACCCGCGATCATGGTCGCGACCGTAGAACCCACCTCCGTAATATCCGCGGCCCCAGTATCCACCGCCCCACCCGTGATACCACGGTCCCGCTCCGATAAACACGCCATCGACAAACCAGCTCGGACCGTAATATCCGTAAGGCGCACAGGCATACGGATAATCCTGGTAGTACCCATACTCACAAACCGGCGGTCCCGCTACATATCCCGGTCCAATGCCAACCCCAAATGCAACTTCCGCTTGCGAATACGCCAGCGGCACCAGCAACACGCTCAACAAAGCCAAATATTTTAGATACCTCATACCGAGCCCCTTTCCGTCAGAATCCGCGGTTGCCCACGGTGCAATCGCCGGATCCTGAGCCTTCAGCTCTTTCCATTTCTTCTGAAGGGCTGCTAATTTGAACTCGGAAAGGCAGCAAAAGTTGCGCAATTCAGCCCGGCTCATTTCAGCCATCCTGGTTGAATTCAACCACTTGCGAGGGCGCCCTAGGCCCGCGCCCGTCCTTTGGGCGCTAACGGGGGAGCAGTCGTGTGAAGCAAAAAAAGAGCGCAGCTTTTCGGCTGCGCCTATCTTGCCCTGTAAACGCCTTCCTCGCAATTCAGAGTTACTAACTGCGAATGATTACTCTGCCGCCGCCTCCGCCGCCGAGTGTCTTTTGGTGGGGATGTGGAGCATTACTGGGCGCAGCCGAGTAGTCGTAATCCCCGGATAAGACATTCGGCCCCGATTGGCTCCCACCACCGGATCTTGGCAGTGTTGGACTCAGTGGGTCGGTGGTCTTCCAGGTAATGTTGAAGCCAGCGGGCTGAATGGAAAGTCCGCCGCCTCCAGTGGCTGAATGCAGAGGAATCGCGACGTCTTGCGGGCTATATACTGTGCCCGATGCGGACGTGCTCAGTTGCACAATCATGACCCCGTTGGGGCCTACCTGGATGACATAGGGCCCGTATGATGTCCCATTCACAATTACGTTGTAGTTCACACTGCCATCGCTGCTTGGGGCCGTTTGTGTCTGGGATGCTCCCGGCCCAAGCGTCATGTTGTTGAAGAGGGTCGGACCCGGGCCCAGGGGCGGCCCGAGGGGGTTGGGGTTGAACGTGATCGTGATCGAGCCCTGGGTGCTCCCATTGGTGAATGTGATCAGTTCCCCACCTGCGACGATCGGGCCTGAAGGTGAGACGGTCAAGGCATTATTCGCATAGGTGATGATGATGGTCTGAACTACTTCTTCCATTGGTGGAATGGCGCGCGCTGCGGACATGGCTGGCTCCTTTGTCGAACTGAATTTCTTGTGAGATGACCTTCTACTCACTTAGGCCGAAAATTGGAATCCGCCAACAAGCCCTGCAGACTCGGATTGTTCTCCAGGTCGATAAGTTTATAACCTTTTTGCAGGCTCTTCTCGATATACCGCAAAGCTTGGGCGCGATCCCCAAGGTCTTCGTAGGCCTCGCCCACGTTGTCCAGAACGTCCGGGTCGTCGGGCGAAAGTACGAGTGCCGATTGTATGCGAGAAATGGCCTTTTCGCGCAAGTTTTTCTTGGCATACAGCAGGCCCAACCTCGATTGCACGACGGCATCGCGCGGAGTGTCGAGGGCTGCTTGTTCGAGCAAGGGCATTTCACGGTCGCGCGCTTTACCGGCTTTCTCCTTGTCCTTCAGGCGCTCGTAAGAGAGCACCAGGTTGGCCCACACCACGTAGTCTTTGTCGTTCAGTTGTAGGGCCTTCTCCGTCGCGTCAGCGGCTTCGGCATACTTCTGGAGTTCGTTGTAGAGATAGCCAAGGTTGGCGTATGCGCCGTAACTGGGTTGAAGAGCCAGTGATTTCCGCAGGGCCTGCTCGGCCTCGGGAAAGTGTTTGTCTCCCATCTCGCTGTAGGCCGCGCCCAAATTGAGATAAAGCGCCGCATTGTCCGGAGTAAGTTCGATCGCACGACGATACTGCACAACGGCTTCGTCATATCGCTGATGGTCGTCCAGGAAAGCCCCGAGGGAGTTGTAGCCATTCCAGGAATCGGGGCGGAGCGCAATGGCCTTCCGGTAAGCCGCCTCGGCGTCCGCAGTGCGCCCGGCGCTATCGTAGGACTCGGCCAGGCCAATCTGCGCGTCGGCACTGCGCGGATCAAGTTCCAGCGCGCGCTGGTATTCCTGGAGTGCGAGGTCGTACTTGCCGGTGGCGCCGTGAATACGCCCAAGCGTGACATAGACGGCAGGCACGCGGTTGTCCAGTTCCGTCGCCTTCTTGCAGTTCGCAAGCGCTTCGTCGATCCACTTGGTGTTCTTGTCGAGCTTGTATTTCAGCCGGTAAGCCTCGCCGAGCTGCGCGTATCCCAGCGCAAATCTGGGATCGGCCTTCACCGCACTTAGCAGCTCTTGAATCGCGAGGTCAAGATTCCCCGCCTTGTCAAAACGCTGCGTGTAGCCCAGCGCCTTCAGGTATGACTCGTACGCCCCCGCGTTGACCGCGCCTCCCATCGCGCGCAGCATCTCGGGCGTGACTTCGATCTTCATCAGCTTGGCCACACGCGCAACCGCCTCGTCTTCTAGGGAAGAGAAGTCTCCCGCGCGGTCTTCGAGGGGGACAGACCCGATCTGCCGCAACGTTTTCGTGTTGATCAGGTTCACCGTCATCCGGATCGCCTGGCCCTGGCGCTGCAACGTTCCCTGGATCGCGATGGTCGCCCCCAGTTCCCGCAGAGCCGACTTCGGGTCGGCAATTTTCAGTCGTCGCACTTCACTCGCCGGCACCACCCACAATGACGTCTTGCCGACCTCCAGGTTCGTGAGCCGGCTCGCCAGGCTGTCCATCAGCCCCGCCGAGACCGCTTCGTTTGCCGGATCATTCCCCACGTTCTCAAACGGCAGCACGGCAATGTGGTCCTCCGGCCGCGTAAACCAGCCGGAGACCCGGTCGCGCACCGGCGGGAGGAACGACAGGATCGCCAGCACGCCGGCGCCAATCCCCAGGCCCGTAAGCCAACGCTTCCACGCCGGCGTCGGCGCAACCGGAACTCCCCAAAGCGGCCGTGAAGCCTGTTCGATCTGCATCCGCAGATCTTTTGCACTCAAAGTGGACGGCCGCGTCGCTGTCGTCGAAGTCGCGGGCTCAAGATGGCTCCGGAACTCCTGCAGGTCGGCCAGCATCTCCCGGCAACTCTGGTAACGTGTCGCCGGCTCCTTTGATAGCGCCTTGTAGATGATGCGCAGCAATTCCACCGGTACTTCTTCCATCTCATGCGGCGCCTCGTTCAGGATGGAGAAAATGGTCGCCGCCGCCGTGTCGCGCAGAAAGGGATTTTTCCGCGTGAGCATCTCCGCCATGATGATGCCCAGCGCCCATATGTCCGTTCGCTGGTCTACCATTTTCCCGATCGTCTGTTCCGGCGACATGTAGCCGATGCTGCCCGCCGTGCTGATGCTCTGCGTAGTAGTGCCCGAAGAAGTCAGCCGCGCCAGCCCGAAGTCCACAATCTTGGCGACGCCGTGCTGCGTGAAGATGACGTTCGAGGGTTTGATGTCGCGATGCACCACCGCGCCCGCATGCGCCGCGGCAAGTCCTTCCGCAATCTCGATCGCGATGTTCACCGCTTCCGCCACCGGCAGGCGCCCGCGATAAATCTTTCCGGCCAGCGTTTCTCCCTCGTAATATGCCATCACGATGAAGACGCGGCCGTTCTCCGTTTCCTCGAGCCCGTGAATCACGCCAATGTGGGGATGGTCGAGAGAGGAAGCGGTGCGCGCTTCGCGCAGGAACCTCTCTTTGTCTTCGGTGCTTGAGACCATGTGCTCCGGGAGAAACTTGAGCGCAACCGTGCGCTCCAGCTTGATATCAAGCGCGCGATAAACCACGCCCATGCCTCCGGCACCCGCCAGGCCGAGGATTTTGTAGTTGCCGACCACATCTCCCGGAGAGAGCGTGGCGTTTGGGTTAGACACGGAGTGTCCCCCAGTGCGGATCAACTCCAGCGCGCGCAACGTTCACGGTTGTCAGAATGAGATGATTCTGCTCCCGATGCACGCTAATAAGCTAGCGCATTTTTCCCCGCCAACAAAGTAGCCCCGACGAACTCCCCCGAAGCGCCGCCCCAGGCTTTCACATCGAGTGAATCGCATTTCCCAAGAGCTAAGAGCTTAAGAGAGAAGAGCCGAGGCCGAAAGCCGAAAGCTAAAGCAAAGAGCCCGCAGCTCAAATGTTGTACACTTCCATCTCCCAGAACGAACCCGGGAGAAAAGGGCCTGATGCAACTGCGTCTGGAGAGCCGTCCGGTCGGCGATGTCCTCATTGTCCAGTGTTACGGAAGAATTGTGACCGGGAACGAAGTCTTCACGCTGCACTCTTCCGTGGGAGACTCCATCGTCAAGTATGGTGACATCGTCCTCCAACTCGATAACGTAGATTTCGTCGACAGCAGCGGCCTTGGAGCGCTCGTGCGCCTGATGCAAGCCGCGCGCGCCAAGGGCGGCGACCTCAAACTCACCGGCGTCTCACCCCGAACCCGCAAAACACTGCAGATGACGGGCCTGCACTCGCAATTCGAAATCTATGAGGCAGTGGAAGAAGCGATCACCGCCGCTTACCTGGGATCGCGATATTCAAAAGGAATCGCGGGAGACACCAGGCCGCGCATCCTCTGCATCTACGAGTCCAACGATGTCTGTGCCTTCCTGCGCGAGGTCCTGTGCGCCGCTGGTTACAATGCCCTGACCACCATGAACATTGACGACGCCCGCATCCTCCTCAAAGCAACCAAGGCGAAATTGGTGGTGGCCTCACACCGCTTGCAGTCGGCTTACGGCAAACCTACCCGCAAACTGCTCGAGGAAATCGATCCCACCATAAAACTCGTGATTCTTGATGAGAACTTCGCCGCCCAGGACCCTGGCGAAGCCGCCGAGAAACTCCTGGCCCAGCTCACGTAGGGAAGCCGCCCTCGGCTGTCCAGCCGAGCGAAGCTCGGCCTCGCATCCGCGACGTCCTGATGTCTAAAAGTCGCGCCAAGGACTGTCAGTGAACTGCCGCAGGTCTCGAAGTGGGTCGCGCGTTCCCGATCCGCTGTTGAGAATCGACCGACTCCCACCGATCAGGAAGTAGTCTCCAGCCGTCCCAGCCGCCGCAGGTACTTCTGTGCCTTCTGCACATCCCGGCCGAT
>Ga0209698_10004875_pt1 | contig 14620 bp, 15 predicted proteins | sample LitLauG_LLR_2012_FD_187203 | JGI IMG/M metagenome (GOLD analysis project Ga0209698, IMG submission 187203) | Freshwater sediment microbial communities from Pennsylvania, USA - Little Laurel Run_MetaG_LLR_2012 (SPAdes) (version 2) | ecosystem: Environmental > Aquatic > Freshwater > Creek >...
CGCATCTTGGCGTCGAGCCGGCCCAAAGCGGCCAGCTGCGCAGCGCGCTCCGGGCTGTCGGTCAAAATCCCCGCCATCGCCAGAGCCAGCGGTCCCGGCGTGCAATCGTGCTGCAAAAATTCCGGGATCGCCCGCTCCTCCAGAATGAGATTGGGCAACAGGATCGAGGGTACGGTGATGAAATGCTTGAGCGGCTCCTCCAGTCGCGACACCTTGTAGGCGCCCACCAGCGGCACTCCCGCCAGCGCCACCTCCAACGTCGCCGTGCCCGAGGCCACCAGGGCGGCGCGCGCGGTGCGATAGGCGGCGAACTTGTCGGCCTCGCTGATCAGCAGACGAGGCGCGGCGGGCCAGGAGGCGGCGCGTGCGGTCACTTCGGCGTGCAGATGCGGCAGCGTCGGCAGCACGATGTCGAACGGCCCCATCGTATCCGACAGCGCCCCCAGCGCCGCGCCGAACTCGGGCATCAGCCGCGCCACTTCGGCGCGCCGCGAGCCCGGCAGCACCAGCACGACGGGCGGGCGCGCCTCCCGGCGCGCCGCTTCGTCCGCGTTGGGGCGAAGCTCGGCGAGGCGCTCGATCAGCGGGTGCCCGACATAGACGCACGGCGGGCCGCCGAGGCGCTCATGCGCGGCCGGCTCGAACGGCAGCAGCGCTAGCACCTTGTCGACGTAAGCCTTCATCTTTTTGGCGCGGCCGGGGCGCCACGCCCAGACTGTCGGGCTCACATAATCGATGACCGGCAAATCCGGCATTTTCGCGCGCACGCGCCGCGCTACGCGATGGGTGAAATCGGGGCTGTCGATCAGCACGAGACCGTCGGGCTTGGCGGCGATCACATGCTCGGCGGCCCACGAAATATGCGCAAAGATGCGCGGCAGCCGCGCCAGAACGGGCAAGATCCCCATCACCGCGACTTCCGACAGCGGGAACGCCGATTCCAGCCCCGCCGCCTCCATGCGGGGACCGCCGACGCCCACGAACGTCACCTGATCGCCTGAAAGCTGGCGAAGCGCGCCGATCAGCTTGGCGCCCAGCGCGTCGCCGGAGGGCTCGCCGGCGATCAACGCAATCTTCAAAGGCCTCATGCCGACCAACCGTAGACGAACAGACCCGCTTTTTCCGCCGCCTTCACGAAATCCGCCTTATCGGCGATCAAAACCTCGCCCGCCGCCACCGCAAGGCCCGCGAGCTGCGCACGTTTGGCCGCCGCAATCGTCGCAGGGCCGACGGCGGGCAGGTCGAGCCGCACGTCCTGCCCGCGCTTGGCCGCCTTGACGAACACGCCCGCCTTGCCCTTCAGCCGCACCCGTCCATTGGCGCGCAGTTCGACGATCCGCGCCAGCATCGCGTCCGTGCCCTCCGCCGCCTCGACGGTCAGCGCCCGCCCGTCGGCGATCACTGAGCCCTGGCCGACGTCGAACGGCGACATGGCGGTGAGAAGTTTCGCGCCGAAGGCGATGTCGGCCAGCGCTTCCTCGCCGGGCGCCGGGCCGACGATTTCGCCGAGCGGCGCCAGCAACCCCGGTGCGAAATCGCGGGGGCCGACGATTTTGAAACCCTCGCCCTCGAACAATTGCGCGACTCCGCGCAGCAGCGCGTCGTCGCCGCCGCGAAACAGCTTTGCGATTTCCCCAGCGCGCACCACCGCGCCCCAGTCGGGCAGCAGGTCGCTGAGTTCCGGCCGCGTCACCGCGCCGAGAAACGCCATCTCCTGCACGCCGCGCGCCCTGACCGCCGCCAGCAGCTTGCCGACTTCGCCGAGCCGAACCCATAAATGCGGAAAATCCTCGATCTCTTTGCCCGCCGAGCCGACAAGGCCGACGAGGAAGGGATCGCGACCGCGCAACGAGGCCTCGCGGGCGGCCTCCAGCGGCAGCGTGCCGCTGCCGCAGACGATGGCGAGCGGGCGGCTCACGCGCTCACATCGGCGCGCTCGCGCGGGGTGGTCACGCCCCGCTCGCCGCTTTCGCGAAGGAAGGCCACGATGGCCTCCACCGCTGCGACGCCAGCGAACTCCTGCGCGACCCTTTCGATGCGCGCCTGCAACGTGCCTTCCTCGGCGAACAGCGCCTTGTAGGCGCGTCGCACCGCCTGCACGTCGTCGAGCGAAAAACCGCGTCGCTTCATGCCCACAACATTGACGCCCGCCAGTTTCGCGCGGTCGCCGACCGCGACGCCGAACGGGATCAGGTCCTCGGTGAGCCCGGTCAGCCCGCCGACGAACGCGTGCGCGCCGATGCGCACGAATTGATGCGCCGCCGCGCCGCCGCCCAATATGGCATGGTCGCCGACGCGGCAATGGCCGGCCAGCATCACATTGTTGGACAGGATCACGCCTGTCCCTATCCGGCAATCGTGCGCGACATGGCTGCCCGCCAGAAACGCGCAATGGTCGCCCACCAACGTCTCGCCGCCGCCGCCTTGCGTGCCGGGGTTCATCGTTACGCTCTCGCGGATCAGGCAATCGGCGCCAATGCTGAGCGTCGTACGCTCGCCGCGATATTTGAGGTCCTGCGGCTCGTGGCCGATAGAGGCGAACGGGAAAATGCGCGTGCGCGCGCCGATCTGCGTCTGCCCGGCGACAACCACATGCGAGAGCAGCTTGACGCCCTCTCGCAACGTCACCTGCGGTCCGACATGGCAGAACGGGCCGATCTCGACGCCCTCGCCCAGCACCGCGCCGAATTCGACGACGGCGCTCGGGTGGACAAGGCTCAAGAAAGCACCATCAGCGCCGAAACCTCCGCTTCGCAGACCAACGCGCCGTCGACCCGCGCTTCGCCCCGGAACCACCAGATGTTGCGGCGCTGGTTGGTCTTGGTCATGTGTAGGCGAAGCTGGTCGCCTGGCACGACGGGCTTGCGGAATTTCACCTTGTCGATTCCGGTCAGCATCACCTGAGGCGGCTTAGAATCCTGCCCGTGCCTGTAAGAAACCAGCGCCCCCGCCGTTTGCGCCATCGCCTCGATCACCAGCACGCCCGGCATCACCGGGCGCTCGGGGAAATGGCCGGTGAAATGGGGCTCGTTCATAGTGACGTTCTTGATGCCGATGCAGGATTCGTCGCCCAACGCCTCGATGATCCGATCCACGAGCAGGAACGGATAGCGATGCGGCAGCAACGTGAGCAGGCGCTGAATGTCGATGGTTTCCAACGTGCGCCCGGCCGGCTCGTCCATTGCGTCCTCCAGAATGAGGACGCGCTTGCCCCTTTGCCCCTGCCCCGTCAAGCCCGCGCCGACGTCATCCCATGAAATCGCTTGTTCCAGGGTGTCGGGGCAAACGCAATTTACCTATTAAAAAACCGTAAGTTGGAACTGGACACGGCCAGCTTCGTTGGCTCTCCGACATATGTTATTCCGGAGGGCGAAATGTCCAGAACCGTACTCATCGCCGAAGACGAGTTTCTCATCGCGATGGACGTGATGGACGAACTCGACGCCGCAGGTTTTCAGACCGTGGGGCCGTTTGCGGAGATCGGGCGAGCGCTCGACTATTGCCGCGCGCACATACCCGATTGCGCAGTGCTCGACGTGCGGCTGCGCGACGGCGAGAGCTATCCGCTCGCCGATTTTCTGGCCGAGCGGCATGTGCCGGTGGTATTCCATTCCGCGCACGCTTCGGGCCGGGAATTGGCGGCGCGTTATCCGCAAGCGCGCCTATGCCCCAAGCCGTGGCCGACGACGGCGCTCGCGCAGACGGTCTCGGACCTGGTTCGCAGGGTCCGAAATCACTCGGTCACGTAGCGAGGGAACACGACGGCGGGCGGCGGCAGGGCCGCGCCCGGCGTCAGCCGCCCCCCCTCCCCACCGAGCCGGTCGAACAAGCGGGCGTCGGCTGCGACCCCCAACAGATCCAGCAGCTTGCCCATTGCGCCGGGCATGACGGGTTGCAGCAAAACGGCCGCCGCGCGCAAAACCTCCATCGTGACGTAGAGCACCGTTCGCATCCGCGCCGGATCGCTCTTGGCGAGCTTCCACGGCTCGGCATTGGCGAAATAGCGATTGGCCGCCGCCACCGCCTCCATAACGGCGCCGATGTAGAGGCTTAACTGGAATTGGCGCATATGCGCGCGCGCTGTCACGACGAGCGCATCGGCGTTGGCCAGCATCGCGCGGTCGGCCTCGTCCAGCGGGCCGGGCTCGGGCACGGCGGCGCCGTTGCGAGCGACAATCGATAGGCAACGCTGCGCGAGATTGCCAAGATCGTTGGCGAGATCGGCGTTCATGCGGGAAACGATCAAGTCGTCCGAATAGCTGCCGTCCTGTCCCCACGGCGTCTCCCTCAGGAAAAAATAGCGTAAGGCGTCGAGGCCGTAAGTTTCGACCAGCGAGGCCGGGGAGACGACGTTGCCGACCGATTTCGACATCTTCTCGCCCTTGTTGAACAGAAAGCCGTGGACGACGATCTGTTTGGGCGTGGGCAGACCCGCCGACAGCAGGAAGGCTGGCCAGTAGATAGCGTGGAAACGGGTGATGTCTTTGCCGATCACATGCACGTCGGCGGGCCAGAATTTCGTTTTGGGGCCTTCGTCGGGAAAGCCGGTCGCCGTCAGATAATTGGTCAGCGCGTCGAGCCAGACATACATGACGTGCCTGGGGTCGCCGGGAACCTGCTGGCCCCAGTCGAACGTGGTGCGGCTGATCGAGACGTCCTCAAGCCCGCGCTTCACGAACGCGACGATCTCGTTGAGATATTTGTCGGGCGTGACGAAGGCGGGGTTGGCCGCGTAGTGGGCGAGCAGCTTGTCGGCATAGGCCGACAGCTTGAAAAAATAGCTCTCCTCCTCGACCCAGCTCACCGGCGAGCCGGTGGGCGCCAGTTTGGTTCCGTCGGGTTGCGCGGTGAGTTCGCCCTCGTCGTAATAGGCTTCGTCGCGAACCGAATACCAGCCGGAATATTTCGACAGGTAAATGTCGCCGTTGGCGGCCATGCGTTTCCACAATTCCTGCACGGCGCGGGTCTGGCGCTTCTGCGTGGTGCGAACAATGTCGTCGGCGCGCGCGTTGAGCAGCTCGCCCATCGCCTCGAACTCGGCGGCGACGCCGTCGACGAACGCCTGCGGCTTCAATCCGGCCTTGGCGGCGGTCTGCTGAACCTTCAGGCCGTATTCGTCCATGCCGGTGACGAACAGCACGTCGCGCCCATCAAGCCGCATGAAGCGCTGGATCGCGTCGGTGGCGATGCGCTCATAGGCGTGACCGATATGGGGCGCGCCGTTGGCGTAGGGGATGGCGGTGGTGACGTAGAAGCGCTCTTTCATGACGAACGCATAGAGCATTTACGCAGAGCTTGGAATGCGCCCAAGCTTTAGGCGCGCCGCAAGCCTCGCGCCGGTTTGACGGCGCAATCGGTTGACTCAACGTCCGGCAAGGACCGGGGGAACCGCCCATGAACGCCCTCACCGACATCCGCTCCGCCTCCGCCAAGCGCGGCCTCAATCTGCTGCATCCCACCGATTTCGGCGCCGCCGATGGGCTGGCGCTCGCTCACGCCGTCGCGCTGTCTTTTCGTGTCGGCGGCCGGCTGACGCTGCTGCACATTCGCGGGCAGGACGATCCCGCCCCGACCCGCAACGGCCTCGCGCCGATCACCAATCTCCTGGTGAAATGGGGCCGTCTCAGCGCGGAGGAGAAATTCGCCGACCTCAGGCCGAAATTCGGCGTCGAGGCGACCTTCATCGACGTGCCCGCACGCAGCATCTCGGCGGGCCTGAACGAGCATATCGAGGCGCATCCCATCGATCTGGCGGTGCTGGCGACTTCAGCTCATGCCGGCCTCAGCTTTTGGTTCGCGGGTTCGATCAGCCGGCGCGTGCTGCGCCAGGCCGAAGCGATGATCCTGTTTCTGCGCGAAGGCCAGCGCGGGCTGGTCGATATCAGGACAGGCGACCTGACTTTGAGGCGGGTGCTGATCCCGCTCGACGGCCGCACGCCGATCGCCCCGGCGCTGCAACGCGCCGCCCGCCTGCTCGATGCGCTGGGAGTCGCTTTGGAGACGCGTCTGATGCATGTCGGCGACGTCGCGCCCGCCGACGCCCCCAAAAATCTGCCGATCACGCTGGCCAAAGGTCCCGTGGTGGAGACGATCCTTCAGACGGCGCAGGCGTTCAACGCCGATTTGATCGTGATGCCGACGCCGGGACGGCGTGGCCTGCTGTCGCGCTTTCGCAACAGCGTCAGCGCGGCGATCCTCGACGACGGGCGCTGGCCGATCCTTAGCGTGCCGGCCGTGTAGCGGGCATTCCGGCGGGCGGCGCGTGGTCGGGGGGCGCCCCCTCATCCCCCCTTCTAAGGGGTGTTGCACTTCGTTTATGAACCCAGACCTTCCCCCGCGAGGAGGGAAGGGCTTTATCCTGCGAAGGGGGCGAAATTTTTGAGAGGCGCTAGCCTCGCCCTGCCCCCGTGGCGAAGGTGAACAGCGAATAGATCGAGGTCGTGCCGCAGATGTAGAGGCGGTTGCGCTTGGTCCCGCCGAACGTAACATTGGCGACGATCTCCGGGATCAGGAATTTGCCGATCAGCGTTCCGTCCGGCGTGTAGACATGCACGCCGTCCGCCGCGCTGGTCCAGATCCGCCCCTCGGAGTCCAGCCGAAAGCCGTCGAACAGGCCCGCCGTGCAATCGGCGAACACCTCGCCGCCCGAGACTTTCGCACCGTCCACCTTGAACTTACGGATGTGTTTGGGGCCGTTCTCCTTGTGCGTCATGCCGGTGTCGGCGACATAAAGGAATTGCTCGTCGGGCGAGAAGGCGAGGCCGTTGGGACGCACCATGTCGGTGATGACGGCGGCGATGTCGCCGCTGCGAGGATCGAGGCGATAGACGTAGCAGCCGTCCTGCTCCTGAGCCTGTTTGTCGCCCTCGTAATCGCTGTCGATGCCATAGGCGGGATCGGTGAACCAGATCGAGCCGTCGGTTTTCACTACGACGTCGTTGGGCGAGTTGAGCCGCTTTCCCGCGTGCCTGTCGGCCAGCACGACGATTTTGCCGTCGTGATCGGTCATGGTGACACGGCGCGCCAGATGCTCGCAAGTGATGAGCCGGCCCTGATTGTCGACGGTGTTGCCGTTGGAATTGTGGGAATGTTCGCGAAAGATCGAGACCTCGCCGCTGGGCTCGACGAGCCGCATCATGCGATTGTTGGGAATGTCTGACCAGATGAGAGTGCGTCCGGCGGCGAACCAAGCCGGCCCCTCGCACCAGCGCGCGCCCGTCCACAGCCGCTCGATGCGCGCGTGGCCGGCATAGAGCTTGCCGAATCGCTTGTCGTAGGAGACGAATCCCGCGCCCTCGACCTCACCGTGATACATAGCGCCCTCCCATTGCTTTCATATTGCGGTTGATACGCATGTCCAATAGCTGAAGGCCGCCGCGAGGCAAACGTCGGCTTGGGCTTCCTAGCGGCGCCGAACCGAACCGCACCCCGCGCGCCAGGCCGGTTGCGCAAAATGTTAAATGAGGCATTCAGACATTCGCGCGGCTCACAAAAGGGAATCGTAAATGCTGAGCGATTTATACGTCCCGAACCACCTGGAACGGAATTTGGAGACGTTCCTTGCTTTAGAGGAGACCGCGCAAGATCTGCGTCTTCAGGCGGTTTACAAAAAAACCTATGACTATCCGGGAGAATTTATCGACGGCTACCATCAGTGGCTTAGCCGCTGTCGCAAGCATTCCTATCACATGATCGACATCGGCATCGAAGGCTGGCTGTTTCCCGCAGATGCTTTGAAATTATATGAACTTGCATATTTTTCAGGAGATATATTGGAGATTGGAACATATAAAGGGCTTTCAACCACAGTCATGGCGAACGCTATATTTAACAGCGGTCGGCAGCGTCATATTATTACATGCGATCTAGACCCGGTAAGTGTTGCTGAAGCTCGGATCGGGTTTCGCATCCGAAATGTTCCCGGCCGCGATTTACATCATTTTTTCCCGTTTGAAGGAACAGAATTTGTCAAACACTTGGGGGCGCATCAGCGACGTTTTTCATTCGTCTTTGTGGACCATTCGCATGATTATGAGCATGTCTTAGGGGTTTGCCAAAATCTACCCTTGGTGACAGAGCCCGGAGCTTTCGTTTTATTTCACGACTATAATGATCCACGTAATCTGAAACATATTGAGAACTACGGCGTGTACCAAGGTGTGAGTGACGGCCTCGACAAAAGCATTTTCGATTTCTTCGGCGTGTTCGGCTGCACTGGCCTGTTTCGTCGACGTGAAGGCGCCGGCGCAAACCCATAGCGGATAGGCGCCGCGGCAAGGTGTGAGGAGCAAGCCCCCGCTCGCGCCGCGCTTGGTATGGGTTTCGATCGGGAGCGAGCCTCTGCGCCCGATAAGAGTTGCGCGAATATAAGACAAATACGGGTGGGATAAATCGACTTGCGTTTGCTTGACGCCGCAATGGCATGTAAGTCGCATGCATGTCCACGCGATCATCGGCTTTGGCGGCGGCGGCGGGGCGCGTCCGGTTCGACGCTCCCGCCCTGCGCGCGGCGGTATGGGCGGCGCTGGCGCGCGAAAGCGCTGAACGGCGGTTCTTCCTGTGGTTGCCGATGGCCGCCATCGGCGGCGTCGCGCTCAACCTCGCCGCCGACCGCGAGCCCGCGCTGTGGCCGGCCGTCGCGCTGGTCACGCTCGCATTGGCCCTCGCCTTCGCCTCGCGCCGCCGCCCCGCCGCGCGCGGGTTCTGGCTGGCCGCAGCGGCTCTGGCGGCGGGGTTCCTGTCAATGGGCCTGCGCACGGCGCGCGTGCAGACGCCGATGCTTGACCACATCCGCATCGTCGACCTCAGGGGCTTTGTGGAAGAGATCAACTTCCGCGAGGTCGGCGCGCGATTCGTCCTGCGCGTCACCGATTCCGGCGACATGCCCGCCGCCCTCAGCCCCCGTCGCGTGCGCCTCACCGTGCGCAAGACGCCGGACCTGACGGCGGGCGATTTCGTCGCCGTGAAAGCGCGGTTGCTGCCGCCCTCGCCCGCCGTCATCCCCGGCGGCTATAGTTTCGCGCGCGACGCTTACTTTCAGGGCGTCGGCGCGGTCGGCTCGTCGCTGGGCGCGATCCGCAAGGCGCCGCCGCCCGCCGACCTCTCGGCCGCCCAAAAATTCGCCGCCGCCATCGACCAGACGCGCAACCAGCTCGCCCGCCGCGTCGATACGCTGATTGGCGGCGACGAGGGCGCCATCGCCGCCGCGATGGTGACCGGCAAGCGCGATTTCCTCTCCTCCAACGCGAAAGACCTGATCCGCGAGGCCGGCATCTTCCACATCATCACGATCTCGGGCGTGCAGATGACGCTGGTCTCCGGCATCTTCTTCGTCGTCGCGCGCCGCCTCTTGGCGTTGTCCCCGTGGCTGGCGCTCAACGCGCCTGTCAAGAAGCTTGCCGCCGTCTTCGCCATGGGCGGCTCGCTGCTCTACGACATGGCGACGGGCTCGCGCGTCGGCACCGAGCGGGCGCTGGTGATGACGCTGATCGTGCTGGGCGCGGTGGTGTTGGATCGACGCGCGCTGACGATGCGCAATCTCGCCTTCGCAATCTTCGTCGTGGTGGCGATGGAGCCCGAAGCGGTGATGGGCGTCAGCTTCCAGCTTTCCTTCGCCGCCGTCGCCGCGCTGGTGGCGGTGATGGAGGCGCGGCTCATTGCGATGGAGGTGGGCCCGGACCCGTTCGTCCCCGCGCGCCCCAAGCCGACCGGCCTCGTGCCGAAACTCGCGGTGAAAATCCGCGACCTGTTGTTCGCCACCGCCTGCGCGACCAGCGCGACCGCCTCGTTCATGGCCTATCATTTTCACGACCTCAGCCCCTATGTGCTGATCGGCAATCCGCTGACGCTGATCGTTATTGAACTGTTCGCGGTCCCCGGCGCGTTGCTCGGCTCGATGCTTTACCCGCTGGGCCTCGACGGCTGGGTCTGGGGTTTTGTCGGACTGGGCGTCAAACTGGTGCTGTTCGCCGCGCGGCTGATCGCCGCCGCGCCGGGCTCGACGCTGCATCTGCGCACCTTCGCTCCATGGTCGCTGCCGTGTCTGGCGCTGGGCGTCGCCAGCATGGTGATCTGGCGCACTTGGTTGCTAAGAGCCACGGCGCCCGCGTTCTTCGCGCTGGGGCTGATCGGCGCCACGCTGGGGCCGGTCTATGACGTGGTCGTGCCGCCCTCCGGCGACGAGGCGGCGCTGCGCGACGCCGACGGGCGGCTCGCCATCCTCGGCAAGCGCCACAACGCGTTCTCGGCCGAGCAATGGCTCGCCGCCGACGGCGACAATCGCGATCCCGCCGCCGCGCATATCGATTCCGCTTGCGACCGCTGGGGTTGCGTCGGCGACTTGCCGGAGGGCCAGTCGCTGAGCGTGGTGATCGACCGCAACGCGTTCGAGGAGGATTGCGCCCGCGCGGTGATCGTCGTCAGCCCGCTGACGGCGCCGGCGACCTGCAAGCCAGCGCGCGTCTACGATGAGCGACGCCTGAAGGAGACCGGCGCGGTCGGCCTCGTTTGGACCCGCGACGGTTTTCGCGAGACCGCAGCGCGCGCGCTGCTCGAAGATCGCCCGTGGTCGCCCGCCCCGCGCCCGCCGCGCGACGAGCGCGTGAGGCGCCCCCGTTCGCACGGCGCCGACCCCGCCGATGGCGCCGATGCGCCCTGAGGGTTGGTTGCATATTTTCTCAAGCCTTGTAACGCTGACGTCCAGCGAGACCCGCCATGCCCAGATTCGCCGCCAACATTTCTCTGATGTTCACCGAATGGACCTTCCTCGACCGTTTCGCGGTCGCGGCGGACCACGGCTTTCGCGGCGTCGAGATGCAATTTCCCTACGACCATGAACCCGACGCGATCCGCCAGCGGCTGGAGGCGGCCAAGCTTGACCTCGTGCTGCTCAACGCGCCCCCGGGCGATTTCGCGGCCGGCGACCGGGGGCTGGCCGCCCTGCCCGACCGCTTCGACGAATTCCGCGCCTCGATGGCGCGCGCGATGATCTACGCCGAGCATCTGAGCCCCAAGGGCGTGCATGTGATGGCGGGGATCGCGCCGCCGCATGACCCCTCCGCCCGCAAGGCTTATGTTGAAGCGCTCAAATACGCCGTCGATCGGCTCGACGGCTTCGACGTGCTGATCGAGCCGCTCAACCCGCGCGATGCGCCCGGCTATTTCCTCAACGATTATGCTGTGGCGGCGGGGATCATCGCCGAACTCGGCCTGCCGACCCTGAAACTCCAGTACGACATCTACCATCGCCAGATCCTGCACGGCGACGTGCTGACGAGCCTTGCGGCGCTGATGCCGATCGTCGGCCACATTCAGATCGCCTCCGTCCCGGCCCGCGCCGAGCCCAACAGCGGCGAACTCAACGACGACCGTATTCTCGGTCGCCTGGATTCGCTGGGCTATAAGGGTTACGTCGGCTGCGAATATCGGCCCGCCAAGGGCACCGTCGCCGGGCTCGACTGGCTCAACCAATGGCGCCGCAGGGCTGAAGGCGAGCCGATGTTCCGCTCGACCTGGCGCGATGCGGACGGTTGATTATTCCGCGTCCGCGACCTTCATCTGGTCGAGCATGTGCCTGTTGCGCGCCACGTAATAATAGCCGCCCGCATAGAGCGCGATTGCGCGGCTTTCATTGCCGCCCGACAATATCCACGCGTTGGCGAGATAGCGCCCGGCGTATTTCAGATTGGTGTCGGCGTTGAGCAGCCCCTGCGGGGTTCCCCGGTAGCCCATGCCGCGCGCGGTGTCGTAGCGGATCTGCATGAGGCCCCAATAGGGACCGTTGCGCGCCAGCGGATTATAGCCGCTCTCACGGCGGATCGAGCGGCGGATCAAAGATTCCGGCACGTTGTAGAGCGCGGCGTAATGGGCGATGCGCTCGTCGAGCGAGCCCCGGGGCGTCTCGGCGACGGGGCCAAGCGACCCCGTCGGGGTCATGTCGGCGACGGGCGCGCAGGCTTGCAGGCTCAGGGCGAGACCGAGGCCGGCAAGGGCCGATAAAGTCGGGCGGGGGAGCAGGGTCTTCATGTCGGCTTCTTGCAACGTCCCGGCGGCGCGCGCAAGCGGGACGCTAACTCGCCGCTAACCCTGTTCACGCCTCGTCAAAAGCGTGAAGAGGTGCTATTTTGCCGCTAACTCATCTTGCGGAACCGCCATGCGTATCGAAAACGACGTTAAGCTCGACTTCAAGGACGTGTTGATCCGTCCCAAGCGTTCGACCCTCAACTCGCGAAACCATGTCGACATCAATCGCTCGTTTCGGTTCTACCACACCGGGACCGAGTGGAAGGGCTTTCCGCTCATTGCGGCCAACATGGACGTGACCGGCACGCTGGCGATGGCGAAGGCGCTGGGCGGCCTTGGCGCGATGACAGCGCTGCACAAGCATTATCCCGAAGGCCAGCTTGCGGAATTCTTCGCTCATGAGGCGGGCGCGCATGCGTTCTATTCGCTGGGCGTGACCGACGCCGATCTGGACAAGTTGGCGGCGGTGGCCAGGCGCGCCCCGCTGCGGTTTATCTGTCTGGACGTCGCCAACGGCTATTCCGAGCGGTTTCTCGACACGGTCAAGCGCGTGCGCGAGGCGCATCCGTCATCCGTCATCATGGCGGGCAATGTCGTGACCGGCGATATGACGGAGGCGCTGATCCTGGCGGGCGCGGATATCGTCAAAATCGGCATCGGTCCCGGCTCCGTCTGCACGACGCGCCGCGTCACCGGCGTCGGCTATCCGCAACTCTCCGCGATCATCGAATGCGCCGACGCGGCGCACGGCCTGAAGGGTCAGGTCTGCGCGGACGGGGGCTGCACGGTGCCGGGCGACATCGCCAAGGCCTATGGCGCGGGCGCTGATTTCGTCATGCTCGGCGGCATGCTGGCGGGCCACGACGAATGCGAAGGCGAAATCCGCTACGAGGAGCGGGACGGCGAGCGGGTGCCGGTGGCGATGGGTTTCTATGGCATGTCCTCGGAGACCGCGATGAGGAAATATGCTGGCGGCGTCGCCAAATACCGCGCCGCCGAGGGCAAGACGGTCGAGACGCCCTATCGCGGGCCGGTCGAACACACGATGAACGAGATCATGGGCGGCGTGCGCTCGTGCATGACCTATATCGGCGCGACGCAGCTCAAGGAGGTGCCCAAGCGCACGACCTTCGTGCGGGTGTCGGCGCAGACGAACGATGTGTTCGGGAAGGTTTAGCCGCCCGATCTTGCGCCGAGTACGGCCTCGCATTATTATTTTTATACCTATGCGAGGCCCGCCGTGACCGTATTGAAGCTCACCGCCGTCGGCACGTCGACCGGCGTCGTCATCCCCAAAGAAATGCTGGCGCGGATGAATGTCGCGAAGGGCGACACGCTTTACGCCGTCGAGGCGCCGGACGGCAGTTACCGCCTGACGCCCTACGATCCGACCTTCGCGCAGAAAATGGAAAAGGCGGACGATATCCTGCGGCGCTACCGCAACACGCTGCATGCGCTGGCGAAATGACCGCCCCGGCGGCGCCGGTCTGGATCGACCAGGCCGACGCGCTCGCGCTGCATGACCGGTTGCTGGCTCTCCATGGCGGCGCGGCAGGCGTGCGCGAGCCGGGTCTGCTCGCGTCGGCTCTCGCGCGAGCGCGAAATCTGGCGGCTTATGACGAGGGCGCCGACGTGTTCGCCATGGCGGCGGCTTACACAACCGGCGTAGTCAAAAACCATCCGTTCATAGACGGCAACAAGAGAACCGGGTTCGTCGTCGGAATTTTATTTTTGGAATTGAACGGTTTCAAGTTTGAAGCCTCGGAGGCGCACGCCACCGAAGCCGTTATGGCGCTCGCCGCAGGACAACTCGACGAAGCCGGCTACGCCGCCTTCTTGCGCGAGAACGTCAAGCCTGACTAAAGCGCCGGTACATCACCGATTCCCCACCGGCAGATATTCCCGCTCCGGCGCGCCCGTATAAAGCTGGCGCGGCCGGCCGATCTTCTGCTGGGGATCGTCGATCATCTCTTTCCACTGCGCGATCCAGCCGACGGTGCGCGCGACGGCGAACAGCACCGTGAACATCGAGGTCGGGAAGCCCATCGCCTTCAGGGTGATGCCGGAATAGAAGTCGATGTTGGGATAAAGCTTCTTCTCGATGAAATATTCGTCGTGCAGCGCGATGCGCTCCAGCTCCATCGCCACTTCCAGCAGCGGGTCGTCCTTATGGCCGAGTTCGCTCAACACCTCATGCGTCGTGCGCTGCATGATTTTCGCACGCGGGTCATAGTTCTTATAGACGCGGTGTCCAAAACCCATCAGGCGAAACGGGTCGTTCTTGTCCTTGGCGCGGCGCACGAATTCGGGAATGCGATCCACCGAGCCGATCTCGCCCAGCATTTTCAGCGCCGCCTCGTTGGCGCCGCCATGCGCGGGACCCCAAAGGCAGGCGATGCCCGCCGCGATGCAGGCGAAGGGGTTGGCGCCCGACGAGCCGGCCAGTCGCACCGTCGAGGTGGAGGCGTTCTGCTCGTGGTCGGCGTGCAGGATGAAAATCCGGTCGAGCGCGCGGCTTAGCACCGGATTGACCTCGTAATCCTCGCACGGCACCGCAAAGCACATGCGCAGGAAATTGCTGGTGTAGTCGAGCGAGTTC
>Ga0209698_10004876_pt1 | contig 14617 bp, 9 predicted proteins | sample LitLauG_LLR_2012_FD_187203 | JGI IMG/M metagenome (GOLD analysis project Ga0209698, IMG submission 187203) | Freshwater sediment microbial communities from Pennsylvania, USA - Little Laurel Run_MetaG_LLR_2012 (SPAdes) (version 2) | ecosystem: Environmental > Aquatic > Freshwater > Creek >...
GGAGCCCTCTGATTTGCTGCCCGCTTCCAGAAAACAAAAAGGCCCCCCGATGAATCGGAGGGCCTTCTTGGCTGATAGGTTTGCTAGCGGCTAGAAAATAAGCTTCACCGCCAGCTGCATGTTGAAGGCTTCACCGGGTCCGATTCCGGGAGCCCCGTTAAAGTCGCCAATCGTGTCATTAACGAAACCGAATCCCGAAGCTGTAGTGCAGTGCCCTGTTTTGTCGGGTGCGCACGTGCCACCCACGGAGCCGGGGCCTGAGGACAGGTTGATTCGGTTCAAGAGGTTAAAGGTTTCCATGCGCAATTGTATTTTGATGCGCTCGGTAATCGGGATGTTTTTGAAAACGGAGAGATCCACGTCTCCGAATCCAGGGCCCCGCAAAGTATTGCGCGCAAGGGTTGGCGTGCCAGGTCCCGACACCGCAAATGCGGCTGGATTCCACCACTGTTCTCCACCAGCTGCTGCGGAGAACGTGTGGGCCGCTGCGTAAGGATTCCCGGTCAGGTAGAGACCTGAGAGAAGCTCGTCCGAAGGCTGCCCGGTGTGGAAGTTCCACAAACTGCTGACTTGCCAACCGTTGACTGCCTTAGCGGACCAGCCGTGGGCCCAAGGAGCTTTGGGAACGGAGTAGACGAAGCTGGCGGTGAACAAGCGCCGCGTGTCGTAGTCGCTGTTGCCATAATCCACCAAGCGATTCAGGCTATCGGCGATTGGCGCTCGGTACTCGCTCATCTCATCCAGCGAATGCCCCCATGTAAAGGACACTTGAGAAGTGAGTCCGTGCCATGACCGGAGCTTGAGGGTGGTCTGAAGGGCGTTGTAGTTTGAAGTGCCCACGCTCTGCAACTGGTCGATGGTGCTGAAATTGGTCCCAGTCGTAGGTATGCTAAACATCATGCTGAGTTTGCGGCCCTCGCTCCCCACATACCCGATCTGCCAGACGGCTGCATTGCCGAAGCTTTTTTCTATCTGTAGGTCGAAGTTGTAAAAATAAGGGGTTCGGAAATTCTGGCTGACGGAATAAACCGCCAAACCAGGAGCATTGGCGCACAAAGGATCCGTGCAGGCTACAACTCCCGAAAAGATGGAACTATTGGGGTTAGTTTTGCCAGCGTTTGGCGTCCCAGCTGGGCAAACTGCAGCTTGCACGGCTTGCCAGTTGTAGGAAGTACCCCCGCAGAATGGTTGGTTGTATACAGACGACGCAGATGGTCCGATTGGATTGTTCTCCAAGCCATCCGCAAAGCCGCTCGGAGGGCGGTAATCCAGGAACGGGTTGATATTGATCTGATCGTAGAAGACGCCCACGCCGCCGCGCACAACGATATCGCCCCTGCTGGTCGGTTGATAGGCGAAGCCAATGCGCGGTGCGAAGTTGTTCTTGTCTGGCGGGAAGATCGAGGAGATTCCATTGCCCTGGACCTTCAGACCTGTACCGGCGACGTACACTCCGAGGTCTTTTTTGGCACTATGGAGTGGCCCAAAGTACTCATAGCGCAGACCCAGATTCAAGTTCAGCTTCTTGGTCAACTGCCAATTGTCGCCAGCGAAGAAATTGAACGCATTTACCTGCACAAAGCGCTCAGGATTTCCCACGGCGATCGAGGAGCTTGAGACATCACCGGCAAGGAAGTCGGCGAGTGCCAAAGCAGTGGAATTTATTCCCGCGCAAGCAGTAGTAGGTGTCGCAGCTCCGCAGCCTGTGGGTCCGCCCCAAGGTCCTTGCGTTCCGTCAAATCCGAACAAGCCGGTTCCATGACGGTGGTAGAACTCGTCCACCCTGCCTTGCCTGATCTCTCCACCAAAACGGAGTTGGTGGTTGCCGGTGTTGTACGAAACAATGTCCGTAAGATGCCAGGTCAGGTCGGAGCGTCCTTCCGGCGGCGTGATCCCAATCGTTTCAAATCCGGAGATGCTGATCTGCGGAGAGCCGAGAATAGGCTGTCCATGATTGGTAGCATCGGGGCTAAGGAACAATCCCAAGGCTTTGGTATTAAAGCTGTTGTTAAAGTCGTGGAAGAGTTGGTTGAAGTAGTTTGCCCCAAACAGAATCTGATTGGTTAGCTTCGTGGTGAAGGTAGAGTTCAGCACCAACGAATAGTTTTGCACGTGGATGGGAGCAACTTCGAAGTAATACTTCAAGTTCGAACTTGCTGTTCCGAGTGCCGGACTGCCTCCCGTGGGCTGAATCTGGTCTCCCTGCCCTCCAAACCAGCGGGCGAAGATGCGGTGTTTATCGGAGATATTGTAGTCCACCTTTCCAACGCCGTTATAGCTATAGCCAATCGACGGCGACGAACTGAAAAAGTTTCCTGCCACGGCTCCTTTGCCGACTACACCGGCATCAGTTAGGACCGAGGAAGGCCAAAGAGTTGACAAAAGCGTCGTGGAGAGGCTGCTCGCGCTAACGCCGGCGTAAGTTCCGTACTTGCCGCTCGGATTGGTGAGCAGATCGGTCGCCAGAGTTTGCCAGGGAGTGGAGGGTTCCGTAGCCACGCCGGACAGTCCAATAAGGTAGTCCTGCTTTTCATAGCTAATGAAATAGAACGCCTTGTTTTTGAAGATTGGTCCGCCCAAGGAAAGGCCATAGTTTTCGTTGCGCAGCGGCGGCGCTTTCTTTCCGGCAGCAGGAATCCAGAACGGTGAGTGCGCCGCAAAGAACTCATTGCGGTTGAAATAGTAGACTGAGCCGTGCATGGTGTTTCCGCCGGACTTGATGACCAGGTTTACGGTTCCACCAGCGTTGCGCCCTGCTTCCGCACCCGACTGTGTCTGGGCCGAGAATTCGTCAATCGAATCGATGGGGAGCACGATACCGGCAATGCCAGAAACGCCGCCCTGGTTGACCGCCGGAATGTTGTGCCAGAAATCATTATTGTCTACGCCGTCGATCTGCCAGTTCATCTGGTTGGGCCGTGTGCCGTTCAGAGAGCCAAACCCGCCCACAGAGTAGCCGCCATATCCCGGCGCGGTGGCAATCAACTGCGTGAAGTCGCGACCGTTTAGCGGAATATCTGCGACGACATCCGACGTAAGGGTCGTGTTCTGCGTCTGTGTCGTGGTATCCAGCGACAGAGCCGCGGCGGAAACTTCCACGGTTGTGGACTGTTGCTGCAGGCTCAACTTCACTTGCAACGTATAAATCGAACCCGCGACGACTTCGACCTTGTCCACCGTGTACACCGGGAAGCCCGATGCAGTGACTGATACTTTATAGAAGCCCAGCGGGATATCCTGGAACGAAAAGGCTCCATCACTAGTCGTGACGCTATTGTGGTCAATGCCAGTGGAATTCTCCGTGGCCTTCACCGCGGCATTGGGAACCAACGCTCCCGAAGGATCCGTCACCGTTCCGTTAATCGAGCCACGGAACGTCTGCGCGTTTCCAGCCGCCGCGAGCGACAAAACTACAAGAATTGCTAAAACTAAGCGCTTCATATACTCAACACCCCCTCATCGAGATCGAACTGCAACCCACATCACCCGCGTCCTGCCATCCGGCAGAACGTTTGGAAAAATGGAATTCCCCTAACAGCCAGTTGGTAAACCACTCGCATTCTGTTGAATGATCGAAGTGCGTTGTTGAATACAAGGACAAGCTCCCCCGGACCAGCTCGCCCTTTTCGGTTCAATAAATCGATACAGCATCAAGACCAGTATGGCTGTTGAGTCAAAGTTTCAACCCTCCCCAGCGCGCCTGTCAAGCAGAATGAATTTCATCCGCTGAACCCAAAAAATTCATCGTTGGAGGGCTCCCAAAGCGTGTTTTTCCATTGACGCGAGACCTGAATTTGAGCCTTTTTCAGGACTTTTCGATACTGCAGCGCGCTTTGCACTTCAACCTTGAGCGAAAAAATACGCTCCGCACTACCCAGTTGCGGCTGCTTCCTGCTACCGTCTTTGAGGAAATGTACGCCGATATTTTGGGAGAACTGCATGTCCACTTTCGGATTGATCGAATACCAAGACGCCCCGCCGCAAGTGCGCGCCATCTATGACGACATTATGGCCACGCGCAAGACCGACTACATCAACAACTTCTGGAAAGCCATAGCACACGACCCCGCATTGCTGAATCGCACCTGGGATAGTCTGAAGAACATCATGGGGCCGGGCGCGCTCGACCCGCTCACCAAGGAACTGATCTACATCGCCGTGAGCGTCACCAACAATTGCAACTACTGCATCGCTTCGCACACCGCTTCGGCCTTCGGCAAGGGTATGACCGACGCTATGTTCAAAGAGCTCCAGGCCGTCATCGGCATGGCCAACGAAACCAACAAGCTCGTCACCGGCTATCAGGTTGAGGTCGACCAGCGCTTTCAGCCCCCACTGCAGCGCTAGTCTTTATTCTTTTTTTCCGCCTTTGTTCCGCCAAAGCCTCTCCGGCGTTTGTCCCTTTACGGGCACCTTTCGCCTGTCCGTCCGGACAGGTGTTTCTTTCCTCATGACGGTACGCACGTACTATGGGTGCCTTCTGCCCTGAGGCAGAACATATAGATGTTTGAGGGGAACCCTGTTTGGGACGGGGCGACTAAGAAAATCTTCCTTCGCGAGAGTGCTAGACATGCCTCCTACGGTTAAAGAAAACGAGACTGCAGTTGCCAGTCCGGAAACGGCGCAGCGTCCCGTGCCGGCAGCTACCGCACCCGGCGATACGGCCATCAAGCAGCAGCCAGTCGCTCTGGAAGTGCCGGTTACGGTGAACGGGGCACGCACCGTCGAAGGGGGCGATAAGCGCGAACCTTTCTCCGAAACAACCAAGACCGTGCTCGTTTTTGGCAGTGGCGCCGTCATCCGTCTTTCGTCTTCTGTTGCGCCCGGGCAATTGCTTTTTCTCACCAATGAAAAGACCAAGAAGGAAGTTGTCTGCCAGGTGGTGAAGTCCAAGAATTATCGCAACGTGAGTGGGTACGTGGAGTTGGAATTCACCGAGTCTGTCGTCGGTTTCTGGGGCATGCGTTTTCCAGGTGACCGGATTGGTTCCGGACCGCAGCCTGCGGCGTCCGCGCCAGTCGTCGCGAATTCCACTTTGGCCAGCGGCTCGCCTGCGATCCCGCGGCCGATTGCGCCCAGGGTCGAAGCCCCTGCGGCGATCAATCCTCCCTCGGTTGTGGCACCGAAGCCCGCCATTCCTTTTTCCGCCGTGAAAGAGGCGGAGCCAAAGCTCGCCGAATCGAAACTTGTTATTCCCCAAGTGCCGCTGACTCCGGTTCCCTTGGCGCCCAAAGTGGAAGAGCCGGTCGTACAGAAGCCCGTCGCGCCCGTTTCGCCGCTTTCCTCGAGCTTGTCCACATCCTTCGATCCGGGAGCTCCGCTATACCCCACGTCAACGCCGCCGCCTCCGTCCGTTACTCCGGCTCCACCTATTGCGACTGTCTCCGTCATCCCAGAAGTGCCGGTAACGCCCGCACCCGTGATACCCTCCGCGCCCGAGTCCCTGCTTTTTGATGCCCCGCGGGTATCGGAAGCTCAGGCTTCCTTTCTAGAGCCCGCCAAGTCGACTGCTGTCCCGGGGACCACATCGATTCCGAATCTGCTCTCTCTCTTTGAAGCCAAGCCGGTCGCACCGGCGGTCGTGCCACCTCCCGCGCCGCCTTCTGTGGATCCGGAGACGGAAGCTCTCAAACAGCAAACCGCGCGTCTTCAAGAGCAGCTTTCGAGCATGCTCTTTTCCGGGGCGCCCGCGGAGCCGGCCACGGTTTCCGTGCAAATTCCTCACGTGCCCCCGGTGACGATTCAAAAAGAACTCGCGGAGAACGCTGCAAAGATTCTGGAAATGGCCCAAATATCCAAGCCGGAACCCGCTCCCGCCAAGCCCGTTGAGCCAGTGCAACTTGATCGCTCGCCTGCAAGACTTGATCCTCCGCCCGTGAAATCTTCTCTCGAGGACGAAGAGCTGAAAATTCCATCGTGGCTCGAGCCTCTCGCCCGCAACGCTGCCGCGCCTACTTCGACTCAAGAGCTGATCGACAGGGAAAAGACACGGCGTCAGGTGGAACAGCCAAAAGTGGAACAAGCTGCCCCGGAAACCGCCGCGGTCTTGGAAGAACCCCACGTCCCGGAATTGCCAATGCCGAGGTTCGGCGATTCGCTTCCGGCCGACGAGGAGAGAAGCACGCGGCAAAGCGGATCGAAGAGTTCGGGCAAAGGCCTGCTATTTGGAGCCATTGCGGCTGGTCTCTTGCTGCTTGTCGGTGGTGGCTGGTGGTATATGGGTCAATCCGGCAGCACACATTCGAGCCCGGCTCCGGTGCAGGGTGTGCAAGCCTCGGTACTCCCTACTCCGTCCCGTACTCAGCCATCGCAGTCACAGGGAAATGCACTTCCGGAGGATTCAGCCGCGCAAACGAACGCGACGGCGCTCAACAACACTTCTGCCCCCTCGAATTCGGTTTCCAGCACTATTAGCAATGTGTCGGCAGTTACGCCGGTTCCGGCGTCGCGCAATTCGCAACCCAATTCGAATCCTGTGAACGGTGGGACGACTGCGGCTACCCCTGTGCCTGCCATTGAGCAGCCGAAGAAACCTGCCCTTGGCGAAGTCCATCTCGCCGCTCCGAAAGTCAATGCGAACCGCAACCCGCAGAACGGCGCAGAGCCTGACGCGGGTATCGCTCTGACGAATGAGGACCAGCCGGGTTCCGGAGCGGAAGCTCTCAACGCCGGTCTTGTCGGCGGCAACAATCAGCCTGCGGCTCCGGCGGCGCCGCTGCCGGTCGGCGGGGACGTGCAACAGGCTAAACTCGTCAATTCCGTGCCACCAGTCTATCCGGCGCTGGCAAAGAACCAGCACATTTCCGGCAATGTCCTTATCGACGCGCTGATCGACGCCAATGGAAAAGTGACCACCATGAAGGTCGTCTCCGGCCCCACGCTGCTCCATCAAGCGGCCATGGACTCTTTGAGACAGTGGAAATACCGGCCCGCAATGCTCGACGGCAAACCCGTTTCGATGCACCTGACCGTGACAATTCAGTTCCGCTTGCAGTAGTCCTTCCAACTTGCTTGTGCGACTATTCGGCGCGCAGCATTGCGACTGGGTCGGTTCGCACCGCGTGGACCACTGCCGGGAGCGCGGCGAGTAACGCTGCCGCTAGTATTGTTACCCAGGGGAACGCCAGCATTGCCAGGTCCGTGGCTTTCACTTGGTAGAACAGCTCCTCAATGTATCGCACCGAGACCATGCCGAGTGCGAGCCCAGCGAGCGCTCCCGCCAGCACCATCGAGAAGACCTCCACGGTAACCAGCCGCACGATGACGCCTGCTTGCGCGCCTACCGCGATGCGAATCCCGATTTCGCGCCGCCGTTGCAGCACCGAATAGTGCAGCACCCCATACAGCCCGATACCCGCAAGCAAAAGTGCGACGCCTGCAAAGAACACCGCCAGCATCGCCAGTAGCCGCTCGCGTACGGTATGCGACTGATTGATTTCCAATTGAGTGCGGATTCGGCTGACGCGAAATTCGGGCCACGCGCGCGGCACTTCGCGGCGGAGAGTCTGGGCAAGCGTGAGCGGATTGGAGCTTGAGGTGCGTACGATGAACGTGCCCCAGCTTTGCGGCTGCCATGCTCCGTTGGCGCGGAGGCCCTGAAAGGGAACAAAAGCCACGGGCAGTATAGGCTCGCGCATGTTGCGGTAGCGAGCGTCGCGGACCAAACCGACGATTCGGAAGGGGACACGCGTGCCTTCGTCCTCGGCACGTGCGAACGACTTCCCTACAGGACTTTCTCCCTTGAAATAGGTCTTCGCGAAAGTTTCGTTCACGATGGCCACACCGGGAGCCGATTCGTCTGGAAGGAAGTCTCTGCCATCAACAAAGGGGATTTTCATCGTGTCGATCCAGCCGGGCGACACTCTAAGAAAATAGACCTCGGTCTGGCTGGGAGGCGCACCGTTAATCGAAACGTAGCTGTTCACGCTGTTCCCGTCCAGCAATGGCCAGCTCGCCAGCGCGACTCTCTCCACGCCGGGCACCTCGCGCAGATGTTCAGCCACCTGGGCCCAATAGGTGGGAAGCTGAGCACGTTGTGCGAACGTATCCAGAGTGAGAAGCCGTTCCGCGGAGAAGCCCGTGGACTCCTGGGACAAGCGTTCAAACGTCGTGACAAACAGGCCCGCAACAAAAAGGACCAGAAAACAAAAGGCTACCTGCAAGCCGATCAGTGCATGCATCAAGCGACCACGAGAATGCGGATCTCCTCCGCCCTTGAGGGCACTCACCGGTTGGATGGCGGAGGCGCGCAGCGCTGGCGCCAGTCCGAATAGAAACGTCACGCCCAGGGTCAGGACCACGCCGAAGCCCAGCACGCGCCAATCTGCCGGAAGAGACAAACGGGCAGGGTTGTCCGGAGGATTAATCAAGCTGACCACGAATGGCGCAGACCACCAGGCGAATAGCGCGCCGACGGCAGACGCGACTAACGCGAGCCATGCACTCTCGATCAGCAAAAGTTGCACCAGACGCCATCGTCCGGCGCCAATCGAAATTCGCAGCGCCATCTCGCGGGCCCGCGCCGCCGCTTGCGCCGTCATGAGATTGGCGACGTTCGCGCAGGCGATGAGCAGCACCAGCGCTACCAACACTCCGAGCGCTGCGAGCGAACGGCGATTGTTACTTTGCAGCTCGGAAACCCCTGTCGGCGCCGGCTCGAGCAGTTCAGTCTGGTTCAGGAAGTTCTCCAGACTCTGTTTGGGCACTCCTATAAACTCCTTGGCCCTCTCCCCTTCGAACGCTCGCGAGTTTGCCTGGAGTCTCTGGCGAAGCGGCTCGATAGCGACGCCTGGTTTCAGAAGTGCAAATGCCCTCGCCACACTCGCATCGAATCGCGTGACATACGGGTCCATCATGGTGGGCACGAAGATGTCGGTCATCGTGCCCGGTTCGGTGCCGGTGAAGGGTTCCTCGACAACACCAACGATTTGGTAGAGATGTTCGCCCATCCGGAAAGTGCGTCCGACTACATTCGGATCCTGACCGAACCGGTGGGCCCAGTAGTCATGCGAGATCACCGCATAGGGATGAGCTCCTGGCGTGAGATCATCATTTTCGGTGAGCAGCCGTCCCACGGCCGGTCGGAGTCCGAACGAGCCGAACATCCAGCCCGAAACATATTGAAGATAGGCCTTCTCCATTTCCTCGTCAGACTTGTAAGTAAGATCAGCCCGCTCTGCATGCGAGATCGCCAGCAACTCCGCCTGGTCTTTGACCGCTGCGCGCATCTGGTGGAATAGCGGATATTCGAGGCCGTCGTCCGTGCTCGGTTTACCATCCCAGCCAATTCCCTGACGCGAGAGAAGAAAGAGTCGCCCGGGAGCGGTAATGGGCAGCGGTCGCAGGAGCAGGGCGTCGATGAGGCGGAAGGCGGAGGTGCAAGCTCCGATGGCCAGAGCGAGTGACAGAATTGCGGCGGCGGAAGTCACCTTGGACTTGAGGAGGCGCCGCAAGCCGAAGAAGGCATCGGCGCGGAGCGACTCGAGCCACGGGATGAGTCTCAGGTCGCGGCTCTCTTCGCGATGTCGCAGTGCCGAACCGAACGTTTTGCGAACCTCCGCGGGATCGCGGCCGTGCGCAAACGCTTCTTGGAGGTGCGAATCGAATTCTTCGTCGATATCGCGATTCAAACGCTCGCCGCGAAATACATTTAGGATGCGCGTTAGCAAGGACATATCACGCTGTCCTTAGAACGCGATTTATCGCCGAAGTTACCACTTGCCAGCGCGACTCTTCAATCCCAAGTTGCTTCTTTCCTGCCGCTGTCAGTTCATACATCCGTGCTCGTCTCCCGCTGTCTTTGGTAGTCCATTCCGCTCGAATCCATCCCGTTTCCTCCATGCGGTGCAGCGCCGGATAGAGCGAGCCTTCCTCGACTCGCAGCACTTCGCCGGAAATGTTCTGGATCGCGGACATGATGGCGTAACCGTGCAGGCGCGGCCGCCGCGAAAGTATCTTTAACACCAGCAGATCAAGGGAGCCCTGGAGAGAGTCGGTTTTTGCCATACTCAGACCTCTTAATGTATAGACGTCTGAGTATGGCGAAAAGTTAGATGAAAATCGATCGTGCCCATCCAACCGCCCTTTCGGAAACCGGGCGGCTTTACGAATCGTCCGCGCGGGCGCAACCGGCTCGCTACAGAACTGCACTCTCGCTTGCAGGGAAACGAGCAGGTTCGTATACTGGCGGCCCGGCCAAATGGCAGTTCCGGCGGTGGGGTAGACCGCTGGCGCTCACCTTCCTTGGCCATTCGAATCGTGCTTGTAAGTGTTCATTACAGGCCGGATTGCGTGAAGACCGTCGGTTTCGAATCGATCACGGCAGCGTTTGTGTTGAGCGCGCCGTGGACGGCCCTTCGCGCGGGCGCTGTTTTATCCTGAATTTGAATAAAGAAATGCCGCGCCGATATTAAGGAGAATCTCGCATGCCGCAAACTCCGATGCCGGAAGAGATGAATGTCTACCAGAACGCGGAAGCACGCTTTGAAGTCGCCGCGAATAAATTGGGACTCGAACAGGGGCTCTACCGCTATCTGAAGTATCCGAGCAAGGAAATCACGCTCTACATTCCCATCGGCATGGACAATGGAACTCTGGAAGTTTTCACCGGCTATCGCGTGTTGCATTCCACGGTGCGCGGGCCAGGCAAAGGCGGTATCCGCTTTGCGCCCGACGTTTCCATCGACGAAGTGCGCGCGCTGGCGACGTGGATGACCTGGAAGTGCGCGGTCGTAAATATTCCGTTTGGCGGCGCGAAGGGCGGGATTATTTGTGATCCTCGCAAGATGTCTCGCGGAGAGCAGGAACGCCTTACCCGCCGCTACACCGCGGAGCTTTCGAACTGGCTGGGTCCCGAGAAGGACGTTCCCGCGCCAGACGTGGGCACGAATGAGCAGACCATGGCCTGGGTCATGGACACTTACGCGATGCACCTCGGCCAAGCCACCACAGCCGTTGTGACCGGCAAACCCATCGAGCTTGGCGGATCGCGAGGAAGGAAAGAAGCCACCGGCCGCGGCGTGATGATTTGCTGCGATAAAGCGCTGGCCAAGCTAGGCATCAAGAAAGAAGGCTGCCGCGTCGTGGTTCAGGGCTTCGGCAACGTGGGCTCCATGGCCGCGGACCTGATGCAAAAAGCGGGCTACAAAATTGTGGGACTCGCCGACATCGGTGGCGGTCTCTATAACGAAAAGGGCTTCGATGTTCCGAAAGTGATGGACTGGGTGTACACGCAGAAGAAAGCGCTCCAGGATTTCCCCGGCGGAGGAACGAAGATGTCTGCGCGCGACGTTCTCTTTCAGCCTTGCGAGATTGCCATTCCCGCGGCCATCGAAAACCAGATCACCGAAAAGAACGCCAGCCAGGTACAGGCCAGGATTCTCTGCGAGGGCGCCAACGGCCCCACCACCTGGCAAGCCGATGCCATCATCGACGCCAAAGGCATTTTCACTGTGCCGGACATCCTCGGCAACGCCGGCGGCGTCACTGTCAGTTATTTCGAATGGGTCCAGGACCGCCAGGGCTTCTTCTGGCGCGAAAGTGAAGTCAACGAGCGCCTCTTCGACGTGATGGATAACGCCTTCGATGAAGTCGTCCGCTTTGCGGAACTGCATAAGGTCAATAACCGCATCGCGGCCTATATGCTGGCCATCGACCGCGTCGCCAGCGCCCTCAAGCTTCGTGGAATTTATGCCTAGCTTCTGGAGGCAACTTGTATTAGTTTCTTCTCCGCTCCTGCCGCTGCACTGGGGGACCGGCATGAGTCACTCCGTAACTCCGCTACGGATGGTGTCCGCATCAACGCACGATGAACGGCTCGGATAAAAATTGCGAGCCAGGAAGGAGTCCGCCCGTGACCCCGGACTCACTTTTGTCAGGCCACTCGAAGAGTGAAGAACAGCACCGGCGCGAAATCTGTATTGCCGGGCGCTGGATGTATGAGCGCGGACACATTGTCGCCTGCGAAGGAAACGTTTCCGTGCGGCTGGATGACGGAAGCGTTCTCACTACGCCTACCTGCATGAACAAAGGGATGCTTGCTCCCGAAGATTTGGTAATCACCGATCTGCATGGCCGGCAACTTGCCGGCGATCGCAAGTTCTCCTCCGAACTCGCCATGCATCTTCTTTTCTATCGCATGCGGCCGGATGTAATGGCTATCTGCCATGGGCATCCGCCAACCGCCACCGGTTTTGCCGTGGCGGGACGCGCTTTGAATCATGCTTTGCTTCCCGAAGTGATTGTGGGATTGGGGCAGATTCCCCTGGTGCAATATGCGACGCCGGGGACACCGGAATTGAGCGATGCCATCGAGCCTTTTGTGCCGCACTATGACGCGCTGCTTCTCGCCAACCACGGTGCCGTCACCTGCGGTCCGGATTTGCTCACCGCGTTCTTTCGAATGGAAACCATCGAGCACAGCGCGAAAATCACGCTGGCGGCGGAAATGGCCGGCGAGCCCGCGTTGCTCTCTGGTCGAGAAGTTGCCAAGCTCATGGCCGCTCGTCCGCGTTACTTTGTTGCGCCTCCGCCCGGCGGAGGAGCGGAATTGCCCATCACTCGTGAAAGTGGAGAAATCTCCGGCGATGATGTGATCCTGACGCGCAGCGAGCTCGACGCGCTCATTGACGAAGCGGTCCGCAAAGACCGTACCCGGCGCTGACCTCTGCGCGCGAAATCTGCCTGACTCTTACAATCCAACCCAAGGCCTCCGTTGACGGGCGAAGGAAAAGCGGCAATACTGGCGAGCGATGATTGGCCAGCTTCGCGGACGGCTCGCCGAAAAAAGACCGAATCAAGTGCTCGTGGACGTAGGCGGCGTGGGCTACCTTGTGCAGGTGCCGCTCTCGACGTACGCCGCGCTCGGCGAGCTGCACACCGAAGTGACCCTCCTGGTTCATACGCACGTTCGCGAAGATGCCTTGGCGCTCTACGGTTTTGTCTCATCCCGCGAGAAACATTTTTTTGAAATGCTGCTTTCGGCATCCGGCGTGGGACCGACGCTGGCGCTGAAAATTTTGAGTGGTATGAACGTCGAAGAACTTGTCCCCGCGATTCGTGGCAGCGACTTGGCGCGCCTCACGAGAATTCCCGGTGTGGGGCGCAAGACAGCCGAACGCATGGTCGTCGAATTGAAAGACAAACTGGAAGCAGTGACCGTGGAGACGGAAAAACCGGCGGCGTCTTCGCCCGCGGGAATAGAGGCCGATGTTATTTCGGCTCTGGTGAACCTTGGGTACGACGGTCGCGCGGCGGAATCCGCCGTTGGAGAAGCCAAGCGCGAGGCAGGCGCTGGAAGTTTTGAAAAATTGCTGCGTGGCGCATTGCAGTCGTTGAGCACGCTAAAAGGCCGCGCGGCACGCGGCGCATAACTTGCTGGGACCGAATTTGTAGGGGCGAGGCTTACCCGACCCGCCCGCGCCCAGACTGAACATGGGAGACGCAAGGGAAACAAATGGCGGATGGAACGGCAAAACGGATGATGCAGCAACGGCAACCAGAGCGGATTGTGTCCGGGCAAGCCTTTGACGATGACGCTCGGCTCGACGTCAGCGTGCGGCCGAAGCGCCTGGACGAATACATCGGCCAGAAACGCGTCAAAGAAAACATTCAGATCGCTATCGATGCGGCGCGCAGCCGCGGCGAAGCGCTGGACCACGTGCTGCTCTACGGGCCGCCGGGCCTCGGAAAAACCACGCTGGCGCAGATTATCGCCAATGAGTTAAATGTCCCGATTAAGACCAGCGCGGGACCGCTGTTGGAGCGCAAGGGCGACCTGACCGCAATTTTGACCTCGCTCGAAAGGAAGGAAGTTTTCTTCTTAGACGAGATTCACCGCTTGCAGCCCGCCGTCGAAGAAGTTCTGTATCCCGCGATGGAAGATTTCCGCGTGGACCTGATTATTGGGCAGGGACCGGGCGCGCGAATTCACCCTTTTCCGTTGGGCCACTTCACGCTGATTGGCGCGACGACGCGCGCGGGTTTGATTACCGCCCCGCTGCGCTCGCGTTTCGGCATCGTGCACCGCCTGGATTTCTACGAGCCCGCCGATTTGCTGATCATTATTCACCGCTCCGCGAAAATCCTGAACATCCAAATGGACGAAGGCGGTGCCGAAGAAATCGCCGGTCGTTGCCGCGGCACACCGCGCATCGCCAACCGCTTGCTGCGCCGAGCGCGCGATTTTGCCGAAGTACGCGCCGCGGGTCGCATCACTCGTACGGTCGCCCAGGAAGCCCTGCAAATGCTGGGTGTCGACGAAAGCGGCCTCGACGAAGTCGACCGCAACCTGATGATCGCCCTCCTCGACAAGTACGCCGGTGGCCCCGTCGGCCTCGGCACCCTGGCCGCCGCACTCTCCGAGGAAGAAGACGCCATCGAAGAGATGTACGAACCCTACCTCATGCAAATCGGCATGATCGACCGCACCCCTCGCGGCCGCGTCGCCACCCCGCGCGCCTACGAATATTTCGGCCGCGACCTGCCCAAGCGCCAACCCCGGCTCTTCTAGCTAGAAGCCATCTCATAAATACCTCAGAAGGATGACGGCACAAGCGAGCTGCACCATGCCGAGGAAATTTTCCGGGTAGTATTCCCAGCGAATGCCCACGCGACGAAA
>Ga0209698_10004877_pt1 | contig 14616 bp, 5 predicted proteins | sample LitLauG_LLR_2012_FD_187203 | JGI IMG/M metagenome (GOLD analysis project Ga0209698, IMG submission 187203) | Freshwater sediment microbial communities from Pennsylvania, USA - Little Laurel Run_MetaG_LLR_2012 (SPAdes) (version 2) | ecosystem: Environmental > Aquatic > Freshwater > Creek >...
ATTTTGCGCCATATTTTAAAATAAATGGTTGTTTTGTGGTTTTAAATATCTCTCCGCAAATTAAAACAATTAATATTTTTCAATATCCTATAAATTATTTATGCACCCGAGATTTATTGCAAATTCCTGGAGTTTCTGAAGGTGATATTCGCGCCTCTCTCCTTAAAGGAGAATTGCAACATAAAATATTAGCTAAAGATATTGAAGTTGTCTGTAGCGATATTGATTTATTACAATTTAATATGGCTCAAAAAGCTTTCTTACAAAGCAGCGGAATTGTTAATGGATTGCAAGTAGGCTCCGATCAAATGGCCGTTATAGAACAGCAAGATATTCAATTAATTGGAGCCGTAGATAATGTTAATACTATTTATACTATTCCTTCAGGTACTTGGATACAAACCGCTCCCTATAAAATTATTGTTTATAAAAACGGAGTTAAACAAGTGTTTGGAGATGATTATACCATTGCCGAAGGTGGAGGTCCTGGAACTGGGTATAATACTGTTATTTTAACAATTCCTCCTACTACTGTTCCGTATCCTCCTGATGTAATAACAGCTGATTATTATATTAAAAATATATAAATGGAAATAATTAATGTCTAAAGTTAATCCGGATCAAATAAAAGGACTTGGATCGGGCTTTGTTGGTTCTGGAGGGATCGGCCCTCAAGGACCACAAGGATCTCCTGGAGTCACTGGCGCTATCGGCCCCACAGGACCAATGGGATCAATGGGAGTCACCGGAGCAGTAGGACCTCAAGGCCCTCAAGGATCTCCTGGAGTATTTACTGGAACTGTTAATAGTTCTTGGACTAGATTTTTCTTAATTATGGGGGGTTAATTTTAACATCTGTGGATATTTAAACCTATAATTAGGATCAATAATGGGCGATGTAATTAAAGTATTAGGACAAGTAAATCCTACTATAAATATATTAACAGTTTTATATACAGTTCCGTCTATGGTTCAAACTACAGTCTCATCAATTGTTATTTGTAATACCTCCGGAAATATTGATTCGTTTAGTGTTTCAGTAGCTGTTGGAGGGGCTGCAGATACATTAAAACAATATATTTATTATGGACAACCTTTAGATGCTAATGATACGTTTGTGGCAACCATTGGTATGTCATTGGCAGCAGGAGATGTAGTTAGAGTGTTATCTTCGGCCGGTAATTTATCTTTTAATTTATTTGGCGTAGAAAATAGTTAATGTTAATAAATAAAGAGAACCCTTTATAATTCAATTATTAATAAATTGACATTCTATTACAAATCTAAATGAGTCAATCATACGCTAGAATGGGAATTGGTCCAACTGGACCAACAGGACCGCAGGGAAATCCGGGAGCTACAGGCTCTCCAGGAGCTACAGGTGCGCCTGGTCCCACTGGTACTATAGGTCCTCAAGGTCCTCCTGGTATTACTGGCGCTACTGGTTCTCAAGGCAATCAAGGATCTCCTGGAGTCACAGGTCCTGCTGGTCCTCAAGGAGTTACTGGAGCCACTGGACCTCAAGGTAATCAAGGGTCTCCTGGTGTCACTGGCCCCGCTGGACCTCAAGGTCCTACTGGAACAATTGGACCAACTGGTAATACTGGCCCTCAAGGATCTCCTGGTGTTACTGGTCCTCAAGGATCGCAAGGTATTCAAGGCTCTCCTGGTGTAACCGGAGCTACTGGTCCTCAAGGTAATCAAGGATCTCCAGGTATAACTGGTGCAACAGGAACTATTGGAGCTACTGGACCTCAAGGTATCCCAGGAGTTACTGGCGCTACTGGACCACAAGGAAATCAAGGCAATCAAGGGTCTCCTGGAGTCACAGGCGCTACTGGACCACAAGGTAGTCAGGGCATTCAAGGATCTCCTGGAGTCACAGGTGCTACAGGTCCACAAGGTAATCAAGGATCTCCAGGTATTACTGGAGCAACAGGAACTATTGGGCCCCAAGGCTCTCCTGGTGTAACTGGAGCTACAGGACCACAAGGCAATCAGGGATCTCCAGGAATTACTGGTGCTACTGGTCCACAAGGCGCTCAAGGCTCTCCAGGAGTCACAGGCGCTACTGGGCCTACAGGACCTCAAGGAAGTCAAGGTAATCAAGGATCTCCTGGAGTAACCGGTGTACAAGGACCAACTGGAACTATTGGAGCAACTGGACCAACAGGCCCTGGAGGATCTCAAGGACAACAAGGATCTCCAGGAGCAACTGGAAATGCTGGTATAAATGCTTATTCTACTTCAGCAGGATTTACCCAACCAGCAGTTGGTAATTCTATAGCTGTTCAAATACCAAGTGGTTATTGGCTTCAAATTGGCCAACATGTTTTTATTCCATCTGGAGGATATTATCAAATAGCTTCTGGATCTGTTCCAACATTTAGTATTCAAAACTTAGGTTTCTCTGGTTCAAATATTCCAGTAGGTAGTTTAGTTTCTCCTGCTTTTATTAGTCCAGCAGGTTATCCAGGAATTACTGGAGCAACAGGAACTATTGGTGCTACTGGTATTCAAGGGCAACAAGGCTCTCCTGGTATAACCGGTGCAACAGGGCCTCAAGGAAGTCAAGGGTCTCCTGGTATAACAGGAGCAACAGGGCCGACAGGACCTCAAGGAAGTCAAGGACAACAAGGTTCTCCAGGAGTTACTGGAGCCACAGGGCCGCAGGGTAATCAGGGTTCTCCAGGAGTTACTGGAGCTACCGGTCCTCAAGGAAATCAAGGGTCTCCTGGTATTACAGGACCTACTGGGCCACAAGGAAATCAGGGGTCTGCTGGAGCAACAGGTTCAATTGGTCCTCAAGGATCTCCTGGTATAACTGGAGCCATAGGAATAAATGCCTATTCTACTTCAGCCGGATTTACTCAACCTGCCATTGGTGCAGCTATTGCTGTTCAAATACCTTCTGGTTATTGGCTTCAAATTGGACAGCATGTTTTTATTCCATCTGGAGGGTATTATACTGTTGCCTCTGGTTCTGTTCCTACTTTTAGTATTCAAAATCTTGGGTTTTCCGGTTCTAATATCCCAGTAGGTAGTTTAGTTTCTCCTGCTTTCATTAGTCCGGCAGGTTATCCAGGAGTCACCGGAGCAACAGGAACTATTGGTGCTACAGGTCCTACTGGGCCACAAGGTAATCAAGGATCGCCCGGATCTACAGGATCTCAAGGTATTCAAGGATCTCCTGGTGTTACTGGAGCAACTGGCCCAACAGGACCTCAAGGAAGTCAAGGTAATCAAGGAAGTCCTGGAGTTACTGGAGCTACAGGGCCGCAGGGTAATCAGGGATCTCCAGGAGTTACTGGAGCAACCGGTCCAACAGGACCACAGGGAAATCAAGGAAGCCCTGGAGTTACTGGTGCTATTGGTATTAATGCTTATTCTACTTCTTTTGGATTTACGCAACCTGCTATTGGAGCGGCTATTGCAGTTCAAATACCTTCAGGATATTGGATACAACAAGGTCAATATGTTTATATTCCTTCTGGTGGTTATTATCAAGTAGCTTCTGGATCTGTTCCAACCTTTAGTTTACAAAATCTTGGTTATTCTGGATCTAATATTCCAGTAGGAAGTGCTGTTGCGGCAGCATTTATTTCTCCTGGTGGGATTATTGGTATTCAAGGGTCTCCTGGAGTTACAGGTCCAGTTGGTCCAGGTTCTCCTACTGGCGGGCCTCAAGGATCTCCTGGAGTTACAGGTCCTACTGGACCTCAAGGTGCTCAAGGCTCTCCAGGAGTTACTGGAGCTACCGGTCCAACAGGACCGCAGGGAAATCAAGGGTCTCCTGGTGTAACTGGGGCCACCGGGCCACAAGGTGGTCAAGGTTCCCCAGGAGTTACTGGGGCTACTGGGCCTCAAGGAAATCAAGGATCACCTGGTATTACTGGTGTAACTGGTAATCCTGGTATAAATGCCTATTCTACTTCTGCTGGTTTTACACAACCTAATATTGGTAATGCTATTGCTATACAAGTTCCATCAGCTTATTGGCTACAAATTGGTCAAGATATTTTTATTCCTTCTGGAGGTTATTACCGAATAGCTTCTGGTTCTGTTCCTACTTTCTCTATTATTAACCTTGGTATTTCTGGACCTAATATTCCAGTAGGCAGTTTAGTTTCTCCTGCTTTTGTTAGTCCAGCAGGTTATCCAGGAGTCACCGGAGCAACAGGAACTATTGGCGCTACTGGGCCCCAAGGTACGCAAGGATCTCCAGGAGTTACTGGGCCACAAGGAAATCAAGGGTCTCCAGGAGTTACTGGAGCTACTGGTCCAACAGGTTCTATTGGTCCACAAGGATCACAAGGATCTCCAGGAGTTACTGGAGCTACTGGACCTCAAGGAAATCAAGGATCACCTGGGGTAACTGGAGCTACAGGACCTCAAGGAAGTCAAGGAAGTCAAGGATCTCCTGGTGTTACCGGAACTACTGGTCCAATAGGGCCGCAAGGAACACAAGGATCTCCGGGTATTACTGGTGCTACAGGTATTCAAGGAGCTACAGGAAACCCTGGAATAAATGCTTATTCTACTACTCCGGTCTTTACACAACCGGCTGTTGGAGCAGCCATTGCTGTTCAAATCCCTTCTGGTTATTGGTTGCAGGCAGGACAAGCAGTTTATATTGCTTCTGGAGGATATTATCAAGTAGCTTCAGGTTCTGTTCCAACCTTTAGTATTCAAAATCTTGGATATTCAGGTGTAAATATACCTGTAGGTAGTTTAATTTCTGCTGCTTTTATTAGTCCAGCAGGAATTGCAGGATATACTGGAGCTACAGGAACTATTGGCGCTACAGGGCCTACAGGCCCTCAGGGAAATCAGGGTTCTCCTGGCATCACTGGAGCACAAGGAATTCAGGGATCTCCAGGTATAACTGGAGCTACAGGAGTTCAAGGTATTCAAGGATCTCCTGGAGTCACAGGTTCTACTGGCCCTCAAGGAGCACAAGGTTCTCCAGGAGTTACTGGATTTACAGGTCCTCAAGGTGTGCAAGGATCTCCAGGTGTAACTGGAGCAACCGGTCCTCAAGGAAACCAAGGATCTCCTGGAATTACAGGTGCAACAGGAACTATTGGAGCTACAGGCCCAACTGGACCTCAAGGAGCTACCGGTATTCAAGGAGTTACAGGAAATCCTGGAATAAATGCATATTCCACTACTCCAGTCTTTACACAACCCGCTATTGGCGCGGCTATTGCTGTTCAAATACCTTCTGGTTATTGGTTACAGGCAGGACAAGCAGTTTATATTCCATCTGGAGGTTATTATCAAGTAGCTTCTGGAAGTGTTCCAACATTCAGTTTACAAAATCTTGGTTATAATTCTAATATACCAGTAGGTAGTTTAATTTCTGCTGCTTTTATTAGTCCGGCAGGAATTGCAGGTTATACCGGAGCTACTGGAACTATTGGTGCTACAGGTCCAACAGGACCGCAGGGAAATCAGGGATCTCCAGGAATTACTGGCGCTACTGGTCCACAAGGAAATCAAGGATCTCCAGGAGTTACAGGTGCTACTGGGCCTCAAGGAAATCAAGGATCTCCAGGGGTCACTGGAGCAACAGGGTCTCAGGGTCCGCAAGGTAGTCCAGGAATAACAGGAACTATTGGAGCCACAGGTCCAACTGGTCCTCAAGGCGTTCAAGGCAGTCCTGGAGTAACTGGAAGTCCAGGAATAAACGCTTATTCCACTTCTGCAGGATTTACTCAGCCTGCTATTGGTAATGCAATAATTGTTCAAGTTCCAAGTGGACAATGGATGCAAATTGGGCAGCATGTTTTTATTCCTTCTGGAGGTTATTATACTGTTGCCTCTGGATCTGTTCCGACTTTTAGCTTACAAAACTTAGGTTTTTCTGGCTCAAATATTCCAGTAGGTAGTTTAGTTTCTCCTGCTTTTGTTAGTCCAGCAGGTTATCCGGGAATTACTGGAGCAACAGGAACTATTGGAGCAACTGGACCGACTGGACCTCAAGGCAGTCAAGGCAGTCAAGGCAGTCCAGGAATTACTGGAGCTACTGGTCCACAAGGTACTCAAGGCTCTCCCGGAGTTACAGGCGCTACTGGACCAACAGGTTCTATTGGACCGCAAGGATCACCTGGAGTAACTGGACCTCAAGGACCTCAAGGAAATCAAGGAAGTCCAGGTATTACAGGTCCTACTGGGCCTCAAGGAAGTCAAGGATCACCTGGTATTACTGGGGCAACTGGTATTCAAGGAGCTACCGGTAATCCAGGAATAAATGCTTATTCTACCACTCCAGTCTTTACACAGCCTGCTATTGGGGCAGCTATTGCTATTCAAATACCTTCTGGTTATTGGCTACAACCTGGGCAAGCAGTTTATATTGCTTCCGGAGGTTATTATCAAATAGCTTCTGGTTCTGTTCCTACTTTTAGTTTACAAAACTTAGGATATGCTTCTAATATTCCAGTTGGAAGTTTAATTTCTGCAGCTTTTGTTAGTCCAGCAGGAATTGCAGGTTATACTGGCGCAACGGGAGTTCAAGGCATTCAAGGGTCTCCAGGACCTACAGGAACTATTGGTGCTACAGGCCCTACTGGTCCTCAAGGTGCTCAAGGAGTTACTGGAGCTACCGGTCCACAAGGAAATCAAGGATCTCCAGGAGTAACCGGAGCTACCGGTCCACAAGGAAATCAAGGGTCTCCAGGTATAACTGGGGCCACCGGGCCACAGGGTAATCAAGGGTCTCCAGGAGTTACTGGAACAACAGGACCTCAAGGAGCACAAGGGTCTCCAGGTATAACAGGAGTAACTGGTAGCCCTGGTATAAATGCCTATTCTACTTCTGCAGGATTTACTCAACCGGCAGTGGGAGCAGCTATTGCAATTCAAGTTCCATCTGGATATTGGTTGCAAATAGGACAAGATCTCTTTATTCCTTCTGGAGGATATTATCGTGTAGCTTCTGGAAGTGTTCCAACATTTTCAATTATTAATCTTGGTATCTCTGGCCCTAATATTCCTGTTGGAAGCTTAATTTCTCCTGCTTTTGTTAGTCCAGCAGGTTATCCAGGAGCAACTGGAGCAACAGGAACTATTGGTTCTACTGGTCCAACTGGACCTCAAGGTGCTCAAGGTAGTCCAGGTATAACTGGAGCCACAGGTATTCAAGGAATTCAAGGATCACCTGGAATTACAGGTTCTACTGGCCCTCAAGGAGCACAAGGATCTCCAGGAGTTACCGGAGCTACAGGTCCTCAAGGCAATCAAGGTTCTCCAGGAGTAACTGGAGCCACAGGACCACAGGGTAATCAAGGGTCTCCAGGAGTCACTGGAGCTACTGGTCCTCAAGGAAATCAGGGATCTCCTGGAGTTACTGGGGTCACTGGAAGTCCAGGAATAAATGCTTATTCAACTTCTGCGGGATTTACACAACCAGCAATTGGTAATGCTATAGCAATTCAAGTTTCTTCTGGATACTGGATGCAACAAGGACAAATAGTTTATATTGCTTCTGGAGGTTATTATCAAATAGCTTCTGGAGCAGTTCCAACTTTTAGCATTCAAAATCTTGGTTATGTAGGAAATCTTCCAGTAGGAAGTTCTATTGCTGCCGCATTTATTTCTCCCGGTGGTATTGCAGGGCCAACCGGGGTAACTGGACCAACAGGATCAATTGGACCTCAAGGATCTCCTGGAGTTACTGGAGCTACAGGGCCGCAAGGAAATCAAGGCTCTCCAGGTATTACTGGAGCAACAGGAACCATTGGGCCTCAAGGATCTCCAGGAGTAACTGGAGCTACTGGTCCTCAAGGAGCCCAAGGGTCGCCCGGAGTCACTGGACCACAAGGACCAACTGGAAGTATTGATCCAACATCTCACGAAACATTACGTCAATTAATTCATTTTATACATGGTCCGGCACATGGGTTTCCTTCAGGATCTCAAAAAGTTATTTCAGGAAATCCATTTCCAACAGCAATAACTTGGTATACAAATACGGCTAATACATATAAAATATATGAAAAATTATTAAGTTTATCAACTAATAAAGTTCCAACAGGAATAACTTATAATATATATGATAGTGGTGGAACTGCAATTGCTCAAAGCGCAATTGATGTAATAACATATACAGGTCCATTTGAAGTATCAAGAACCAGGAGATTTACACCATGAGTGATGACTCACCAGTATCAATACTTTACGATGCAGGTAGTAATGCATCTACTATATTTCCAGCTGGATTTTTAAGAACCACTGATGAACCCCGTCAATTATTTTACGATCCTTTTGATTCTACATTAGATACTACTAATCGTTGGGTTTCTCCTACTGCTTCAGGAGGAGGAGTAGCAGCTGCTGTTTCAGGAGGGCAATTAACTTTAGGTTCTGGAACTACAGGCAGCGGATATAGTTATTTACAATCTGTTCCTAGTTTTGCCCCAACCGTTCCCTCTTGGTTTGGATGTTCATTTGCAATTAAAATTGAATTTGCGGTTACAACCAATGCTGCAAGAGGTTGGGGAATGGGAAGTTCTCCAGGCACTCCAACTACTTCTGTTCCATTAACTGATGGAGTTGCTTTTGAAATAGATACTAATGGTAAATTAAATGCTGTAGTTTATGCATCTGGAACTAGAACGGTAGTTCAAGATTTAAGCTCTTCTACTGGTAATAATACTCAACCTGCCGATTCTAATTTTCATAGATATATTATTTATGTAAGAACAGATAAAACATATTGGTATATTGATAATTTATTAACTCCAGTTGCCACTTCTAATTTTCAAGCTCCTAATGTTCAAACTACTCCATTAAAATTGTATGCTGTAGCCGGAGCTACTCCTCCTGGTTCTTCTGCAGTTATTACTTGTACTGGTTTAGCTGGGTGGGATACAGGTAAAAATAATACTCAATTATCAGATGGAACTTATCCTTGGAGAAAATCTACTATTGATAGTAAGGGTAATTTACAAACTAAATTATCATCTGTTAATCCCAGTAATACTAATGTGGCTTCCAGTGCTTCAAATGTTAATTTATTAGCATTAAATTCAAATAGATTAGGGGCAATGATTTATAATGATTCAACTGCCACTTTATATGTTAAGTTAGGAACTACTGCATCTTTGACAAGTTATACTGTGCAAATTGCACCATTAGGATATTATGAAGTTCCGTATGGATATACTGGAAATATTGATGGAATATGGAGTTCAGCCAACGGTAATGCTCGGATTACAGAGTTGAGCTAATTATACATAATCTGTTATATACTATATAAATGAAAGAAATTTATGCCTTTATATAATCCACCTGGAGTAACAGGGGCAACTGGACCGCAAGGACCTACTGGTTCAATTGGGCCACAAGGGTCTCCTGGAGTAACAGGAGCGACCGGACCTACTGGTCCGCAAGGCAATCAAGGATCTCCAGGAGTAACGGGCGCAACAGGGCCGCAAGGGGCTCAAGGTTCTCCTGGAATAACAGGATCTATTGGGCCAGCTGGCCCAGTCGGAACTACAATTCCTTCGGGTTATATTTCTCCAGTATTAGGATTTCATGTCATTGGAGATAATTATAGATCAGCACCAACTGGTTCAGCCTTTTTAGATATGTATATTGTGGCTTCTGGCGCAACTGGAGGTTGGACTGGATTAGATGGACATTTATTGCAATATGGATATTCTACAGTTGGAGCTTCAGGTTGGGCAGATGTAACGGGAAGTATTTTACAAGCCGGGCAAATGTTTATTGTTGGTCCTACTGGACCTCGATCACAAGTAACCGGTTATTTACCAACAGGATCGTTTGCTAATAGAACTGGACAAATTGCACAATTATTAAGTAATGCTCCAGGCGCTTCGTATACATTTTCAGTGCCAACAACTGGATTAATTGCTATGCCAGCTGGAGCAAATGCTTTAGCACAAGATTTTCAATTAGTATATGATGCATTAAACGGCGGATGGATTAAACAAGTTAATTTGTCATTTTTATCTGAATTTAAGACAGCAAGTTATAATGTTGGAACTGATGATGGAATTATTCAAGTTGGAGCTATAACCCAGCCAATAACAATTACTTTACCGTTATCTTCTGTAATTCAAATTGGAAATACTTATACAGTTAAAGATGTTTTAGGCAATGCAGCTACATATAATATTACTGTTTCTGGTAATGGTAAAAATATTGATGGATCTCCTAATCTTATTATTAATAATAATTATGCAGCCTATACTTTTATATATAATGGAAATAATTGGACAATTGTTTATAATAATGTTACACCCGCTACAGGCCCTCAAGGAAGCCCTGGAGTAACTGGTCCAACAGGACCTATTGGTTCTCAAGGCAGTCCTGGAGTTACGGGTGCAACAGGGCCGCAAGGGGCTCAAGGTTCTCCTGGAATAACTGGCGTTACAGGAAATCCAGGAATAAATGCCTATTCTACTACCCCTGTTTTTACTCAACCTGCAGTTAATGCAGCTATAGCTTTACAAATACCAAGTGGTTATTGGTTGCAACAAGGGCAAGCAGTTTATATACCGTCTGGCGGATATTATCAAGTAGCCTCTGGAGCAGTTCCAACATTTAGCTTACAAAATCTTGGATATTCTGGAGTTAATATACCAGTTGGTAGTTTAGTTTCTGCCGCCTTTATTAGTCCAGCAGGAATTGCTGGAAATACAGGAGCAACTGGTCCGCAAGGCAATCAGGGGTCTCCTGGAGTAACTGGTCCTACAGGTGCCCAAGGAGCAACTGGAGTAACCGGGCCAACAGGACCTCAAGGAAATCAAGGATCTCCAGGAGTTACTGGTGCTACAGGATTACAAGGAATAAATGCTTATTCTACTACTCCTGTTTTTACTCAACCTGCTCTTAATAATTCTATAGCTATTCAAGTTCCAAGTGGAAATTGGATGCAAATTGGTCAAAATATCTTTATTGCTTCTGGCGGATATTATCGAGTTGCTTCGGGCGCTGTTCCAACATTTAGCATTCAAAATCTTGGATATTCTGGCTATAATATTCCAGTAGGCAGTTTAGTTTCTGCGGCTTTTGTTAGTCCAGCGGGTGTACCAGGAGTAACAGGATTTACTGGGCCAACAGGACCTCAAGGAAATCAAGGATCACCTGGTATAACAGGAGCTACTGGACCTACAGGCCCAACTGGACCTCAAGGAGCTACAGGAGTAACTGGAGCTGGAGGAATTAACGCTTATTCCAGTTCTGCTGGATTTACACAGCCAGCAGTTAATGCTTCAGTAAATATTCAAATTCCAAGTGGAAACTGGATTCAAATTGGACAATCTGTTTTTATACCAAGTGGAGGATATTATCAAGTAGCAGGAGGATCAGTTCCAACTTTCAGCTTACAAAATCTTGGATATTCTGGCGCTAATATACCAGTAGGTAGTTTAGTTTCTGCCGCCTTTATTAGTCCAGCAGGTGTAGCAGGAGTAACTGGAGCTACAGGAACTATTGGTTCTACAGGGCCAACTGGACCTCAAGGAGCTACAGGGGTTCAAGGTGCAACAGGACCGACAGGACCTGCGGGACCTCAAGGAGCCACTGGTGTAGCCGGATATGGTGCTATTCCATTTGCTTATAATATATTTACTGGTTATACTGGATTACCAACATCTACTACATTTACAGCTGTTCCAAGTTCAATTCTAGTATTGCATATGGATACTACAGCTTGGACACAATGGGAAGTGGCCGGAAGTATTGGTATTACTGGAGGAACAGGATATCAATGGCAAGGAGATGTTCAAGTAGTAATTGATGGTATTGGAGGACCTGTTTCAAGAATAGGTCAAGTTGGTATGACTGGACCTAATACTGGTGGAACCGCTACTGTAAATAAATTATTTACAGTAAATAATATTTATAATATTCAATTAACTGCTGGATATCATACAGGATATGTTCAATTTAGAACAGCCAGCGGATATCGAGTTCCTTGGGTTCAGTTTGGAGAATTAAGCGCAGTTGGTTTAGAAGGAGTTCTGGGACCTTTGGGACCAACTGGAGGTATTGGACCTACTGGACCTACTGGAGCAGCTGGAGTAACGGGCGCTACAGGACCAACTGGGCCTCAAGGAGCTACTGGAGTAACTGGAGCACCTGGTATTAATGCTTATTCTACCACTCCTGTTTTCACTCAACCTGCAGTTAATGCAGCTATAGCTATTCAAGTACCTTCTGGAACTTGGATGCAAAAAGGTCAAGCAGTTTATATTCCATCTGGAGGATATTATAAAGTCGCCTCTGGAGCAGTTCCAACTTTTAGTTTACAAAATCTTGGATATTCTGGAGCTAATATACCAGTAGGCAGTTTAGTATCTGCCGCCTTTATTAGTCCAGCAGGAATTGCAGGACCAACTGGAGTAACGGGGCCTACAGGGCCACAAGGGGCGACCGGGCCTCAAGGACCGGCAGCCACACCAGGCGGAGCAAATACTTACGTCCAATTTAATGATGGTGGTTCTTTTAATGGAGAATCGCATTTTACATATACTAAAACCACTGGAATAGTAGCGGTTCAAGCAGATGGAACTGGGTATTTAACAATTGGCTCTACGGTTGCAGGAACTGGAGATGAGCGTGTAAAGAATGGATTTACCAGTTATTTCCGTAATAATGCTAATTCGGCAGATAAAGCGATTATTGGAGTTGATACATCTGACAATCTTTATTTTGGGTCTCCTGACTATGCATCGGCAGTATCTCCTGGACAAATATTTATAAATCCGGCAAGTTTTGGATATTTATCTATTGGTAATAGTACAATTGCATTGTGGGCATCTGCTTCTTTTAATTTCCATGTTAATCCAAATATTATTGATGGTTCAGTTCCTGCTGCAGCCGGAGGATATACTGTTCTTTACTCATATACAGGGGGCCATGCAGGATCAGTTGATGCTCAAGGCAATGTTTGTCAAAGTGGAATATTAACACAGGCTCTTTCAGCGAATGCCTCTACTACGGCTACTACCGGCGTTACTACCAATCATTTAGTAGTATTAGCGGCCAGCGAAATTTGGGCATTAGAAGTGTATTTTGACGTTAATTTTCCGACTTCAGGTTCAAAATTTTATATTGTGGCACCTTCTGGAGCTACAATAGAAGGATCTTTTGTTACTTCCAATTCAGCCGGAGGAGTTCAACAACCCCGAGTTACGGCTCTTAATACTTTTACTGCTGCTCTTGCAGCCGGATTAAGCAATGGTTCATTAACTGGTCATTTTTTGATTACTAATGGAGCTACTGCAGGAGATTTACAAGTAGGTTTTGCTTCGGCTAATAGTGGTGAAACCACTACTATTTATGCCGGCTCATATATTAGGGCTTCAATTTCAACTACTGCATAATAATTAAATATTTTATCAAATAAATAATTTTTAATATTTAAATAACTGATATATTACTTGATGTTGAACATTTAAAAGAAAGTTAAGAAATGATGCAAAAAGCTAATATGAGCATGTGCCTTATTGTTAAAAATGAGCCATTTTTAGAAAAATGCATTTTATCATTTAGAGATTACGTAGAAGAATTAGTTATTGTAGATACAGGATCAACAGACGGAACAACGGTAGAGATAGCTAAAAAATACGCTGATATTTTTGAAGTATATACAGATTGTAATGATCCGGAGACTGGATTAATTGCAGATTTTTCGATGGCAAGAAACAGATCATTTGCATTAGCCACCAAGCCTTTTGTAGGTTGGATAGACAGTGATGATACGCTTAGCGGGGCAGAAAACTTTATTAAAATAATTGAAAATGTTAAAAATAATGAAACGGTAGCTTTTATGTTTCCTTATGAATATTCATATAATGAATTAGGGCAATGTATATGTTTACATTATCGAGAGAGATTAGTTTCTAATAAAGAAAAATTTAAATGGACAAATCCTGTGCATGAAGTACTTGTGCCAAAGGACAATGAAAGCGTTCAATTTATAACAGATGATAGTGTAATCTGGAAGCATCAAAGGCAATTTAATCCGAAGCAAGTAGAAAGCGGGCGTAATTTACGTATATTAAAGAAATACCTTGAAAAGGTAGGGGATACAGATGCTCGTCAATTATACTATATAGGATTAGAATATCATAATAATGGATTAATAGAAGAGGCAATTAATCATTTATCTAAATACGTAGATTTATCAGGTTGGGATGATGAAAGGGCGATGGCCTGTCTCAAATTAATTGAAATTTACCAAGCCAAAGGTGATTATGAGAATGGATTAAAGTGGGGATTTAAGACAATAGCAATAAAAGAAAATTGGGGAGAGGGATATTTTGGATTAGCCAAGATGTTTTATCATTTAGCTGAGCAAAAGGGACCAAATGAATGGCGTAATTGGGAAAGGTGCGCACATTTTGCCAAATTAGGATTAAGTCAGCCATTAACCAAAACTTTATTATTTGTTAATCCATTAGATAGATCCTATGATATTCATCGATATTTAAATATGGCATTAAATAAATTAGGAGATGTTAATGGTGCTTTAAATAGCGCGACCACTGCATTACAAGCCAAACCTAATGACGAAGCATTATTAATTAATAAAAAACTTTATCAATCTCATTTAATTAAACAAAATATTACCAATAATAT